>FLNV01000733.1_pt1 | contig 62883 bp, 43 predicted proteins | sample 1140351 | NCBI WGS metagenome assembly FLNV01 (sample SAMEA3878207, study PRJEB12797) | bioreactor metagenome | biome: Moose rumen | place: Sweden | collected 2011-10 | reverse complement strand
ACTGGTCGTTCCAGCCGAAGGTGAGTGCATTCGACGTGGGCTGCCAGTTCAGCTCGCTGCTGTTGACCGGCGCACGGCGTGGGGCGGCAATGCCGCGTGCCTTGGCCACCACGCTGTAGGGGCTGACGGGCTCGAAGCTGACCTTGCCGCTCTCGGGGGCAAACTCGGCCACGCGCACGTCGCCATCGGCGGCTATGCATACGGCATATAGCGTAGAGAGGCCCTTGGGAGCCTCAAAGCTGATGGTAGATGTCTTCTTCGACTCGGCCAGCATGGTGGCGTCGTTGCTTACAAGCGGGTTCTCGTCCATCACGGCCACGCGCTCCACGGTCATGTCGGTGGGCATGCTGGTGATGTTCAGGGTGTATTTCTCGGTCAGTACCCAGGTCTGGCCCGGGTCAATGGTCACGCCTATCTTGTTCTCGGCGTTCTTCAGTTCAGAGGCAGCATTGCTCTGCTCCTCGTCAAACACATCGGCAGTCTTGCTGCATGAGGCTGTCAGCACTGCGGCGAGTGTAAGAAAGTAAAACGATTTTTTCATCTTTCCTTAATATTATTGTTGTTTGAAATCTGGCGGCAAAGTTATGGCTTTTTGTCCAATTGGGCAAATTTATCGCGCAGAATTTTACTGTAGCATGTCTGAATGCTAATCGAAAACAACCGGGCGGGCAAAAAAATGCCTGAAAAGATTTGTCCGTGTTGGAAATAATCTCTACCTTTGCGCCACTTTAATAACTACAGAAAACACTAATCAATCGGAAATGCAGAACATTAAGCGCACCGTTGCCATCGTGTGTGGTGGCTATTCGTCAGAACACGACGTGTCCATGCGTTCGGCCCAGGGACTCTACTCCTTTTTCGACCGCGAGCGCTACGACGTATATATTGTAGATGTGTCACGCAGCAGCTGGAAGGTGCAGCTGCCCGACGGCACCACGACACCTGTTGACCGCAACGACTTCTCGTTCGTGGAGCAAGGCCAGGTCAGGCTCTTCGACTATGCCTATATCACTATCCACGGCGCCCCTGGCGAAAACGGGGTGCTGCAGGGCTACTTCGACATGCTGGGCCTGCCCTACAGCACCAGTGGCGTGCTGGTGGAGGCTATGACGTTCCACAAGTTCGTGCTGAACCAGTACCTGCGCGGCTTCGGTGTGCGCGTGGCCGACTCGCTGCTTATCCGCCGCGGCGACGAGCAGCGTGTCAGCGCCAGAGAGATAGAGCAGCGCATCGGCATGCCCTGCTTTGTCAAGCCCGCCACCGACGGCAGCTCGTTCGGCGTGTCGAAGGTGAAGCAGCCCGACCGGCTGGCAGCTGCCATACGCAAGGCCATGATGGAGGCGCCCGAGGTGATGGTGGAGCAGTGCCTCGTGGGCACCGAGATAACCGTGGGCTGCTACAAGACGCGCGAGAAGAGCGTGGTGCTGCCCATAACGGAGGTGGTGACGCAGAACGAGTTCTTCGACTACGATGCCAAGTACAACGGACAGGTGCAGGAGATAACGCCCGCCCGCATACCGGAGGACGTGGCCGAGCGCGCCCGCCAGCTCACGTCGAGCATATACGACCTGCTGCACTGCAACGGCATTATCCGCATAGACTACATCATCTCGCCCGAGGGCGACATCTCCATGCTGGAGATCAACACCACGCCGGGCATGACACTCACCAGCTTCATACCGCAGCAGGTGCGCGCCGCCGGACTGGAGATGAAGGACGTGCTGGCCGACATAGTGGAGAACCAGTTCTGACAGGATGAGAGTTGAAAACAGAAAGCTTTCAACTCTCATCTCTTAACTGTCGCAAACGTTTTCGACAGATTTGTTAAATTTTTTTTACTATAATGTGCCTGCGATATGTAAATAATCTATACCTTTGCCGCCAAAGACCTAACTAACAATAATTAACTCTAATCAAAAACAACTCAATGATGAAGCAACTTAGCATTCAAATTCCGCTGAGGGCACTCTCACTCGTTGTGGGACTGCTGCTCTCACTGGGAGCCCTGGCACAGCAGATCACTGTGAAGGGACATGTGAAAGACGAGACGGGCGAGCCCGTCATCGGAGCTACCATCCGCCCTGTAGGGGCCCCTGGAGGAACGGTTACCGACTTCGACGGAAACTTCCAGATGAAGGCCGACGCTGGGCAGATGCTCAATGTGACCTACGTGGGCTACCAGGACCAGCAGGTGAAGGCCGCAGCCAACCTTGTGATTATCCTCAAGGAGGACGCCGCCCAGCTGAACGAGGTGGTGGTCATCGGCTACGGTGTGGCCAAGAAGAGCGACCTGACCGGTTCGGTCACCGCCATCAAGCCCGACGAGAAGAACCACGGTCTGCAGGTGTCGGCCCAGGACATGATCCAGGGTAAGATAGCCGGTGTGAACGTCACCAACGGTGGCGGTACGCCCGGTGGCGGCGCAACGATCCGCATACGTGGCGGCTCGTCGCTCAATGCCTCTAACGACCCTCTGATTGTCATCGACGGTATGGCTATGGACAACCAGGGCATCAAGGGCGCGCCCAACGCACTGGCCATGGTCAACCCGCAGGACATCGAGACCTTCACCGTGCTGAAGGACGCTTCGGCCACCGCCATCTATGGTAGCCGCGGTTCTAACGGTGTCATCATCATCACCACCAAGAAGGGCCGCAAGAACCAGGCCCCGCAGGTGAGCTACAGCGGCAACGTGTCCATCTCGATGCGACAGAAGTCGCTCGACCTGCTCGACGCCGGCGAGTATCGCCAGTTCGTCAACTCATACTACGGCGAGAACTCGGCTGCCGCCGCACTGCTCGGCAACGCCGACACCGACTGGCAGAAGGAGATATACCGTACGGCCGTATCTACCGACCACAACGTGACCGTGAGCGGCGGACTGGCCAACATGCCCTACCGCGTCAGCGTGGGCTTCACCGACCAGAGCGGTATTCTGAAGACCTCTAACTACAAGCGCTTCACGGGTAACGTGACGGTGAACCCCACCTTCTTCGAGGACCACCTGAAGCTGAACATCAACGGTAAGTTCATGTACGCCCGCACGCACTATGCCAATGGCGACGCCATAGGCAATGCCACGCGCATAGACCCCACACAGCCCGTCCGCGCCGAGGGCTATGAGAGCTACGGTGGCTTCTGGCAGTGGACCACGCCCGACGACAACCTGGGCTCCATCTACAACGACAAGGCCGTGGCCAACCCCGTGTCGAACCTTGAGGAGAAGGACGACCGCGCCAACTCGTTCGACTACATGGCCAATGTCGAGGCCGACTACCAGATACACGGCTTTGAGGACCTGCGCCTGCACGTCAACCTGAGCGGCGACTGGGCCAACGGCAAGCAGAACACTGACATGGCCGAGTGGGGACCATCGACATACCGCTGGGGCAATACCGGCTTCACAAAGGAGAACAAGTACAACCTCGTGGGCTCGGCCTACGCACAGTACTACAAGGACTTTGCCAAGACACAGCACATCGACGTGATGGCCGGCTACGAGATGTCGAAGACAAAGTACTGGGGCAACAGCCTCTACTATGACACTCACTCCGTGGCCGGCAAGACAGCCGACGAGATAGCTGCCATGAAGGACACCGACTTCCACAGCTACTCGCAGGGCATCTGGAAGCAGGAGAGCAAGCTGCAGTCGTACTACGGACGTCTGAACTACTCTGCCTTCGACATCGTCATGCTGACCGCCACCATGCGTATCGACGGCTCGTCGCGCTTCCACAAGGACGTGCGCTGGGGCTACTTCCCCTCTGTGGCCCTGGGCATACGCGCCAGCGAGCTGATTAAGGCCGATTGGCTGGACGACCTGAAGCTGCGCCTCGGCTGGGGTAAGACTGGACAGCAGGACGGCATAGGCAACTACGTCTATTTTGCCACCTACAACGTCAACGAGACCAACGTCAACGGACGCTATCCCATGGATGGCAACCCCACCGGTCTGCTCTATCGTCCCGATGCATACAACAAGGACCTGAAGTGGGAAACCACCACCACGTCGAACATCGGTCTGGACTGGACGCTCTTCAACGGACGTATCCAGGGTAGTGTGGACTACTACTACCGCAAGACCACCGACCTGATCAACACCGCATCAGTGTCTGCAGGCTCAAACTTCCGAAACCAAGTGACCGCCAACATCGGCTCGCTGAAGAACAGCGGTATTGAGGCCGCGCTGACCGTGCGCCCCGTGGTGACCAAGGACTGGCAGTGGGAGGTTACGGCCAACTTCACCTACAACAAGAACGAGATAACCGAGCTGACCGGCGAGTCGTCGCTTGTCATGACAGGTGGTATCTCGTCGGGTACCGGCAACCAGTGTCAGGCTCACTCTGTGGGACACCCCGCCAGCTCGTTCTATGTGTTCCAGCAGGTCTATGGCGAGGACGGCAAGCCCATCGAGGGAATGTTTGTCGACCGCAACGGCGATGGCACCATCACCGATGCCGACCGCTATTTCTACAAGAGCCCGGCTGCCCCCTACCTGGCAGGCCTGAGCACACGCCTGCAGTTCAAGAACTGGGACCTGGGCGTGGGCCTGCGTGCCAGCTTCGACAACTATGTGTTCTGGGACAAGGGCGCTGGCGTGCAGAACACCGAGAAGCGCTTCGACTCGTCGTTCAACTACCTGCAGAACACCATTCCCGTCATTCTGGAGAACGGATGGACCACCTACGACAACAAGTGCTGTCTGTCTGACTACTATGTGAAGAACGCCTCGTTCCTCAAGTGTGACAACATCACACTGGGCTACTCGTTCGACAAGCTGTTCAGCAAGGTGTCGGGACGTATCTATGCCTCGGCCACCAACGTGTTCACCATCACCAAGTATGACGGCCTCGACCCCGAGGTCAGCGGTGGTATCGACAACAACATCTATCCGCGACCCTTCACCCTGCTGCTGGGCCTGAACCTCAACTTCTAACCACACACATTAAAGATATACTATTATGAACTTCAAATATATCAAGCATATTGCACCCGCAGCAGCCATGCTGCTCACCGCAGGGCTCACATCGTGCAACTATTTGGATGTTACGCCCATTGACCCCAACTCGGTGATGGTGCCCGACGAGCCGGCACTCTACTCCAAGTGCTACGCCACGATGGCCCTGGCTGGCAACACGGGTGCCGACGGCGACTGCGACATCGACCGCCTGGACGGTGGCACCACAGGCTTCGTGCGCCAGATGTGGAACCTGAACGAGCTTACCACCGACGAGGCCATCTGTGCGTGGGGCGACCCGGGCATACCCGAGTTCAATTTCAACACATACGATGCATCGCACCCAATGGTTGAGGGCTTCTACAACCGTCTGTACGCCAGCATTGCATACTGCAACCACTATCTGGACGTGTGCGGCGGCAACGATGCCACACGCACGGCCGAGGTGCGCTTCCTGCGTGCCATGTACTACTATTTCCTGATGGACTGCTTCGGCAACGTGCCCTTCGCCACCGAGCTGATGTCAGAGCCTCCCTCGCAGATCAAGCGCGCCGACCTGTTCAAGTGGATTGAGGGCGAGCTGAAGGACGTGAAGGGACAGCTGCTGGAGCCGGCCGCACGCACCAGTGCCGACGCACAGTACGGACGCGCCGACCAGGACGCAGCCAACCTGCTGCTGGCTCGTATGTACCTGAACGCAAAGGTCTATACAGGCGAGGAGAAATGGACTGAGGCTCTGGAGTATGCCAAGCTGGTCATCAACGGCCCGCACAAGCTGTGGACTGGAGACGCCAACGGATGGACTGCATACCAGATGCTCTTCATGGGCGACAACGGCGAAAGCGGAGCCTCGCGGGAGGCCATACTGCCCCTGAAGCAGGACGGCGTGACAACGACTTCCTACGGCACGTCGATGTTCATCATGAGTTCGTGCTGGAAGGACGACATGGACACACAGTCGAACTTTGGCGTTGATTTCACCAACTGCTGGGCAGGCAACCGTGCACGCAGCCAGTTCGTGAAGCTGTTCTTCCAGGGCGGCAACGTGCCGGAGGAGATGGGAACGGACGACATGGTGGCTCAGGCTGGCGACGACCGCGCGCTGTTCTTCGGTGTTGGTCGTGAACTGGTGGTTTCGACACCTGGCGAGTTCACATCGGGCTACTCGGTGGCCAAGTTCCGCAATGCCTACTCTAACGGCGACACACCGCACAACAACAAGTTTGTTGACATCGACTATTTCCTCATGCGTTCGGCCGAGGCATACCTCATCGCTGCAGAGGCTGATGCACGCCTGCACAACAACGTGACCACATCAGAGGGTGCTGGCTATATCAACCAGCTGCGCAACCGCGCACACGCCGCTACGGCCGAAACCTACACCACGCGCCAGATACTGGACGAGCGCTCACGCGAGCTCTACTACGAGGGCTTCCGCCGCACCGACCTGATACGCTATGGACTCTACCACAGCTCTGAGTACATGTGGGACTGGAAGGGTGGCGCATTGGCTGGTGCTCCTTTCGACGAGGCACGCAGTCTCTATGCTATTCCCGCCGAGGACATGAACGCCAATCCCAACCTGACACAGAACCCCGGCTACTAAGAATTTTGCAGTCACGTATGTTGCGTTGCCAACGCAACAAAACGATTAAAAAACGTAATAAAGTAAGAAACGTATGAATAAGAAAATATCTTTAGCAGGCGTGCTGCTGGCCGGCACCTTTGCACTTGTGTCATGCGAGAAAGACACCGACTCGAACCCGGTGCTTATACAGGGTGCGGAGCCGGTGGCCATGACGCTGAACGCACCTGAGTTTGCACAGCAGACGGTTGCACTGGCCGGAACAGAGAGCCTCAAGCTTACATGGTCGCAGCCGCAGCTGACCGACAACAACGCTCCCCTGGGGCAGGAGAGCAGCATGGGACTGTCATATTTCGTGCAAGTCTCAAAGGACCGCAACTACACCAAGACCTTCGACCAGGCTCTGGCCGAGGTGACCGACGAAGACGGCAACTATACCGGCAAACCTACGGGCCACGACTATGTGCAGCTGGTAACATCCTACTCTGCCTGCCAGGGCGAGCTGGATCTGGACGAGCTGAACACCGTGCTGAACAAGCTCTACCTCTACGACAAGGATGCTCCCCTGCCTGCCTCTGACGTATATCTGCGTGTGCTGGGCATCATGACCCTGGGCGACAACAGCACCAAGACGCTGGCCGTGAGCAATGTGGTGAAGATGACACTGCTGGCAGCAGAGTGGGAGGACGTGCTGGCCGTACCGGTTAAGGAGAGCTATCTCTGGGTGCCTGGCAACGGCAACAGCTGGAACCACGGCGTGGCTCCTGTGCTGGTGTCGCCAGACGGCGTGGTATTCAGCGGATATGCCTACATGGACGGTGAGTTCAAGTTCACACCATTTGACAACTGGGACAATGGAGAGTACAACAACGGCAGCTTCGACACCGTGAGCGACAACATCGACCTGGGCAACAAGGGAGGTGGTAACCTCAATTTCACCGGCGATCCAGGCATGTACTATTTCACCGTTGACCTTGACACCAAGACCATTCAGGCCACAGCCTGCACATGGTCTGTCATCGGAGGCTTCAACAGCTGGGTCGGCGACGAGGTCATGACCTACGACACCAGCAACCACTGCCTGTCTGTGGATGTCAACTTCGACACAGACACCGAGTGGAAGTTCCGCCGCGATGCCGACTGGGCCGTCAACTTCGGCGGCACGCTCGACGAGCTCGTGCAGGACGGCCCCAACCTCAGCGCAACAGCCGGCACACACACCATCCAGCTCTTCATTGAGCGGCCAGCACAAGACGGACTGCACGCAGCCATCAAATAGGGACCAGCCTTGTCTGGCATGTCAGCCAACAAACTCCTTACAGCCCGCCGCCCGGCGCGGCGGCGGGCACACAAAGGAGCAACAGAGGTAATAAATAATCGTAAATCGTAAATCCGCAAAATTGTAAATCATTATGGTGTTCAAGAAAATATTATTCGGAATGTCTGCCCTGGCACTCGCCACCGCCTGCACTGATGACTATACGGACTGGGCAGCACCACAGGCCAACGATGCCGTTCCGGCAAAGACCATAGAATGCACCATCGCTGCAGCTCAGGACGAGACTTTCGTGCTGGATAACATTGCTGACGAGAGCGTCAAGCTGCTCAATGTCACACTGCCGGAAGGCGTATCCACCGAGTCGTACAACGTGAAGTTGACCGCCGAGGGTGCCAACTATGCTGACTACAACATCACGGCCGATGCCGTCGGCTATGTGAAGGTGGCCGACCTGCAGAAGGCTACCACCGAGATGTTCACCAAGGAGGCCGTGGAGCGTACGTTCTCTGCTATCGTTTCTACAACGGTCAGCGTCAAGGGACAGACCAGCACGGCTGGCATACAGGTGGAATCAGACCCCATCACTGTCAAGGTGGTGCCTCTCACACCGCAGTTCAACCCCTTCATCTATTTCATCGGAGCTACCGACGGCTGGCAGGCATCTGACCAAAAGCTGGCTTCGCCCGCTGGCGACGGCCTTTACACTGGCTATTGCTATGTGGCTGACCCGAACGGATGGGGACTTGCATTCAAGTTCCAGACCGTTCCAGGTTCTTGGGACAACCAGATCAACGCTGGTACCTTCACTACCAAGACTGGTGTGACTGGCGACGACAACATTGAAGTGGCCGAAGAGGGTGTCTATTACTTTGAGGTCAACCTGGCCACCGCCAGCATTACCGCTACAAAGGTGACGACAATGGGTATAATTGGTGAATTCAACAGCTGGGTCGGCGACGTGGAGATGACGTGGAATGCAACCGATTTCTGCTACGAGGCCACCGATCCCGGCATTACTGCCAGTGGTTGGAAATTCCGTATGAACAACGACTGGGCTATCAATCTCGGCGGATCGCTTGACAACCTGACCAACGGCGGCGATAACCTTTCTGCTGTGGGCACCACTGTCAAGTTGTATCCCACCCGTAAGACCAACGACAACATCTACTGCACGGTGGAGTGATTGTCCTCACGGTTTCCACGGTTTACGGTTGATTTACCGTAAGTCTTGAAACCATGCAACAAGAGCGGTGGCTACCAGCCCACGGGCTGGGAGCCACCGCTCGTTTTTTATTTGCGGCCTGACTTTAGTATTCACAAATAGTGGCTTACTATCTGCTCCATGCTTCCCATCAGATAGAAAGGGAGATTTATCAGTTTGAACTTTCTCTTCTTTATTGTTGTTTGAGCATCGTTTATAGAGAATGGCCCAGACCACACACGGACAGCTACCGAACGGCTTGCAGTTTGCCATGACGCACATATTTTTCCGCTCAAAATTCTTTGCCGTTTCAGAAATATCATGTACCTTTGCAACCACAATCTACTAACCAATAGATGGCAAAAACTATGAAGACAAGACAATTCCTATTCCCGCTGATGTTCATCGCAGGAATGCTGACAACAGGGGTGACATCGTGTTCTGACGACGACCCCGTGGAGCCAGGTACAAAGCCCGCTTCTCCCGTGGAGCCGGAAGACAGTACATCTACCGATGACCCGACAACTCCAGTGATTACGTCACCGGCTACCGGCTGGCCAGCTGAGTATGGCGGAGTAATGCTGCAGGCGTTCTACTGGGACGGCTACGACGACGCACAGTGGACTGCACTGGAGAAGCAGGCCGACCTGTTGAGCGGCACCTTCGACTTGGTATGGCTACCTCAGAGCGGCAACTGCGGAGGCAAGTCGATGGGCTACGACGACCTGTACTGGTTCTCAAACTACAACAGTTCCTTCGGCACCGAGGCAGAGCTGCGCTCGCTCATCTCCACCTTTAAGCAGAAGAACATCAAGACCATAGCCGACGTGGTCATAAACCACCGCAAGAATGTCAGCAACTGGGTGGACTTCCCCAAGGAGACATACAAGGGTGTGACCTACGAGATGGTCTCGACCGACATCTGTGCCAACGACGACGGCGGTGCCACCAAGCAGTGGGCTACCAGCAACGGCTACAGTCTCTCGGCCAACAACGACACGGGCGAGGACTGGGGTGGCATGCGCGACCTGGACCACGGCAGCCAGAATGTGCAGACCATCGTCAAGGCATATCTCGATTTCCTTAAGAACGACCTGGGCTACGCCGGCTTCCGCTATGACATGGTGAAGGGCTATGATGCCCGCTACACAGGCATCTACAATGCTTCTTCGCAGCCCGAGTTCTCGGTGGGCGAGTGCTGGGACGGCACCAACACCATTAAGACATGGATAGAAGGTACGACAAAGGACGGCGAGATACAGAGCGCTGCCTTCGACTTCCAGTTCAAGTATGTGGTACGCAATGCTCTGAACAACGGCAACTACGGCCGTCTGTCTCAGCAGAACGACGGCAACTGGCCACTCGTGAGCAGCAACCAGGACAACGGCAAGTATCGCCGCTATGCCGTGACCTTTGTGGAGAACCACGACACGGAGGTGCGTCCCGACGGGTCGTCCAATGGGCCGCTGAACAAGGATACGCTGGCTGCCAACGCCTACCTGCTGGCTATGCCCGGCACGCCCTGCGTCTTTATGAAGCACTGGCAGGCATACCCCTCTGAGATAAAGGCTATGGTGGCCGCACGCAAGCAGGCTGGCATAAACAACCAGAGCAGCTATACCACAGTGAACAGCAAGGTGTACTATTACTCCAGCATTATCAAGACAGGTAGCAAGGACTGCCTGTTGGTAGTGGTGGGCGATGTTGCTCAGAACGAAAGCAGCGTTGACGCAGCACAGTGGGCCAAGGTACTTTCAGGCCACCATTATGCATACTATCTGCCCACATCGATGAATACTGCCTACGCCGACCTGCCCACGGGCAGCTACGTGGGTGCGCAGACCGTGCGCCTCTCTGCCGTGACCGCTGAGAGTGGTGCCCAACTGGTATATACCACCGATGGCTCTACGCCTACGGCTGCCAGCACCGCCGTGCCTTCTGGCACGCTGGTCAGCATACCGGCAGATGCCACTACCACGCTTACCGTGGGACTGCTAATAGGCGGACAGGTCAGCGGTGTTGTGAGCCGTACCTATAACGTGATGCTGAGCGATAAGGATCGTCCCGTGGTGGTGCCCGACTTCTGCACCGTCAGTGAGGGCGAGACCTGCGCCTTCTTTGAGGCACCGGCAGAGTGGACCGCCACTGTGATGTGCTGGGCTTGGGGTGGTAGCGGCACGCCCAACTACACAGGCGGCAACTGGCCTGGTGAGGCTTGCACACGCCTGGGCGAGGCCAGCAACGGCAACAGCGTGTGGAAATGGTCGTACAGCGGCACGCTGACCACGCTGCCCGAGAAGATCATCTTCAGCAACAACGGCTCGCCGCAGACCGACGACCTGACCTTCCAGAACGGCGGCTATTACAACCTGTATGGCCTGAAGGCCACTGTGGTGAATTGAAGGTTCTTGCCCTGCAAGCTACCAGAGGTCGCTGAAAATTAACCCAAATCATTAGACTTGGATAGAAATTAAGTAGAGCCTCCGCACATAGGTGTGCGGAGGCTCTGCTGTATCATTCTGTTGTCTTCTTTCTATTTCTTTCTATTTCTTCCTATTCTTCTATTGTCTTCTATTTCCCCCTCTTTATGTTCATTGCTATGGCTGCGGCAAAGACTGCTATAAGCACGGTGTTGAGTGCCAGTGTCGTAATGCTTGTGAAGCGCTGGCCTGTTATGCTCATAAGCCATGCCAGCAACGCACAGGCTGCTGTGTAGCTGAATATCTTCAGCAGGGGGAAGCGTATGGGATAATAGTGCTGGCCAACGAAATAGCTGAGTAGCATGGCTGAGGCATAGCCTGCCACGCCACCCCAGGCACAGGCCATATAGCCGTAGCGGGGCACGAAGACTACATTGATGGCAATCAGTACTGCGCAGCCTACGCCGCTGAATATGGCACCCCAGATGGTGCGGTCGGTTAGCTTGTACCAGAACGAGAGGTTGAAATAGACTCCCATCATGATCTCTGCCGCCATTACGATTGGCACCACGCGCAGCCCTGACCAATAGTCCTGGCCTATTAGATGGCGCAGCAGGGGCATGTAGCCGACAACGACGAGATAGGCCAGCAGCGTGAACAGTATGAAGTAGAGCATGGCCTGGGCCTGTGTCTGCTTCTGGTCTTGTTCCTTTTGGCGCGAGCCTCCGAAGATGAAGGGCTCGTAAGCATATCGGAAGGCTTGCGTTATCATGGCCATAATCATGGCTATCTTTACGCAGGCGCCATAGACACCCAACTGGGCCATTGCGTCGTCACCTTTATATATATAGGGGAACAACATCTTGTCGGCTGTCTGGTTTAGTATGCCGGCCAGTCCCAGCACCAGTATGGGCCAGGCATAGCGCAACATATCGGAGAGCAACCGGCGTGAGGCCTGCGACGGACGAAACAGAGCCAACTCGCGGAAAAGCAGTAGGGTGGTGGCTACCGAGCATATCAGGTTGATGTAGAAGATACAGCCCACGTCGCTGCCTCCCATAGGGAAGAAGTAGAGCAGGTTGAGCAGTATGGTCAGCACTATGTTGAACAGTTGCAGGGCGGCAAACTTCAGGGCCTTCTTCTGCATCCGCAACAGTGCGAAGGGGAAGCAGCGGAATGCGTCGATGGCCACAACCACAGCCATCACTCCTATCCATTCTGGGTGTTCTGAGTAGCCCATCCAGCTACTGACGGGACCCAGACACAGCAACATTAGCACGACGAAGCACAACGACGTTGCTCCCACCGAGGTCAGCACCGTGCTATATACGCGCACCATGTCTTGTCCCTGCTTGTTGGCATAGCGGAAGAAGGTTGTTTCCATGCCGTATGTCAGCAATACCATCATCAGTGCCGTGTAGGCATAGACGTTGGTAACCACGCCATAGCCTCCGCTTGCAGCAGAGATTTTGGCGGTGTAGATTGGGACAAGCAGGTAGTTGAGGAAGCGCCCTACAATGCTTGACAGGCCATAGATGGCCGTGTCTTTGAAAAGACTGCTAAGGCGTGTTGATTGACCGTTAGCCATTGACCGTTAACCGTTGACCATTGACCGTTGACCATTGACCATTGAGCGTTGTCCATTGACCATTACGGCAGGCGCCAGACAGCGCCGTCCTTGGTGTCTTTCACCTCGAAGCCTAAGCGAGCCAGGTCGTCGCGAATGCGATCGCTGGTGGCCCAGTCCTTGGCCGCCTTGGCCTTCGAACGCAGGTCAAGCACCATGTCAACCACGCCCGAAAAAGCCTGCTCGCGACCGGCAGCAGCACCGGCTGCGTGTTCGTTTCTCAGCCCCAGCAGGTCTTCGGCAAACAGGTGCATCACGTCATGCAGTTCGCGCAGGCAGTCGGGACAGATACTGGCCTTGTGGTCCAGCAGCTTGTTGACCACCGAGGCTGCCTCGAACAGGCAACTGATTACAATCTGCGTCTGCAGGTCGTCGTTCATTGCATCGTAGCATTTCTGGCGCAGGCTCTTCACCACTCGTTCTGTCTCACTGTCACATTCAGTGGCAGGCTGCACACGCTGCAGGTCGTCCATGGCGTTCATCAGGCGTTGCAGTCCCTTCTCGGCGGCCTGTAGCGCCTCGTTGCTGAAATCGACAGGGCCGCGGTAGTGGGCCGAGAGGATGAAGAAGCGTATGGTCATGGGCGAGTAGGCCTGCGTCAGGTTCTCGTTCTTGCCGGTGAAGAACTCCTCCAGTGTGATGAAGTTGCCCAGCGACTTGCCCATCTTCTGGCCGTTGATGGTGATCATGTTGTTGTGCATCCAGTATTTCACCATGTCGTGTCCCTGCGCAGCCACGGCCTGAGCTATCTCGCACTCGTGGTGCGGGAACACCAGGTCCATGCCTCCGCCGTGTATGTCGAAGCGTTCGCCTAAGTACTTGCGTCCCATGGCCGTGCACTCGCAGTGCCAGCCGGGGAAGCCCACCGACTGCATCTCGTGCCGTCCGCCGGCTTGCGCATCGGGCACGCTGAAGCCCACTCGCCACCGCATGATGTGTTCGGGCGAGGCTTTCTTCCACAGGGCGAAATCGGCCTGGTGGCGCTTCTCGCCCACGCCAGCCAGAGTGCGACTCTCGTCCTTGACGTTCTCTAATGAGCGTCCGCTCAGAATGCCGTACTTGTGCTGGCGGTTATAAGCCTCGATGTCAAAGTAGATGGAACCGTTTGACTCGTATGCGAAGCCGTTGTCCATGATCTGCTGCACCAGCTCGCGCTGCTCCAGTATGTGTCCCGTGGCGTGCGGCTCTATCGAGGGGCGCAGGCAGCCCAGGGCATCCATGGCCGCGTGGTAGCGGTTGGTGTAGTACTGGGCTATCTCCATCGGCTCCAGCTGCTCCAGCCGGGCCTTCTTCTCTATCTTGTCGTCGCCTTCGTCAGCATCGTGTTCCAGGTGGCCCACGTCGGTTATGTTGCGCACATAGCGCACCTTGTAGCCCAGGTGGCGCAGGTAGCGGAACACGATGTCAAATGTTATGGCCGGCCGGGCATGTCCCAGGTGCGGGTCGCCATAGACTGTCGGTCCGCATACGTACATTCCCACATGTGGTGGCGCTATCGGTTCAAATCGCTCCTTGCGCCGCGTCAGCGTGTTGTATATCAGCAGTGTCTGTTGTTCCACCTCTTTACCTTTTAATCATTTAATTTTTCCTTGATGGCTTCCATTATCCTGGCCTCTATCTCATCGCACAGCTCTGGATTGTCCCTGAGCAGCTGCTTGGTGCCGTCGCGACCCTGTGCCAGCTTCGAGTCCTGGTAGGAGAACCACGACCCGCTTTTCTTCACGATGCCGTATTCTACGCCCAGATCCACTATCTCGCCCACCTTTGAGATGCCCTCGCCGAACATTATCTCAAACTCAGCCTTGCGGAAGGGTGGTGCCACCTTGTTCTTGACCACCTTCACGCGCACCTGATTGCCTATGGCAGTGTCGCCGTCCTTGACGCTGGTTACACGGCGTATGTCCAAACGGACTGACGAGTAGAACTTAAGCGCATTGCCGCCGGTGGTGGTCTCGGGATTGCCGAACATAATGCCTATCTTCTCGCGCAGCTGGTTGATGAAGATACACACGGTGTTGGTCTTGGCCACGGTGCCCGTCAGCTTGCGCAGCGCCTGACTCATCAGTCTGGCCTGCAGTCCCACCACGTTGTCGCCCATGTCGCCCTCTATCTCCTTCTTCGGCGTCAGGGCTGCCACCGAGTCGATGACCACTATGTCGATGGCTGCCGAGCGTACCAGCTGGTCGGCTATCTCAAGAGCCTGTTCGCCGTTGTCGGGCTGCGCTATGAGCAGGTTGTCCACATCGACGCCCAGCTTTTCGGCATAGAAGCGGTCGAAGGCGTGTTCTGCATCTATGAAAGCGGCAATGCCACCCTTCTTCTGTGCCTCGGCCATGGCGTGAATGGCCAGTGTGGTCTTGCCCGAGCTTTCCGGACCGTATATCTCTATTATGCGTCCGCGTGGATAGCCGCCCACGCCGAGGGCTGCGTTCAGACCGATGCTGCCGGTGGAGATGACCTCCACGTCGCTCACCTGCTCGTCGCCCATCTTCATCACGGCCCCCTTGCCGAAGTCCTTCTCTATCTTCGACATGGCAGCCTGCAGGGCTTTCAGCTTCTCTGCCTTCAGGTCAACCTGGACCTCGGCACCTTCTTCTTTCTTTGCCATCGATAACTCTAAATTCTAAATTCTTAATTCTAAATTCCTTCAAAGGTCGCCTTGCGATAACTCTAAATTCTTAATTCTAAATTCTTAATCGCTTTGCGATAACTCTAAATTCTTAATTCTTAATTCTAAATTCCTTCAAAGGTCGCCTTGTGCATGTCTTTCTCGCGTGTCAGGGCTTCGTGCATATTGAACACCAGTCCCAGGTTGTGCGGCGTCTGTCCTGGACGGCAGTGGCGCACATAGTCGCGCAGCAGCGGACGGTAGTCGGGATGGGCACAGTTCTCAATGATTAGCTCGGCACGCTGGCGCGGACTCTTGCCGCGCAGGTCGGCTATGCCCTGCTCGGTCACGATGATGTTCACGTCGTGCTCTGAGTGATCCTGATGGCTCACCATGGGTACTATCGACGAGATGAGTCCGCCCTTGGCCGTGCTGGGGCAGGTGAAGATGCTCAGGTAGGCGTTGCGCTCAAAGTCGCCCGAGCCGCCTATGCCGTTCATCATGCGCGTGCCGCCGATGTGGGTGGAGTTGGCGTTGCCGTAGATGTCCACCTCGATGGCCGTGTTGATGGCGATGACGCCCAGTCGGCGTATCACCTCGGGCGAGTTGCTTATCTCGCTCTGGCGCAGCGTCAGGTGGTCCTTGAAATAGTCCATGTTGTCATAGACCTGCATCAGGCACTCGTTTGACACGGTGAGCGAACAGGCCGAGGCGTCCTTGACACGTCCGTTGAGCATCATGCCGATGACCGAGTTCTGTATCACCTCGGTGTAGATGTTGAAGTCGGGCACGTGCTTGTCCTCGCCCAGTGCGCCGAGGATGGCGTTGGCCGTGCTGCCCACGCCGCTCTGCAGGGGCAGGAACTCCTTCGGAATGCGTCCGGCGTGCATCTCGCTCACCAAGAACTCAGCCGTCAGGTAGCCTATCTGGTCGGTCACGGGGTCGTTGTCCTTGAAGGCGCGTGCCTCGTCGGGCAGGTCGCACTCCACCACGGCGGCCACCTTCTCCACGGGTATCTCTATGTAAGGCTTGCCGATGCGGTCGCCCACGCTGACGATGGGTATGGGCTTGCGGTAAGGCGGGTCAAGCGGCTCATATACATCGTGTATCAGCTTGGCCTTGGGCGAATGGAAATGGTTCAGCTCCAGAATGACGCGCTTGGCCAGTCGGGCCGCTGTAGGCGAAATGCCGCCTGCTGCCGTCAGATAGACGCGCAGCGCCCCGGGCACCTCCTCTATGTCGCACACCTCCAGTATGGCCCAGTCTATGTCGCCGTAGAAGCCGTAGCGCAGCTCCTGCGCCATGTGGCTCAGGTGCAGGTCGTTGTAGGCTATCTCGCCCGCATTGACGTGGGTGCGGAAGTCGCCGTTGGTGGTGTAGGGAGCGCGGTACTTGATGGCTTTGGCCACGGCCAGGTCGCCGTCGGTACTCTGTCCAGTCGAGGCTCCGGTAAAGATGCTCACCTGAAACTCGCGCCCAGCCTCATGCTCGGCGGTGGCTATCTTGGCCAGTTCCTTTGTCGTGGCCTTGGCCACTCCTGCCGGCGTAAAACCGCTCATGGCTATCTGGTCGCCGTTCTTAATCATTGCCGCAGCCTGGGCGGCAGTCATCTGTGGATATGTCATTGCTTAATATTAATGTATGTGCGTGTGAGATGTTTCGCGACAAGCTGTGAGCGTAGCATTGTCGCCGTCGGCCTTACTGCTCCTCAACAGGGTGCAGGTACCAGTCGGTATCCTGTTCGCCGTTGCTCTTCGACCAGTTGATGAATTTCGGGAAGAAGGCATTGATGGCACGACCCGCGTTGTCTGGTTTGAGTATTGTGTTCTTGAACATGTCAATGCTTACGCCTTCCATGTAGAAGGCAAATGGATACTCGCTATCAGAGACATAGTACATCTTCTGGCCATTTGCCCTCTTGACTGTGGGATCTGACATGTCATCAATAGTGTTGAAATAGACAGTGTTCATCTTGCTGGTAGGCTCCGTCCAAGGCAGGTGCAACTCCCACTGCTTGCCTCCGTCCTCCGCACGGTAGAGGAAGGGTCTGACCGTGGCCTGGCCCTTGTTGACGGCCTTGGTATAAGTCACTTCAAAGACGTAGGTGGTGCCCAGGTCGCGGGTGATGTCGTCGGTCAGATACCACATTCTTGATTCTGTCTTGTTCCAAGTAAAATCAGTGAGATAGTAGTATTTCTTGTCAACCATTTTGTTAGTGGTGAGCGGCTCTGTCTGCCCCTTGGGAATCTTGGTCACATAGAGTGTGGAGATGTCAGAGGCTTGGAAATCTACTGCCAGTCCGCTCTTCAGCACAACCGTGTTTTGGTCGGTGGTGAGGTAGAATATCTCCTTGTTCAGCTTGTTCGACCCGTCGGCATGAGTATAAAACTCCAGCTTGTGCTTGCAGTCGATGACCACGTCATTCATGTCGTAGTCGCCCTTCTTGGGCCAGAGGTCCTCAAACGCATACACGCCCTCGGTGATGGTCTCACGACTCTCTATCATTGCCACACCGCTACCACTAATATCGAAGGCATCAGCCGGGTTAAGACCGAACATCAGGTCGTCGTAGTCCTTGTCATCCGTGGCATCCTCGAACGAAACCACCACATACTGACTACCGTCAGGAGCAGTATAAGCGAACTTGGCACAACGTGCTTCGCCATTGGGATTAGGCTTGGATCCGCCGTCAGGAGCATAAGAAAGTCCATCGGTAGAGGAAGCCCAGATGTTCTTCTTGGTGGCATAGCTGCTGCCGTTGACAGCATATTCTGCACCTCTCTGCGCCCACGCATTGGTCTTCAGGATAAAGCCAATCTTTGTTCCGGCAGGGAACATGGTCGTGGCTCCCGACATGTCGCCCGTGGCAATGTTGGGATAGTACATCAGCTGCACCACGTCGCCGCGCACGGCACCTATGTTGCCGTTGTACTTGTTGTTGGGATAGCTGCCGCGTGGCCACTCGCCGTCCTGCGTGTTGGGGAATATCATGATGACGTTAATGTCCATCTTGTCCGTAGGCGCATCGCCCGTGTAGTAGTAATAGCCTAACGAGCTGTTCCAGCATGTGCTGCTGCCCAGTGCAGTGATACTTACCTCTGACTCCTTTATCAGCGTCAGGTCACCGGCCTGGCGATAAGTCTCCTTCAGGTTGGTGCCCGAGTTGAGGGCGTCGCAGGCCGTGGCGTACATACCGGCCACCTCTTCGTCGGAGAACACCAGTCCCTTGCTGATGAGCGTGGGGTCGGTGGTGTCGAGCAGATAGTCGGGACGGCCGCTTGCCGAGTTCCAAGTGCCGAGGGCGGTGGACCAGGGTTTATACACCTGCGTACCATTGTTCATGCACCACAGATGCTTCATGTCTGAGAGGTCGTCGGTCGATACGCCGGGACCTGCGGCTCGCGTGGTCACGCCGCGAGACGAAACAGACTTGTTGACGGCGATGGCCCGCGCCTCACCATTGATCACCTCGGTCAGTATGCGCCGGTCGCTGACAAAGAAGTTGCCCGTCACGACGTGCAGCACCCGGGCGTAGGCCGGCAGGGTGATGGTGGCATCAAACTTGCCCTTCTCGTCGGTGTATCCCTGGAACAGGGGCTTGATGCTTTCGTCGATGTACTCGTCTGCCTGCATCTCGTTGACGTATGGGTTGACGCTATAGACGCTGAACCACACGGGACCATAGAGCTTGAAGTCTGAATAGTCAACGATGAGGTCCACCTCCTGTGTGGTGGAGAAGTCGAACATGTTGGCACTGGTCGCGGGGGTGTTGTCGCCGTCCTTGTCGTTGAAGAACTCGTCAGAGTCCTTGCACGCTACGGCAACGATACATGTGCATGCAAGCAGGCATGCCTTTGAAAGATAATTGGAGAAATGATTCATATTAATAAACTGTGTGTTTTTAGATTTCGGCCACAAAAATAATCAAAATATATCAAATGGCAAAAATAAGACCCTATTATTTTTCTGTCGCTCTGTTTTCTGCTCGTTTTTGTTCGTTGATATAGCCAGTCAGCTGGTACTGCATGCTGTCTAACGCGTCGCACAGCTGCCGCAATTCGTCATCGTGTTTTAGCTCTGGCGTGGGCATGTCGAATTTTCCCTTTGCGATGTGGTTTACTGTTCTGGTGATTTTCTTTATCGGGTCAGTGGCGTTCCTCATCGAGTAGTAGCACACCAGAATGATAACCAGCATGACCAGTGCGATGAAGAGTAGTGAAGCCACGCCGTAGATGCACCCAATAGTGTCAATGGAACGCCACGGCACAACGGTAATCATCATCCAGTCGGTGTATTTCAAGGGAGTGTAGAAGACGTAGCATTTCTGCTCGTCGTACAAACACTCCTCGACATACTCCTGGCCGTTGTCAATGCTGTTCCGTATCTTTGCCACAAGTTCTTCCTCTTCGTTCGTCTTGATGTGGTTGAAGAAATTGTCTTTCAGGATATGTTGTGCGTCGGGGTGTGTTATGAATATGCCTTCATGGTTGACAATGTATCCCTGTGCCTTCTCCTGCAATATCCTCGTGACGAATTTTGTGTTGGCATTGATGACGCTGTCGGTTTCTGCCAGCTTCTTGGTGAACCAGTCGAGCGAGATGTCGGCCTCAAGCACCGCCACCACATTTCCGTCCTTGTCGTGAATGGGTGTGTTATAGGCAACGAGCGTTGTCTTCTCGTCGTATCCATCGTAGAAGGGCTCTGACCATATAGCCGAGTCGGTTTTGACCATATTGCGAAACCACTTTTCCTGCAGATAGTCGAGCGAAGTGTCGCCCATATCGGCAGCTTCTATCACACCTGTGTTGGCTGCGTTGCGCCATGCGAATGAAAAAAATCTGTGCCCCTTTTGCGGATAGTAATAGTCTTTGACAAAGCTGATGCCGCAACTGCGTATGCGCGTTCCGTTTTTCACGATGCGCTTCATCACTTCCTTATGCTCGTCGGGCTTGTCCAAGTTTTGCTCCAGATAGTGGATGTTGTTTGTCACGGCCACATAGACATCCGAGGTGACACGCCGCGCATATTCCTTGCTGATGAGTGTCCTGTTGTAGTAGCTTTCGGCAAAGAATTCGTGAGTCACCTTGCTGGTGAAACTGAACACGGGAAAAGACAAGCCAACGAGTATGGCGAGCGCCCACAGCAGCAGCGAGCGCGAGAGTCTTCCCGCAAGTGTTTTTCCTGTTTTGTCCTTCATAGTCAGTTTGTGTATTAGTTACGGCCAAGATAAGAACTATCCGTTGTTCTCAGGATTTTTGGGTATTTCCACGCAGAAGCATGTGCCTTTGGTGTAGGTAGAGTCGAGCCAGATACGTCCTTGCAGCAGACGGGCTATTGACTGGCAGATGTTGAAGTTGGTTCCTATGCGCAGTATTCTGTCTTCCTGTTCCGACGGTATTCCGAAGACGTGGCTCCGCGTGTTTATGTCCAGTCCGGAGCTGGTGTCCTTTACTTTGAAGAAGATGTTGTCGCCCTCCTCGCTGCAGTTCAGTTCGATGGTACCCTTGTAGGTGAAGCGTGCGGCACTGTCGAGCAGGTGCTTCAGCATGGCTTTCAGCGCATCGGGGTCAGTCTGGATTTCCATATCGTCTGCCAGACTGGTTGTAAAGAGTGTGACCACACCCTTGTGGCAGTGGTTCTGTGTCGATTTCGTAATATAGTTGCCCAAATCGTTGGGACGAACGATGTGCGTCAGCGGCAGCGACTTCTTGCTTTCATAGAAGGACAGCTCCTGTAGCTCCTTTAGTGCGCTTTCTGCGTCCTTCTTCTCGTATGCCAGTTGCATCTTGTCCTTCTTCAGCAGCTTGATGACCCGTCGGCCCTTGTAGATGAGGAACAGCAGAACTACTATGAGCAGCAGGCCGCCCGTGATGTAGAAGCTGTTGTTCAGTCGGCTGTTCTTATGCCTGAGCACCTCGCGTTCCAGACGCAGCCGGTCGTTGTTCATGCGCAGGTACAGGTCGGACACCATGTTGCTGTGCGACGAGCGTGTGATGGAGTCAGACAGGTGCTTGTGCAGAGCCATGTACTCGTAAGCCTTCTCGTTGTCGCCCATGCGGTGATAGATGAGTGCCTTCCTCTCGGCGCAGGTGTCGGGCGAGAGCCAGTCGGCCAGTCGCAGCGCTTGCCGGTAGTCGCCGTTGATGATGTGGTAGTTCACCTCTGTCCACAGGTTGAGCGTCCTGATGCCGTTGGTCTGCATCAGGCGCTTCATCTCTTCATAGATGTGGTTGAACTCTTCCACGTCATTCTCCTCAAAGGCGATGATACTGAGCCTGTAGAGTGTCCGCCCCTTGTGGTGTGGCGCCAGGTTGGGCTCTGCCAGCAGCTGGTTGGCATAGTGCTTTGCCTTTTCGTTGTTGCTGCGCAGATAGGCTATCTTGATCAGCTCGCGCAGGTCTTCGGCCGCACTCTCTTTGGGAAAGAGCTTGTGGCGCAGGGCGAGTGCCTGCAGGAAGGCCTCCTCGGCCTCGGCATAGTCGTCCTTCTGCAGCAGGATGGCCCCCTGCGAGTGCAGGGCATAGTATTTTCCTATGTCGCTTCCGTGCTGTATGGCGTAGTTGCCCAGTTCTTTGGTCACCTCGTCGGCGCGGACGTAGTTCTGGTGTGCGGCCTCGTAGAAGGCCTGCTTGCTCCAGGCATAGTAGTAAAGACGCTCGTTGCCGGCATCCTCGCAGGCTTCTTTCAGCTGGTCGGAGACAATGTAGAACGAGTCGCGATTGCCTGTGCTGACCAGACGCAACATCTCTGCCTCAAGACTTGCCAGATCGTCGTTGCTGACGGCCTGCATGGTTGCGCAACAGAGCAGTGCGGTAAATAGTGCAAATAGTTTTTTCAGCATGGTGTTTTTCAGTGTTTTCGCTTTAGGTTATAAACGCCCGTCAATGACATCGCGCGGCAGTATGCCCTTCACGTCATACACCACGCTGTTGGCATTTGTCAGCGAGCGTATGTCTATGTCGTGGAACTGCTGGTGTGCCACTGCCAGGATGACGGCATCGAACTGAGGCTGCGAGCCTGGAACTGGGAGTTGCGACGTTATGTCTATCCCGTATTCATGCTTTACGGCCTCTGGATTGGCCCACGGGTCGCACACGGTGATGTTCTGGGTGTATTCGGCCAAGGTTGACACTATGTCCACCACCTTGGTGTTGCGTATGTCGGGACAGTTCTCCTTGAATGTCACGCCCAGCACCAGGACGTTGGCATCCTTTACCAGAACGCCTTTCTTGTTCATCAGCTTGACGACCTGCTCTGCCACATACTCGCCCATGGTGTCGTTCAGTCGGCGAGCATTCATCATTATGCGTGGCCACACACCATATACCTGCGCCTTTTGTATGAGATAGTAGGGGTCCACGCTGATACAGTGGCCGCCCACGAGTCCGGGCGAGAGCTTGATGAAGTTCCACTTTGAGGCGGCCGCCTCTATCACGTCGTGTGTGTCTATGCCCATGACGTTGAAGATACGGGCCAGCTCGTTCATGAAAGCAATGTTTACGTCGCGCTGCGAGTTCTCTATTATCTTTGACGCCTCGGCCACCTTTATGCTGGGTGCGCGGTGGGTGCCGTTCACCAGTACGGAGTTATAGACCTTGTCAACAATGTCGGCTATCTCGGGCGTAGAGCCTGATGTGACCTTCTTGATTTTCTCCACGGTGTGCTGCTTGTCGCCCGGGTTGATTCTTTCCGGCGAGTATCCGGCAAAGAAGTCGGTGTTGAATTTCAGGCCGCTGACACGCTCCACCTCTGGCAGGCACACCTCTTCGGTCACTCCAGGATAGACGGTACTCTCATACACCACTATGTCGCCCTTGGCGATGACCTTGCCCACCGTCTCGCTGGCTCCCCGAAGGGGGCGCAGGTCGGGGTGGTCGTCTTCATCGACAGGCGTGGGCACTGCCACCACATAGAAATTGCAATGGCGTATCTGTTCCAGGTCGGTGGTGCAGACGAAGCCATGGTTGCTGATGGCATCCTGCAGCAACTCGTCGCTCACCTCGCGTGTGGCATCGTGTCCCTGCATCAGCGCATCCACGCGCTGCTGGTTCATGTCGAAGCCTATTGTGGGAAACTTTGTTGAAAACAGGCGTGCCAGTGGCAGGCCAACATAGCCGAGGCCGATGACACAGATTTTGATGTCGTTCATTATTGTTAAGTTTTATCTGATTATTCTGAGAAATGATTTTGATTTCGTACAGGGCCTGTGTACGAAACGTACAAGGCCTGTGTACGAAACGTACAGGGCTTGTGTACTAAACGTACAGAGGCCCTGTACAAAATTGAATGCATTTGTAGGAGCTTAGTCGTAGATGACCACACGCTTGTGTTCTATCTTCCAGTTGGCACTGCCCTCCATTGCCTTCAGCACGTTTGAAACATACTTGGCCTCCGACGTGTTGCCAGCCTTGTCTATGTATTTCTTGGCATCGCCCAGGCGCTTGGTCATCAGACTGGCGCAGGCGGCGTTGAGATTGGCGGTTTCGTCGTCAGGATACTGTCTTACGGCTATCATTAGCGCGTCGTTCCATTCGTCTGTACCCTCGTCGTAGCTCATAGCCACCTTGTACATCTCTTCCAGGCTCATTGCCTCGGGGTGCGTGTAGATCAGCTTTCGTCCCTTTTCCACTGAGAAGGGCTTGATGCGATATTCTATCACGTAGTCAGTATGCCTCAGTCCGGGATAGACGTTCTGCAACAGCCACTGGTATGGCTGTCCGCCGCCCACCTTCTTCAGCAGCTCTTCCTTGGCATCGGGATCCATCTGACGGTTTATCACTTTGAGCAGCTCGCTGCGATGACTCATTACCACCTCGGGTGCCTCTGGGGTTTCCACATATTCCTTGTTCTCGTACCAGTAGTCGCCCTTCACCTTGCGCTTGTCTGTGTTGATGAGAAAACCTTTCAGGTTGCCCCAGTCTTCAGGTGTGTATTCGGTCAGGAAGATCTGTGGTTCCAAGTCGTAGTTGCGCTCCAGATAGCTCTTCAGTGCCTCGGTGCGCCCCTTAGCCAGCCGGGTGTTGTTGCTGTACGGGCTCTCGGGCGAGGCATAGCCGTGCAACGAGATGCGAGTGATGACAACCGACTTGTCGAACATTGCACTGTCCACCGACTTGTGTATTCGGGCCAGCTCCTGCGGGTTGCGGCGGTAGTCTGGGTATATGACCGTCTCGTTGACAGGGAAGTCGAGGAAGGCTCGCCCCTGTATTCTGCGCAGCTTGTCCTGCTCGGCATCGGGCATGATCAGCGGCAGCGGCGGGCACTCCTTCAGCCTGTTCAGCCTAACTACAGGCTTGGCATTGCGCTTCTTGTTGAAGAACAGGTATGTCAGTCCCACCTTTACGTTTGAGCGTGTGTCAAGTGGTGCGTCGGCAGCCACGCCGTTGAAATGGTCGCCATACACCGTCTGGCTCAGCTCCGCGCCCACGCGCCAGTGAGGTGCCACCAGATACGTGGCTGTCAGGCCGGCGCGCAGGGCCGGCACCAGTCGGCTGCTACGCGAGTAAGGCTCAGTGTAGGATAGTGGCACCTGGTCGAAGCTCCAGGTGTATGTCGCGCCTATGCCGGCAAAGGCTTTCAGGTTGAACCTCCTGTACCTGGACTTCTGCTGCTGGGTGTTATCAGCCTGCTTGCCCCTTGTCCCCCTGAGCAGCACATCTGTAATGTCGAAGGTGGCATCGGCAAACAGGGCCGTGCTGTTCCACCCCCACACGTCTTTCGTTTCACACTCAGGCACGTTGCGGCTCTTGTTGTGGTTAATGCGCAGTGCGGCGCGCCAGCCCCACAGCGGACTTAGCTCGTGTCCCAGAGCCACGAACACGCCATTGGACCACGGGTAGCCCGAGAACTCGGTCCAGGGCAGGTGTTCGTTGGCCGACTTGTTGATGCCTACGAACAGTTGCAGGTACAGCGGGTCTTTTCTCCTTACCGTACTGTCAGAGCGCGACTGTGCCAGCATGTCCTGCGCAGAAAGGCTGAGTAGGAGAGACAACAGTAATATTATATGTGTAATTTCGGTATGCTTTGTTGTGTTCATTTCGTGTGTTAGCGATAGGGGCGTTTACTAATATGTGACAAAGGTGTTGTACTCTGGTGTGGCATACCACTCCCAGAAGCGCGTCCTCGTCACGTCGTGTGCCCATTTGGAGAAATCTGCATAGGCAGAATAAACAGGTACCCCTTCCATGGGCCACTTCCATTCGCCTGCCACGAGCAGTGCCTCAGGCATCTGCCCAGGTTCTGAAGCCAGTGTGATTATGTCTGAGCAGTCGGCGCATGTGCCACGCTTCACCTCAATGTAGAAGCGATTGGCATCCTGTCCCATGACGTAGCCGCTGGGCCAGGGCACGCAGTCTATCTCGACGAAGGGGGTGCTGGCCACCGCCCCAGTGGTGTTGATGTAGCTGGGGTCGTTCCTGCTGCCCAGCAGCTCGTGTATCTCACCGAGGTTCTGGTCGCCGTCGGGACCGTCGAAGTGTAGGTACATGCGCTCAGTGGAGCCTGCGGCCATGACGGTGACGCAGCACAGCTCATTCTCGTAGTCGGGCACAAGCTTGATGACGGCATCGTTGAAGTCGAAGTCTGCATTGCGGTTCACATCCTCGTAGGCAATGGTCCAGGGCAAGACTGTGTAGTCGTCCAATGACAGTTCGGGGTCTGGGTCGGGATCAGGATCTGGGTCTGGGTCGGGATCTGGGTCGGGGTCGGGTTGGGGATTTGTGGGGTCTAAGGGATCCACGACGGTAGGCATGAGTATTGGCATGTCGGCTGTCACGCCGAAGATGACATCGTTGCAGTCGTGGTCGCCGCCATGCACAAGGTCTTCCATTCCCATCCAGTACATCTCATTGTATTCCTTGATGAAGCTTCGATGCAGGCCGTTGCCGTTGCCGACGACGTTCATGAACTCCACGCAGTAGCAGCCACCGGCAAAGTCCACCATTTCTTTGGCGTATGGCTTTATGCCCAAGCTCTTGAATAGGGTCCACTGTTCAGGGTATGGTTCTTCGTCGGATCGCAGGTAGAAACCTACTCGTTTTCCTTCTGGCACATCAATCTCGAACGATATGCCTCGCATGGCGCTGACGTTGTTACTGTAGCGTGTATATACCACTTGCGAGTTGTAGGCGTTGTCGCCCACACGGTCTGGATTGTTGCAACTGGTGGCTCCATAGATGTCTGAAAGGTCGAAATTAGCATCATACCATGTATTGGCAAGGAACTGGTGTCCGTCCACCACATCGTTGAAAGCAATCTGGTACTGTACCTTAGACAGCCCGTCAATGTAGTCCCACTTGTGTGTCTCGGATAGGTCCACATAGACAATGTCGTCCCATGTGTCAGCAGAGTGATAGAAATAGCCCAAGATGTGCGACCGCTGGTCTGCCTCGTAGCCATTGACCCAAGTGATGTAGAAGGGACCTCTCGACTCGAGCTCGTAGTTGCAGTTGAGGCCCAAGGTCTTGGCATCTGCGTTGGTCTTTGAGAAGTTCATCATCCTGTAGAAATCCGGCATCTGTTCGTCGGTCAGCTGGTGGTAGGTGGCGTTACCGTGAATGCTTTTGCCCGACAGGGAGGCGGGCGGGGTACCGTCGGCACGTGTCATGAGCGGACTGGCTGACCCTGTGATGGTGTTTAGCGTAACGCTCTCCTGTGCTGCGCCTGTAAGGGTGAGGCTCTTGGCGTGTGTCTTCCCTTTGTAGATGTAGGCGAGGGTGAGTACGTCGCCAAGTGTCTGCGGGGCAGTCATGGTGACAGCACTGCTGGTGTTAAGGACCTTGTAGTCGTAGATCAGCTTTAGCTCTGGAGAGGAGAGCAGGTACAGCTCCACCTTGTCATCGGTGGTGACGCTGACGTTCACCTTTACGGCGGTGCGCCACCACTGCTGGTTGCTTACCTGCAGACCCATGTCTTCGTTGAAATGAGTGCTGACGCGCTCATGTTCGCTGGCCTCTTCGGTTGTGCAGCTGAAGAGCGACAACGCCAGCAAGAGGGGAGAGGCGAGTGTGAAGGTTTTTGTCATAAAGATAACAATTCGCAATTCATAATTCACAATTCAGAGTGCCAAGCGGCAAAACCGCTTGGCGCTGTAGTGTTACCGCCTGTCGTCCCAGCCGAAGGGGTGGGCGGCCAGGGGCAGCCGGGCCATTGGGTGGTAGTCGCCCTTCAGGCCGATGGGATTGGCGTTGCGTATGTCGGACACTATCTCTATGCTGGGGCGTGCCTCGCTGATGCGGAAGCCCTCGCCGGAGAGTATCTTCTCGTAGCTCTTGGTGTGAAGCTCGGTGAAGCCCACGCTGAACTCAAACTCCTCGCCGTCGATGTTCAGCGTGCGGTAGGTGCGCTTCTCGCCCTGCACGGCATTCAGTGGCAGGCACTCGGCGTTGATGCTGAGGAAATAGCGCACGCGCGCCTTCTCCAGCTCCAGATAGCCCGCCACGCGGTCGAAGCTCATCACATGCACCACGTTGCGCTTCACCGGGCCGAACACCCACTGCAGCATGTCGTAGAAATGCACGCCGATGTTGGTGGCCACGCCGCCGCTCTTGTGTATGTCGCCTTTCTAGGAGGCATAGTACCACTTGCCTCTCGAGGTGATGTAGGTCAGGTCCACGTCGTGTATCCGGTCCTGCGGTCCCTCGTCCACCTTCTGCTTCAGGGCCACGATGGCATCGTGCAGGCGCAGCTGCAGGATGGTGTAGGCCTGGTGGCCCGACTCCCGCTCCAGCTCCACCAAGTTGTCGATGTTCCAGGGGTTCAGCACGAGCGGCTTCTCACATATCACGTTGGTGCCGAGGCGCAGTCCGTAGCGTATGAAGGCGTCGTGGGTATAGTTGGGCGTGCAGATTGACAGGAAGTCCAGCGGATTGCTCTTGCGCATCTGCTTTGAACAGAAGCGGTCGAACTGCTCATTCTCTGTGAAGAACTCACATTGGGGGAACGAACTGTCCAAGCGTCCTACGCTGTCAAACTTGTCGTAAGCTACCAGCAGGTTGTTACCTGTGTCGGCAATGGCCTTGATGTGACGCGGAGCGATGTAGCCCGCAGCGCCAATGAGTGCAAAGTTTTTCATTTCTTATTTTAGATATTTATAAAGTATTTCTATCGGATGTACAGCCCTGACACCTGTGCCGTCAAAGATATGTTGGCGACAGGATGTGCCAGAGGCGGCAACGAAGAGCGGCACGCAATTTTCCATTTTCAATTTTCCATTTTCAATTTTCCTGATGGCAGGAAACAAAACCATCTCTCCAATTTCCAGCGAGGTCTTATAATGTTCCTTCTCATAGCCGAAAGAGCCTGCCATACCACAGCAGCCGCTGGGAATGACATTCACCTTGGCATTTAATAGCAGACGAAGCACCTCTGCCATCACCTCAACACCAACCAGCGCTTTCTGATGGCAATGACCGTGCAGGAATATCTCTATTGGCGTCTGGTCAAAAGAGTCACGGCTGATGTGTCCAGCCTTAATTTCCAGAAGCAGGAATTCATCAAACAACAAACTATGCCGGCCTAACTCTTTGGCATCATCGCGCATGTCGGCAGGCACCAGGTCAGGATATTCATCGCGAAATGAGAGAATACATGACGGTTCAATACCGACAAGAGGAGCCTCGTCCGTCACCACCTCTTTCAGCAACCTGACATTTTGCCGGGCTATCTGCTTGGCTCGTTTCAGGTAACCTTTTGAGATGGCGGCCCTACCACTCTCCTGATGTTTGGGAATCAGAGTTGCATAGCCTAACAAAGCAAGCAGTTTTGTAAAGGTCTCTGCTAATTCCGGCTCATGGTTACGGGTAAATTCATCTAAGAAAAGCCAAGTCTTTCTGCCACTTCCTGTCTCCAATCGTCTCATCTTCTGAAGCCTTGGCAGTTGTCGCTCTTCAGCAAAGCCTATCGTTTTTTTAATAAGTGACGATGCAGGCTTCCATGTCACCATAAAGTTGTATAGCGGTCGTACATACTGTCCGAGAGCTTCCATTTGGGCAGTCCTGGCTACTAACCATGTGCGTAGTGGCGTTCCGTGTTTGTCGTAATAGTGTTGGAGCAGTTCTGCCCTCAGGCGGGTCATGTCAATACTCGACGGGCATTCACTCTTACAGCCCTTACAGGCTAAGCAGGTGTCAAGAACTTCTTTCGCCAGTGACCATGGATTGCCTCTTGTCAGAGTCTCGCGTAGTACGTTAGTTCTGGCGCGAGTGGTGTTTAGTTCATCACTACTCACCTTATAGGCTGGACACATCGTGCCACCAATAAGATTCGACTTCCGACAGTCGCCTGAGCCATTACACTGCTCAATAGTACACATCAGTGCATGTGTCTGTGACTTGGCACCTGTTGCACCTTCAGTCTTACATTCGTCGATAGCAGCCTTCCAGTTATAGTAAGTTTGATTAGTACCGATGAAACTTTCGATGGCGTACTGCTGTTCTTCCTCAAATCGCAACATCGAGTCCATGGGCAGGGTGTCGACTATCTTGTGGCGGTTCAGTAGCCCATTAGAATCCCAACATTGTTTCACTTGTCGCATCAGCTCATACGTCTCTTCGCCATAGAGCAAGGGGATGAACTCACCTCTCAGGCGACCGTCACCATGCTCACCGCTGATACTGCCCCGGTGCTTTTTTACCAGTAAGGCCGTCTCTTTGGCCAAAGTGCGAAACAAGATACGTCCCTCCTTGGTCTTCAGGTTAATAATGGGGCGCAAGTGTAATTCGCCTGTGCTGATATGCCCATAGTACACGCATTTGGCACCCAATGTATGGAGCAACGCCCGAAAGTCTTTCATATAGGCCGGCATACGACTGGCAGCTACGGCAGTATCTTCAATGACGCCCATCGGCTTGGCATCGCCCTTCATGCTGCCCAGGATGCCAAGGCCTGCCTTACGCAGGTTCCATACCTTGTTGACATCGGCTCCATACACGTGTGTACATTTGTATATTAGTCCGCTCGCAAGCAAGTCTTTTTCCAAAGCGTCAGCCTTTCTGTCAAGCTCTTCGCGTGTCTCTGCCCTCAGCTCTGTAATTAATAGGGCTGCGGGAGTTCCGTCCACGAAGAAACGGTTTCGTTGTTGCTCAGCATAACTTTTACTCAGCTCCAGAATTTCTCCATCTATCAGCTCTACGGCAGTAGGCCGATGCTTTAAAGCCACTAAATTTGCCTCAAAACTCTTCTGCATAGCATCACAATGGCCGCACACCACCATGACCTCCTTCTGGGGTAATGGGTCAAGGCTTACCGTAATCTCTGTGATAAAGGCTAATGTTCCTTCGCTCCCTGCCAACAGTTTACATAAATTGATGGTGGGAAGTGTTTCTATGACCTCGTCAATAGCATAGCCGCAACTTCTTCTGTTCAATTCCTTATCAGGATAGTTGTCGGCAATCAGCTTCGCCGTCTTTTCATCAAGCGCAAAATTGATGAGCTGTGCATATATCCTTTCTATGAGCGATTCGTGTTTCTCCTTTTTCCAGAACTCACCACCAAATCGTCCTTCCAGTTCCTCAATTCTATAGTTTTTAAACTCTTCTACGCTTCCATCGGTTAGGATGCCTTTTGCAGCTATCACATGATGGCGTGTGCTACCATATACCAGCGAGTGTGTACCACAAGAGTTGTTGCCGAACATGCCGCCTATGCAGCAGCGGTTGCTGGTCGATGTCTCGGGGCTGAAGAACAGTCCGTAAGGCTTCAGTGCCTGGTTCAGCTCGTCGCGCACCACACCCGGTTGCACCCTGGCCCATCGCTCCTCGGCATTTATCTCAATGATCTTGTTCCAGTGCTTGCTGATGTCCACCACGATACCAGAACCGACCACCTGTCCTGCTATCGACGTGCCTGCGGCACGTGGTATCAAGTCGATACCTTTCTGCCGAGCCATGTCCATCAGACTGCGTATGTCCTCCTCTGTCTCGGGATAGGCCACACCGTAGGGTATCTCCCGATACACCGATGCATCGGTAGCGTACGCAATCTTGTGCAGGCTGTCGGTGTATATCTTCATTTGAACCAGAAAAGAAGGGCTGGTGCTTGTATTTTTACTATCGCTGCCTTCACAATGTTTTTCACATTCTGCATGACCAGTTCCTTTGTCCAGCCAAGGCCGAAGTCGAACCAGCGCTGGGGGTGGGTGGTAATCATCAGCTGGTTGGGCAGACGGTTCTCCTGCAATGCCCGGATGATGTCGTCGGTGGAGTGGAACGTCCAGCCTTTGGCGTTCCATTCTTCCTGATAGCCCTCAATCTTGTCCCTCACGCTCACCTTATAACCATCCCAGCGGCGACCTGTGTCTGTCAGGTAGAGCATCTTCGAAAAATCGGTGTCTAAGTAGGGCTCGCCGATGATGCCGAGTGCCTTGTAGTCATATTGCTTCCAGATGTCCTTGCTGTCGTATGGCGAGCGTGGACTGCCGTGCATGCAGATAGTACTGACAGGAGCCAGCTTTCTCAACAGCTCCAGGTTCTTCTTGAAATCGTCGAAAGCCTTCTGTACATCGCCGCCACACGTAGTCAGCGATTCGTAGTGATAGCCCACCTCATGTCCCAAGTCCGCAATCTGCCGTATGACAGCCTCGTCCCAACTTTCAGGCACAGCACGGAAATAATAGACTGCGCGGCAGCCAAGCTCCTGTTCTATCTTTGCCGTGGCTAAGGAGTTGTAGGGTAGCAGGTCAACATCGTGGCGCAGGACGACAAACCGCCCTGGCCTTGTGCCCTTGCAGTAGTCGGCATAAGTGACCATGCTGTAACCTGCCGTTTGCAGGCCGACAAGCAGCTGCCTGTATTTGCCTCTTGTGAAATCCAAATTCATTTGAATCTGTTTTGATAGTCAGGGTTCTTCTTCATGATGTCTTTGCTGTTAGGATAGTTCTCTATAAACCACACCATGAATGCTGTCGGGTCAATCTTGTCATTTAGCAGCTTCTCCCATCTCTTTTTAAACTCCTCTTGGTAACTATCTTCTCTTAAGATTTGTCGGGTAGCCGTCAAACACTCCTCCAGATTTGTCGGGTGGAACAGCAAGCCTCTTTTTTCATCCTCCTCCATGTAGCCAACACGGAGCGTGTTGATGTAAATGGCAGGCGTTCCCAAAATTACAGCCTCTGATGCCGTAGTACTTCCTTCGCCAATATACAAGGAAGCATAATGCAGAATGCTATGCAGGTCTTTAGGATGAATCTTTAGTTGATAGGGGGTTAGAGAATCTTCCAGTTCCTGTTCTGAAGAAACGAAGACCCTACAGTCTTTGCTCAGCTCTTCTACAATTCTCAGTTTGTCCTGATAGCTTAGCCCCTTCTGTCCTACATCGTGGTTTGCATCCCATGAGACGAAGCGGAGCACACAATATTTCTCGCCTTCTTTTACTCCAATCCTGTCCAACACAGTTGGGTCTGGCTTGAAGTAGTTGGGATGCAGGTAGCAGAACTCCATGTATGACGAGAACAATATCTGATTCTTCCACAGTTTTGCATAGTAGCAGGATGTGGTCAATACGACATCGGTAAATGGCCTGCACATCAAGTGCTCAAACTTGGCATGCTCAGTGTCTTCAAAAGCGATATGGGGTTTTCGCATCAACCAGGCCACATGAGCGGCATAGGGTGAAGAAAATGACAAGAAATAGTCGGGCTTAAACTTCTTTGCAATTTTGTACAACTTATGGTCTATCTGAATGATGCCAAGCGTTTTGTTTATCAAGCCGGTCTTTCCCTTGCCTCGAGATACGTAATTGAATCCCGTAGAACGAATCAGCTCCATGGTGCTGTCTCTTTCGCGAACAACAAACAGAAACTCATACCCTTGTTCTGTCAAAATGCGTGCACAATTCTTAAAGTAATGAATGTGTGCAGGATGGCCAATGTCAACGAGTATTTTCATATCGCTTATATAAATTTATTGCTGCCTTAACACTTCTTTGTAGATTGGAATAAGTTTCTTGGCAACAAGATCGTTGGTGAGACCAAGTTCGATGACACGTTGTCGGCCATTGGTACGTTTTCCGAATTCGAAAGCCTTAGATATTTGATTTGCAACATCCTGGGCATCAAACTTGCAAATATAATGGCCAGCCACATCGCCTAAAAGATGTTTGATGTCAGCCACATCGGTCGCTACAATAGGACAGTTACATGCCATTGCTTCTTTAAGTGCCTGCGGGGAGCCTTCGCTCTTCGTTGGCAATGCGAACAAGTCGCACGCACACATCCTTAGCGTGCATTCTGCTCTGGTGAGTCCCTTCATTTCCAAGCAAACGATATTGTCTTTGTTGGGAAGGAGCGATACAGCTTCCTTCAGCAATGGATAGTTTTTGCGCAAATTCTCAAAAGCACCGCCAAAGAGAATGTATTTCTTGTTGGGTTCAAAGCCAAGAGTTTTACGTGCTTCCTCATATGGCGTGATATTACAGTCGGAAAGGTTTATACCACAAGGGATGATGGTGTATTTCCTTGCCTTATAGTAGCTGAGCTGTCTAATATGTTCTGCCACATAAACCACAAACCTTGCCCTTGTGGCACCTATTGACGAAAGCAGATTAAGTGAAGGTGCAAGAATCTCGCCGTTATGGAATGTAATAACCACAGGAACCTCATTTTGTAAAACAGCGAACAGACCGCTTAAACCGCCGTGGGCATGGACAATGTCGGGCTGGAAATCCCTAATCTTCTGTATATAGGATTTTCTGTTAGAATAATAGCCTTTAAAACCTTTGCCGACAATGCCGAAATAGTCTATTTCGCAGCCCTCATTTTTGAGCTTTTCTGCTTGTTCTGTGACGAAGGAGTTGAACTTCCCTGCATTGTAACTTCCTACAATTAATATTTTCATAAGCCATTATCATTAAATTGTTAACAAATAATCATAATATGCGCACTTATCTCATCGAATTCCAAACAAAGGTCGCCAGATACACGAAACAGGCAATTAAGATACATAATAGATTTGTCTTGACATGCGGGATGATGTATGGCAAAGGCTTATCTGTATCAGTTTCTGTGTTTTCATCGTATTTACTGATATACCAAAATGTTGCCATATAAAACATCGGAATATGTGGCATCGCTTTGCGTAATTCAAGGCCATCGTTCATAATGGCAAGTGCCATCATCTCCAATACAACGAAAACATATAGGGGCATGGCCATAGCGGCTTTTTCTTTTATGCAATCTATAAATCCTCTCCAGAAATAGAGGAATACTAAAAATTTTAATAACAACCCGCTTCCGTATAGTGGCAAATGAGATGCTTTGATTGTATCCAAGAATAGTAATTGGGGGAAAGGGCCAATCGCTACACCTATAGAACTGACTGCGATGCTGAAAGGGGTGGCATCTACGTAGTTTTCATTTTCCGTAATACCTCCTGCCGTGTATCTTTCTGCACTATTGGAAATGACAGAAGCGGAAAGAGCAAGAACAACAAGAACTACGACTACGAGAGGTAGCATTTTCCGGCTACCCCATTGATTTGCTACAAAATATGAGAAGTAGCCTACCATCATCAGAATAGAAACTGCTGGTCGAAAGAAAAACAGAAGGAGGGTGGCAAAAAAAGCAAGTACTAAGAAAACTTTATTTTTGTTGGGGAAATACTGGTAAAAAAGCCAATAGCTAAAAATAATAAGAAAGACCATGATGCTTTCTTTGCGGAAAGAGCTATAGTAAAAGATGGTAAATGATGCTATAGAGTAGGACAATGAAGCTATGTAAGCATGCTCTGTCTTCATCATCTTGCTGCATATATTAAAAAACATCATTGCCCCGATTGCCCCGAGAATAATATGTATTAAGAAAAGAAAATATCTTGATGGTATGAAGTTCAAAAAAAACATCTGGGAAAAATTCGCTCCCCAGTCATCAAACCCCCATCTGCTATGGAATGAAGTGATATACGCTGGCATCTCTGAAAATGGGATGTCGTTGTCAAGTATCCTTTTGTCCATAAGATAGTATTGATAGGGGTCGGTAAAGTCCCAATAAAATGTGTCATCAGTATAGTGAAAAGACATATCTAAATACAGACAAACAGCACAAAGCGAATATATAAACACGCATTTCGCCAGTCTTGAATATGTGTAATAGCCCTCTCCCCGTCCTATGCTCCACAAAAGAACCATGGCATAAGTCAAAAACACTATCACATTTACGAAGTTGTAGTAACTGATAGTGTCTTGGCAATACCACATAAGACCCACATATAGGGAGAGTCCTATGAGCAAGAAAGTCAGAATAGTTCTTTTTAAGAGCATTCGTGATTCTTAAAGTCCTTTCATAATATCTTTGAACTTCACATCGAAAGAGAGATGTTCTATGGCATACTTTCGGATGTCTTCGTCGGTAAACTGTTTCCTTCTTTCAGCAAATGATTCAAAGATATCAATGATGGCATCTATACTGTCGTCGTTTGGAATAGCAAATCGAAATGGAATCTGCGTGGGGAAGTCGGGGTCGTCGTCAGCAGAGACAAAGGGAATGCCTGCAAGACAATACTCCCGGGATTTAAGCACAGAAGCATTGTATAGTCTTCGACGGAAATTTGCTAAAGAACTGATTGCTAATGATTCTCGGTCGTACATGGCGTTAAGGGTTTCTGCAGGTTGCGTGCCAAGGAATCTTACGTCATCCTCAAGACCGTATGTTTTGATGATGTTCTTCATCTCTTGCACATGGGGTGTGTTCGGGTCTCCTACAAGGTCGAGGATTACTCTTGGACTTCTTCCTTGCTTTTTCCATTCTCCCATGGCACGCACCACTCGGTCAAAACCATGCCAACTCTCCAACCGTGCTCCAACGCCTATCATTGGTAGGATTTCTATTCCATCTGGGTATTCTTTTTTACGTAATGACATCCTCTCCACGTCAATGCCATTACCGATAACCAGAGTCCTGCTACCAGAGAAGAAATGAAAGAAAGAAGATTCGATGCCATATTCAACGACGCGGTGTGACAGCATGAATATAAGGGGGCATCCCATGTATGTTAGCAGCTTCTTTGCTGTCTTGTTGAGGAAAGATCTGTCTTGATAGTTAACCTCCCTGACGTATGTAGAAGCAGGTGAAGCCTGGTCTATGATAATAACCTTACCTTGAAGTCTTAACCTTATGAAACACCAAACGAAAAAGATACAGTTCCTTGTCGGACTTCTCATCACGATGTATTTTGCATCGGATGCTATCATTTTCTGAATCTGCCTGTTAATAGCCGCAGGGCCTGCTGACTGTTCAATATCTAATTCCACATCGAACCCAGCGTGGGCTGCAGCATTGCAAAAACCTTTAATTTTATTCTCAACACCTTTTCCGTCGGATTTGGCGACATAAAAAATTTTATTATCGTTTTTTTTCATATTTGCTGGTTTTCAGTTAAGCGTTCTGTAAAAGTCTATCCAGTGTGGGGCTATGCTATTCCACGAACTATCTTCCAATCTTGATGTAAGCTCTGCGGGGCAATGAACGGGAGGCAACTCGTTTTTGAGGAATGAGCACAACACGTCCTTCAGCGTGTCTTTGCTTTCACATACATAGTAGGGTACACCATATTGCTCCAGTTCGGGGTAGGACACCCATCGGCCATTAATGACCTGGGTGTCGGCCAGGAGGAACTCACGCATTGTGAAGCAGTGGGCGTCGGTATTCTGGATGTGGATAAAAAGATCGGAAACAAGCCTTAGCGCTGCCACTTTTTCAGGAGAGAGATAGTCCATCAGGAATACAAGGTCAAGTCCGTAGCGAGCGTTCTCCTGTTCCAGCTCTTTGCGAACAGGCTCTCCACCACCATAGCCTAAGGGGAAGAGGACCTTGCAACCTTTCGGGAGTCGTTCTGCATTGGCAGCAATGGCATGCAGCATGTCATGGTGATTCTGTGCCCGATAGGCATTGTAGCCACAGCATATATAGTAATCGGAATAAGGAATATGCAACATCTGTGCAAGTTCTTCTTTAGTATACTGACCTTTCATCTTGATGATTTCGGAAATGGCATCGGAACCGTATGAAAGGTTCTTTACTTTGTTCCTGTCGATGCTGAATTTCTCTATGACCTTTGTCGCGAAACCGCTGTCCGTAGTGATTGTCACATAATCAGTGAAGTCGAAAGCTTTTTGCAGCCATCGGTAAGTCCATCCTTTCACTCTCAGTGCGTCGCTGCCAATAGGTGTCATGACCGTTGTTGCCCCATGTTTATGGGCAAGCTTCAAGTAAATCAGCGAATAGTAGGGTACTTCTTGTATATTGATGATGTCGTATTTCTTGTTTTGAAACAGCTTCCTGAGTGTTGTGTATTCGAAAAGCATTCTTATGAATATTCGCAGGACAGGAATCTGAAGCAGTTTCCTGCACCATTGGTACATCTGCACGCCATGAACACGATAGGGTATTCCATCCTTGTTAACATCTTCAGGGCTGTGCCGGTTGTCAAAGAGTTCTATCTCAATGTCCGGATTGTGCTGCTCATAGATGTTCTGCAAAAGGCGAATGATGAAGATAATGTCGCTCCTGCCGACAACCAGTATTCTTCTGCGCATGTGGTCTGTTTCTGAGGTTAAAAATACAGCTTGAGCATTTCAAGCAATGACACACAAAGCAGTTTGTCAAATGCTGACGAACCACCAAACAGAATATTGCATTCGGCCTCCAATTCCTCATGTCCGTTGAGAAGATGGTGGTTCTCCTGCCAATAGGTGGCAACGAAATTTCTCAGTCGTTCGTCTGTGTCATACCAGTATTGGTAAGGGTTCATGTCGTTTCGCGATACGCTCTGGCTTGTCAGGCCAAGGCCATGACATATCTTTCGAGCCCGCCTTTGGGTCTTATAAAGAATCTTTCCAGAGTATAACTTGACAGCTCTTTCCAATCCCATGCCCTTGTATTGCCGTTTTCTGCTGCTTGGGATTTTTCCAAAAGCTGGATACTTACGGTCTATCCAGTTCCAGTAGAGTCGGTGGCTGGCACGTATCTCATCAGGCAGTGAGGCACAGAACTCCAGTAGCTCTGGGTCGAGGAAAGGAGAGACGGCATAGGTGTAGTGGGCCCTTATATAATGAGTTGACAAGGCGCCTTGGAAAGCCCGTGTGTAGAATGCGAACTCCTCGTTGGTGTGAAAGTCCTCGGTCTTCAACGGGAAGCGTTGCGGCAGTACATCCGACATTCTTTTGTACTCTATGCCCTGATATGGAATGGTCTTGAGGAAGAACTGAGAGAGAACCACATCGCCAATCTGCCCTGTATGTTCCAGCCCGAATTTGTCGAAATCAATCAGCCGCAGGAATTGGCGGCCGCCTGTGAAGCCATGGGCGTATGCCACACCATATTCCTCGCGGATAGTTTCTTTCATGTCATAAAGAAATGTGGCATCGTCTAATGAACGATGGTAGAGTGGATTGCCAAGCTTTAAGGATACTTGCTGGGCTGTCTTCTGCTCGTCGCTGCCCGACTGACTGTAGCTGATGTTCACAATGTTGGTGTAGCCAAGATCTCTTGCCACTACATTGGTCATGCGGCTGTCGAGTCCGGCACTCATGTCGGCAAGGTGCTGGTCGTAGCCATACTCCAGATCCTTGTCGAAGCAACGCTTAACAGCCTTGCGGAACAGTATATCGACCCGTTCGATGGCCTCGTCAAGTGTAATCTCTATCTTGTCGTGGAAATTGAAGCGGTGGTATTGCTCCACTTTCACGCCGTCGGGGCCGAAGCGCAGCAGTTTTCCTGCCTGCAACCTGTAGATACCATCGGCGACGGTCGAATCATCTACGATGAAGCCGTATGTCAGCAGGTAGTGGGCCGCCCTTTCACTGACGCTACAAGGGCGACATTTGTCAAAGACCGCATTGAAGTTGTTGGACAGGTAGAGCGTGCCACTCTCCTTGTTGTATCCGTAAAACACCGAGGCATCGCCTGTCTGATTGCCAAAGGCAATGCCGTCATGCTTCTCTTTACTATAGACGACGACTGTAAAGGGGCCTATCAAATGTTTAATGCTTTCTGGTTCATCATAGCAATGCAGGTAGTAGTCGGAAAGCGTTCTTCCGTATGGATTGTCTTTCCTTAGTTCGGCCTTGTTCAGGACAATGCCGTCGGACAAGACGATGTGACTTTTTGTTTCTGACGCAACTTTGTCATCGGCAAACCTATTGGAGAAACAGGTCTGATAGTTCGCGCTGCCATCGGTATGCAATTCAAAAAGCCAGTATGATTTGTTCTTCATGAATCAGTTCTCAATTTATTTGCTGTGCTTGAACTTCAGCAGAATGTTCGTCACCGTACCCCAGAAATAGCGCCAGTCGGTGCTGAACGGGTGCTGCAGGTACGCCTCTACGTAGCGGCGCTCTGATGCCTGTATCTCGTCAAGTCCCTTCGGTGTGTGCTTTTCGTAGTAGAAAGGTGGCAGCATGCCGGGCTTCACCCGTGTGCGCAGGTGCTGCATCTCTGGTGTGTAGAGCGAGAAGAAATGGGCAGACAGTGGTCGCACGCCCACCCACTTCATGTCGCCCTTGACCACGTTCCACAGCATGGGCAGCTCGTCAAGCCAGATGGGGCGCATGATTTTGCCCCAGATGTTGACGCGGAAGTCGTTGGCCAGCTTTCCGCTGTCGTTCAGCTTGTTCAAGTCATAGACATAGTCTTGCAGATACTGTGAGTAGCTGTGCATGGTGCGGAATTTATAGACGTCAATCCACTTGCCGTCTTTGCCCACTCGCTTCAGTCTCAGTATGGGCGACACGGTGGAGTCGTTGTTCTCAAGTGGCTCTGAGATTTTCATGGCCACCACGTGCAGTGCGCTCTGGCGGTTCTCGTCGTGAACAATCTTGAAGCCGGCCCTGCATATACGGCCCAGTATCTCGGTGTGGCTGTAGGTGCGATGGCGCTCGCCTGTGAGGAACGAGTAAAGCTTACGCGTAGCTTTCAGCTTTGGGCACATCTCGTTCCATACGTAGTCAAGCGCAACTACGGTGTGGCCTATACCGGGCGGATATTTCTTTCTGATAGCAGTAAACTCCTGTTGGGATGTGAATGCGGTACATTCAAGCTGGTCGCCGTTCTGCATCTCATGGTTTCTGTCATCAAGGAAATCATTCAGGTGTGGAATGTGGTTTAGTTTCTCCTTGATAGTTATTTTCATGAGGAGTTGGGGAGATGAGGAGTTGGGGAGATGAGGAGTTGGGGAGATGAGGAGTTGGGGAGTTGAGGAGTTGGGGAGTTGAGGAGTTGGGGAGTTGAGGAGTTTGAATCTTCAATCTTCAATCTTCAATTTTCAATTTTCAATCCACCATTGGTATGAGCTTGCCGCAGATGGTCTCGATGTCTGAAGGCTGCAGATATGGGTGCATGGGCAGGGAGAGTACAGTGTCACAGAGGCGAGAGGCGTTCTGGATTGATAATTGATAATTGATAATTGATAATTGATAATTTACGAAGGCTGTCTGCTGGTGCATGGTCTTGGGGTAATAGACCATAGTGGGTATGCCCGCCTCTTTCATCGACTGCTGCACACTGTCGCGCTGTGTCTTGTCAGAAAGCTGTATGGTGTATTGTGCCCAGCTGGAGCGGAAGCCATCGGGAATGACGGGTGTCTTTACGTGGTCTTTCAGCAGACTTGTGTAGAGCTGTGCGGCCTCGTTCACCCTCTCCACCTCGTCGTCGAAGGCGCGCAGTTTCACCTGCAGTATGGCGGCCTGCAAGGTGTCTAAGCGCGAGTTCATTCCTATGCGCACGTTGTCGTACTTGTCTGTACCCTTGCCATGTACGCGGTAGGAGGCTATCAGCTCGGCCCACTCGTCGTTGTCGGTGAACACGGCTCCGCCGTCGCCATAGCATCCGAGCGGTTTGGCTGGGAAGAACGATGTGGTGCTTATGTCGCCGAAGGAACAGGCACGAGATGTTTGAGAATTGATATTTGATATTTGTCCGCCGAAGCCCTGTGCGCCGTCTTCCAGAATGAGGAGACCATACTTCCGTGCCACCTCCTTGATAAGTGGGTAGTTGGCGGGCAGGCCGAACAGGTCAACGGCCACTATGACGCTCGGCTTCAGCCGCCCGTCTGCCAGCGTCTGCTGGATGGTGCTTTCCAGACTGGTCACGTCGATGTTGTAGGTGTCGCCATCTACGTCAACAAAAACGGGTGTGGCGCCTTCCAGTGCTACCACTTCGGCTGACGAGAAGAAGGTGAAGTCGGGCACGAACACTGCATCGCCAGGGCCGATGCCCCACGCCTTCAGGGCCAGTGTGAGTGCGTCGGTGCCGTTGGCACAGGTGAGGCAGTGCTTCACACCGGTGTATGCTGCGAGCTGCTGCTCCAGCTCCTTCACTTGAGGGCCCATGATGTAGCGACTCTGCGAGGCCACCGTGAGCATGGCCTGGTCTATGTCCTTCTTGAGAACTTCGTGTTGCTTTCCTAAATCTCTGAACTGCATTGCTATAATTCCTAATACCTAATTTTTAATTGTGAAGTGATAATTCAAAATTCTAAACTATTAATTCTTAAACTTTTCAACAATCTCGCCCTCCTCGTTGACTATGCCAATCTGCCGTGCCGGCACACCTGCCATCAGCGCAAAGTCGGGTACGTCGTGTGTGACCACGGCTCCAGCGGCAATCATAGCGCCTCGTCCGACGGTATGTCCACAGACGATGGTGCAGTTTGCTCCGAGCGAGGCTCCCTCTTTGATAAGTGTCCTGTTGTACTTGCCATGGACGGGATGGTGCGCACGCGGCACCAGCACGTTGGTGAAGACGCACGACGGGCCGCAGAAGACGTTGTCCTCAAGCTCCACGCCCTCGTAGATGGACACGTTGTTCTGTATGCGCACGTCGTTGCCAATCCTGACGTTGTTGCCTATGTTGACGTTTTGCCCTAACGAGCAGTTGCTGCCTATGGTGGCACCACTCTGCACGTGGCAGAAATGCCAAATCTTGGTGCCTTCGCCTATTTGTACGTTTTCGTCGATGTAACTGGAGGGATGAACTGTAAACATATAATAGAAGTTATTTTTTGAGAATGTCATGTCTGACGGTAGAAACCAGTTCCATTGCCAGCTGCCTCCGGATCAGGTACGTCAGCAGTCCGTATCCGCCGAGAACCAGCGGGGTCAGCAATATGAGCGACAGCACAGGACTGTCTATCCAGTGGTCGAGCAGATAGACTGGTGTGAGTGGCAGACAGCACAGGAACGGTTTGACGGGTACCATGAAGTAGCTTGGGAAGGTGATGGTGGAAACCTTACTGAACACTATGCGCCAGAACGGGTATGAGGTGATTGTAGGTAAGAGGAGTACTCCGACGGCGAAAAACCACAGTGAGAATTGTGAGATGAAATAGTAATATGGTATATAAAAGCAAATCCTGAAAATGGTCCAGTACATACCGAGGTCTGTACGACCTGTGGAAACGGTGAGTGCGCCGACAGGATTGTTGCAGGATATGAAGGAATAGTAATAGGCCAAGCAGAATAAGAGGAAAGCGTATTGTGAATAAGACTCACCATAGAGAATGTACAGTATGGAGAAGGACAGCAGGGCGAATACGGAATACACAGAGAAATTGATGGCCCCAAGCATGTCTATACTTTTGAAATAGTAGAATGTCATCTTCTCCTTGTCGTTTTGTATCTTTGCCATTACAGGTGTCAGTACGGTGGTCACAATGGGATTGATGAACTGGAAGATGCGGCTTGCCAATGTCTTGCACAGCGTATAGACGCCAAACAGTTCCATCGTAAAACAGCTACTGATAACCAGGGCATCCATTTCGGCCGAAAAGAAGTCAAGGATTCCGGAACCTACCATGTAGCCTCCTATCTTTAGGGGCCGTTTTACATCGTTGATGCTGAAGTGCAATGATATGTTTCGTTCTTTGAACAAGCCCATATACAGATAAACTGCGGCTTTGAAGATACTGGCCAGTAGAGTGGAATAGACCATGCTATATACTCCAAATCCGTTCATTGCAAATATCGTGTTGAGCGCCAGCATCAATGTGGCGGAAAGGACTTCGACAACAGACATGAAACGGAAGTTCATGTTCTTCTGCTGTACTGTTCGCTGCAGGGTGAAGAGCGATTCGGTGAACAGCATGACGCACGTGACGGAGATAATGCCCACCAACTCAGGCTCTTTGTAATATGCCGCGACAAGCGGCGAGCATGCTCCAGCGACGATTGTCAGCACCACTCCCATGCCAACGTTCATCCAGTAGAAGGAAGAGAATTGCTTGCGTGTCAGATCTTGCAGATGCATGACCGCAGAAGACAGCCCCATGTCGGCAAACACCATGCAGAACGCGTTGACCAGAACGGCCACCCCCATCAGTCCAAAATCCTCCTTGGAAATGAAGCGGGCAAGGATTGCTACCTGCAACATCTTGGCTAAGGCGCTGTATGCGCGGCTAACCACGTTCCATTTTACACCTGAAATGGCGGCAGACTTCAGCTTGGACATTTTCTTGGTTGGAGGTAAGAGACGAGAGGTCGGTGGTGGGTGTTTTGTCAGATTATGGACACGCCATTCAAGATGACGAGTTGCTTTCCTGTCATGGCTGCATCCTCTTTCAGGTAGTCCAGGTCGGCGCGCTTGAACATTCCAGCGCGGATGATGTTGAGTGAGCAGTCGGCAGCGCTGGAGATGATCTCTGCGTCAGCGTAGTCAGATGATTTTGGCGTGTCAATGATGATATAGTCATAATATGGCCGCACTATGTTAATGTAATCAACCATCTTGTTGCCGTTCAGCAGTTCGGTGGGGTTAGACGGGATAGCGCCAGACGGCATGATGTCAAGCGTAGGAAATCCTTCCGGCTTCACATACAGATAATCCATTTCCATGACTCGCCCGTCCAGATAGTCGGAGAGTCCTCGCTCTGGGGTTTTCCATATTCTCGACGCCGTTCCTTTGCGCAAGTCGGCATCCACATAAAGGACGCGCTTGCCAACAAGAGCCAGTGCCAAGGAAAGGTTCATGGCTACAAATGTCTTGCCAGTCCCGCTCTGCGACGACGTGACCATATAGACGTGTTGGTCTGGTTGGCGCTCGCTGGCGTGTTCCAGTCGGGTGCGTATTATTCGAAAAGCTTCATTCACAGGGTCTTGTCGGTCGGCACCAACCACAATGGGTTTACTTGCGGTGGACTTTCTGAAGCGTTCCTTCAGGTAGAGCATAACACTTCTTCTCCTCGTCGTCGGTATTTCGCCAAGGAATGATATGTCGTCACGATAATCTATGTCGAACTTGCCCCGCACGCTCTCGTCTAAGGTGACGCGACAGAATATGACCGTCAGGGGAATGAAGAACCCTATAAGTAGGGAGGCAAAGAGTACCCTGACCCTTTTAGGCGACGTGGGCTTCCCACTTCCATGGGGGAGGTCTATGATACGTGTGGGGGCTTGCTGATAGGTGAGGCTGATCTCGGTTTCTTCCTTTTTCTGAAGCAGGTAGAGATACAGGCTCTCCTTCACCTTCTGCTCTCGCTCAATAGAGACGAGATGCATGGACTGGTTGGGGTTGGAGGAAATCTTCTCTGCTGTCATGCGGTGATAGTCCTCCAACGAACGGAGCTGGATGTCGATGGTGCGTATGTGATTTATCACATTGGAAAGTATGTTCTTACGCAGACTCTTCAATTCTTTCTCCAGGTTGGTTATCAGCGGGTTCTGCCCGGAAGTGTATTCCATGTGGCTCTGCATCTGCAGCAGCAGATTGTTGTAGAGCGTTATTTGCGACTCTATCAGCGTGTTGTTGATGCCGGAGTTGACCAGCAGCAGTCGTTGTGTCGATTCGTCCTCCAGCAGGCTGCGAATGTATTCTGCCATGGCCTTCTGGTTCATCAGTTTCAGTATGTCTGCATCCGCCTGGCTTTGCTGTTGCAGATAAACGTTGCTCACCTGTGTCAGGTCTGTGATGCCATGGCGGCTTTTGTATGACGATATGCTGTCGTCAACAAGATTCAGCTCGCTCTTGATTATCTGCATTTTCGTTTCGATGAAGCGAGATGTACTCTGGATCATTTTCTGCTTGTCCATAATCCATTTCTCATTATAGACATTCAGGATGAGTGTAAGTACACGCTCGGCTCCTCCCGTGGAGGAGTCCTGATAGACGAAATTGATGATGGCAGATCCTTTCGCTTCTATATCGGCCGACAAACGGCCTTGAATGGCTTTTGCCTTTTCGAACGCCTCCTTGTCGGTGACGTTATCTCCCATTCGCTTGGCTACCTCCATCAGAATGTCGAGCGACGTGAAATGGCGCGCAACATCCGTGACGTTGTTCTTCTGCTTCAAAAAGCCTATGTCGTTGAAATCCTTGCTGTTTTTGTCAGTGGCATTGTTGCCGATAACATCTTCAAGCACCATCACAGAGGCAGAGCGGGAATACAGGTATGGAACCGTAAGAATATGCCAGACTCCTATGAACAGGCATAGCAGAACGGAAGCGGCAAACCATTTCCAGCGTGCGACACAAAGATGCCACAGGGTGGAAACGGTTAGGAAATTATCATTTGGCTTGCTCATGCTTATGGTAACTTTATGGATTGGGGCATTATCTTAACAGCAGTGCAGCTACGGTGGTCAGTAGTGAGGCTAATGACAGCCAGAAAGCGGGCTGGCTGAACGCATTGCCGGTGGAGTTGGCCTCGCGCTGGCGCTTGGAATTGGGCGTGACATAGACCACGTCGTTCTGCTGAAGGTAGAAGGCGGGAGAGGTCAGCACGTCCTGGCGGTCGCACAGGTTGATGTAGTAGGTCTGGTCCTCGCCATCGACCGCGCGGCTCACCATCACGTTGGCCCGTTGGCCACTGATGGTGAGGTCGCCGGCAGCGGCTATGGCATCGAGGATGGTGAAGAAGTCTTTCGTGACCTCTATGCGGCCGGGGCGGTTCACCTCGCCAAGCACGCTGACGGCCATGTTGACATACTCTACGATGACGATGGGGTCCTTCACCAGGTCGCGGTCTATCAACCTGCGGCGGATATAGGCGGCCACCTCCTGACGGGTCTTGCCCTCCACGGCCACCTTCCCCAGGACGGGGAAGTCGATGTCGCCCTGCTCGTCAACGGTATAGGCCAGTATCTGCGAACTGCCAGAGTTGACGTTGCCCACCGACGTGCGGGGCATCTGGGTGTTGCCCAGCGACCGCATGCTCGTCGTGGAGGTCAGGTTGAACTGCTGCACCAGCATGGCGTCGCTGCTGTTCACCACGATGTTTATCTTGTCCTTCGGTCGCAGGCGCAGTGGCTGTTCCTGCTGCAGGGTCATGCCACGTATGGCCTCGGCATTCTGAAAGTATGCCACGTTCTTGGGTGTGGTGCAACCGACAAGCCAGAGCGACAGCAATACCAGTAGGGATGTCAGTATGTGTTTCATTATATGTTCAATATACAATTATCAATTATCAATTGTCAATTATCAATTGTCTTAAATTTTCTTCCCTTTCCGTATGAGGTAGATAAAGCGGCGCAGCCTGGCCGACTTGGGCTGGTGGTCGCGCACGTACTGCTTCAGGGCATCGCGGTAGGCGGGATTGTTGGTCGATATGTAGAGTGCAATCTGCAGGTATGCGCGTGTGTCGGTGGCTGCCTTCTGCTCGCTTTTGCGGTTCATGCCGTCGAGCTTGTCCAGCGCCTGCTGCCTCAGCGCAGCCTCGTCGGCAGTGAACCTGCACAGGTGGGCGCAGATGAGCATCAGGGCCATGAAATGGTTGCAGGCAGCCTCGTTATTCACGTGGTGATGGCGATAGCGGTACAGCCGGGTCAGCATGTCAGCGTCGCGTCGGTTCACGGTCTCGTCGGTCACGCGCTTCACGCGGTGTTCCAGTATGGTCAGCAGGTGCAGCTGTGTGTACTCGATGAAGTCGGTGCGTATGGCGTCGGCCTGCTCACGGTCCAGAATCCTCACGTTCCGCTTGTTGACGTTGGACATGCGGATATTGATGGCGCCTGTCACAAACGGTATCTCAAGGTCGAGGCTTATGCTGCCGCGCGACAGTTGTACGCGTGTCACTGTCGCCTCTTGTCCCGCAAACGGTCCACTGATGATTTGCACCCTGTCGTTGGCCTCGATACTGTTGGTGGGAGGGGTGAATTCTATCAGGCCGCGCTGCTTCAGGCATTCCCGTACAAAGACCGACATCTTAGCGTCGGGCACCGTGGCGTTCGAGCCGTCGGTGTCGAGGTAGTGGCGCAGGTAGATACGCTGTCCCCTGTTGTACTCGTGCGCCACCAGTCTTTCCACTTCGTCCTCGGTGCCCTTCAGGAACAGCAGGTTGGCCAGCTCGTTGGCCTTCAGGAAATCATGTGGGTAGAAAGGCTCTATGATGCCTGTCTCTGTGCCAAGGTGGCTTGCATTCTCTGTCTTGAGCCAATCGCTGAAGCGTCGCACGTCGCGCAGGGTCATCACGTACCAGCGTGTTGTATGGGTGTCAGTTTTCAGGTTTATTGGTCAGTATTTAATTCACAATGTACAATGTACATTTTTAATGTTTAATGTTTAATGTCTAATGTACAATGTTTAATGTCTAATGTGCAATGTAATACGGCAAGTCCTTCCTGCGGATTTTGTCGTCCACGGGTAAGGGGTTGGTGTCTAATTGGTTAGCGGCTGAAAAGGCTTGTGCCAGCCTTGGCGAAATTCCGTAATCGCTACTTACGAGCGACACATTCGTCCAGCCTTTAACCTGTCTTTTGGGAGTTCACTCTTCACTCCTCATTCTTCACTTTTCCCTCAACAGCTCTATGGCCTTCAGCACGGCGGGATTCTGCTCGTTGAAGATGGAGAAGTATTCTGTCATGTTCCACAGGTCGCGCGCTATCAGGGCCTTCAGCTGCAGCTGCAACTGTGGCAGCGTGCGCTGCAGCTCGTCGTCGTCTTTGGGTTCTATCTTCTTTGCCTTGGCAGCGGCGAGGATATCGTCTATCAGTTGCCTTGGCACCTCGTAGTGCTGCTTGTAGTGCTGGAAGTCGCCCTGTGCCAGCAGTTCCTGCCGGTGCTGCTCAATGTAGCGCAGGTTCTGCTGCACCAGCAGTCCGGAGGCCACGAGTCGGCGGTGCAGCGGCGTGTAGCGGGTGGTGTCAAGCGTGACGAAGATGTCGGGCGTGATGCCTCCCAGACTGTCGGCCTTGGCCTTGCTGGCGCTGTCGGCCGTCAGCTCGCCGCTCTTTAGGCGGTTGTTTATGTCCTGCTGGTACGACTTGTTGTCGCCCCTGCGGTATGGCTTCTGTATGCAGCGGCCCGAAGGTGTGTAGTAGTGGGCTACGGTCAGGCGCACCACTGAGCCGTCGGGCAGCGGCATGGGTCGTTGCACCAGTCCCTTGCCGAAGGAGCGGCGCCCCACCACGGTGGCTCGCCCGTGGTCCTGCAGGGCACCGGTGACGATCTCTGCGGCCGAGGCCGTGTATTCGTCAATCAGCACCACCACCTTTCCCTTGGTTGCGGCTCCGTCGCCAGGGGCGTTGAACTCTTGGCGCGGCGCCTTGCGACCCTCGGTATAGACTATCAGGTCGCCCTTCTGCAGGAATTCGCCAGCCAGGTCGGCCGCTGCCTGCAGATAGCCGCCGCCGTTCTCTTGCAGGTCCAGTATGAGGCTCTTCATGCCCTGAGCCTTCAGCTGGTCGAGTGCGTCGAGGAACTCGCTGTGGGTGGTGGAGCCGAAGGAGCTGAGGCGTATGTATCCCACCTTGGGCCGTATCATGTAGGCGGCGTCGAGCGTGTGGACGGGAATCTTGTCGCGCTCGACGGTGAAGTGCAGCGTGTCTGGTTCGCCGTGGCGCACCACGGTCAGGTTGACTCTGGTGCCCTTTGGCCCGCGCAGGCGGCGCATTATCTCTTCGCGGCTCATCTTCACGCCTGCAATGGCGGTGTCGTTGACGGCTGTAATGCGGTCGCCGGCCAGGATGCCCACGCGCTGCGACGGCCCTTTTGGCACGGGCTGTATGACGAAGAGCGTGTCGTCAACCATGTTGAACTGCACGCCAATGCCGTCGAACGAGCCGCGCAGCGACTCCTCGGAGCGTTCCACCTCCTTGGCGGGTATGTAGGCGGTGTGAGGGTCCAGCTGGCCTATCATGCCGCGAATGGCGGCATCGACCAGTGTGTCCTCGCCCACAGGCTCAACATAGTACTCGCTGATCATCTTCTCTACCAGCGACAGCTTGTATAGCTGCATGTCCCTGTTTCCTGTGCGCTGCGCCGTCGCTGCCAATGGCAGCAGGCAGAGGAGGAGGGAAAATTGAAAATTGAAAATTGAAAATTGAAAATTATTGCGTTCTTGCTTTGCCGTGCGGCCGAAGGCAGAACGGCGAAGTGGCAATAGGCAATTCTGTAGGAGATTCTTTATCTTTTTCATTTTTATTTTCAGTCTTGAAAAATAATTATCAACTATCAATTGTCAATTATCAATTATCAATTGAAATATCTTCCTCCGGCCGGTCTTCCTCTATGCGCAGGTTGTCTATTATGAAGGCTTGGCGGTCTGGGGTGTTCTTGCCCATATAGTATTCCAGCAGCTTCTGCACCTGGTCGTTCTTGTGCAGGGTGACCTGCTCCAGACGAATGTCGGGGCCGATGAAACCGGCAAACTCGTCGGGCGAGATCTCGCCCAGGCCCTTGAAGCGCGTTATCTCGGGGTCGGGCCCCAGTTCCTCAATGGCCTGCATGCGCTCCTCCTCGCTATAGCAGTAGCGGGTGACGAAGTCGGAGGCACCACCCTTGGGGTTGTTGGTATTGCCGCTCCCTCGGGTATGCGCGGTGCGTATCTTTGTCCGCTTGTTGCGTACGCGGAAGAGTGGGGTCTGCAGCACATAGACATGGCCCTTCTTTATCAGTTCGGGGAAGAACTGCAGGAAGAAGGTTATGCAGAGCAGGCGGATGTGCATGCCGTCAACATCGGCATCGGTGGCTACGATTACCTTGTTGTAGCGCAGCGTGTCCAGTCCCTCCTCGATGTCGAGCGCGGCCTGCAGCAGGTTGAACTCCTCGTTCTCATATACCACCTTCTTCGTCAGGCCGTATGAGTTGAGGGGCTTGCCGCGCAGGGAAAAGACGGCCTGCGTGTTGACGTCGCGGCTCTTGGTGATGGAGCCCGACGCCGAGTCGCCCTCGGTGATGAAGATGCACGACTCCTCCTTCCTCGGGTCTTTCACGTCGGTGTAGTGGATGCGGCAGTCGCGCAGCTTGCGGTTGTGCAGGTTGGCCTTCTTGGCTCGCTCGCGTGCCAGCTTGGTCACGCCCGCCATGGCCTTGCGCTCCTTCTCGCTCTCCTGTATCTTCTGCAGCAGCACCTCGGCCACGTCGGGGTTCTTGTGCAGATAGTTGTCCACCTCCTGCTTGATGAAATCGCCCACAAACTTGTTCACCGACGGCCCGTCGGGCCACATCTGCTGCGAGCCCAGCTTGATCTTGGTCTGGCTCTCGAACATGGGCTCCTCTACGTTGACGGCTATTGCGGCCACCAGTCCGGAGCGTATGTCGGTGTATTCGAAGTTCTTCTGGTAGAACTCCTTGACGGTCTTGGCCAGATGCTCCTTCAGGGCGCTCTGGTGTGTGCCGCCCTGTGTGGTGTTCTGTCCGTTCACGAAGCTGTGGTACTCCTCGCCATACTGTGCCGTGTGGGTGAAGGCTATCTCGATGTCTTCGGCCTGCAGGTGTACGATGGGGTAGAGGGCGTCGCTGGTCATGCGGTCGGTCAGCAGGTCCTGCAGGCCGTGGCGCGACAGTATGCGTCGGCCGTTGTACATTATGATGAGGCCGGTGTTGAGGTAGGTGTAGTTGCGCAGCATCTGCTCCACTATCTCGTCGTGGAAGCTGAAGCCGCGGAACAGCTCCTCGTCGGGCGTGAAGAGAGTCTCGGTGCCTGTCTGCGGCTGCCCGAGGGCCAGGGTCTCGTCGGTCTGCAGCTCGCCCTTGGCGAAGGTGGCTGTGCGCACCTGCCCGTCGCGATAGCTCCTGACGGTGAAGCCAGAACTGAGCGCGTTCACTGCCTTGAGGCCCACGCCGTTCAGTCCTACGCTCTTCTTGAATGCCTTCGAGTCGTACTTGCCGCCGGTGTTGAGCTGCGAGACGGCCTCGATGAGCTTGCCCTGTGGTATGCCTCGCCCGTAGTCGCGCACGCGCACCGAGCGCTGGTCCTGGATATCTACCTCAATGCGGTCGCCGGCGTGCATCTTGAACTCGTCTATCGAGTTGTCTATCACCTCCTTCAGCAACACGTAGATACCATCTTCAGGCAGGTTGCCGTCGCCCAGCCGGCCTATGTACATGCCCGGCCTGGTGCGCACATGCTCCATGTCGGACAGGTGGCGTATGTTGTCGTCGTTGTATTGTATGGTCTGTTCCATCCGGAAATGAAGAGTGAAGAATTTCTTTAATCTTCAATTTTCAATTTTCAATTTTCAAAGGTTCTTCTTGTAGCAGCGGCGACGCTTGTGCTGTTCGTGGTCGAAATAGACCCACTGGCTCTGCACCTTCTCGTTGGTTTCCATCTCCACGTGGGTCTCGCCCCACTTGAAGCCAATCTTCTGGTATGTGGGTATCAGGTGTGAGAACAGCAGGGCGTTGGCGCCCTTGGCCCTGTACTCGGGCAGCACGCCTATGAGCAGCAGGTCAACCACCTCGGTCTTGTAGAAGAACAGGGCCTTGACGATATGCCACCAACCGAATGGCAGCAGCCGGCCGTTCTTGCATTGCTGCAGCGCCCTTGACAGCGAGGGCAGCGTTATGCCCACGCCCACCAGCTTCGGGTTGTCGGGGTCGGTCTGGTCTTCCACCAGCGCTTGGAACTTAGGGTGCAGGAAGGGGAAATACATGTTGACGTACTGCCGCTTCTGCTTCTCCGAAAGCTCGCTGTAGCCGTACAGGTTGCCGAAGGTCTTGTTGATGACGTCGAACACCTTCATGCCTATGTCGCCAAACAGTATCTCGCGACGTGTCAGCTGCCGCAGCCCCAGGTGGTAGCGCTTCTTTATCATCTCTGATATCTTGACCAGCTTCTCTGGAATCTCGTCGGGCACGTAGAGCTTATACTCCACATAGTCGTTATCCTTCTCCCAGCAGCCCATCTGTTCCATGTGGCGGGGATAGTAGTCGTAGTTGTAGCCGGTGGCCATGGTGCCAAGCTGGTCGAAGCCGTAGTACATCATGCCCTCGGGGTCCATGTCGGTGAATCCGAGCGGGCCCACTATTTCCTTCATGCCGCGCTTGCGCCCCCAGTCGGCCACGGCGTCGAGCAGGGCCTCTGACACGCGTATGTCATCGATGAAGTCGAACCAGCCGAAGCGCACGTCCTCGCGTTGCCAGCGCTCGTTGGCGCGATGGTTGATTATGGCGGCCACACGCCCCACCACCTGTCCGTCGCGTTCGGCTATGAAATAGTCGGCCTCGCTGAATTCGAAGGCAGCGTTCTTGTCCTTCGAGAAGGTGTTCACCTCGTCGAAGTGCAGGCAAGGTGCGTCGTAGGGGCAGTCGCGATACAGGTCGTAGCGAAACTGTATGAAGCGCTCCAGATCCTTGCGCGTTTTCACCATGCTTATGGTTATGTCACCCATAGTCGTTTTTTTGAATTTTCTTTGTCAGCGCGCAAAGTTACGAATAATTTTCCTATCGGCAAAATATAAGGCGGAAAATCCGCATTGTCTCTCACTTTTCTCCACATTTTCTCCCCATCTCCCCAACTCCCCATCTCTCCATCTCTCCATCTCCCCATCTCCCCAACTCCTCAATTAGAAAACTTTAACACAACTATCCACCTGTAGAATTGGATATTTTCGAGCAAAAGCCAAGTGGCGCGAAAAACGCCATTCTGGAGCATGTTTTCTAAAGCACTGTACAACAGTTGTTTGGTAAAACAACGGTCGTTTTGCTATGCAACTGGGGTCCAGCCACACCCCAACGGAGGCCCTGTTACCACGCAACGGAGGCCCCGTTACACCATGATGGAGGCCCTATTGCGGTGCAGTTGAGGCCCTGTTGCGACGGAACGGAAAAGCCGTTGTCGTACACAGAAACAAAAAACCGTCGGTTTGTGGTGCAAATTTCCACAACCGACGGATTTTCTCTCTCTAAATGTGCAGAAAACTCTTGCTGTTTCAGAATGGTCTAACGCAAGCAAGAATGATTAATGTATAATGTTTAATGTATAATGTATAATGTTCAATGTCACAATTGTCCGGCCTCTACCTGCAGTACTACCTGTTCTGTCAGTCGATCCTCGCCTTGGGGGTCGTACTCCTTTTTCAGCGAGGCACCGAACAGCCACGCAAAGGCCTGCCAGAAATTGGCACGGAACGAGCCTGTGAAGGCTTTCACGGCATCGTAGGCCGACTGGTTGGCCTCTCGGTCAATGAGCTTGATGAGAAGTTTGCCTTGGCTGAAGGTCAGCTTCTTCAGCCGAGGCTTGTAGGTCTGGAACAGCTCCTGCTCCACCCGCTTCACGTGTTGGCGGCGACTCTTCTCGTCGGGCATGTCGGCTATTGTCTCGTATGTCTCGATGATGATGTGGTTCACCTCCTTGGCTATGGGAAGCACTTTCTTCACGTTGCGCACCAGACGGGTGTACGCCTGCTGCTGTCGCTTGGTTTTGAACGTGGGCTCGGGAAAGATATATACGGGCGGGTAGGTGGCAACGGGCACGCTGTCGGCGTCTATCAGGGTGTAGCCGAGCGTGACGGGCGACGCACCGCCCACTGGCTCAGGGCTTTCGTCCTGTGCCAGTGCGTGTACGCACGGCAGCCACGCCATCACCATCAGGGCAAGAACGGCCTTCTTCATTCCCCCACTCCTCACGTCTAATGTTTAATGTTTAATTTTCAATTTTCAATTTTCAATCTTCAATCTTCAATCTTTCTTCATGTCAAAGCCCATGCGCAGTCCGTCGTAGTTTTTCGACAGGTCGCTGATGGTCTGCAACGTGCTGTTGCCGCTGAAGGCAGCCACGGTCTGGAACATGGTGAGCAGCTTGGTCGATTCGAACAGTATGCCTATGCCGTCAGAGTTCTTCTTGGCATAGCCGTCGATGCTCAGTATCAGCATGGTCAGTCGTATGCGCTGTGTCGATTCGTCGAAGGTGTAGGTGCCAGACATGCTCTTGCCCGCTATGGACGCGGTGAACTTCTTGTTCTCGCTGAAGGTGATGCTGGTGTTTGAGCTGTTGATGCCCACGGTCTTGTAGGGCTGTGCCAGCTTCTGCTTCACCTGTGCGGCCACGGCCTCGCCGCCTGCTTGGGCCAGTAGCTTCTCGCTGCTGAAGGCGCAGCCCGGTGTGCTGTACTGCCATGAGCCTATCAGGTCGGCCTCCTTGACGGTGGTGCTGCCTATGAAGCTCTGGAGTATGTTGCCAAGGGCGTTGCCGGAGGTGACGGCAGACAGAATTCCGCCCACGGTGCTGCCGCTGCCGGCGTTGCTTGAACTGGTACCCGTTGTGTCGCCGCAGGCGCTCAGCGCCAGGGCCACTGCAGCCACGGCGGCTGCCAGAATGCTCGATGTCTTTTTCATCAGTCTTTAATGTTTAACGTTTAATCTTTAATGTTTATCGTTACAGCAGTTTTTGGTTGATTATGGCGGTCTGCTGGCGCAGATAGCCTATGAAGTCCTTGTCGCCCACCACCTCTATGTCGCTCATGATGCCCAGTGCAAAGCGTGCTATGGCTTGGTAGGAGCAGAGCTGCGCGTCGAGCGTCCACAGGCGGTCAGACTGTTGCTGCATGTACCGCTCTGCCTCGGGACACTGTTCGACAAGCAGCTGGTGGGCAGCCAGTCCGAGACGCATTTCCACGTGTGCGCGCTGCAGCCCTGTATAGTGGAACATGTCGGTGAAGAGCCTGTCGTGGCGCTCCTGGTGCTGCCAGAAGAGTTCCACCAACTGTACGCTCTCCATGCGCGACAGCTTGAATGTCTTGCACCGGCCTGAGCTTATCTCGTAGCAGCGCACCTCCTCGTTGCCCGGCAGGAAGGCGAAAGGCTCAACCCTGCGGTTGCTGCTGGTCTGGCTGTTGACCGACCTGTAGCCCACCAGCACGGCACACAGCCTCTGCTCGATGGCCTTGAACAGTTGTGACTGGCACAGGGCCATACGTTGCTGCATGGGTGTGTCGGCCACGAGGTGGTCGTCGGCTATGCGCTTCAGATGGGCCGTAAGGCGACGCACCAGCGTGTTGTGCGTGTCGGCTCCCGACGCGGCAATGATACGCTGCAGTACCACGGCCTCTTCGCTCGAGATATGCACCAGCTCGCCTATGTGGCTGAAGAAGGGCGAGTCGTGACGTATGTGGTAGTAGCCGTCGCGCTGTTCCACACAGAAGTAGCCACACTCGCGCAGGGTCTTAAGTCGCTTGTATATATTGCGCACCCCCATGTCCATGCGCTCGGCCAGCTCTTCCACGCGCAGGTGGGTGTTGCCTGTCAGCAACACTATCAGGTGCAGCACCTGCTGGGTCAGTATGTCGGTGTTCTGCTTACTCATCGTCCATGTTGAAGGGCAACGACAGCTGTGTGTATAGTTCCTGCTGTGCGGGGCGCAGCAGGGTGAAAGTGCGGCGGTGCTGCGGCGTAATACCATAGCGCGCTATGGCGTCGCGGTGCTGCTGTGTGGGGTAGCCTTTGTTCTGCGTCCAACTGTAGTGTGGGTATCGGCGGGCCATCTTCAGCATGTAGTCGTCGCGGCAGGTCTTGGCCAGGATGCTGGCTGCGGCTATCGACAGGTACTTGCTGTCGCCCTTGACAATGGTGGTGTAGGGGGGCCTGTGGTTAGTGTCTGGGTCGGTCCAGGGCAGGAAACGGTTGCCATCGACGATGATGGCCTGCGGCCTCATGTTCAGCATGGTCAGTGCGCGGTGCATAGCCTCGATACTGGCGCGCAGAATGTTCATCTGGTCAATCTCCTTGGCTGAGCATGAGGCCACGGCCCAGCATAGTGCGTCGCGCATGATGATGTCGCGCAGCTCGTAGCGCTTCTGCTCGGTCAGCTTCTTCGAGTCGTTCAGCTCGTCGTTCTCGTAGTCGGGCGGCAGAATGACAGCTGCGGCATAGACGGGACCGGCCAGGCATCCGCGTCCGGCCTCGTCGCACCCGGCCTCAAGTGGAACGGGGGGCTCGTAGTAGTGGTTTCTTAGCATTTTTTTTCATTGACCATTAAACATAGACCATTGACCATTATCAGAACATACGAGCGACGCGGCTGATGGCGTCGCACAGGGCGTCTATCTCCTCGCGGGTGTTATACAGCGCCAGACTGGCACGCACGGTGCCGGTAATGCCAAGGCGCTCCATCAGAGGCTGGGCGCAGTGGTGGCCGGTACGAACGGCTATGCCGAGGCGGTCGAGCAGGGTGCCCATGTCGAGCGGATGGATGTCGCCCACGAGGAACGACAGCACGCCGGTGTGGGCAGGTCGCGGTGTAGCGGCGTCGCGCGGGGGAACTGGTGTCGTGGTGGGGAGTCCGAAGAGCCTTATGCCTTCCATCTGTGTGAGCCTGTTGAGAGCATACTGTGTAAGGTCGTGTTCGTATGCGGCTATGGCCTCCATGCCGGTCTGCTCCATGTAGCGTATGGCTGTGGCCAGACCGTGGGTGGCAATATAGTCGGGCGTGCCGGCCTCGAAGCGCAGTGGTGGCCGCTCGAAGGTGGTGCCGCGGGTCAGGCTGACGCGTTCAATCATCTCGCCGCCGCCCTGATAGGGTGGCAGGCGGTCCAGCCACTGCAGCTTGCCATACAGCACGCCAATACCCGTGGGCCCATACATCTTATGGCCTGACAGGCACAAGAAGTCGCAGTCCATCTGCTGTACGTCTATCCTGATGTGCGGGGCGCTTTGGGCCGCATCGACCAGCACGGGGATGTTGTGGGCGTGGGCTGTGGCAACAATGTCGGCTATGGGATTGACTGTGCCCAGCACGTTGCTTACGTGGGTCACTGCGATTAGACGTGTGCGTGGGGTGATGAGCGTGGCAAGGTCGGTTGCCAGTCGTCCGTCGTCGGTGATGGGCCACACCTTAACCTTGATGCCGTGGCGACGCTCGGCCAGTTGCCACGGCACGATGTTGGAGTGGTGTTCCATCTCGGTGACGATGACCTCGTCGCCTGCCTTCATCTGGCTCTCGCAGAAGGTGGTGGCCACCAGGTTGATGGCCTCTGTGGTGCCTCGGGTGAAGACTATCTCCTCGCGGTGGGCGGCGCCCAGAAAGTGCTGCACAGTGTCGCGGGCCTCCTCATGCAGTTCGGTGGCGCGCTGCGACAGATAGTGTACGCCGCGGTGTACGTTGGCGTTCTGGTTCAGATACTCGTCCTGCATGGCCTGTAGCACACACAGCGGCTTCTGGGTTGTGGCTGCATTGTCGAGATAGACCAGTGGCCGACCGTAAACCTCACGCTGCAGTATGGGGAAATCTTTTCTTATTTTTGCTACGTCAAACACTTAGGATATTGGAGATTGGAGATTGAAGATTGGAGATTGAAGATTGAAAATTGAAAATGTCTAACAGTCTAATTGTCTATCTGTCTATTTGTCTAACAGTCTAATTGTCTATCTGTCTATCTGTCTATCTGTCTATTTGTCTAACAGTCTAATTGTCTATTTGTCTCAGCCGCACATCTGGCAACCGTCGCAGTTCTTCAGTCGTCCGCGGAAGCGACGCTCCACCAGGTGGTGCAGCCGTTGGCGCAGTGGGACCAGTGATATACCATCTATCACCTCGTCAAGGAAGGCCATCTGCAACAGGGTGCGGGCCTCTTGCAGCGGAATGCCGCGCTGTTGCATGTAGAAAAGCGCTTGGTCGTTAAGCTGGCCCACGGTGCTGCCGTGCGAACACTGCACGTCGTCGGCGTATATCTCCAGCATGGGTTGTGTGTACATGCGCGCGTCGGCCGAGGCGCATAGGTTCTGGTTGGTCTCCTTCGACGTGGTCTGCTGTGCGCCCTCCTCCACCAGCACGCGGCCAGCAAAGACACCCGTGGCCTGACCGTCAAGCACATATTTATATAGTTCGCGACTGTCGCAGTGGGTGGCGGCGTGGCGTATTAGCGTGTTGTTCTCCACGTGCTGCTGTCCGTCGGCTATGACGCAGCCACCAAGATAGGCCTGCGCCCCGGGACCCAGTAGCTGCACGTCGGTCTGATTGCGGGTAAACCCGTTCTGCAGGGTTACTATGTTATGACAGAAGCGACTGTCGCGCTGTTGCTCTACGAAGAGCTGCGAGAGACGCGTTGAGGCCGGTCCTGTCTCTTCCATGCAGAAAAGGTCGAGGCTGGCGCCGTCGTCTATGTAGGTCTCTATAACCTGGGTGGTGAGGAAATGGGGGGAGGCTTGTCCCTCGGTGCTGTCTGAGGTTTCCTGCTTCGTGGCTATGTGGTCGCAGAAGAGCAGTTGTGCGCTGGCACCAGCCTCTAGTATGATAAGTACGTGGCGGTTGACCATCATGTCAACTGGCGAGGACAGTAGGTTGATAACCTGCAGGGGCTTTTCCAGACGAGTGCCTTTTGGGACAATGATGACGAGGCCATCCTGCGCCAGCAGGGTGTTGAGGGCGGTCACGGGGTCGGCATCGGGCCGGGCGGCACGGGCGTAGCAGCGCTGCAGTAGTTCGGGCCGCTCCTCGGCCAGACGGCTGAGGGTGGTGACGGTGGCCTCCCCGCTGGCAAAACCGGCGGACACGGTGGTGGGCAACTGCGGCTGGTCATTGATGACGAGCAGGGGCTGGTCGCTGATGCCTGGCACGCCGCAGTGGAAGGTGTCACGTCTGCTGACGCTGAAGGGCAGGCGTTTCAGGTTGAGTCCGTATTCAGGCTGCAGCAACTGCCGCAGAGACGTGTAGCGGAAACGCTCACTGAGTGCCCCGGGCAGACGTTCGCCCCAACCAGAGAGCGCCTGCAGAGCCTGCTCGCGCATGGCGTTCATCACGGCTGGCGCGTGGCTCTCCAACAGACTGCGCTGCTCATTGTATATGTCAATATATTGTCGAAACATTACTCACACTTTCATTCTTCACTTGTCACTCTTCACTCTTCACTCTTCACCTCCGTCTTTATCCAGTCGTAGCCGCGCTCCTGTATCTGCTGCGCCAGCTCGGGACTGGCCGTCTTCACTATGCGGCCCTGCCACAGCACATGCACCACCTGCGGACGTATCATTTCCAGCAGGCGGTCGTAGTGAGTGATGACTATAATGCTGGTGTCGGGCTTCTTCAGCTGGTTCACGCCGTCGGCCACGATGCGCATGGCATCGACGTCAAGGCCCGAGTCGGTCTCGTCCAGTATGGCGAGCCGTGGCTCCAGCATGGCCATCTGGAATATCTCGTTGCGTTTCTTCTCGCCGCCGGAGAAGCCCTCGTTGACCGAGCGCTTCAGCAGCTTGGCGTCGAGCTGCACCACCTTTTGCCGCTCTTTCAGCAGTCTCTGGAACTCTCCCGGCTTCAGTTCTGGCAGCCCCAGGCGCTTGCGGCGCTCGCTGACGGCGGCCTTCAGGAAGTTCTGCATGGACACGCCCGGTATCTCCACCGGGTACTGGAAGGAGAGGAACAGTCCCTCGGCGGCCCTCTCCTCGGGCTTCATGGCCAGCAGGTCGCGGCCGTTGAATGTCACCTCTCCCTCTGTCACCTCATATAGCGGGTTGCCGGTGAGGACGGCTGACAGCGTACTCTTTCCCGAGCCGTTGGGTCCCATGATGGCGTGTGTCTCGCCGTCTTGTATGGTGAGGCTGATGCCTCGCAGTATCTCTTTGTCGCCTATGCGGGCGTGCAGGTTCTTTACTTCCAGCATATCTTGGTGGTTTTGTTGTTCTTTTATGGGACCCGACGGAGAACCGTCGGGCACTGTGGCTTTTTTCTTCGCGGAGGGCCGACGATGGAACCGTCGGGCACAGTGGTGTTCTGGGTTCCTCCCCCAGGGGGGAGGGTAGGAGGGGGCCTACCCTACGGTGCCCTCCAATGTGACACTGAGCAGGTTCTTCGCCTCTACAGCGAACTCGAAGGGCAGTTTGTTCAGCACCTCTTTGGCGTAGCCGTTGACGATGAGCGAGACGGCCTGCTCGGTGGGTATGCCGCGCTGGTTGCAGTAGAAGAGCTGGTCTTCTGATATCTTGCTTGTGGTGGCCTCATGCTCCACGATGGCCGTGGGACACTGTATGTCCATGTAGGGGAAGGTGTGGGCACCACAGTGGGATCCCAGCAGCAGCGAATCGCAGCTGCTGTAGTTGCGCGCACCATGAGCCTGACGCGAGGCGCGCACCAGTCCCCGGTAGGAGTTCTGCGAATGGCCTGCGGAGATGCCCTTGGAGATGATGGTAGAGCGAGTATTGGGTGCCAGGTGTATCATCTTGGTGCCCGTGTCGGCCTGCTGGTGATGGTTGGTCACAGCCACCGAGTAGAACTCGGCCTGCGAGCCCTCGCCGCGCAGCACGCACGACGGGTACTTCCATGTGACGGCTGAGCCCGTCTCCACCTGTGTCCATGACAGCTTGCTGTCGCGTCCACGCAGGTCGCCCCGCTTGGTCACGAGGTTCAGCACGCCGCCGCGTCCGTCCTTGTCGCCTGGATACCAGTTCTGCACCGTGCTGTATTTCACCTCGGCGCGGTCCATGACCACTATCTCTACCACGGCGGCGTGCAACTGGTGTTCGTCGCGCATGGGAGCCGTGCAGCCTTCCAGGTAGCTGACATAGGCATCGTCGTCGCAGACGATGAGTGTACGTTCAAACTGGCCTGTGCCGCGGGCGTTGATGCGGAAATAAGAGGATAGCTCCATGGGACAGCGTACACCCTTGGGTATATATACAAACGAACCGTCGGAGAAGACGGCAGAATTGAGTGCGGCAAAGAAATTGTCGCGTGGAGACACCACAGTGCCGAGATACTGGCGTACCAAGTCACCATGCTCCCTAATGGCCTCGCCCATCGAGCAGAAAATGATACCCTTCTCGCGCAGGGTCTGCTTGTATGTGGTCTTGACCGACACCGAGTCCATTATGGCATCGACGGCAGTGTTGCCTGAGAGTGCCAGACGCTCTTCGAGGGGAATGCCCAGCTTGTCGAAGGTTTTTTCCAACTCGGGGTCGATTTCCATGTCCTCGGCGGAAGTGGATTTCCCGCTATTCGTTGTTCCCTTCTTCTTCGGTTTTGCTGTCGGGTCGGCGTAGTAGGAGATGGCCTGATAGTCTATTGGCGGCAGGTGCAGATGTCCCCAGTCGGGCTGGGTCATCTGCTGCCATGCCGTCAAGGCTTTCAGGCGGAACTGCAGCATCCAGTCGGGCTCTTGTTTCTTCTGTGAGATGAGCCTGACCACGCCCTCGTTCAGTCCCTGCTCCAGTATCTCTGTATGTACGTCGGTCGTAAAGCCATACTCGTATTTCTGTTCGGCTATGCGCCTTACGTATTCATTGTCTCTCTTCTCTTCCATTCTTTACTTGCGACATGCCGTAGTCTGTTGTCAGAGGGTCTGCTTCACCTCTATCTCGGTAAAGGTCTCGATGATGTCGCCCTGCAGCAGGTCGTTGTAGCCTTGCAGCGAGAGACCGCACTCAAAGTTGGTGGCCACCTCCTTAACGTCGTCCTTGTATCGCTTTAGGGCCAGGATGTCGCCGGTGTGTACCACGATGCCGTCGCGTACCACGCGTGCCTTGTCTGAGCGGTGTACCTTGCCTTCGGTGACCATACAGCCGGCCACAGTGCCAACCTTTGAGATGTGATATACCTCACGCACCTCGGCCTGGCCTGTCACGACCTCCTTCTTCACCTTGTCCAGCATGCCCTCCATGGTGGAGCGGATGTCGTCAATGGCGTCGTATATGATGGAGTAGGTGTTGATTTCCACGCCCTCCTGGTCGGCCAGCGTGCGTGCTCCCTTCGACGGGCGCACTTGGAAGCCGACGATGATGGCCTGCGATGCACCGGCCAGGGTGACATCGTTCTCCGATATCTGTCCCACACCCTTGTGGATTACGCTGACCTGCACTTTCTCGGTAGAGAGCCTGATGAACGAATCGCTCAGGGCCTCGACCGAGCCGTCGGTGTCGCCCTTGACAATGATGTTCAGTTCGTGGAACTCGCCCATGGCAATGCGGTGCGATAGCTCGTCCAGGCCGAAGGTCTTTGTGGTGCGCAGGCTCTGCTCGCGCTGCAGCTGTGTGCGCTTGTTGGCTATGTCTCGCGCCTCCTGCTCGCTCTCCATGATGTGGAACGTGTCGCCTGCGGTGGGTGCACCGTTCAGTCCCAGTATGATGGCTGGCTCGGCTGGGCGGGGC
>FLNV01000986.1_pt1 | contig 62954 bp, 66 predicted proteins | sample 1140351 | NCBI WGS metagenome assembly FLNV01 (sample SAMEA3878207, study PRJEB12797) | bioreactor metagenome | biome: Moose rumen | place: Sweden | collected 2011-10 | reverse complement strand
ATTCCTATCATTGCAATTATGCTCAATTGAATCAAGTAAAATGAATGTTTCTTCTTTCTTCCCTTGTTCCGCCAATTCGAATGCCATATCGTTGAGGCAATAGTAATAGGATAATGTATCTTTATCCTGTAAGAAAGTATTTGCTGATCGTTCGAACATCTCATAGGATAACTGAAACTCGCCAGCCAAGTGGCAAATGTCACCCATATTATTATACACTCTTCCTAAGATATGGTAGTCTTTTGTATGAGAATGGGTGGCATCGATGAACGCCTGCATAGCCTCTACGGGGTTGTCTTTCGCGCGGAGTAGTCTGCCGTAATGATAGGCAACCTCACCCCGTCCCTCTCCACAAGAGAGGGGGAAATGTCTGAATGCCTCATACGCTTGCGCGAGGGTGGCGCTATCTCCCTCGTCCACACCGTATATCTTACCCTTATGCCACAGGCTGTCCGCCTGCGTCACAACCTCCTGTGCCTCGCGGTGTTGAGGGATGGAGCAAGAAGATAGCATCGTCATCAATGACAATACTATCAGCCATATTTTTCTTTCGCAGGGCATGAGCGATATGGGTTTATTCCTCGCTGAAATGGACAAGTACGTGGCGGTAGGAATTGAAGATCTTCGATTTGGATACAAATCCCAGATAGCGGCGGTCCTGATCGACTACCGGTAAGTTCCATGCGCCGGTGTCTTCAAAGACCTCCATCACTTTCTCCATCGGCTGGTCAAAACTAAGCACAGCTGCCGGAGAGGTCATCAGCTGACCTACCGTAAACCGTTTGTACAGCCGCGGCTGGAACATGATATTACGCACCTCATCGAGCAAAAGGATCCCCTTGAGATGGCCCTCGTGGTCAATAACCGGGAAGATATTGCGGTGGCTTTCGCTGATCACCTTGACGAGTTCTCCCAGTGTCATTTCAGGGAAGATCGTGATAAAATCCGTCTCAAGGACGCTGTCCATCTTGAGCAGTGTCAGGACATTGCGGTCTTTATTATGAGTAAGCAGTTCCCCTTTCTGCGCCAGACGCATGGCATACAGCGAGTGGGGTTCAAAGAGCATGATTGTCAAATACGAAATGACCGAAACGATCATCAGAGGCATGAACAGATGGTATCCTCCTGTCAGTTCGGCAATCAGGAAGATACCTGTCAGCGGAGCGTGCATGACGCCGGACATGAGTCCCGCCATACCTACCAGAGCGAAGTTCGCCTCCGGCACCATCAGTCCGCTCATATTCATGATTCGCGCCGTGAGAAAACCGGTGATAGCTCCCATGAAGAGCGAAGGCGCGAAGATACCTCCTACACCTCCGGCACCGTTGGTAGCCACCGAAGCGACAATCTTGAACAGGACGATAAAACCGAAATAGGTCAGCAGCAGCCAATGCCCGTTTCGTGCCGCCCATTCGTTATGCTCCAAGGGGCTGTTCTGGATGGCCGACATAGAGTCCCCGTTGATGAGCTGGCGGATAACATCATATCCTTCTCCGTACAAAGGCGGGAAGATATAAATCAAAACGCTCAGCACCACGCCTCCGATAAGCAGTTTCGCCCACATGCTCCTGATAGTGTGTTTGAACCATTGCTCCAGTTTGTTCATGCCTCGTGTGAAATAGAGGCTGATGAGTCCGCATACGACACCTAAAACCAGATACCACGGTATTCTGTTTACCAAAAACGGTTCAGCCGTGTCAAGGGGGAACATCGGGTCTGTTCCTGTCAGTATATACGAGATAGCCGTAGCTGTGACAGACGAGATGAGCAAGGGTGCGACGGAGGTCATTGTCAAATCCATCATCAGCACCTCCAGCGTAAACACCAGACCGGCTATAGGCGCCTTGAAGATACCTCCGATAGCTCCGGCAGCACCGCATCCGATCATAAGCATCATGGTCTTCTGGTCCAAACGGAACGCTTTCGCGAGGTTGGAGCCTATGGCTGCTCCCGTCAGGACGATAGGAGCCTCCGCTCCGACAGAACCTCCGAAACCGATGGTAAGACCCGACCCGATGATGGAGGACCACATGTTATGCGCCTTGATGATTGATTTGCGCTGCGAGATAGCGTAGAGAATCTTAGTGATACCATGCGAGATATCATCGCGGACAATATACTTGACGAAAAGAGCCGCCAGCGTAATACCGATGATAGGAGTGATGAGATACCACCACGTATGTCCGTCCCCGATGAGCTGTTCCTCTACAATCCATTGGATAAAACGGATAAATGATTTCAGTATCGCCGCTGCGGCGGCAGAGAAAGCACCTACGAAGAAAGAGAGAAGCAATACCAAATGCTTCTCGCTGATGTGACGTTCCCGCCACTCTATCATTCTATCGTAAAAGGTGCTTCGCACGTTAAGCCGTTAAACCGTTAAGCTGTTACTCGTCCCAACCGATACCTTTGTATTTGTCCAGATCCCACTCTTCCTCTACCTCGTTGAGATATATAGTATGTTCCTCATCATCGGAGTTGTCAGACCTATCCGGCTGTTCAGACTCGATGACAGTGACATCAATCGGCGCATGAGAGATCTCGATAACCTGGTTCTGCTCTTTATTCAGTTCCGTCCACAGCGCATCTTTCAGTTCGTCAATCCCCTGTCCGGCAACGGAGGAGATGAAGACCACCGGAATATCCAAACCTTTCAGGGCTTTGGATTTCTTGAGTTTGTCCAGCTCTTTGTCGGTAACCGCATCACATTTGCTGACAGCCAGGATCCGGGCTTTGGTCAGCAACTCCGGATTGTATTTCTCCAGTTCGTTCAGCAGGATCCCGTATTCCTTCTTGATATCCTCGCTGGTGGCAGGCACCATAAAGAGCAGCACCGCATTGCGCTCTATATGCCGCAGGAACCGCAGACCAAGTCCTTTGCCCTCGCTGGCTCCCTCGATGATACCGGGGATGTCAGCCATACAGAAAGAGCGTCCGTCGCGATACGAGACGATACCCAACTGCGGCGTGAGGGTAGTAAACGGATAGTCCGCTATCTCCGGTTTGGCGGCAGAGACGACACTCAGCAGCGTGGATTTGCCGGCATTGGGGAAGCCGACGAGACCTACATCCGCCAGCACTTTGAGTTGCATGATAACGGTTCTCTCCTGTGCCGGCTCTCCGGGTTGGGCATACCGCGGAGCCTGGTTGGTGGCAGTACGGAAATGCCAGTTTCCCAGACCTCCCCGTCCTCCTTTGAGCAACACGACATGTTCGCCGTGCTCTTTGACCTCGCAGATAAACTCCCCTGTCTCGCCGTCATAGACCACTGTTCCGCAAGGAACCTCGATGATCTTGTCCTCTCCGTCTTTGCCGAAGGAGCGGCTTTGACCTCCTTTGCCTCCGTCGGTAGCCATGATATGCTTCTGGTATTTCAGGTGAAGGAGGGTCCAGAGGTTACGGTTGCCATGCAATATTACCGACCCGCCTTTTCCTCCGTCACCGCCGTCCGGACCGCCTTTCGGCAGATATTTGGCACGATGAAGGTGCATACAACCCGCGCCGCCCTTTCCCGAGCGGCAGTAGATCTTAACGTAGTCGATAAAATTGCTTGGCATATAAAATCATTATTTAATGTGCGAATCCAAAATACGCTCAATCTGCAGGAACACATCCTCCACGGCGTGGTTTCCGTTCACAGGGCAGTAGTTGCCGTGATGCAGATAATACAGCGCGATAGGTTCCGTCTGGTTGTGATAAACGGCGATACGATGGCGGATCGTATTGAGGTTGTCATCCGCCCGTCCGCTCACTTTGCCTCGTTCGATAAGGCGCTGGATGAGCAACTGTTCGTCCACCAGCAGGTCTATCATGATGGCGTCCATCTGATATTTCTTCAGCAGTTCAGTCAGTGACTCCGCCTGGGAAACAGTACGTGGGTAACCATCCAGAATAACTCCCTTGCTATCCTTAGGCAGGGAAGAAAGATAGTTTTCAATCACGCCGTACATCATCTCGTCCGGAACCAGATTGCCTTGCGAGATGAGCGCATCTATTTTCTTACCCAGTTCGCTACCCGAAGCTATCTCAGCCCGGAGGACATCACCTGTAGAGAGATGCTGCAAACCGTATTTCTCGGTGATAAAACCCGATTGCGTGCCCTTTCCACTCCCCGGGGCGCCGCATAAAATAATATTCAACATGTACCTAATACCTTTTTTAACAGACAAAACGAGTTGCCCGTTTTATATGGGCAACTCGTTTGTAAAGCTACATTGCCTTGATTAGAGAGCAAATTTAGCACCAGCTTTGATACGAACGACCTTCTTAGCAGGTACGTCAACGATAGCACCGGTACGCGGGTTTTTAGCCTTGCGAGCTGCGCGGTTAGCTACTGCGATGGTAGCATATCCAACGAGCTGTACGCTCTCGCCTTTCTTAACTGCTGCAACTGCCTCTTCGAGAGCTGCGTCAATAACCTTTGCTGCCAATGCTGCGGAAACCTCAGCCTTAGCTGCGGCTGCCTTAATAAGTTCTGATTTGTTCATAACATTTGTGTTTTTAGTTATTAATAATGTGAACTACATGGGTTCATGTCCCAATTTTGCGGTGCAAAGTTACAACTTTTTCTTTATATACCAAATATTTTGAGCAAAAAAATGCAAAATTATCGAAAAAAAGGGCATTTTTCTGCATTTGGCGCACTTTTTGTGCGGTTATTTCACGAAAAAATAGTACTTTTGTACCCGTAATTACATGCTATATGAGAAATATCCCTACCGTAACGCGCTATCTGCTGATAGCTAATTTCATTGTCTTTTTTCTGGCTGCCGTTCTGCAGCGATACGGCATTGATCTGAACGCCCTTGGCGGGCTTCATTATGTTTCCGCTTCCTCCTTCCATTGGTGGCAGCCGTTCACATATATGTTTCTGCATGCCAATCTCAGCCACATATTCTTCAATATGTTTGCCGTGTGGATGTTTGCTCCTGTGATAGAGCAGGAATGGGGTGCAAGGCGTTTTGCGCTCTATTACCTCGTCTGCGGTCTCGGAGCGGCGGTTATCCAGGAGTTGGTATGGATGCTGATGCTGTCCAATATGAGCGGCTCATACAGTGCTGAGGCGCTGGCTTATTATGCCACGATGCTCAATACCATAGGTGCTTCCGGCGCCGTATTCGGCATTTTGTTTGCCTTCGGTTGGCTTTATCCCGATGTACCGATGTACATCCTCTTCATACCGATTCCTATACGTGCACGCACGTTCGTTATTATATACGCGCTGATAGAGCTTTTCGCAGGCTTAGGATCTGTAGCAGGACTTTCGGCGGACAACGTAGCCCATTTCGCACACTTGGGAGGGATGTTGTTCGGATGGCTGCTCATCCTCTATTGGAGACATATCAACTGGCGCGAACCATTCACGGGCGATTTCTGGTACCGTATAAAAAACAAACTGCGAGGCCATGAACGCCTCGACAGTTCGAAAGGTGGTAGTAAGTTCGACGACTACCACTACCAGAAACGCGTATAACACTAGTCTTTGATAAGACAGTGACCGGTCATTTCTTTCGGTTGGGGAATACCCATGATATGACAGAGTGACGGAGCTACATCCGCCAGAATACCGTCCTCTACACGGGCGTTTTTGTGATCCTTGCTGATATAAACGAAAGGTACGGGATTGAGCGAGTGCGCCGTGTTAGGCGTACCGTCCGGGTTGATGGCATTGTCGCAGTTGCCGTGGTCGGCAATCACAATGATCTCATATCCGTTCTCCAGCGCCGCTTCAATCACTTTGTGCGAGCACTCATCGATGCACATCACCGCTTTCTCGATAGCTTCATATACGCCCGTGTGACCGATCATATCGCCGTTTGCGAAGTTGAGGGTGATATAGTCGAATTTCTGCGTTTTGATAGCGGCAACCAGCGCTTCCGTCACTTCCGGCGCGCTCATCTCCGGCTTCAAGTCGTAGGTCGGCACTTTCGGACTGGGGATCAGGATGCGCTCCTCTCCCGGATATTCCGCCTCGCGGCCGCCGTTGAAGAAGAAGGTCACATGCGCGAACTTCTCTGTCTCGGCGATGCGTAACTGCTTGAGTCCGAGTCGGCTGACAACCTCACCGAGGGTGTTCTCTACATTCTCTTTCGGGAAAAGGATATGCAGCCCTTGGAACGAACTGTCGTACGGGGTCATGCAGCAGTAGTGCAGACCGGGAACGGTTTTCATTCCCTGCTCCGGCATGTCTTGCTGCGTCAGTACGATCGTGATCTCTTTGGCGCGGTCGTTGCGGTAGTTGAAGAAGATGACTACATCGCCTTCCGCAATACGTCCGTCGCATGTACTGTTCACTAACGGCTCCATGAACTCGTCGGTGTCCTTGTGCTCCTCGGTGTGGCGGTCGTAGCATCCTTGTACAGCCGCTACCATGTCCGTTTCCTGCCGTCCGATACCGTTCACCAGCTGGTCATAAGCCACCTTGATGCGCTCCCACCGTTTGTCGCGGTCCATGGCGTAGAAACGACCGATGATAGAAGCGATGTGTGCTCCGTTGGCGTCGCATACCTTCTGAAGGTCCGCCACAAATCCCTTACCGCTGCGCGGGTCGGTGTCACGTCCGTCCATGAAGCAGTGGACGAAAGTCTTGTCGGCTACGCCGTACTCCTTGGCTATCTCCACAAGCTTGAAGAGATGGTCCAGAGACGAGTGTACGCCGCCGGTGGAACAAAGACCCATGATATGCAGTTTCTTCCCTTGCGCTTGAGCCGCTTGGTAGGCTGCAATAATCTCGGGATTCTGCATGATCGAGTTGTCCCGGATAGAACGGTTGATCTTCACCAGATCCTGATAAACGACACGTCCGGCACCGATATTCAGGTGTCCGACCTCCGAGTTACCCATTTGTCCGTCCGGCAAACCGACGTTCTCGCCGCTTGCCTGGAGCTGTGAATGAGGGTATTGTGCTAACAACGCATCCCAGTGCGGTGTCGGCGTGCAGCTGATCACATCGGCTTTGCTCTTATTGCCGATGCCCCAGCCGTCTAAAATCATTAATAATGCTTTACTCATATTATATTACGAATTACAAATTACAAATTACGAATTACAAACGCGCCATCTTGCGCATCTGCGCCATCTCGCGTTTGTCGTCGGCTTCGCGGAGGCTTTGGCGTTTGTCGTAGGTGTGCTTGCCTTGACAGAGCGCTATCTCCATCTTCGCCAGACCTTTCTCGTTGATAAAAAGCAGCAGCGGAATGATTGTTTTGCCGGTGTCCTTCGTGGCTTTCTCTAACTTACGGATCTCACGCCGTTGCAGCAGCAGTTTGCGGTCCCGTTTGGCTTCGTGGTTAGCGAATGAGCCGAATCGGTATTCGGCTATGTGCATCTGTTTGACATACAGTTCTCCGTGCTCGATGGCGCACCACGAATCAACCAGAGAGGCTTTCCCCTCCCGGATGGATTTGATCTCCGTACCGAAAAGCTGGATACCGGCGGTATAGCGGTCTAAGATGATGTACTCAAACCGTGCCCGTTTGTTTTCTATATGTACGTTGCTGCTTTTGCGCATATTGATAGCAGGTAATTGTCGTTTAAATACCCCAGGTATGGTCTAGGTATGGTCTAGGTATGGTCTAGGGTTCAGTCGTAGCAGAGTCGGTATTTCCCGCAGATGGTTCCGGTGCGGTTTTTACTTCCACCTTTTTGTATTTCTTCTGTCTCTGTTCCCATCTCTCACGGGCGTATTGCTGCATGTCAATCACCGTGTCGTTCTCGTCTATGATCTCCAGCCCGAAAATGGTCTCGATGATGTCTTCGAGCGTCAGGATTCCGACGAACATACCATATTCGTCGATGACCTGGGCTATTTGGCTCTTCTGCTTGAGCATGGAGTCGAAGATCACTCCGAGCGTCAGGTCCTGGTCAAACGCCGGCAGCGGTCGTTTGATACTGCCGAGCGTCTTGCGGAAATGGTCCTCCGTCAGGTCCTCCAGCGCATCGTTGCGCAGGATATAACCTGTGATATATTCCGGTGCCTCCGGTTTATACAACGGGATACGCGAGAAATGGTCGTATTCGTCGTTGTCGTAATAAGCCCGGAGGGTCATGCTCTCCGGCGCCGTCTTGGCAACCACACGAGGTGTCATCACGTCGTAGGCATGGATAGAATCCAGGCGCATGAGGTTGGAGAAGATCTTATTCTCGTCCTCATCCACCACACCTTCTTCTTCGCCTACATTGACCATCGACAGGACCTCCTCGCGCGATACGGATGGTTCGTCTTCGTTATCGGGGAATATACGCGTGATCAACTCCACCAAGAGCACGAGCGGGTATAACACAAAGATCAGGATCCGGATGGTCCGTGCCGTGAATCCCATCAGTTCGCGCCAGTAGGTAGTACCGATCACTTTCGGGATGATCTCCGAAAAGACGAGGATAAGGATAGTTGTAATGGCGGATACCAATCCGAACCATTTGGAGCCGAACACCGTAGTGGCCTGCATACCCACTCCGGCAGCACCAATCGTGTTAGCAATCGTATTGAGCGAGAGGATGGCTGCTAACGGTCTTCCTGTATCCTCCTTGTAACTGCTCATGAGCGATGCCGGCCCATAGCCTTCTTCCTCCCGCAGATTGATATAGCTGAGGGAGGTGGACATCAGTACCGACTCCAGCACGGAGCACAAAAAACTGATGGCCATAGAGCCGATTAAAAACAATAAAAGTAGTCCCATAATCTAAAATCGAGTGCAAAGGTACTGCTTTTTTCCGACTTGTGCAAGATTTTAGCAGAAAAAATCGTTTGTGCTCACCCAAATCAATCCCCTTCTTCGTTCTCTTCTCTTGTTGCTCGCAGAATATTCCTTCTTGTGAGCAACATCATTTGTATGACGATAGCGGGCAGGATAATTGTTATCGTGGGAAAGAGCGTAGCATAATACTGGTCGGCAATGCGCAGGGCGTAAAAAACAGCCAGACCATAGTATAAACCGGCTACCGCTATGACGAAATGGCAAACCTTAACAGTTTTTCTCCGACTGAAGAAACAAAGCATGCAGGCAATACTGCCGAATAACATGCCCAGATAACAGTAATACAATCCGTTGACCGACATGGTGGCGGTTACATGTTCTGCGCCGGTGGCCAAATCCGTCTGGGTGACTACAAATTGGTGCCGGTCCATGCTGAAACTGCGTTCGTATATAATACCCTTGTCGCTCTGGAAGGAAAATATAGGCTTGGATGGCAAAAAAGCCGTTGCCACAATCGCTGCCAGCACAAATATAAAATGCCTAACCAGCGGTTCTTTCAGTATTTTGTATATCTTCGAAGCCATAATCCGCCGCAAAAGTACAACAAAAAATTCAAAATTCAAAATTCAAAATTCAAAATTAATGCAAATAGCACAAAAAAATCGCCCAAAGAGCGATTTTTCTTGCGAATGTTCTTGCGAACTTACAGGCAACTCCGCTTTCTTGCTTTGAAGACTCCATAGCCCAGAACCAAGAGGAGCATCCAAAGCCACGGAGTGGTGCCGAGGGGAACGGAAGGATCTTCTTGATCACGCATATAGGTCCATACTATAGGAGAGACGCTGGTACATTGATACACTTTGCCGCCTTCAATTTTAATAGCACCGACAAATAAGTCCACCCAACCTTCTTCTTCATCCCAGTATTTTCCAGAGCCGTTTGGTTCGCCCTGATATTCTCCATCGCCATTGTCTTTGATTTTTCTTGGTCCTATACCACGTGGTGCGGATGCTTCTGCTGCGGATACAGAGGACGTTGCCAACAACGAACTATTCACAGACAAAATAGGCATAGACATGCTGCCTCCGCTATAGGACATTCCGCGTGAGGAGGCTCCCCGACTGCCGGAAGAGGAAGCTGTTCCACCTCCTCCGCCACTGCCGGAACCGATGTTTTGCACCTTAGCCGACGAAGTGGTGTAGATAGGGGTTACGGTTGGCGGGGTTTGGGCGTAAGACGCATGCCCGCTATGAGCATAGCTGCGCACGGCAGTGCCGCTTACCATCGGTATAGTGCTTCTATGCGCGGTTGACACTATGGGCATAGCAACGGATGAATGGGTGCCATAGTTCGCCGAGCCGGGGCTTACCCGCACATCGTACTTCGTATATTGGGTCTCCTTATAAGTTCCATATACCGCTGTCAGCCATATAGCAGCCACGGCGGCACACAGAACCAATATCATCCCCAAGCGGGGAGTTCTCTTTTCTTGTCTCATTATCTTAGACTAATACCTTATTACTTATTTCGTTACTTGTTTTCCGGTAGCATCAAACATCTGATCATTGACGATGATATACATCTTCTGACCAATCAATACTTTACGGGCTTTTGTGCCATTAGAAGAGGAGTCGGAGACAGGTTCTAACTTTGTCGCAATGTTTGGCGCCTTAAACTGACCTTGAATGAAGAACCGTCCGCGTGTAGTGCCTTCCGGCGCATTGAATGTGTAATAGCCGTTCAGCAGGTTCAGTCGCATGCCTTCCTGTTTATCAATCAGCCATACCGACTCCATGCGGTTGAGCCAATCATTATCGCGGAGCGAGAAAGTCAGTTCTTGCGATTTCGGGCTATAAACCGTGAGGGCGACCCCGCTCTCCAGCAGCGAATCAGCCACACCGGCAAACGCCATGTCTCCGTACGCGTGCGAACTATAGATTATTGCGCGCGAAGCGGTGAGCGACTGTTTAGCCACATCGATGCCTGTCTCATAAGTAGCCTCGAAACGATCCGGATGCGCAAAGAGACTGGTATGATCTCCCTTGCCCTTCGTATCCTGGATATCAATATGAATCCATTCTGTTTCCGTCGTGCTGTTATTAGTACGACGAGCAGCTATATGCTGTGCCAATGGTGCCTCATTAAAATAGAGAGCATCACCGGTAGAAGAAGCCTGGTAAGAGAATGGGATTGCCGGCGGGATCGTAGTTGGTATCTCCTGATTATACGAACCATCATCTTGTAGCCAACTTACTTTCAGTCCTTGTACAGGGTCTACATCGGTATTAGAATAACGGCTTGTTAAAGGCGAACATATGATATTCCATCCTGCGTGAGCAGAACCCGCAGCTCCATCTGCCGTATAAAATACTCTTACAGACGTAGTGACCTGATTCAGACTAACCGGGAAATAGAACTCACGATAATATTTCGAAGCGGAATACATCTCATATCCGACACTTCCCGACACAGGCTGCGTTCCAGCAAGCATTACCCAGTTATTCCGGGTTTCAGGATCATCCGCTGCTCCGTTTTCCGCACGAAGAGATTCGCTATATGATTTCAGCATCCATGCCGAACCATAAGTAGGTGTAGATCCGTCCGAGAGGGTCACTGCATTAACATTGCAGGTTGTAGAGAGTGGCAATCCGAATTGGAAATATCCGGAGTTGTCAGCCACTTGGCGGCTATAATAAACCTTCGTAGCAGTCAGTGTGCCGGTTTTCGTCAGTATTGCTGCCGACCATGGTGAGGTACGGAGCACCAGTTTTTCTACCGTGAGTGTTCCTCCTTGAGCGATATTCAATTCCGCCTCTGGAGCCACATAGATTGCTTTAGCAGTCTGCTCTCCGTTAACCGTCAGCACACCGTTACGGACAAAGACGATACTCTTGCTGTTCGTTCCGGACAAAGTGGCGTCGGACTCATATACGAAAGGCACGTAGTAATTATGGCGGCTTAGCTCCGTAGCATAGCCTGCGCCGTTCTTTACTGAGATAATCAAAGGATCACCCGGTGCAGCAGAGTGCGAGATCGTAATGGTGCGGTCCGCATTGCACGGAGTGCCCTCCCCCGAGATCGTACGACGATAAACTACTTCATTTACTTGATAAGGCCATCCTGAGAGGGGGAATGGAGTCATGTTGATTGTGATGGAGTTATCCGCAGCGTCCACTATATCCAGATATTCTCCCGGCTCCTCCGTCCACTGCGCTGTGTAGGTCTTTGCTTCCGCCGGCATAGTAGTCGCCGGTGTCTCGTTCCAACCAGCAAAATCATAACCATCGCGAATGGCGGTAGGAGGTGTGATGGGAGCTCCGTATTTCACAGAACCGGTTGTGTAATCACCTGATAACTCACCGCCATTGGCATCCCATGTGAGGGTATAACTATTGCGGGTGTATTGGTACGTGATAACCAATGAACCATCAGCCGATATAGTTGCTGTCTGCGTAGCCGGAGCGGTGAAACCGGGATAGGATTTAACAGCCGGTGTAACACTTGCTCCCGTTGTTCCGGTAAGGTTGTCTGTCTCTTCCGGCTCGGAAGGATAAGTTCCATCTATATTCTGCAAGAAATGTTTTACTGTATAAGCAGTGTTTGTATTCGGAGCAAACGTTGCTGTATAAGTTATATTTCCAGTGATGGTAATCGAGCGCGGGTTATTCGTATTTCCATCATTCCAGTGATCAAAATGATAGCCCGTATTTGCAGTTGCAGATATAGATTGGACCGAATTCTCGTCGAATGTTCCTCCGCCGGAAACCGTACCATTGCCATCGGAAAGCACCGTTATGGTATATTGAGTAATCAACGGGTGAACGGTTGCTTTATGTACGGTTTCTTTGTTTGTATCGTCCGTTGTGGTACTCCATCCATCGAATTCGTATCCACTTTCAGGGGTGTATGTGTAGTTTGCTTGCGGCTGATTCTGTCCCAATTCGCGATGTAGGATGGTAGAACCATCCGTGTCGACCCAAATAGTAGCCCATCCCCAGTGACCATGGTGATATTCAATCGTAGTGCTGGCAGCAGTCCCCGCTGTTGCAGTATAATTATAAGGGCTGGGGTATAAAGTTTCATCGTTATGGAGTTGGGCAGGGGTAATTGGGATACTCGTATAGGAGATGCTAGTTCCGCTTTGAGTTGCCTGATAAGTATAGTCTTTCGAACCAGCGGCAGGGGTACCACTAGCCGGTGCTTTTTTCCAAATTACCTTGCCCGTACCATTTGAAGAACAAATATTGGCCTTACCTTGAGTGGTATAAAAATGTCCACTTCCAGTTGTTAACGTGCCGTTAATATCCATAACAGCATCGTTCATATTAGCATAGGTACGTGGCGTCGTAATTGTGCTCGGTGTATAATTCACCTTTTTAAACGCCACATTAGGATAGTTAAAGGCTGTAGTACCATCATTGGGCCATTCATCTTTATCATATACATACAATTCACTATCCGTTCCAAGAGAGACATTTGCACCTTCATTAACAACAATTTTTGCTCCAGGTAGTATTGCTATTTTCTGATTGCATGACATGGTGCCGGACTTAACTGTTATATTCATATTATTTGTTAAAGGAAGAACATAGTCCTGGGATTTAATGTCAGCACTCACAAAAGATACACTAACCGATATCTGCACTGTTCCTAATGCAGCATTTCCCTCTAATTGGTACATTTGCCTATCGTCAGTGTAATTATACCATTTCGTCAAAGTTCCCGATGATATTTGAAACAGTCCTGAAGTTGTTCCGACTATCTGAGCAGTAGTGGATGTCGATGTACTATTAATACTAACTGATGTGAAAGCATATTCTAAAGCCCCCGCATTAAAGATAGTTTTTGCCTCTATGTTTTGAATGTAATATTGTGCAAGTGGAAACACTTTTTTTTCATTGTTCACCATTCCGCTTGCAGCAGAACCTCCTCGCCAACATGCTACTTGGAAGTCTTCGTATACTTTCGAACCGCTTTGGGCTGTAATCTCACCTGCTCCGGTAATGTATCCCCAGCAATATAGACTGGCACCATCTTGAAGTGTAATGGTAGAGCCTGCTTTCATATCTATTTGCCCATATTTACCATGAACACTACCTCCATAAGGTTGTCCTCCTTGAGACATAGCACTTACGCTGATAGCTCCTTTATTAGCAACAGTAATTTTTGCATTATTTGCCAATGTTAGTTTGCGAAATACTCCTAATCCACTTGGGGCGACACATGGATCTTCCGGAGTCGTTGTATAGCAAGTGTATGCTGCATCAAAAGGAATCAACAATGTTACATTTGCAGGAATAGTATAATTTCCTGCAGGTACCGTACCATTGGACGTAGGAACTACAATTTTGGAACTAGAAGATGCAGCAGCAGTTGCCGCCTCATTCAAATCCGCATATACGGATGATGTTCCTTTTATAGTAAAAAGAGCTAGAGAAGAAGGTACAAAATCTACACCTATAGTTGTGTTTCCCTCCAAAGCGTAGGATGGTACAGATGTGGATAAATATTCAAAATACGTTTTTGTTGTTCCACTTAATGTATACCACCCAAACACTTTATACCCAGATGCCGGAGTTGCTGTTAAAGCAAAGTTCATGTTTGTTGTTACAGATTGCTCCGTAGTTACCGTTACTGCAGCATTGGTTCCATATTGATATGTATAAGAACCATTTGTTGCCACTTTAAATGTAGCCGTATAAGTTGGATTCGCCTCAAAGACCGCATATATTTTCCCTTCTGTAGGACTACTTTCATTTTCCGAGGCTGCTGTTACAGAGAAACTATATGGATTCTCTGTTGATGTTGAACCTGAGCCGTCTGAGTTTTTAGTCCATTTAAGAAAATGGTAACCTGTTTTTGGAATTGCCCAGCAATATTTTATCTGTGTATCATTTGCCTTAACCGCTCCACAATTCCATGTAATATAGGAAGTACTATTTGCCTCGCCGGGCGTACCTGTTGTTCCTGTTTGACCTATTCGTTCTGTTTGGGAAGTAGACACATATACCGTTCCATTCCCCAAGGAAACAGCTATCGTTTTTGCATAATCGTTTGTATTTGTCTCTTTCCCAGTACAAGCATTGGTACTATGCCCTCGTCTCGGTCCGGAGACGTATGTGGAATCGTTGGGATTGCCCACATTATCCCCTTCCTCGGCGGGAGTGAAGGACATACCGATTGTGCAGAACACAGCCAACAACAGACCAATAGAAATGGCTGTCAGTTTTGCACTACTTAAAAATAAAATCTTTTTGCTCATATCTTTTGTATTGTATTTATTCGTATCTTTGTACCTAAATGTTTATATTCAAATATTGTATAGTGCAATTTGACAATCGATATATGCTTGCACTATGTTGCCGTTGTTCGTCATTGAAACAATGTTTACCCTATTTTTTTGTGCAGAATTAACCATATTTCCCCATTAAATTTGTACTTTTTTTCATTTTTTATCCCAATACATTTGTACGATTTATTATTTTTTAGTACCTTTGCAGCGTCAAACCAATATATTACTATTCTATGAGCAATACATCCGTGTATTTTCCCCGTCTGATAGACTCAGCATTGGACGCATGGGCAGTTAACCGGCAACACAAATCACTTTTGCTGCGCGGAGCGCGTCAAGTAGGCAAATCATCGGCAGTCCGCGCATTAGCCAAACGTCATTTCACTAACTATATAGAGGTCAATTTTGAGAGCACTCCTTCAGTGAAAGAATTCTTTGAAGGCGATATTGACGTTCGGCGTATACTGCACTAATATCCGCCCGCTACCAAACGCCCCTCACTCCGGGTAATAGCCTTCTTTTTTTAGATGAAATACAAGCATGCCCGTGTGCTATCAATGCACTTCGTTATTTCTACGAAGAGATGCCGGATCTGCATGTTATTGCAGCAGGCTCACTACTGGAATTTGCACTAACCGAATTGCCGTCTTTCGGGGTAGGTCGCATCCAGTCACTATATATGTACCCTTTTAGTTTCTATGAGTATATGGGAGTCATAAATCCCACTTTACAACAAGTTTTGCTTATGGATGACCGTAATATATTATCAAGCACTCCTATTCATAAACAACTAAACCGGCATCTGCGTGATTTTATGTTAATAGGCGGTATGCCTGAAGTCATCCGTCAATGGCAGGAAAACAGGAGTTATCTAAACTGCCAGCAAATAATTGCCGATATAGTACGTACCTACACCGATGATTTTGCCAAATATAAAACGCGTGTCTCTTCGCTATTACTAAGGAAAGCGTTTGCCTCAATAGCTAATCAGGCAGGACATAAGTTTGTATATTCATCTATCAGCGAAGGCATAAATAGCTCTCGCGCCAAGGAGATGATAGAGATGCTCCGCATGGCAGGGCTGGTTATTCCTATTGTCCATTCTGCAGCGAACGGTATACCGCTTGGTGCAGAGATTAATCCCAAGTTTCAAAAACTACTCCCGATGGATACCGGTATCATGCTCTATCAATTAGGTCTGAATATCGGCGAGTTAATGCTCTTAAGCGACGTAGATTTGGTGTGCAAAGGCAGTCTGGCAGAAGTATTTGCCGGATTAGAGATATGCAAGCACTCTAATCCTCGTATTCCGACCGAACTATATTATTGGCTTCATATAAAGCCGAATGCACAAGCAGAAATAGATTATCTGATTACTAACGCCAACCAACTACTGCCGATTGAAGTCAAATCAGGAACACGCGGTGCTATGCAGAGTTTATACTATTTTCTTGAGCAGAAAAAGATTCCATATGGCATCCGCACCAGTATGGAGCCTTTCGGAGAACTGGAAAAAGTTCACATCATTCCACTATACGCATTAGGTTCCTGGTATAGCCGACTTACCAAGTAAACATTATTTCAATCTGTCAAAGATCAAATCATTTACCATTTGGTCATGTACCATTTTGGCATTTATTTGACCATTTGGTGCGCTTATTTTTCAATCCAGCGTTAGGACGCTTCTGCCGTCGGGCAAAAGGAGCGTGCGCCGGTGTGGCAACAAGGTGTCGCCGAAGATAGACATGCCTTCTTGTTGTAGTGTGCTATCTATCTGGATGTTTGCCATGTCCAATACTGACCAGAAAACATGGTCGGCACAGACTGGTTCGTCTTTATGTTTGATGAGGTTCGCTACCTTTTCGGGGTATGCCTCTTTGTATTCATCGCTATACAAGACCATCAAAGGGACGTGGTATTCCTCTTTGGTGGGGTGATAGGTGTGCCCGTGTCCGCTGACTTTCGGGCTTATATATTCGCCGTGATCAGATACAAAGAACCATGCTGCTACTTTATGCATCTGTCTTAGTGTTTCTATTTCTTTATTCAACAGCCTGTCCGTATAACGCAATGAGTTATCATAAGCATTGAGAAACAAACTGTCGCTTTTTACTTCCGGGTCTGCGTTATAGTCCGGTCGCCATACAAGGCAATCTTCCGTCCGGTTGGTATAAAACATGTGGTTGCCCAAATAATGCGTTACTGCAAACAGTTTCTCATTCTTCTTCGCCAAGTTGGCTATTTCCCGTGCTATGAGACTATCATGTTTTACAAAGATTAGCGTGTCAAAATCCTTCGCCAGATAGTCATGATAGCCGTTATTCATCAGTTGTGCCCGATGGCTGACCAATGCTGTTTTGAAGCCTGCTTCCGAGAACGCCGCCGATATCGTTTTCCGGCTGAAGTGCTTCTCAAAATCGTCTGTTTGTGCGTCTGTCAGCAGCATCGGCAAGGCGTGCTGGGTCAAGGTAGCATTGGCGTAATAGTCCGAATACAACACAAGGTCTGTCTGCTTTCCCAACAAAGGCGTTGTTTCTCTGTTGTACGTACCGTTCAGCGAGAGGTTCTTATAACGCACCGATTCGCCGAGGGACAGCACATATATCTCTTCGCCTGAAACCGGTTCCTGTTGGATGGCATTGTATCGGAATGTTTCATTGTCGTTTTGATGTTTTTCTATGTTTTGTACTTGCCGTACCACGCAGACAATCTCGTGTATCATAGAATTAGTAACATCCGGTAATACGAAAGGCACCGCCAAAACGGTGATTATTCCGATGGCAGCATATCGTGCTGCATGCGTATTTTTAATGGCGGCAAGCCACCAAACCAGTACACCTATCCCTATAAATATCAAAGAACAAATTGCCCAATAAGGCCATATATACCGCAGGCAATAATCTGCTATGTCATTTGTTTCAAAACGGTTGGCCGTTATCCATGCGAACATCTCGCCGGCAGTAAACCAATTCTCATAACTGGCGAGTGTGGTTGTTTCAATTAGTGCTGCCAGACATTCTGTCGCCAACGCCACTAACAGAAACACGTACAAACTTACTCTTCTGCCTTTTCTCATTTCTTCATCCGTCTTCTTTCTGCCCGAGTCGTTTTGACAAATAATGTAACATTTGTTTGTTTGCCTTGTTCCAACGAGCGGAAAAGCAGCCATATGGCATAGATAGCAAAAGGAATGGAGAGCCATTGTCCCATCAGTAAAATCCAATCTTGCTCTATCTCCATTTGCGGCAGTTTGACAAACTCAATTCCTATGCGGAGCAATAAGACTATCGTCATAATTACAGAGGAGAGTAAACCTTTATATTGTCCGCCGTCTCTTTTGAGAAAAAGCCACCATGCGATACCCATCGCCAACAGATAACTCAAGAGTTCGTATATCTGCGAAGGATGTCTTGGAACTGTTTCTTCCCCAAAGCAAAAGCCCCATGGCAACGATGTCTCTATGCCGCAAATCTCATTATTAATCAAGTTGCCTATTCTAACGGCTACCGCTACCCAGAACAACCCCATCATGCTTCTGTCTGTTGCGTACCACATATCGCACTTAAATATTTGAGCGCATATCCATCCTGCCACCAAGACTCCAAAAACACATCCATGGCTGGCATATCCTCCATGAGCAAAATCAAAGAATTTCCATGGGTGCTCAAAATAATAGTTTCTATAATACCAATCCATGCCAAGAGCATGAGCAGGGTTCCCCGGCAGATAGTCCCACTCGTAGAACAAGCCTTGGAACAGGTGCCCGAAGAAGATGACGCACACCAATGACACCATGAATGTGACAAGGGCGTATTGTGTAGGAACGCCGTCATGCTTGAAGGTGACAAGCAGGGTAATGAGCATACCAATCAAACCGAGCGTCCATAGCGTCCCGTACCAACCAATAGCGAAATGCTCGCCCTCATAGATGAAAGGAGAGACGTCCCATATTATATAGTTTAGTATGGACTGCATTTTTTTTGTACCTTATTTATTTTATCTACATAAGTGCAAACACACAATATAAAGCAAAGCGGCAATCCGCTTTGAGTAAATGACATTCTCCAAAAAAGATATACACATTGTGTATACCCTTCTAGGCGGAGGCCACTCCTCCCGCGTTAACGGGAGGACGCTCCGGGATTACCGCTTTGTTAAAGTGGTGACAGTAGTCACCTATAGTTATTTGTCCTCGTAGTGTCCGTAGGCTGTAATGACCAGCACAACAACCTCCGTTTCAAGAATGCGATAGACTAACCTGTGTTTTTTGCTGATTTGTCTGGACCATCGCCCTTCCGGCTTGCCCTTGAGGGGTTCCGGATGCCCGGTTCCTGTTTTCGGGTGTTCTTTTAATTCTTCAATAAAAGAAACTACCTTTTGGTACGCTTTCGGTTCACTTTTCTTGAGTCTGGCGATGTCTAGCAACGCCTGATCTTTATAATCAATATTATACATATCCCAAGCGTTTTAGCATCCCGTCTAATGTTTCATTAGGGAGCATCCTATATGTTGGTCCCTTTTCCGCCTCATCGATGCGGGCAAAGAACTCCTCTTTGGTCATACAAGTAGGGTCGTCTGTTACCTGTTTAGTTAAACGACGTATGTATTTAGCAGCCTTGTCTAACAATGCCTTGTCTTCGGATAAAATAGCTAAATTGTGATAGATGTCTGCATTAAGTTGTAAAGTTGTCATAATTAACCTCCTTTGCACCAATTTGCTGCAAAGGTACAGTTTTTTTTTGATACATGCAAGAAAAAAGTACAAAATTCTTCATTCTGTTGAAAAAATTCGGACTAAATTCTTCAATTCATTGAAAAATTTCGGTAATCCAGTATGTCAAAGACCACATTTAAGTACCAAGTGACCAAGTACAAAGTACTATTTCATTTACCATTTGGTCATGTACCATTTTGGCATTTATTTGACCATCTGGCTGTATATCCATCTTACCTTTTTTCCGCCCGGAGCATCCGATAAAGGAGGACGATATAGGCGCAATCGATGATGAAGCAGACGGCTCCTATTCCTGTCATGAAACAGTCGCGCATTCTAATCCATCCGTATAAGGTCGGTCCTAACGAACCGATACATTTGGCAACAGCTATCAGCATACTCTGTCCCCGGCTGCTCTTGCGGACAAGAAGCATGTAAACAAACATCATACTGGTCAGCAGCATGAGTGTGAAGGCGGTGTCTATAAGCCAGAGGTCGCTGTTATAGCAGAAAACCGCCTGCCATGCGCCCGCGCATAAAAAAGCGAGGACGGTACAGCCGATAAAAACAGGCTTGCTCTGTCCCGACATAGATTCAAACTCCCGGTAGCCGAACCGGAAATAAGTGGTCAGGAGCAATAAATCTATAATGCCCCATACCAGGAAAACCAGTGCAAAAGAACGGAAACCCATCGAAACGACGTACCATGTACCGCCAATGAGCACCCACATGGTGTTTAACGCAACAGACACAAAGGGCACGCCGTAGGTCTTGTCCCTCAATCCGATCCGGAAGGCATCCAGACAAGCGATAATCCAACCGATCGGCAGGGCGAATAACAATAAATCCAATATCTGCATAGCAATGTTGTTTTTATCAAAAGTGGCAGTATAGGTGCAAAAGATACAAAACGATAAAATAAAAACGCACCTATACCCACCACTATGTCAAAGAGGGAAGGACATAAAGAAAGCGGGACCGTTGCCGATGTTCCCGCTTACAAAAAGAAAGCGGGACTGCAATCTTGCTGTTCCGCTAATCGAGGCTCTGGTATTGCCTTTCGTTCCAAACAGCAACACCGAAGCCCACGCCACATGTATAATATAACCGCGCTTAACGCGTTACGTATATACATACCATGAGCATCTTAGTGCCGCAATGTCTTGGAACATTTGAATTTACCAGATTCCGATTAGCCAAAACAAAGCGTATAAGACGCCTTTTTCAATATGTCCGCACCCACCCACGACTATGAAGGACACCCCCTTAGCGTGGGCCGAATACGGCAAAACTTTTGGTTTTGCGGCGCAAAAGTACTACAATTTTCTGATATGTGCAAATTTTTTTGTGTTTTTTTATAAAATTTACAATTCATAGCACTATTATCAATTTACTCACGACTCATTTACGACTCATTCTCGAACCATTATCGAATCATTATCGAACCGTTTTCGAGAGATGGTGGGGTATCTCGGGAGGTAATACCAGTATTTTTTTTTGCCACAAATTTGCACATATGCAAAAAAAAATGTAATTTTGCAGCCGAATTTGCGAAAGACAAAAGTCAAAAATAGAAAGCCGTATGAAACAGAAACGTTTTTTGTTGGACGAAAGCGAACTGCCTCGCCAATGGTATAATATCCAGGCAGATATGGTGAACAAACCTCTGCCGTTGCTGAATCCTGCGACCAAAGAGCCGCTGAGCGCGGATGATCTGGCGCATATCTTTGCCGCCGAGTGTGCCAAGCAGGAACTGGACCAGATCCACCCATGGATTGACATCCCGGAGGAAGTACAGGAACGGTACCGTTTCTACCGCTCTACGCCTCTCGTGCGCGCCTATGCGCTCGAAGAAGCATTAGGTACGCCCGCGCATATATATTTTAAGAACGAGAGTGTCAATCCGCTTGGTTCGCACAAGGTGAACTCCGCCATTCCGCAGTGCTATTACTGCAAACAGGAAGGTGTGACCAATGTGACGACAGAGACAGGAGCGGGTCAATGGGGCGCAGCGCTGAGTTACGCCGCCAAGACGTTCGGACTGGAATGTGCGGTATATCAAGTGAAGATCTCGATGCAGCAGAAACCCTACCGCAGCAGTATCATGCGTACTTTCGGCGCCACCGTGACCGGTTCTCCGTCCATGTCCACCCGTGCCGGAAAAGATATTATCACTGCCGACCCGAACCACCCCGGTTCGCTGGGTACGGCTATCTCCGAAGCGGTCGAACTGGCAACCACTACGCCCAACTGCAAATATACGCTGGGTTCTGTGATGAGCCATGTATCGCTCCACCAGACCATCATCGGTCTGGAGGCGGAGAAGCAGATGGCTATGGCGGGCGAATACCCCGATACGATCATTGCCTGTTTCGGCGGAGGAAGTAACTTCGGCGGTCTGGCTTTCCCCTTCATGAGACACCAGTTGAATAGTCGAAAGTCAAAAGTCGAAAGTCAAAAGCAGATTGATTTTATCGCAGCAGAGCCGGCGAGCTGTCCGAAACTGACCAAAGGCAAGTTCGAATACGATTTCGGCGACAGCGCAGGTTATACTCCCCTGCTGCCGATGTACACCCTGGGTCACACTTTCAAACCGGCAAACATCCACGCCGGCGGCTTGCGCTACCACGGAGCCGGTACAATCGTCAGCCAGTTGCTCAAAGACGGATATATGCGTGGCGTGGACATCCCGCAACTGGAGTCCTTCGACGCCGGATTGCTCTTCGCCCGCACGGAAGGTATTATTCCCGCTCCGGAGAGTTGTCACGCTATCGCCGCCACTATCCGCGAAGCGAAGAAATGTATCGAGACCGGAGAGGATAGAGTGATCCTCTTCAATCTCAGCGGTCACGGCTTGATCGATATGACGGCTTACGACAGTTTCCTGAACGGCGATTTGGTCAATATCGGGTAAAATTGGCAAAAAAAACACTAATTTTTTGCGTATCTCAAAAAAATATACTAATTTTGCAGCGGATTTCAGAAAGTCGAAAGTAGAAAGTCGAAAGTAGAAAGCTAAAAGATATGACAAAATTATCGGAAATACTGGCCATAACCGGCAAACCGGGTTTGTATAAGTTGGTCAGTCGCGGCAATAATATGCTGATTGTAGAGAGTCTGGTGGACGGCAAGCGTATGCCGACTTATGCGCGTGACAAGATCGTAGCGCTGAGCGACGTATCCATGTTTACTGACGCTGACGATATATCGTTGAGCGAAGTCCTAACCAACGCAGGCAAGAAAGAGGGACTGAAGCCTGTAGCCATGGATCCGAAAAAAGCCTCCAACCCGGAGTTGCAGGCATGGTTCGACGAGGTGCTTCCCAACTGGGACCGCGACCGTGTTTATCCGTCAGACATCCGGAAACTCATCCAATGGTATAACATCCTCGTTAACGCCGGCATAACCGATTTTACGCTTGAAGAGCCGGAAGAGGAACAAAAATAAGTGCTCCTTAGGGAGATTATCAATAGCATAGAATCTGTAGCGCCACGGAGTGCCCAGGAGAATTGGGATAACTCGGGAATGCAGGTAGGTGACACGGGACGCGATATCAGCTCCGTCCTCTTGACCACAGACGTTACGCCGGAGGTGGTCGATGAGGCTATTATGCGCGGATGCCAACTCATCGTCTCCCACCATCCATTGCTCTTCCATGGACTGAAACAGGTATGCGGTCAGACCCCGCAGGCACGCGTAGTGGAGCAGGCTGTCAAACATGACATCGCTATCTATTCCGCGCACACCAGTCTGGATTCCGTGTCCGGCGGAATAAATACCCGTCTTGCCGACAAATTAGGCATAGAGAACTATAAACCCCTCTCTGTCTCTCCGCTCAAGGGAGAGTATAATTATCTCGGTATTATCGGTTCGATGCCCGAACCGATGCGCTATCCGGATTTCATCAGCCATGTGCGTACTATTCTTTCTCCTACCTATATCCGCTATACGCGTCCAGCAAGCGAAACCGTTCGGGTGGTAGCACTATGCGGAGGGGCCGGAGCAGAGTTTATCGGCGAAGCTATATCCCAGAAAGCCGATGTGTACCTTACCGCCGACTGCAAATACCATGATTTTCAGGACGCTGACGGCAGAATAGGGGTCATCGATATAGACCATTGGATCAGTGAGCGTCACGCACGCGAGATATTCCGGGATATTCTGGCGCCGCTCGGTGTAACATGCTATATATCCGAGAAAGACAGAACACCGGTTTTAATTGATAATTAATAATTTATAATTGATAATTTTATGGCAAAAAGAGAATTGACCATCGAGGAAAAACTGAAGATCCTCTATGAACTGCAGCAGGTAGATTCCAAGATCGACTCCCTGCGTACCTTAGCCGGCGAGCTGCCGCAGGAAGTGAAAGATATGGCCGACGAAGTGGAAGGTCTAAAGACCCGTCTGGCGAATATCGAGAATGACATCAAAGAGTGCGAGACCCAAATCTCGGACCACCGTGTACGTACCGAGAACGCCAACGCTTCCATCTCGCGTTACCGCGAGCAGCAAAACACGGTGCGCAACAACCGTGAGTTTGACAATCTTAATAAGGAAATCGAATATCAGGAGTTGGAGATCGAGGCTTCGCAGCGCAAGATCAAGCATTACACCGCTGAGTTGGAGGCCCGTACGGCAGAGAAAGCCAAGACGGTTAAGGACATCGAAGAGCGCACGGTTGACCTGAACCAGAAGCGTTCGGAGCTGGATCAGATTCTGGCAGAGACCAAGGCGGAGACAGAAGCACTGGTACTCAAAGCCGGTGAACTGGAGAAGAAAATCGACGAGCGTCTGCTCACCGCTTTCAAACGTATCCGTAAGAATGCGCGGAACGGTCTGGCAGTTGTCAAGATCGAGCGTGACTCCTGCGGAGGCTGCCACGCCAAGATTCCTGCACAGAGCCAGTTGGACATCCGTACACGGAAGAAAATTATTCCTTGTGAGTTCTGCGGCCGTATCCTGGTAGACCCCGATATGTAAAAACAAGCAGGGCTATTACCACGGCCAGGCTGATCAAGCCTAACCACCATGTTGTGCCGGCACCGATAGTGTCGGCATAACTTTTTTCTCCTTCTTCCGCTCCCCAAATGTAATAAGCCAGTACCGCCAGACCGTTGTTGGTGAAATGCATCACAACGGGCACCCAGAGGCTGCCGGTCCACACGAGGACGTATCCGAACATGGCGCCCATCAGCATTCGCGGCACAAAACCGTAGAACTGCATATGTATGGCGGAGAAGATAATAGCCGTCACCCAGATGGCGAGGTGAGGGGTTGAGGGGTTATGGGTTACGGGGGACGGGTTATGGGTGAAGATACCTTGCAGCACGCCGCGGAAAGATAACTCTTCTGCTATCGCAGGGAGCAGCGCCATGAGACCTATGTTAATCAGCAATCCTCCGACAGAGCCTGCAGCCAGGAAGCGTTCCGTCAAAGCCGCAGCATCGTCTTCCCGCGCTTTCATCCATTCTTCCAGTCCCCGCAGGGCTTCGGGCAGCACGATGCGGCTGTTGAGATCCGCCAGCAGGTTGATAGCCGGAATGGCACAGACCATAATCAGTATAGCCAGAACGAAGGTCCTCCAGTCCGCGCCGCGGTCCATCTTCAGCCATGCGAAAGGCTTATGTCCGGCGTCCCATATCCAGGCGCACAGTATCGGCGGAAGAAGGAATGTGCCGATCGTTTGGAGGAATTGGAGCCATTTGAGACTCTCCGTACTCTGGCTTCCATGCCATACAACAATCCATACGCCCATAGCGAGGAGCGTCAGCACAGACATGATTCCTAACCATGTCAGGATCTGTATGAAGCGATGAATGCCGTTTTTCACGCCGCAAAGGTACAACTTTTTTTTGAATTATACAAAAAAAACTTGCATATCTCAGAAAAAAGCAGTACTTTTGTACTCGTTTACCATCCTGGGGAATATTGTATCTATAAATAGTTTATGTATCCACAACAAGTAATTGATGCCCTGCGCCACGTGCGGTATCCGGGAACCGGGAAAGACCTGATAGAGAGCGGAATGCTGGAGGACGATATCCGTATCTCCGGTTTCAAGGTCTCTTTCTCGCTTATTTTTCCGAAGGACAACGACCCTTTCATGAAATCGGTCGTAAAAGCCTCCGAGGTGGCGTTGCAGACATATATTGATCCTAATATAGAAGCGCAGATCCATACGAAGGTTATTAGTCGAAAGTCGAACGTCGAAAGTCAAAAGACCGATTCTCTCGTCCGGGCGAAGCATATTATCGCTGTCCATAGCGGCAAGGGCGGAGTGGGCAAATCGACCGTGACAGCCAACCTGGCGGTAGCTCTGGCGCAAGCGGGTTACCGTGTGGGATTGCTGGACGCCGATATCCATGGTCCGTCAATGCCGAAGATGTTCCGGTGCGAAGACGCAAGGCCCTATTCGGTGGAAGAAGACGGACGGACGCTGATAGAGCCGATAGAGCAATACGGCGTGAAGATGCTGTCCATCGGGTTCTTCGTCAATCCCGAGAGCGCGGTGATATGGCGCGGCGGAATGGCTTCCAACGCTATCAAACAGCTCATAGAAGATGCCCATTGGGGCGAGTTGGATTATTTCCTGATAGACCTGCCGCCGGGTACCAGCGACATCCATCTGACACTGATATCCGAACTGCAACTGACGGGTGTTATCGTGGTTACAACGCCGCAGCCGGTTGCGCTCGTCGATGCCCGGAAGGGCGTGGAGATGTTCCGCAACGAGAAGGTGAATGTGCCTATTCTCGGACTGGTGGAAAACATGGCATGGTTCACGCCGGCTGAACTGCCGGAAAACAGATATTATATCTTCGGCAAAGACGGAGGCAAGAAATTAGCAGAGGAACTGAATGTACCGCTCTTGGGGCAGATCCCGCTGGTACAGTCTATCCGCGAGGGAGGCGACGAGGGTCTGCCGATAACGCTGCAAGCCGGACATCCCGCAGCCATAGAGTTTGACCGCATAGCGGGCAAACTGTTAAATAGTTAAGATGGTCGCTTGCGCGACGTTAAAAAGTTAAACTATTCATGAACAGAACCTCCGAACTCGGAACCGCTCCGATACATAAACTGCTTTTCAAATACGCCATGCCCGCCATCATTGCGATGACGGCTACGTCGCTGTATAATATCGTTGACACGATTTATATCGGTCACGGCTGTGGCGCATTGGCATTGGGCGCGTTGACGGTAGCCAAGCCGTTTATGGACATATGCGCTGCGTTCGGCAGCCTGGTCGGAGTGGGTGCTTCTTCGCTGCTGGCGATCTATCTGGGCGAGAAAGACTACGAGCGCGCCAACAGGGTGCTGGGAAACGTGATTGTGCTGAACGTCATCCTCTCGGCTATTGTGATGGCGGTCGGGCTGATATGGCTTGATCCGATTCTCTACGCTTTCGGCGCAAGCGAGGATACCATCCTCTACGCCCATGAATACATGGAGATCATCCTCTATGGTAATATACTGACGCATATCTATTTCGGTCTCAATGCCTTGCTGCGTTCGGCAGGTCATCCGCGTTTCTCCATGACGGCAACCATCGTAGCGGTCATTCTGAATATCATCCTGGACCCGATCTTCATCTTCGGCATGGAGATGGGCGTCCGCGGAGCGGCACTGGCTACCGTTCTGAGCCAGGCGGTGGCTGTCATATGGCAGATAACGAAGTTCTTCGACAAGAACGAGTTAGTCCGTTTTCATCGGGGGATTTGGCGGCTTAACCGGCATATCACAAGCCGTGCCTTGGCGATCGGTATGTCGCCGTTCTTATATAATATCGCCCATTGTTTCGTGGTCATTATTATCAATAACCAGCTCAAGAACTTCGGCGGCGACATGGCGATAGCGTCTTACGGCGTAATCAACCGAATGACCTTTATCTTCGCAATGATCGTGATGGGTCTGAACCAGGGAATGCAGCCTGTGGCGGGATATAACTACGGTGCCAAACAATATGATCGCGTGCTACGTTCCTTTTATATCACCTGCGCGTATGCAACGGGCGTGATGGCACTGGTGTTTGTTCTGGGCGAGTGTTGTCCGGAGGTGATGACCAAGATCTTCACGCACGATGCTGACCTGATAACCCGGACGACCCGGCCGATGCGGATTATCTGCAGTTCGATGCTTATTGTGGGATTTCAGATGGTCACGGGTAACCTCTTTACCTCTATCGGCAAGGCGGGCAAGTCGATTTTCCTGAGTCTGACGCGGCAAGTGATCTATCTTATTCCGCTGACTTTGCTGCTGCCGATGGCTTTTGCCGATCCGCTGGACGGCGTGTGGTGGTCTATTCCTGTCAGCGACACCCTCTCCGCTATCACTGCTCTCATCGTCCTCTTCGCCTCCCGCAAGAAACTGCAAGCTTAACGCTATGCAGACGGAACATAATCACAACTGTCCGGCTTCGACGAGGTTGATGACGCGCTCGGTGATTTTGTCCTTGTCCGTGGCGTCGTATTCTTCTTTCAGGTCATTGCGGAACAGCTTGGCGACGAACTGCCACCAGTTGGCTGCGGCTTTGCTCTTGTATTGCTTGATCAGTTCGTAACTGGTGCGGTCGGTCTCTCTGTCGAGGAGGATCATCAGCATCCGTCCCTGCGAAGCGTACATGCCGCGGAAGTCCTTTTCGTATTTCTTGAAGAGCAGCTTCTCGAACTGACGCCACCATTTCTTCTGCTCTTTCTTGTCCGGTATTTTCGCCAGTTCGGCATCCGCGTATTCCATGTCCTTGGAGATCATCTTGGCGTACGGCAGACATTTCTTCACGTCCCGCACGGTCCGCCAGTAGAACTTCTCCTGCTTCTTGTTCTTGAATTTCATAGGCGGATAGACCCACACCTCATGCAGCCACGCCATATACAGGGTGTCGCCGTCCTGGATCTTGATCATGCAGGAATCCACGTAGTTACGAGAAAACCCCTCTCCGGCTCTTCCCTCAAGGGAGAGGGAAAAGAGGAGAAGGGAAATCCATATTATGCGCAGTAGTCGTTTCATGTCAATAGGCTACTTGCAAAGATTATGCCAATTAGTAATTGAGGGCGAAAATAACCCTGCCTGCGGACGGTTTGCCGGTGACCATACAGGTACCCGGTTCGTTCTTGTGTCCCGGCAGGTCTGCCAGAGGGATACAACGGATAGTAGCCTTGGTCTCGTCCTTGATGCGTTGCTCGGTCTCGGCGGTGCCGTCCCAATGGGCGAGCAGGAAACCGCCTTTCTTCAGTTCCTCTTTGAACTCGTCGTAGCTGTTCACCTCGCGGGTGTTGGCGATACGGAAATCCAGCGCTTTCTGCAGCAGGTTCTTCTGGATCTCTTCCAGCAGGTTCTTCACGATCTCTACGATGCCGTCAATAGAAATGGTCTCTTTGGTCTGTGTGTCGCGGCGCGCAATCTCAATCGTGCCGTTCTCCAGGTCTCGGCCGCCCATAGCCAGACGAACCGGTACGCCTTTCAGTTCATAGTCGGCGAACTTGTATCCCGGCGTGTATTTCTCGTCCGTATCGACCTTGACGCGGATACCGAGAGCTTTGAGCTCATCCGCTATCGGGTTCAGTTTAACCAGCAGTTTCTCCAGATCGTCCTGTTTCTTGAAGATAGGTACGATAACCACTTGGATCGGTGCCAGATGCGGCGGCAGAACGAGTCCGTTGTCATCGGAGTGGGTCATGATGAGCGCACCCATCAGACGCGTTGAAACGCCCCAGGACGTAGCCCATACGTATTCGTATTTGTTCTCTTTGTTGAGGAACTGTACGTCGAACGATTTGGCGAAGTTCTGTCCCAGGAAGTGGCTTGTACCGGCCTGCAGCGCCTTGCCGTCCTGCATCATCGCCTCGATGCAATAGGTGTTGAGTGCGCCGGCGAAACGCTCGTTCGGCGACTTCACACCTTTCACCACCGGAATAGCCATCACATTAGTTGCAAAATCAGCATATACATCCAGCATCTGGCGTGCATAATCCTCCGCTTCCTCTTTGGTGGCATGGGCGGTATGACCCTCCTGCCAGAGGAACTCCGCCGTGCGGAGGAACAGACGCGTACGCATCTCCCAGCGCATCACGTTGCACCACTGGTTGCAAAGGATAGGCAGATCGCGGTAGGACGAGATCCAGTTCTTGTAGGTGCTCCAGATGATGGTCTCCGAGGTCGGACGGATGATCAGTTCCTCCTCCAGTTTGGCCTGCGGATCGACCACCACACCCTTGCCGTTCGGGTCGTTCATCAGCCTGTGGTGGGTTACCACGGCGCACTCTTTGGCAAAACCCTCTACGTGCTCCGCCTCGCGGCTCAGGAAGGATTTAGGAATCAGCAGTGGGAAATAGGCGTTCTTCACCCCTTTCTCTTTGAACCGGCGGTCCAACTCCGCCTGAATGGTCTCCCATATGGCATAGCCGTACGGCTTGATCACCATACAGCCGCGTACAGCGCTCTGCTCTGCCAGATCCGCCTTCACTACCAGTTCGTTATACCACTTGGAATAGTCCTCGGAACGAGGAGTCAATTTCTGAAAATTAGCCATTTAGTTATGTAGAATTTAATGATTATCAGTTATTTCAAGCCGGGATGTAAAATGCTGTTTTGCATACCGGAGAACTTAAGCGGGTGCAAAGATACTGCTTTTTTTTGAAATATACAAAAAAAACTTGCATATATGCAAAAAAAGCAGTAAATTTGCAGCGTAAATTGCAAAATATGGCGGATATGAAAAAGATTCTCTTTTTATCGGGCTTGCTCATAGCCTCTATGATCTCACTGAATGCCTCTGTAGTGACCTACACGCCGGACAACACCACTGTCTTCAAAAACCCTGAACGCGGTTTTACGGAAGAGTTAAACGGCAAGGTGTCGGAGAGCAGTCCTTACCGCGTTAAGAACCATATTGATTCCAATTGGGGAAAAAACGACAAGATGACCATGCCGGTTGTGCTGTACAACTTCGGCAATTTCAAGTCTCAGGATCTGCCGCAAGCAGTCCTGAACGGTTTTGACGAAGACATGCAGACGCTCCGCGACATGGGCTTGAAATGTGTGCTGCGTTTCGCCTATACCGAGCGCGAGAGCGATAAGGTGGATGCTACGCCGGAATGGGTACACCGCCACCTGCAGCAGTTGAAACCGCATCTGGAAGCCAACGAGGATGTGATATATGTGCTGGAGGCAGGGTTTGTCGGCGTCTGGGGCGAATGGTATTACTCTACCAACTATGGCGACAAGACGCAGCATATGACAGCGAACAGAAGGAAGGTGATCGAATACCTGTTCGAGAACACGCCGGCGGCTATGTTTATCTTGTTCCGCTATCCGATGATTCAGCAGGAGTATCTGAAAGACAAGACCCCTCTCACGGCGGCGGAAGGATTCAGCGGGACTCAGAAAGCGCGCATGGGATGTCATAACGACGCCTTCCTGCATGACTGGGGCAATATGGGTACGTATGCAAGCGACGACAGTGGCGACGACCCGAAAATGCGCCGGTATGTGGCTACCCATTGCCTCTATACCCCGAATGGCGGCGAGACGAATATCGATGACGACGATGCACTGGCGAAGAAAAGATATACGCAGGCTCCTTCGGAGATGGCTACTTACCACTGGTCGTTCTGCGGATCTACATACGCCACGCCGGTGACGGGCAGATGGAGAAGCAGCGGACTGTTCGACACGCTCAACGTCTATATGGGTTACCGCTACAACCTGATGAGCGCGCAGTATAGCGACCAGGCGGCTCCGGGCGGAAAGGCGAATGTGGTCATTTCGCTGCGTAATGTGGGATACGCTCCGCTGTACAACGAGCGTCCCGTCTATCTCGTCCTCAAGAACAGCAGCAAGACCTACACTCTGAAACTGAATGCCGATCCCAGACGCTGGCTGCCGAACGGAACATGGAGTCTTATCCGCGAACAAGTGGATATACCTTCGGATGTGGAGGAAGGTTCGTATGACCTGTATCTCTGGATGCCCGATAGGCATGAGTCGATCAAGAACGATCCGCGCTATGCCGTGCGGTTCGGCAACAAGAATGTGTGGGACAACAATACCGGATATAACGACCTGAATGCGTCGATCACTATCTCCAATTCCGCTCCGAAAGATCCGGGAATACTGCCGGAAGGAATAGAGGAGGTCAGCCCTCACTCGGCTGTCAGCTGTCAGAAGGTGCTGGAAGACGGCCAGGTGCTTGTCTTGACGCAAGACGGGAAGAAATATACCGTAAACGGTCAAATGGTTCAATAAATGGCTAATACTATCGTTTTTGATTTAGGCGGCGTGATCATCAACCTGGATGTGCCGCGGTGTGTGAGTAATTTCAAACGGCTGATGCCGGAGGAGAATATCCGTAATATTCTCGGTATAGACGATGAGGGCGAAGGAGTGGTGGCTGTGAGTGCCGCTTCGAAGCAGTTGATGCACGACTATGAGTACGGAAATATATCTACCGGAGAGTTTCTGGCTACGTTGCAGGAATACTGCTATCCGGGCACGACGGTCGATCAGATCCGCGAAGCATGGCTGAGTATGTTGGATACGCTTCCGCAGGAGAGGCTGGATTATATCGCATCTCTGCGGGAGAAAGGATACAGGACTATCCTGCTCTCCAATTCCAACCAGTTGCACTGGGACCCTATATGGGAGCAATACCGGTTGGGGAACTATTTTGACGCGGTCTTTGCTTCCCACCACCTGCATATGGCGAAGCCGAACAAAGAGATCTTCGAACATGTTATTCGTGAGGCGCACCCGGATGCTGCAAATACCGTTTATGTGGATGATCTGGAGAAGAATAGAAAAGCGGGAGAGCTGTTCGCCGGATGGCGGACATGTGGTTCGATCGAAGAACTGAAATCCCTAATTCCCTAACTCTCTAATTCCCTAATTCATTATGAAAGAGACAGAAATACTGAAGCATTTTGCGATCTGGAATGAGATAGAGCAACCGCAACCGCTGCGCGTAGGGTTCATCAATGACTCATTCGTCGTGCCGGCGAAACGGATAGGTGAGACCTCGTATTGCCTGCAACGCATCAACCATAATATCTTCAAGGATGTGGAGGGACTGATGCGTAATATCGAGATTGTGACCTCCCATATCCGCGAGAAGTTGTTGATTGCCCGTGAGGAAAATATCGAGCGAAAGGTCCTGCATCTGATTCCTACCAAGGAAGGCAAACTGTTTTACAAGAGTCCGGACGGCAATTACTGGCGGCTCTATGTGCTGGTAGAACCGGCTACGTCGCAGGAGAAAGTGACACCCAAGGCTGCCGAACTGACGGGCGAGGCGTTCGGACGGTTCCAATGCCAGTTGGCGGACCTGCCATTCAATGCCTTGTGCGAGTCGATACCTAATTTCCATAACATGGAGTTTCGGCTGCAGCAGTTGGATGAGGCGATAGCAGAAGCCGCAAATCGTCCCCTCTCAGATGTCCGCCGGCAGAGGCTGGAGGAGAGCAGAGATATTGTGGAAGCCATCAACAGCCGTAGAGAACGAATGTGTCTGGCGGAGATATTATTCCGCGAGGGGAAACTGAGAAAGCATATCAACCACTGCGATACGAAAGTCAACAACGTGCTCTTTGACGAAAAAGGACGGCCTATCTGTATCGTGGATCTGGATACGGTGATGCCGGGATTTGTCTTCAGCGATTTCGGCGATTTCATGCGTACGGCGGCTAACACAGGTGCGGAGGATGACCCGAATCTGGATAATATCCATGTGGATCTGGAGATCTTCGAGGCTTATACACGCGGATATCTGAAAGAAGCTACCTTCCTCACGCCGCTGGAGAAAGAGATGCTGCCGTACGGATGCCGGCTGCTCAGTTATATGCAGACAGTGCGTTTCTTCACTGACTGGCTCAATGGAGATACGTATTACAAGATTGCTTATCCGGAGCATAATCTGGTTCGTACCAAGGCGCAGCTGAGGCTGGTGGAAGAGCAAGAGAAAGTGGAAGAACAGATGAAGAGCATTATTGCCCGTTTGTAATTGATAGTTTATGGTTTACGCAATTGATCAAGTCAACTGGCGGAGCAAGTATCCCTATTGTCCGCAGACCACGGTGGAAGTGACTAACGACCACGACTCATTATACCTGCATTTCCGCGTCAAAGGCGAGCAACTGCGGGCGGTGACGACAACGGACCAAGGACCCGTTTGGGAAGACTCGTGCGTGGAGTTCTTCTGCCAGGTTCCGGGAGAAAAGCATTATATGAATTTCGAGACCAACTGCATTGGCGCAATGGTCGGTTCCAGGCGCAAAGGACGAGCCGAAGAAGTAGTGCCGTTTCCGGCGGACGAGATGGCGCGGATAGTGCGCAGATGCACGTTCCCGCGAGAGGCTTTTGAGGAGAAAGACGGACTCTTCGAATGGGAGGTGGAATTGCAAATCCCGTTGGATATGATCTTTAGGGAGAGCCGGCCTGTCTTTCCGCAGAAACTGAATGTCAATTTCTATAAATGTGCCGATAAGACGAAGAAACCTCATTACGTAAGTTGGCAGCCGATACAGCTGCCAACCCCTAATTTCCACTGTCCGCAGTTCTTCGGACAGATTGTATTGGAATAATTATTTTACATCAACCGGTTGTCCCAGTACCGAATATGTGCCGGCAGCATGGCGGATGTACAATTGACCATTTTGAAGGAATTTCTGAGCATCAGAGGTTCCTTCTATATTATCTATACCGGTATTGTCAATCACATTCTCCGAAATCCACTGTGCGCCTGTCTCCGGGGCAGACCAGTTATTGAGATCATCTGCTGCAAAAGCACCGTAGTAATATACTTGTCCTACAACAGCTGAAGCATCGTTGCATGTTTCTGCCGTTCCTCGGTATATCTCTACTCCGTCAGCCGGAGAAGTCGGAAACGCATTATCCTTGCGCACGATTACCGTTTGGGCATAATCCGGAGCAGGATAGATATCTCCGCTCATATGCAAATCATCCAGATAGAACGTACCATTGACAGAACTGCCGGTTGAGACACCGAAGGAAATCCGAACAACACCATCTACTCGGTTCTTTTCGTCGGTATTGCTGTACCAGTCAAATGCTTGCAGCGTTCTCAAGTCCAGCATGATGTCTTCCCATGTATTCTTAGCCAATGTGATTTTTTCGGTGTACCACCAGTCTTCATGTCCGGCAGACATGTTCTTGCACACGATACGCAGAGCAGTGGACGTGCCGTTTCCTTTGAGGCGAAAGGTGAGGATCGGAGTCTGACTCATATCTACGGTTTCATCAAACACGTAGTCTGCTGAAGCGGTCGCCCAAGCCTTGGAGATGTTATAATCACATTTGAGTGCTCCTTCACTAACGTTGAGTGCCATCGTAGCGCCGTCTTCTCCTTCGTTCGTCATCTTATCCTGCCCATTGCTAAAATCGGTCAGCAGGTTATCGAGATGAATGAGATGAGTAGGGTTGACCCAATACAAGCGGTATTGTCCGCTATTGATTCTACCCGTCAAATCAGATGGAGCAGGCGGAGGAGTGACATCTTCCAAGAGGTTAACCACTGCCGGTCTATTGCCCATATATGATTTTCCTCCGGAAGTGATGACTGCATAGATATAATACTTGCCCTTCGGATTGATATTCCGTGTGTGCCACATATATTTCTCTACTTTGTTGTCCAGACCGGTAACGATAGGAGTCATTCCTTCGACACTGGTAGCATTATCGGTTTGCGAGTAATAGAACGAAACGGTAGCATCTCCCACCGGATCGAAGGTAAACCAACGAAGCATAATAGAGTCTTCTACACTTACTTCCTGTGCCGGTACGGTAAAGTTAACAGCAGGGTTGATAACTTCTCCGTTCAGCAAGAAATCGTAGTTATAGAAAGGATTACCTACAGAGTCATATGCAGTCAGGTAGATATGCGAAGCATCGGCAGCCATGTCAAACGTAGAGAAGCAGGATACTTGCTTGTAGAACATGGAGTATTTGAAGTCTTTGAGTTGTTTCTGCTGTGCATAGTTGGCATCTCTTCCGCATCCCGGGCGAACATAATGCACACCGTCTTTATAGAGATGCTCGAACGAGTGGTCATCGCCTGAAAGAGAGATGATATGTTTGCCTTGCGCCGCATATTTTTCGAAAAGCGTACCCATCTGTCGCGGTTCGTCTGCCCACTGACCGTGATAGCCGGTAGTATGAACACCTACGTGATGGCAGATGAGGATCCACGGACGATCACATACATTGAGAATAGAGTCAGCCCACTTATACTGTTTGCTACCGGGAAGGAATTCCGGAGAAGAAGGATCGCCGTTGATATTCAAAATAATTACATCCGCATTACCATAAACGAAATGGAAATATGATTCTCCTCGCGGATCGATGGTGTCTCCTTCAGGCGCGCCTTCATGGCTAAACTGGTGGAAATAGTCATAGAACGAGGACCAACGATAGGTGAACGGATCACCTGTCTCATGGTTACCCGGCGAAGACATACAAGGCACTTGGCTTAAGAATTGTGCCCCCGGAGTGAAATAATAGTTATTCCAATTCCGGTCATCTCCTTTACTGGAAACAAAATCGCCGTTCATGAGTGCAATGTCGCAGTTGAGATTACAGATGAAATCCTGCATGTTCGACCAGTTATTCCGCGCATTACCGTGAATATCACTGATGGAGAAGATGCGATAAGCCGTTCCTTGTTCCGGAGCAGTCTTGGTCCAACTGATTTTCGGATAACGGCGATTAGCGTTCTTTCCGACTGTGAAATAATAGCGTGTGTTAGGTTGCAAATTCGGCAATGTAACGACATGCACATATCCTTCGTCAGCTACTACCCAACCATCGCTGGTAGCAATTTGCATATTGAGGTTTGTAGAGTCTGTTCCGTAGTAAACCAATGCCTCTGTCGGTTCAGCCTCTTCGGACATCTGCCAAATCACTTTGACGGAATTAGTAGTCGGAGCCATAGAATAGGGCTTTTTGTACGGGTCATACGGATCATTGTCATTGTTATATGGTTCTGTCGAAACGCCCCAACGCGGGTCTCCAAGATTAGAACCATCTGTAGCTGCAGCCACAGCAGAGCTGTTTGCTGCCAGTTGGAAATTGCCGTTCGCCGGATCGACGAAATACGGATTACGGTTAACGCAATTAGTCTGAGTAGCGCCGGTAGACAGTTTGACCGGAGCTAACCATGTGAGGCAGTTTTCGATATGCGATTCACTACCATACAATGCGAAACTTACTCCTCCGGCAACTTCGTTAGCGTTCATGAAAATGCAATTGGTTACATGACTTCCTCCAATATTAGCCAAATAAACGCCTCGCGTATCTGTCGTGTTATAGAACGTGCAATGGTCCACTTCGCAAACACCTTGCAGAGGTATAACTGCATTCTCATCACCTGAATGCAAGTATATTATACGTCCGGTTCCATTGACACCGCCATCAAAGGTGCTATTACGAACAATCAGGTTTCCTAATTGATTTTGGGTTTTTGTCGCAGCGATACCGCGAGCCGTATTAGCTGCCTCTGAACCCATGAGGAACACGCAGTTGTCGATAGTAAGATTGTTAATATACGGACTGGTTTGGTCTGTATTGTATGCTCGAATGAAATAACTCGGGCAACCTTTCAGTTCGCAGTCTTTCACCGTAACATTGTAAGGACTGCTTCCGGGAATCATACGAATCGCTTCGCCGGTACTTTCCAATTGTACACCTTGAAGGGTAAAATCGGCTTTAATCTCAAATCGGCTGGTGAGGCTGATGATAGGATGTGTACCTTCTGCCGCTTTGATGGTAAGAGCAACAGTCGGTTTGACGGATGATTCGGTGTACGTACCTTCTGTTAAAATCAAGATGTCACCAGCAGTAGCCGCATTTACTGCAGACTTGAGTGTTCCGCTTCCGGGTGCAACATCAATAGTCGTTGCACTCAATGTGATTGCGCATAAAACAGCGCAACAGAAAGAAATAAAACGTCTATTCATGGTAATAATTTATTGGGTTTTATAGCAACAGCCCCATTTTAGTCGGGCTGCTGCTGAAGTTATACATGATGTTTCGAATTACATCGGGTCTATCGTTCCTCCGCTTTTGCCGCCTCCGCCAAGAGTACCTCCACCGATACTCTTGCCTCCGCCACCGGATACACAAATACAACCTGAGAGATAAACTACGCTTTCTGTAAAGGGTCTGATATATTGTTTTTTCGTTGTCATAATGCTCAAATTTTTAAGTGTTAAACAATAGGATTTGCAGGTCGGATTTATTTAACCCTTATACCGAGGGCGTTATAACGAACGCCATCGCGAATGATGACAAGTTGCCCGTTTTCGATCAATTTACCATTCGTTTGTGCTTCGCCATTGACCAACTCAATGTCCGTCAGCACTTGTTCTCCCTTTACAATGCGGGCATGTTGGATAACATGTTGCGGATTAGGAACCTTTACTTTAAACCAAGCACGCATTCCTTTGATCGGTGTTGCTGTATCCGAGAAATAGAGCAAGTTATTCGGCCCGAGGAACAGGTTATCCTCTCCTGCCGGTACTTCGCTCTTGATGAACGAACCGATGAAGTCTACTATGTCTGTAGAAGTTGCCTGCCCAGTTTCTGCTTTGATTTCTACATCTGCGAATACAGGATTCGTAACCGTCTTCGATGTCTTGATGAGATAAGGAGTACCGCGATAGATGCTGGTAGCAGCCTCAAAGTTCAGATCCAATTCATTCCCATTCAATTCTGCGCTACTCATCTGTCTCAACTCTACATCGCTACCGAAGATAGCTTGCAGTTGGGTGCTGTTTACATCAAACGGCAGGCAGATGGTGTTGTACATACCGGCTACGATAGTACGGATAATCTGGATGTCGTGCGCACCGTTGCGGTAGTTGTCGTGAATCACTATGTTCGTCTCTGCAGCTTCATTCAGCACGAGAAGCGAAGGTTGTGTAACCATAAGGCTTACGATGTGGCCTTGCGACCAAGATTTAGTATTCTCCAGTTTTACGGTGTAGTTACCGGCTGCCAAGTTGAAATAGTGCTTAATTTCTACTGCTCCGCTACTATAGCCCTTAGATTCAAAAGCATCAATCTCATTGTCATTTTCATCCAAGATGGTAACTTTATATTTTTGGTCATTTGTACTGTTGGTGTTCATCGTGAAGAGGAAGGTACCTGCTTCGGCAACCTTTACATTCCACTTTGCCCATTGACCAACAGGGTTGGAGTCGCCGATTGTATTGAACCAGAGCTCGCCTGCCGTAATATGTGCCTTCTCGCTCAACATACCATCTTCGAAATTGAAGGTTGCAGGGAGAGTAGCTTGTGCGCCGTTCAGATAAGTTATAACGATGCTGGCAATTTGAACGTGAGAACTGGAAACAGTGTTAGTGATCTTAACTACGTACTCGCGATCAGCAAGAAGGATATTTCCTAAATCAAGCGCAAAATCTCCGGTGTGATATTTTCCGGAACTCGGTTCATCCAATGTGTAAATAGCCGGTTGTGCTTCATCCTCGAATACTTCCACTCTTACACCGTGTCCGTTGTCCGAAGAGATGTTTACGGCTACATGATAGTTACCATAGTCTGCACAATTTACATTCCATTTTGCCCATCCGGTAAGCGCTTTGCTTTCAGCGTGGGTAATCTTACCGCCCTCAATGCTCCAATCGTCAGAGATGATTGCATCTGCATTAGCGAGGAGGGAAGCCGGAGTGGTCTTGGACAAGTCAACTGCTGCACCGCCAGCGTAAGCGAAGTTAACACTAATTAATTCCGCATCGGAATATAGAGTAGCGTTAGTTACTTTTAAGATATAGTTACCGGCAGGAACTTCCATTGCACCCATGGACAAAGCAACCGGAGCACCCTTTGTATCGCAATCATTCAATGTCAGCGGGGTAACCACATTAGCATCGTTAGCATCAACCAATGCTACAGTATAATTTTTGCAGTTGTCTGAGTTGATATTAAGAGTTACATTGTAGTTGCCTGCGTTAGCAAAAGCAACATTCCATTTTACCCAACCATCTTGGATACTTCCGTCTGGGAAATCAATCTTACCGCCAGCGCGAGTTCCTTCAGTTGAGAACCAAGCATCGTTAATGTTGGTTGTACCCGGCATGGCTTGTACCTCGCCGCCAATATAAGAGAGGGTGATGCTATGAAGAAGATTGGTTGAATTATCACAAAGATTGGATAGTTTAATTTTGTAATCGCCCGCTTCTGATAACATTATTAAGTCAGAGATTACTTTATCACCTTTATCCCAAGAATTAGCAGATTCTCCAATAACCGAACCGACTAAAGTATTACTTGAATCAAAGACTTCTATCTGATAGCGATGTCCACTTCCGTTGTCTGCATCAATGTTAAGTGTTGCTTGTAAAATGCAACTACGTGTCGCATGCATCTTCCATATTGCAACACCATGCTGAGTGGCATCTGAAGTATTACTAAATTGCAAATAGTTAGATGCATCTGTAGCAACTTTTCCTGCGAGTTTAGCCTTGTCGCCTCTCAGCACGTATGGTGAAGCAAAATCCACTTCAGGGAGGATTTCAGCGGAGTACCAACGCGGGTCACCGAGGTCGGAGCCATCGGTAGCGGCACCACGAGCAGGAGAGATATTCATAGTGGTCCAATCGCCTGCGAGTGAGAAATTACCATTTGCTGCGTCTGCAAAAAGAGGATCGCCTGTAATGGCGTTTGTGATAGCTGGTGCACCACCGGAAGAACGATGTCCTTTACTTAAATTATAAACAAGGTTGTTAGTGATAGTTCCACCGTAGCAATTCGTTGCATAAAACTCTATTGTAGTAGGGAAAGCGAAAATGCTATTGGTGATGGAAACTTTTGTGGACTTTCTTGAACGTACGCACGAATAATCATAGTTAACAGTAGAGTTGTTGTAGAATGTGCAATGGTCTACAGTGACTTCTATATTAGCCGCTTCTGTTCCTCCGTAATTTTGCACTTCAATTACGCTACGAGAAGAAGCAGAAAGGTCATTATTAGCAAAGGTAGAGTTTCTAACAATCACAGCATCGCAGGTCTCCACTCCTTCCACTGTACTTGCTGCAAAATACACAGCGCTACGGGCGTTGTTGTGGAAATAGCAGTTGTTGATTGTACAAGAATTAGCGTGTGAGGTAGCTGTACCGCTAATGATGTCTTTCGCATTGTTATAGAATTCAGTTCCGTTGATATTTACGTCACCAAGAGTTGCGCCGTCATAGTTATCAAGAACAGGATAGCCGGTAAAGTTGTAAATTTGACCACCGTTGATTTCAAGGCTGGTTAAAGTACCTCGGTTAAGGATACCACGGCTAGAGTTATCGTGCAGGTCGCAGTTCGTGAGTTTCAAAGAATTTGCTTTCTTTCCAGTGTAAACATCAAAAATATATTTACTGATGTTTTTAAATTCGCAATCTTCAAATTCCAGATTGTTATCGGCATCATCATAAAAGCGGAAATAAAAATCATAATTCGTCAATGATGTTCCGTCAAAGGTGATACCAATGAATTTAACCGTTTTTCCTCCCGTGCTACGGAAAGGTACTTCAAGCTTTACAACAGGCTCAATTCCGTCAGCAGCCTTGATGGTAAGATTTTTTACTAACTTTGTGTAATCATCACCGGCAGTGCTAATGTACGGACCAGCGTCTGTAAGGACGAGAACGTCACCATCCTCAGTGCCCGAATCAGCAATCGTGTAATGGATAATGTTCGATGTCCCCGAGCTGACGTTAATTTCTTTCGCATACATTGCTATTGTAAGCACTAATGCGGGAATGAGTAAAAATAGTTTTTTCATAATATTAATTTTTAAAATGTTAATAATTCAAGGTTATGCATTGGAGGTAGGGGCGGGGAGCCGGATTTACCTCAAAATGCGGTGCAAAGTTACTCATAAATAATGAACGCGCGAACACAAAACGAAATGTTTTACAACATAATATAAATGTTCTTTATTTTTAAACGTACGTATAAGTCATTTAAAATGAATAAGTTGTAGTATCAAGGAAAAGGTTGTATTTCTTTTTTCGAAACGTTTTGAAAATCCCTCACTCCCTGATCCCTCCCTCCCTCCCTAATCCCTCACTCTCTAACTCTCTCATTCCCAACCTTCTCTCTCCCCTTTTAGGGGGTTGGGGGGCCTCCTCCCTAACTCCTAATTCCCAACCTCTTCTCCCCCTTCAGGGGGTTGGGGGGCCTCCTCCCTAATTCCCAACCTCTTCTCCCCCTTTAGGGGGTTGGGGGGCTCCTCCTTCACCCCCCAAAAACGACTCCGGAAAAGGCGCATTAGCGGACTATCGTTAGTGCGTTGTAGAGGAATCCTAGACTTTGTTGCTTTAAAACAACTATAACTGCTTGTATTTCACGCACTTACAAAGAACCAAAAAATCAGCAAAAACCGCATTTTTTCATTTTCATTTCATGTTTTTCGCACTTTTTTGCAAAAAAACACCCCTTGTTTTCAGTTGCTCTTCTCTCGCTCTTCTCTCGCTCTTCTCTCGGTGGCGAAAGAGGCATTATTGGAGGCTATAAGCAACGCCTTGGAAAAAGAGAAAATGGAGACTGAAACGGAAGAAAAAATGCTAACTATATTGCACAAAACGATGAAAAATGAAGATTTTTTGCATTTTCTTTGAAAAATATTTGGTCATGTCAAAAAAAAGCAGTACTTTTGCAGGCTTTTTCGCGCGAACTGTGCCTCATGTGCCTACGCGTATAAGAAATAAGCATGGAATATTTTAGTAACAATCATTAATTAACAAACAACAAAATGCCTACAATTCAACAATTAGTTAGAAAAGGAAGAGCAGAACTGGTGGACAAATCGAAGAGCCCGGCTCTTGACAGCTGTCCGCAGCGTCGTGGCGTTTGTGTACGTGTTTACACAACCACCCCGAAGAAACCTAACTCCGCAATGCGTAAGGTCGCACGTGTTCGTCTGACCAACGCAAAGGAAGTCAACGCTTACATCCCCGGAGAGGGACACAACTTGCAGGAGCACAGTATCGTAATGGTACGTGGCGGCCGTGTGAAAGACCTGCCGGGTGTTCGTTACCACATCGTTCGCGGTACATTGGATACCGCCGGTGTTGCTAACCGCCTCCAACGCCGCTCCAAATACGGAGCTAAGCGTCCGAAAGCTAAAAAGTAATAAGCTCTTTTAATTAACTAACTAAATGTTCCATATTTGGGACGAAACAATGGGTTGAGGGTTGAGTAAGGGGCTCGGGTAGCCGCTGAAGAAATCGACAACCAAAATTAAAATCAATTGAAACAATGAGAAAAGCAAAACCAACAAAACGTGTGATCCTCCCGGATCCCGTCTATGGCGAAGTAATGGTGGCTAAATTTGTGAACCACCTCATGCTTGACGGTAAGAAAAATACCGCGTATTCAGTGTTCTATGGCGCTCTCGGCGTTGTAGATGCAAAAATGAAGAGTGAGGAGAAGCCGGCTCTCGAAATCTGGAAGCAGGCTCTGGATAACATCACTCCGTTAGTAGAGGTTAAATCGAAGCGTATCGGTGGTGCTACCTTCCAGGTGCCGACCGAGATCCGTGCAGACCGTAAGGAGTCTATCGCGATGAAGAATATGATCGCCTTCGCTCGCAAGCGTGGCGGCCACTCGATGGCTGAGAAACTGGCGGCTGAGATCATGGATGCCTATAACAACCAGGGTGGCGCCTTCAAACGTAAGGAGGATATGCACCGCATGGCTGAGGCTAACCGCGCATTCGCACACTTCAGATTCTAAGAAGCCGTCAGTCATCAGCCGTCAGCCGTCAGAAAGCTGAATGCTGAGAGCTGAAAGCTGAAAGCAACAAAAAAGATTGAAACAATAAACAAATGGCAAAACATGATTTAAAATTAAACCGTAACATCGGTATCATGGCTCACATCGATGCCGGTAAGACCACGACTTCGGAGCGTATCCTGTTCTATACGGGTCTTACTCATAAAATCGGTGAGGTACATGATGGTGCTGCTACGATGGACTGGATGGTTCAGGAGCAGGAGCGCGGTATCACTATCACTTCCGCGGCTACTACCACCTATTGGAACTATGCAGGTAACAAATACAAGATCAACCTGATCGACACTCCGGGGCACGTAGACTTCACAGTAGAGGTGGAGCGTTCGCTTCGTATCCTTGATGGTGCGGTCATGGCCCTCTGTTCGGTGGGTGGCGTACAGCCGCAGTCCGAGACCGTATGGCGTCAGGCTGACAAATACAATGTGCCGCGTCTGTGCTATGTCAACAAGATGGACCGCTCCGGTGCCAACTTCTTCGATGTAGTACGTCAGATCAAAGAGGTATTAGGTGCAACTCCGTGCCCTATCCAGATCCCTATCGGCGCTGAGGAGACCTTCAAGGGTGTCGTTGACCTCGTGAAGATGAAAGCTATCCTCTGGCACGACGAGACCATGGGTGCTGAGTACGTTGAGGAAGAGATTCCTGCTAACCTCGTTGCCGAGGCTGAGGAGTGGCGCGACAAGATGCTGGAGACGGTATCCGAGTTCGACGACGTTCTCATGGAGAAATATTTCGACGATCCTTCGACAATCACTGAGGATGAGATCCGCGTAGCAATCCGCAAGGGTACGCTGGCAATGAAGATCTTCCCGGTGATCTGCGGTTCGTCCTTCAAGAACAAAGGTGTGCAGACCATGCTGGACGCTGTCTGCGCTTACCTGCCGAGTCCGCTGGACACCGAGGTGATCAACGGTACCAACCCGAACACTGAGGAGGCTGAGGTGCGTCACCCGAGCGACGAGGAGCCGCTTTGTGCTCTCGCCTTCAAGATCGCTACCGATCCGTATGTAGGTCGTCTCTGCTATTTCAGAGTGTACTCCGGTCACCTCGATGCAGGTTCGTATATCTACAACCCGCGTTCCGGCAAGAAAGAGCGTATCAGCCGTATCTTCCAGATGCACTCCAACCACCAGAATCCGGTGGAGACCATCCTCGCGGGCGATATAGGCGCAGGCGTAGGATTTAAGGATATACGCACGGGCGATACGCTTTGCGACGAGAACAAGCCTATCGTACTCGAGGCAATCGAGTTCCCGGCACCGGTGATCGGTATCTCTGTAGAGCCGAAGAGCCAGGCTGACCTCGACAAACTGGGTGTAGGTCTTGCCAAACTCGCAGAGGAGGATCCGACCTTTACCGTTAAGACCGACGAGCAGACCGGTCAGACCGTGATCTCCGGTATGGGTGAGCTTCACCTCGAGATCATCATCGACCGTCTGAAACGTGAGTTCAAGGTAGAGTGTAACCAGGGTCGTCCGCAGGTGGCTTACCGCGAGGCTATCTCTGCTCCGGTAGAGTTGCGTGAGGTTTATAAGAAACAATCCGGTGGTCGTGGTAAGTTCGCTGACATCATCGTTCGCGTTGAGCCGGCAGACGCTGACTTCCCCGGTGGTCTTCAGTTCGAAGATATCGTCAAGGGCGGTAACGTACCTAAGGAGTATATCCCGTCGGTACAGAAGGGCTTCGAGGTAGCTATGAAGAACGGTGTTCTCGCCGGCTATCCGCTCGACAGCCTCAAGGTGACCCTCATGGATGGTAGCTTCCACCCCGTTGACTCTGACCAGCTGTCCTTCGAGATCGCTGCGCAGATGGCGTTCAAAGAGGCTTGCGCAAAGGCTAAACCGGTCCTCATGGAGCCTATCATGAAAGTGGAGGTTGTTACTCCGGAAGAGTCTATGGGTGATGTCATCGGCGACCTCAACAAACGTCGTGGACAGGTAGAGGGTATGGACACCAGCCGCACCGGCGCACGTATCGTGAAGGCGAAAGTACCATTGGCAGAGATGTTCGGTTATGTAACCGCTTTGCGTACCATCACCTCCGGACGTGCAACGAGCTCCATGGAGTTCAGCCACTACGAGGCAGTAAGCTCGTCTATCGCTAAAGCCGTGCTGACAGAAGTAGGCGGCCGCGTGGACTTGGTATAAAACGAATGACGGAATAACGTCATTACGTAATTACGATAATACAATAGGCACGCGCAAGCAAGCGTGCGTGCGCGTACCTATTAAATAAAATAATAATTAACCCTGCGGGGCGCGGGTCATCTTAGCAAATGACTCTTAAGGTTATCTGCGCTCTGCGAAGTATTAACAAAATAAAACAGTATTATTTATTATGAGTCAAAAAATTCGTATCAAACTGAAGTCTTTCGACCATACTTTGGTTGACAAGTCTGCAGAGAAGATCGTCAAGACCGTTAAAGCTACGGGTGCTGTTGTAAGTGGTCCTATTCCACTGCCGACGCACAAACGTATCTTCACGGTGAACCGCTCGACCTTCGTTAACAAGAAAAGCCGCGAGCAATTCGAGTTGGCGAGCTACAAGCGCTTGATTGACATCTACAACAGCAACAACAAAACCGTAGAGGCACTGATGAAGCTGGAGCTTGCATCGGGTGTGGAAGTAGAGATCAAGGTTTGATGAACGCCCAAGCGTTTCCTTCGGATAGTGATAAACTAGGATCCTAGGACCCTAGGGCACTAGGACACTAGAGATCAACCCGAAGGCGAGAACGCAGGCAATGATTAATTAACAATTATTAAAAACTAAGCAACAATGCCAGGTTTATTAGGAAAAAAGATCGGAATGACTTCCGTCTTTGGTGCCGACGGCAAAAACATCCCGTGCACCGTTATTGAGGCTGGTCCTTGCGTAGTGACTCAGCTCAAGACCGTTGAGAAAGACGGTTATGCAGCAGCCCAGATCGGCTTTATGCACAAGAGCGAGAAACACACCAACAAGGCCGAAGCAGGCCATTTCAAGGCCGCAGGCGTAGAGCCCATGCGCCACTTAGCAGAGTTCGAGTTCGACGGAGAACTGGCTCTGGGACAAACAATCACAGCTGCAGACCTCTTCGAAGAGGGCATGTACGTTGACGTTATCGGAACCAGCAAGGGCCACGGTTTCCAGGGTGTCGTTAAACGTCATGGCTTCGGCGGTGTGGGTCAGAGCACTCACGGTCAGGACGACCGTCTCCGCGCTCCGGGTTCGGTAGGTGCTTGTGCTTACCCGAGCCGTATCTTCCCGGGTACCCGCATGGCGGGACAGATGGGGGGAGACCGCGTTACGGTCCAGAACCTCGTCGTACTGAAAGTAATTCCCGAGTACAACTTGATCATGGTCAAGGGATCTGTACCGGGTGCTAAAAACTCAATCGTCATTATCAACAAGTAATTAGTTATGGAACTTAGTATTTTGAATCAAGCCGGTAAAGAGACCGGAAAGAAGATCGCTCTCAATGACGCCATCTTCGCAATCGAGCCTAACGACCATGCTATCTACTTGGACGTTAAGCAGTTCTTGGCAGCACAACGCCAAGGCACAGCAAAAGCAAAACAGCGTAGCGAGAACGCTCACTCGACCCGCAAACTCGGTCGCCAGAAAGGCGGCGGTGGTGCACGTCCGGGTGATCTGAAGTCTCCGGTTCGCGTAGGTGGTGGTACGATTTTCGGTCCGGTACCTCGTGACTATGATTTCAAACTGAACAAGAAAGTAAAACAGCTGGCTCGCAAGTCCGCGCTTTCGCTTCGCGCAAAACAAAATGAATTGCTCGTATTGGACGCTCTCAATTTCGAGGCACCGAAAACCAAAGCTATGGTAGAGGTTCTGAACGCTCTCCAGGTAGCCGGTAAGAAAGTGCTCTTCGTTATCGCAGACGCTAACCTCAACGCTCGCAAGTCCGCCGCTAATATCCAGCGCGTGAACGTAGTGAACGTCAACGAGCTCAATACCTACACTATTATGAACTCGAATGTAGTAGTCCTGACAGAGGCTTCGGCTGCTGCTATCGAGGCAACTTTTAACGCATAAGGAGGTAGAATTATGGCAATTATTATTAAACCAATCGTCACTGAGAAGATGACCGCCGCCGGCGAGAAACTGAACCGTTATGGTTTCGTCGTAGCTCGCAATGCCAACAAAGTTGAGATTAAGAAAGCGGTAGAAGAAATGTACAACGTTCAGGTTACGGATGTAAACACGCTGATCCGTGCTCCGAAGGTAAAACAGCGCTGGACTAAGTCCGGTCTGCTCCGCGGCGCACAGCAGGCTTACAAAAAAGCTATCGTAACACTGGCCGAAGGTGAAACAATTGATTTTTATAGCAATATCTAAAAATGGCTGTACGTAAATTAAAGCCCACAACACCGGGGCAAAGACACAAAGTTATAGGTGCGTTCGAGACAATTACCGCGAGCGCTCCTGAGAAATCGCTTGTGTTTGGTAAAACCAAAACCGGTGGCCGCAATAACGTCGGTAAAATGACGATGCGCTACATCGGTGGTGGTCACAAACAGAAGTATCGTGTAATTGACTTCAAGCGCAACAAAGATGGTGTTCCCGCAGTAGTTAAGACTATCGAGTACGATCCGAACCGCTCGGCTCGCATCGCTCTCCTGTTCTATGCTGACGGAGAAAAGCGCTATATCCTTGCACCGAATGGACTGCAAGTAGGTCAAACTGTAATGTCGGGAGAGAACGCTGCTCCTGAAGTTGGAAATGCACTGCCGATGTCGGTAATTCCTCTGGGAACGCTGATTCACAACATCGAGCTTCGTCCGGGACAAGGTGCCTGCATGGTACGTTCCGCCGGTACTTTCGCTCAGTTGTCGAGCCGTGAGGATAAGTATGCTATCATCAAACTGCCTTCAGGTGAGCTCCGCAAAGTGCTCGCAGCTTGCAAGGCTACTGTGGGTGTAGTAGGAAACTCCGACCACGCACTGGAGAAATCGGGTAAAGCAGGTCGTAGCCGCTGGCTCGGTCGCCGTCCCCGTAACCGTGGCGTAGTAATGAACCCTGTAGATCACCCAATGGGTGGTGGTGAAGGACGTCAGTCCGGTGGTCATCCACGTAGCCGTAAGGGTCTGCTCGCTAAGGGTTACAAGACACGTCACCCGAAGAACCAGAGCAACCAATACATTATAGAAAGACGTAAAAAATAACCTATTAAAGTCAAAGTAACATTATGAGTCGTTCATTGAAAAAAGGACCGTTTATCAACGTTAAGTTGGAAGACAAGGTGTTGGCTATGAATGAGGCTGGTAAAAAAGAAGTTATCAAGACCTGGAGCCGCGCATCAATGATCTCCCCTGACTTTGTAGGTCACACAATTGCAGTTCACAATGGAAACAAGTTTATTCCTGTGTATATCACGGAGAACATGGTTGGACACAAACTCGGCGAGTTCGCTCCTACACGTACCTTCCGCGGCCACTCGGGCAATAACAAGAAGTAATCCATTGAAATCAATTAACATTTAAAATTCCAGATTAAAATGGGTGCAAGAAAACATAATAGCGCAGAGGCAATGAAGGCCGCTCGTAAAGAGCAGTACTTCGCCAAAGCCAATAATATTCCTACCAGCCCGCGTAAGATGCGTCTCGTTGCAGACATGGTACGCGGCATGGAAGTGAACCGTGCACTCGGTGCGCTGCATTTCTCCACACGTGAGGCAAGCCGTGCACTCGAGAAACTCCTGAAATCTGCTATCGCTAACTGGGAAGTAAAAACCGGTAAGAAAGCAGAGGACGAAACTCTCTACGTAACGCAAATCATGGTTGACGGCGGTATGTCGATCAAGCGTATGCTGCCCGCTCCTCAGGGTCGTGCTTATCGCATCCGCAAACGTTCAAACCACGTTACGATATTTGTAGATACTAAAAATACTAACGCTGAAAAGTAATTTATTATGGGACAGAAAATTAATCCTATAGCAAACCGTCTGGGCATTGTCCGCGGTTGGGACTCCAACTGGTTTGGAGGCAAGAATTACGGAGATACGCTGCTGGAGGATAGCAAAATTCGCGAGTACCTCAACGCACGTCTCGCAGAGGCTAGTATTTCCCGTATCGTTATCGAAAGAACTCTGAAACTTGTGACTGTTACTATCTGCACCGCTCGCCCCGGTTATATCATCGGAAAAGGTGGAGAAGAGGTTGACAAATTGAAGAAGGAACTCCAGAAAATCACCAAACAAGACGTTCAGATCAATATCTACGAGGTTAAACGTCCGGAACTGGACGCTACTATCGTAGCTAACAAGATCGCTCGTCAGTTGGAAGGCAAGATCGCTTACCGTCGTGCCGTGAAGATGGCTATCCAGAGCACCATGCGTATGGGCGCTGAGGGTATCAAGATTCAGGTATCCGGCCGTTTGAACGGAGCCGAGATGGCACGTAAGGAGATGTACAAAGAGGGACGTACCCCGCTCCATACGCTCCGCGCGGACATCGACTACTGCCACGTTGGCGCTATCACCAAAGTGGGTGTGATCGGTGTGAAGGTTTGGATCTGCCGTGGAGAAGTGTATGGCAAGAAAGACTTGGCGCCTAATTTTGCTCAGAAGCAAGAGGCAGGACGTCCCGGCATGGATCGCCGTGGAGGCCGTGACGAGCGCAGAGGTTTCCGCCGAAACAAAAAACAATAATGTTTAACCGATTTGTAGATTAGAACAATATGTTACAACCTAAGAAAACTAAATTCCGTCGCTGCCAAAAAGGCCGCATCAAGGGCTTCGCTCACCGCGGTCAGGAATTGGCATTCGGCTCGTTCGGTATCAAGAGTATGGGTACCGTGTGGTTGACCGGTCGTCAAATCGAGGCTGCCCGTATCGCCGTTACCCGTTATATGCAACGTCAAGGACAGGTGTGGATCCGCGTTTTCCCGGATAAACCTATCACCAAGAAACCTCTGGATGTTCGTATGGGTAAAGGTAAAGGTGCTCCTGAAGGATTCGTTGTTCCATTGGAGCCCGGTCGTATTATCTTCGAGGTAGAGGGCGTTAGCTATGATGTAGCCAAAGAGGCACTCCGTCTCGCTGCGCAGAAACTGCCTGTTACCACTAAATTTGTCGTAAGACGTGATTACGACGCAACCGCAAATGTGTAAACTAAAAGAGTATGAAAACAGCTGAAATTAAAGAATTAACCACTGCTGAACTCCAGGAACGTCTGGCAGCAGAGAAAGAGGCGCTGGTTCGTCTCAAGTTAAATCACAGCATTTCTCCGCTCGACAATCCGTTGCAGATTAAGGTGGCGCGTCGTAATATCGCTCGCCTTGCAACTGAATTACGTGCAAGAGAAATTAACAAGTAAAAAACGACAATTGAAATGGAAAGAAATCTTAGAAAAGAGCGCGTGGGCGTAGTTGTTTCCAATAAGATGGAGAAGACCATCGTGGTCGCTGTCAAATGGAAAGAGAAACACCCCATCTATGGCAAGTTTGTCAATAAAACTCGCAAGTTCCATGTTCATGACGAGAAAAACGAGTGCGGCATCGGCGATACCGTACGTATTATGGAGACTCGTCCTCTGAGCAAGACCGTGCGTTGGCGTTTAACTCAAATTATCGAAAGGGCTAAGTAATTATGGTACAGCAAGAATCTCGTCTCACAGTATGTGACAACAGCGGTGCTAAGCAAGCACTCTGCATCCGCGTTCTTGGAGGTACCAAGAAGCGTTACGCATCCCTCGGCGATACGATCGTTGTTGCCGTTAAGGGTGTAATCCCTTCGTCGGAAATCAAAGATGGTACGGTATCCCGTGCTATCGTTGTTCGCACGAAGAAAGAGGTACGCCGGGCTGACGGAAGCTATATCCGCTTTGATGACAACGCATGCGTGTTGATCACCAACGCCGGTGAACTCCGTGGCAGCCGTATCTTCGGTCCGGTAGCTCGTGAGCTGCGTCAAACTAACATGAAAATTATTTCTCTGGCACCTGAAGTGCTCTAATCATCTAAATTATTACAGGTATGGCAAAATTACATATCAAAAAGGGTGATATCGTTTACGTAAACGCAGGCGCTTCGAAGGGTCAGACCGGCCGTGTGCTGGAAGTGCTCGTTGACAAGCAGCGCGCTATCGTAGAGGGTGTCAATATGGTATCCAAGAGTACCAAACCCAATGCTAAAAATCCGCAAGGCGGAATTGTTAAACAGGAAGCTCCTATCCATATCTCGAACCTCCAGGTTGTTGAGAACGGACAGCCCGTTCGTATCGGACGCGTTCGTAAGGATGGTAAGCTCGTTCGTGTATCTAAAAAAACCGGTAAGGAGATCTGATTATGAATACAGCAAGTCTTAAGCAAGATTATCAGGAGCGCATCGTGCCCATCCTGATGAAGGAGTTCAACTACACTACTGTAATGCAGTGCCCGAAACTCCAGAAGATCGTCCTCAACCAGGGTCTGGGCGAGGCTGTTGCCGACAAGAAGATCATCGAGGTCGCTCTCCAGGAGATGACCGCTATCGCTGGTCAGAAAGCCGTTGCAACTGTTTCGAAGAAAGATATCGCAAACTTCAAGGTTCGTAAGCAAATGCCTATCGGCGTATGTGTTACCCTCCGCGGCCAACAGATGTATGAGTTCCTCGAGCGGCTCGTTCGTGTAGCTCTGCCCCGTATCCGCGACTTCAAAGGTATCAACAACAAGCTGGATGGACGTGGTAACTACACCTTGGGTATTACCGAGCAAATTATCTTCCCTGAAATTAACATTGATAACATCACCAAACTGCTGGGTATGAACATCACGTTCGTTACTACAGCGAAAACCGATGAGGAGGGCTTCGCACTCCTGCGTGAGTTTGGTTTACCGTTTAAAAAGTAATTCAGACTATGGCAAAAGAATCAATGAAAGCCCGCGAGGTAAAACGCGCAAAGTTGGTTGCTAAATACGCAGCTAAACGTGCCCAACTCCTCAAGGATGGTGACTATGTAGGCCTTCAGGCCCTCCCGAAAAACGCATCCCCGGTTCGTCTGCACAACCGTTGCAAAGTGACCGGCCGTCCGAAAGGATACATGCGCGCATTCGGTCTCAGCCGTATTCAGTTCCGCGAGATGGCTTCCAAAGGACTCATCCCGGGAGTTAAGAAAGCGAGCTGGTAAAATTAACATTATTAAATATTGTCCCGACAGGCGGGATTAATTTAACAACAAAAAACAATGACAGATCCTATTGCAGATTACCTCACTCGATTGAGGAATGCTATCAAGGCCGGCCACCGTGTAGTGGAAGTTCCGGCTTCGAATCTGAAGAAGGAGATCACCCGTATCTTGTTCGAGAAAGGTTATATCCTTTCCTACAAGTTCGTAGAGGATGGTCCTCAGGGCACTATCAAGATTGCCCTCAAGTATGATCCGGTTAACAAAGTTAACGCGATCAAGTGTTTGAAACGTGTATCCACTCCGGGTTTGCGTAAGTATGTCGGCTATCGCGACATGCCGCGCGTGCTCAACGGTCTCGGAATCGCTATCCTTTCTACTTCGAAAGGCGTGATGACCAACAAAGAGGCTGTCGGACAGCAACTGGGTGGTGAAGTATTGTGCTATGTTTATTAATAAGGAGGAACAGCTATGTCAAGAATTGGAAAACTTCCTATCGCTATTCCCGCAGGCGTAACGATTACCGTTAGCCCCGAGAATGTAGTGACCGTTAAAGGTCCTAAGGGCGAACTCAGCCAGGCTGTAGATCCCCTGATTTCAGTAAACGTAGAAGGCGCTGTATGCCATGTTACCCGTCCTAACGACGAGAAAGAGGCTCGCGCTAAACACGGACTCTACCGCGCGCTTATCCATAATATGGTAGTAGGTTGCTCGGAGGGATATAAGAAAACTCTTGAACTTGTCGGCGTTGGTTACCGTGTAGAGCTGGCTCAACCTAATGTGCTGAACTTCTCGCTCGGTTATACTCACCCTATCTATCTCGGACTCCCGAAAGAGGTAAAGGTGGAAACCAAGTCGGAGCGTAACCAGAACCCGCTCGTAATCCTTGAGTCTTGCGACAAGCAGCTGCTTGGCCAGATTTGTGCTAAGATCCGCTCCTTCCGCAAACCGGAACCGTATAAGGGCAAAGGTATTAAGTTCCAAGGTGAAATCGTTCGTCGTAAAGCTGGTAAGTCGGCTGGTAAATAATAGAAAGGAAACAAGATTATGATTAAGAAAATTGCACGTCGCCTTAAGATTAAGGCTTCCATCCGCACCAAGGTGGCGGGAACTGCAGAGCGTCCGCGTCTGACCGTGTTCCGTTCTAACAGCCAGATCTACGCTCAGGTTATCAATGACCTCGAGGGTAAGACCCTTGCCAGCGCATCGTCGCTCGCTATCAAAGACAAAATGACTAAGACCGAGAAAGCCGCTGAGGTAGGCAAACTCATTGCCGCAGCAGCTATCAAAGCCGGAGTCACAGAAGTAGTATTTGACCGTAATGGATACCTCTATCACGGCCGTGTTAAATCATTGGCAGATGCTGCTCGCGAGGCAGGTCTCAAATTCTAATAAATTACGATCATGCAAAGAGTAAAATCAACACAAGACCTTGAGCTCAAGGAGCGTCTGGTCGCAGTCAACCGAGTAACGAAAGTTACAAAGGGTGGACGTACTTTCACTTTCGCAGCTATCGTAGTTGTTGGAAATGAAGATGGTATTGTAGGTTACGGTCTGGGTAAAGCAGGCGAGGTTGCTGCAGCAATGCAGAAAGCTACCGAGGCTGCAAAGAAGAACCTGATTCAAGTACCTGTTCTGAAGGGAACAATTCCTCACGAGCAGTTTGCTAAATTCGGCGGTTCGCAGGTATACATCCAGCCTGCTACGCACGGTACCGGAGTAAAAGCCGGTGGTGCTATGCGTGCCGTTCTGGAGAGCGCCGGCGTACGCGACGTATTGGCTAAATCTAAAGGTTCGTCGAACCCGCACAACCTCGTGAAAGCTACTATTCAGGCGCTCGCAGAACTGCGTGACGCCCGTACTGTAGCCGCTAACCGTGGCGTAAGCCTCTCTACTGTTTTTAATGGTTAACCCCTCTAAATCCTACGAATTATGGCAAAAATTAAAATTCAGCAAGTACGCAGTATTATTAAGTGCCCGAAGGTGCAGAAGGAAACCATGGCAGCTCTCGGTCTGCGCAAGATGAACGCAGTCGTTGAGCACGAAGCCACACCCGCTATTCTGGGAATGGTTGAGAAGGTTAAGCACCTTGTTAAAGTTATTGACTAATCCTAAAAACGAATTATCATCATGGAATTGAATAATCTTACCCCTGCAGCCGGTTCCGTTAAGACCGCTAAGCGTGTCGGCCGTGGTGCAGGTTCGGGCCTGGGTGGAACCTCTACCCGTGGTCACAAGGGTGCTAAATCGCGCTCCGGTTACAGCAAGAAGATTGGTTTCGAGGGTGGTCAGATGCCTATGCAGCGTCGTCTGCCGAAATTTGGCTTCAAGAATATCAACCGCGTGGAATACAAAGCTATCAACCTCGCTACTCTCCAGGCTCTCGCTGAGGCTAAGAAACTGGAGAAGATCGGCGTTGTTGAACTCCACGAGGCAGGTTTCATTGCTAAAAACCAGCTCGTTAAGATCCTGGGTAACGGCACACTGACTGCTAAACTGACTGTCGAAGCACATGCCTTCAGTAAGTCCGCAGAGGCTGCTATCACAGCAGCTGGCGGCGCCGTCGTTAAACTCTAATTATTAACTCAGAATAAACGTAGTTTATTATGAAGTTTATCGAAACATGTAAAAATATCTGGAAGATCGAAGACCTCCGTAACCGTTTGTTGACAACGGCTCTGTTCGTGTTAATCTATCGTTTCGGTTCTTTTGTCGTTCTTCCGGGTATTGATCCTACAGCCCTTTCTGCGCTGCATAGCCAGACAGCTGGAGGTCTGATGGCGCTCTTGGATATGTTCTCCGGTGGAGCATTCTCCAATGCGTCTATTTTCGCGCTCGGTATCATGCCGTATATCTCTGCATCTATCGTTATCCAGCTCCTCTCTATTGCGGTGCCGTATTTCCAGAAGATGCAGAAAGAAGGTGAATCCGGACGCCAGAAGATGAATCAGATCACCCGCTATCTCACTGTTGCTATTCTGCTCTTCCAGGGACCGAGTTATCTCGTGAACCTTTCTGTACAGATGGCACAGGCCGGACAGCCTCTCGCTATAGGATTCAACTGGTTTACTATCTCATCCACGATCCTCCTTACAGCGGGCTCTATGTTCGTTATGTGGCTGGGTGAGCGTATTACCGACCGCGGTGTAGGAAACGGTATATCCTTCATCATCTTGATCGGTATCATCGCGCGTCTCCCGGGAGCTTTCGTACAAGAGTTCTCCTCTCGTCTCAACGAGAACGGTGGCGGTGGATTGATGGTATTCATTCTCGAAGTTGTTATCCTGTTATTCGTGTTTGCTTTCGCAATCATGCTGGTACAGGGAACACGCCGTATTCCGGTGCAATATGCAAAGCGTATCCAAGGTAACAAGCAGTACGGAGGTGTGCGTCAGTACATCCCGTTGAAGGTTAACGCCGCTAACGTAATGCCGATTATCTTTGCACAAGCTATTATGTTTATTCCGATTGCTTTTGTAGGCTTTGGTTCAAGCGAACCCAGCGCCTTCACCCGTGCTTTCATGGATAACAACAGCTTCTGGTACAATCTGGTATTTGCACTGCTCATTATCGCCTTCACCTATTTCTACACCGCGATTATCATCAATCCGGTTCAGATGGCAGAAAATCTGAAACTGAACAACGGTTTTATTCCCGGTGTGAAGCCTGGTAAGAAGACGGCTGAGTATATTGACACTATCATGAGTCGCATCACCCTCCCGGGTTCTATCCTTCTGGCTATCATCGCCGTCCTGCCTGCTTTCGCGCGGCTGTTCGGTGTAACCATGGGATTTGCGCAATTCTTCGGAGGTACATCGTTGCTCATCATGGTAGGTGTTATTTTGGATACATTGCAGCAGATAGAGAGCCATCTCCTCATGCGTCACTACGACGGATTCTTTGAGTCCGGTATGCGCATCAAAGGACGCTCCGGTGCTATGGCCTACTAATTCGTTTCGGTTAGATGATTTTTCTCAAGACGGACGAAGAAATAGAGCTCATGCGGGCAAGCAACATCCTGCTTGGTAAGACCTACGCCGAAGTAGCGAAGGCTATCAAGCCGGGTGTTACTACTGCCCAACTGGATAAGATAGCATATGAGTTCATCATGGATAACGGGGGAAGACCCGCGTGTCTTGGATACGAGGGATATCCTGCAACTCTTTGTACTTCGGTCAATGAACAGGTGGTACATGGTATCCCGTCTGACAAGGTTTACTTGAAAGAAGGAGATATCATCTCTGTGGATTCCTCGATAGAACTCAATGGATGGCATTCCGATAGTGCTTATACTTTCCCGGTGGGAGAGGTTAGTCCGGAGATCTTGAATCTCCTCCGGACAACGAAGGAAGCTCTTTATCTCGGAATCGAACAGGCAGTAACGGGGCGCAGACTCGGAGATGTCAGTTTCGCTATCCAGCAGCACTGTGAGCGCGCAGGCTACGGCGTTGTACGCGAGTTTGTAGGACATGGTATCGGCAGGGAAATGCATGAGGAACCCGAGGTCTGCAATTATGGCCGTCGCGGTAACGGCATCGTCCTTAAATCCGGCATGACGCTCGCTATAGAGCCGATGATCACGCTCGGACGCCGCAATATCCTTATCGAGGATGACGGATGGACAGCCCGTACCATCGACCGCAAACCTGCAGCACATTACGAGTTATCCGTGTGCGTACGAAACGGCAAGGCGGATATCTTGTCCACGTTTGATTACATCCAATCCGTATTGGGAGACAAATTCATCTAAACAATAAGAAGTATGGCAAAACAAGACAGCATCGAAGTGGATGGAACGGTTGTAGAGGCATTGTCCAACGCAATGTTCCGTGTCCAATTGGAGAACGGTCCGCTCATTATCGCCCATATCTCCGGTAAGATGAGAATGCATTACATTAAGATTCTGGCCGGTGATCGAGTTAAAGTAGAGATGAGTCCGTATGACCTCACCAAAGGTCGCATCTCCTTCCGCTACAAGTAATTATTAAATCAAAAACAAAGTTTTTACTATGAAAGTAAGAGCATCAATCAAGAAGCGCAATGCGGACTGCAAAATTGTACGTCGCAAAGGGCACTTGTATGTTATTAACAAGAAGGATCCTAAAATGAAAATGCGTCAAGGATAAGCGTAATTTTTAATTAGAATCAATATCTTCTTTTATTATTTATTTAACAAAATTATCCTTAGTATTTAATTATGGCTATAAGAATTGTCGGTGTAGATATCCCGCAAAACAAATGCGGCGAAGTCAGTCTGACTTATATCTACGGAATAGGTCGTTCAAGCGCAAAGAAAATTCTCGCTGAGGCGGGTGTTGACCCTACCCTCAAAGTAGAGAATTGGACGGATGACCAAGCAGCTAAAATCCGTGAGATCATCGGTGCTAAATATAAAGTGGAAGGTGATCTCCGTTCGGAAACACAATTGAACATCAAGCGTTTGATGGATATCGGTTGTTACCGTGGTGTACGTCATCGTATCGGACTCCCTGTTCGCGGTCAGAGCACAAAGAATAACGCTCGTACCCGTAAAGGACGTAAGAAAACTGTTGCAAACAAGAAGAAAGCAACCAAGTAATCAACCGTTGGTATTAATAACTTGTCTTAAGTTTGTAGCCTAGTCTTCCGACTTCCGACTATTGACTTTCGACTAAATCAAAATTCATCAAACAATATGGCAAAGAAAACTATTGCAGCTAAGAAGCGCGTTGTGAAGATTGATGGTGTTGGCCAACTTCACGTGATGTCTTCTTTCAATAATGTAATCGTTACGGTTGCTAACGGTGACGGCCAGGTTATCAGCTGGTCTTCAGCAGGTAAACAAGGCTTCCGTGGCAGCAAAAAGAATACTCCTTATGCAGCTCAAATGGCAGCAGCAGACTGCTGCAAGGTCGCTTTCGACCTCGGCTTGCGTAAAGTAAAAGCATACGTTAAGGGTCCGGGACAAGGACGCGAATCGGCTATCCGTGCCTGCGTCGCTGCGGGTATTGATGTAACGGAGATTATTGACGTTACCCCAATGCCGCATAACGGCTGTCGTCCTCCGAAACGTCGTCGTGTATAATTGTTTAACCCTTTAACGTTTAGAAAATTATGGCAAGATATATTGGCCCAAAATCTCGCATTGCGCGCCGTTTCGGTGAGCCTATCTTTGGCGAGGACAAGGTGCTTGCAAAACGTCCGTACGCACCCGGACAACACGGTGTTAACCGTCGTAAGAAAAACTCTGAATATGGTACCCAGCTTGCAGAGAAGCAGAAAGCAAAATACACCTATGGTGTACTGGAGCGTCAGTTCCGTCTTCTTTTCGCAAAAGCAGCTCGTACTAAAGGTATTACCGGTGAGATCCTTATCCAGCTTCTCGAATGTCGTCTGGATAACATCGTTTACCGTCTCGGTATCGCTCCTACCCGTGCTGCAGCACGCCAGCTCGTTTCGCACCGTCATATCACGGTGGATGGACAGGTGGTGAATATTCCTTCCTATTCCGTTAAACCGGGACAGGTAATTGCTGTACGTGAGAAATCCAAATCTCTTGAGGTTATTGCTTCCTCTCTCCAGGGCTTCAATCATGCAAAATATGGTTGGCTCGAGTGGAACGAGGCTGAGAAAGCCGGCAAACTCCTCAATATTCCTGCGCGGGCTGAGATTCCGGAGAATATCAAGGAGCAATTAATCGTTGAGTTGTACTCTAAATAATTTTTAAATTCATGGCAATATTAAATTTCATCAAACCTGATAAGGTTATCATGTTGGAGTCGAGTGTGAACAAGGGAATTTTTGAGTTCCGTCCACTCGAGCCGGGGTACGGAATTACGATAGGCAATGCCATCCGTCGTGTGCTGCTCGGCAGCCTCGAGGGATATGCAATCTGCTCTGTCAAGATCAGTGGTATTGATCATGAATTTGCTACCATCCCCGGAGTCATCACTGACGTTACTAACCTTATCCTCAATCTCAAGCAAGTCCGCTTCCTGCATAAGGAGGGAGTAGAGGAGGAGACTGAGACTGTTAAACTCCATGTCAATAAGGCTAAATCCTTTACGGCAGGCCAGTTTAATACCGTTCTCCAATCCTTCGAGGTCCTCAATCCCGAGTTGCAACTCGCGGAAATGGACGACTCTGCTGATTTCGAGATTGAGATCACTATTAACAAAGGACGCGGATACGTGCCCGGTGACGAGAACCGCAAGGCTAATGACCCGATCGGAACGCTCGCTATCGACTCTATCTACACTCCTATTCGAAACGTCATGATTTCTGTGGATCAGTTCCGTGTAGGTCAACGTACCGACTACGAGAAACTGACTCTCGAGATCACTACCGACGGCTCTATCGCTCCGCAGCAAGCGCTTACCGAAGCTGCTAAGATCCTCATCTATCATTTCATGCTCTTCTCGGACGAGCGTATCGTACTCGAGGAGGAGACATCGAAGGCAAACTCTGCTCTCGATGAGGAGATCCTGCGTATGCGTCAGCTGCTGAACCAGAAACTTCAGGATATGGACCTCTCCGTCCGCGCCCTGAACTGTCTGAAGGCAGCCGAAGTAGAGACTCTTGGAGATCTCGTTCGCTACCATCGCGCAGACCTGCTTAAGTTCCGTAACTTCGGTAAGAAATCTCTTACTGAACTGGACGAACTGCTTGAGCGTAACGGACTCGCTTTTGGTATGGATATCTCACGTTACCACGTGAATGATTAATTCATTTAACACTCAACATTAAACAAAATTAGTATGAGACATAATAAAAAATTCAATCACCTTAGCCGCAAAGCCAACCATCGTGCTGCGATGCTTTCCAATATGGCATGCTCGCTGATTATGCACAAGCGTATCAGCACGACGCTTGCTAAGGCTAAAGCGCTCCGTATCTACGTAGAGCCGATCCTCACGCGTGCTAAAGAGGATAATATGAATAACCGCCGTTTGGCTTTCTCCCTCCTCAAACAGAAAGAGGTCGTTACCGAACTCTTCCAGAATGTAGGTGAGAAGATCGCTAACCGTCCGGGTGGTTATACCCGTATCCTCCGTACCGGATTCCGTCTCGGCGACGCTGCTGAGATGTGTATCATCGAACTCGTAGATTACAACGAGAATATGCTCAAGGAGACCAAGAAGGCCACCAAGAAAGCTACCCGCCGTGCCGGCAAAAAAGCCGTTAAAGAGGAAGTAGCTGAGGCACAGGCTGAGGCTCCCGAAGCTCCCGCTGCTGAGTAAGTTAACAGTTTAACGTCGCGTAGCGACCATTTTAACTATTTAACTATTTAACGTTATGTTTTTGGATGTCAAAAACCATAACCCGGAAGGTACAGATCTCGCCGCCGTCAAGGTCGGCGAGACTGTTTCTGTTTCCGGTATGATCCATAATGTCCGCGTCACGAAGTGGGGCGGATTTATCGTTCTTCGCAAATCCCGCGGACTCTTACAAGCAGTCGTTTCCAACGATACTTCCAAATTCTACGACGAAGCCGGTAACGAAATCGCCATGAACGATCTGTGCCGCGAGATGGCTGTCACGATCACAGGAACGGTCAATGAAGCGAAGATCAAAGATCCTGCAGCGTTCTACAACACGATTGAGATAGCAGTTACAGAAGTGCGGGTTCTTTCCCGTCCAACAACAGCCGAGGTGGTGGATATGAACGCCCTTAAGTTCGGCGACGAGGAGACGCTGCTGCGGTATAAGTTTGATAACCGCCAGGTAACGCTCCGCAATCCGCGTGACATGGCTATCCTCAAAGTGCAGAGTACCATCGCGCGTGCTTTTGGCGAGTTCCTTGCTGCTAATGGGTTCACCCAGATCTTCACTCCGAAGATTGTATCCGAAGGAGCAGAAGGCGGCGCGAACGTGTTTAAGATGGATTATTTCGGCAAGCAGGTTTATCTGGCTCAATCGCCCCAGTTCTACAAACAGATCGGTGTCGGCGTCTATGAACGTGTCTTTGAGATCGCTCCGGCTTACCGTGCGGAGAAACATGCTACCTCACGCCACCTGAACGAGTATATCTCGCTGGATGTGGAGATGGGCTTCATCAAAGGACAGGAAGATGTCATGACGCTGGAAGCGGCATTGCTTCGTCATATCATCGCTGTTGTGGAGCGCGACTGCGCGCATGAGTTGCAGTTGCTCAACGCGGTTAATCCGGTGCTCCCGGAGCAAGTTCCGGCATGGAAACTGAGCGAAGTGCATGAGATTCTCTTTGAGAACAACCTCTGTGAGCAAGACCACCGCGGCGAGGACGACCTCGCGCCGGAGGAAGAACGGGCTATATGCAAATATGCATTTGAGAAATATGGTTCGGACTTCGTGTTCGTCACCCATTTCCCGTCCGAGCACCGCGCTTTCTATGCGATGGATGATCCGGAGGACCCGAGTCTCACCTTGAGTTTTGACCTTTTGATGCGTGGTTTGGAGATCACATCCGGCGGACAGCGTATTCATAAGGAACAGGAATATCGGGAGAAAATGATTCGTCGTGGTATGAACCCCGATGCGTTCCATTTCTATCTGGATACCTTCAAGAACGGTATGCCTCCTCATGGCGGCTTTGCTATCGGTCTGGAGCGTATCACGGCATGTTTCTTAGGTATCGCCAATGTGAAGGAATGTTCGATGTTCCCGCGCGATATCAACCGGGTAGCACCTTGATCCGCTGCCGTTTAGCAAAAAGAAGACCCTCCCGGGTCTTCTTTTTTTGTATAATATTGATGATTCTCGTCTTTTTTTCTTGCATATCTTATTATATTTTTGTACCTTTGCACCATGTTTCTTAAAAAACAGATTATAGCGATAGTGAGTATGAAGGCGATGGTTGTCATTTGTATTGCCTTATGTGCTTGCACTCCTCGCTCGCTCCGCGAGGCGCAGGAGGTAGTGGCGCAGGCGGACAGCCTGTGGCATGAGGGCAAGATGTACGGCGTGGACGAAGGAGATAGCGCCACCCTCGCGCAAGCGTATGAGGCATTCAGACATTTCCCCCTCTCTTGTGGAGAGGGACGGGGTGAGGTTGCCTATCATTACGGCAGACTACTCCGCGCGAAAGACAACCCCGTAGAGGCTATGCAGGTGTTCATCGATGCCACCCATTCCCGTATAAAAGACTACCATATCTTAGGAAGAATATATAGCAATATGGGCTCCATCTGCCATTTGGCAGGGGAGTTCCCTCTGTCGTATGAGATGTATGAGAAATCTGCCAAGATGTTTCTTCGTGATAAAGATACTTTGTCATATTATTATCTACTAAATGATATGGCCTTCGAATTAGCTGAGCAAGGAAAGAAAAAGGAAACAGAAACTTTGATAGATTCAATTACGCTACATTGTACTAATCAAGGA
>FLNV01000549.1_pt1 | contig 63263 bp, 48 predicted proteins | sample 1140351 | NCBI WGS metagenome assembly FLNV01 (sample SAMEA3878207, study PRJEB12797) | bioreactor metagenome | biome: Moose rumen | place: Sweden | collected 2011-10 | reverse complement strand
CCAAAGCCAAGATGATATAGGATGTCCTTGTGGGCATTAAGACACAGGCAAATGTCACGTAGAGAGTCACAACTCGTCAGCTGTCCAAACAAAAGGTGCAGGAACTGGTTGTAGCAAGTCAAATCCTTGACATGCCAATTGCCATGGTACTTCTTCACGCATTTATCGAATTGATAACGAGGAATATACTTTACAACTTGAGAGAAAACATATCGACCGACGTTCATAACAATGCAATTTTAGTTGCAAAGTTACGCTGTCATTTTCAAATCAAAAAATCAAAGAACGCTCTTAAACCCTTATTAATAAAGGGATATATGAAGTTTAATTTAAAATTATTGCATCACTAGTTTTTTGTAAATATAAATGTAAAAAGAGCATTCATTCTAATAGTTCTGTAACCGGTTTTTGTGATTTTTTGTGGGTCGTCAGGTCGGTTTTGTCATTTTTTTTTGCTAATTTTGCAGCCGATTTTAAAAAAACTTATTGACTCAATAGCTTGGTAGAGCTCACAACTCCAGAATTAAAATGGAAAAGAACAACGTTTCTAAAAAAGTGACGGCTACCATCCTGTCGATGTCGCTGCTCACCGTGATGGCCGGAGCTGCCATCGCCCCTGCGCTGGGCATTATTAGAGCGCATTTCAGTGAAGCACCTGCTATGATGGTGCAGCTCATCGTAAGCATGCCTGCTTTGATGATTATCGTTACCAATCTTTTTTTTCTGCAGTTGAGCAGATTGATGCGAACCCGTGCCATTGCCACAACGGGCTTGTTGCTTTATGTGGTGGCGGGAGCAGGATGCTTCTTTGTTGACAATATCTTCGTTCTTCTGCTTATGCGCGCCCTCTTGGGTGTTAGCGTCGGTCTTGTCATGCCGCTTTCCACAGGCCTTCTGGCTTATTATTTTCCACCGGAGGACCAGGCCCGCCTGATGGGACTCTCTGCAGCCATGAATCAGATGGGAGGCGTAGTGGCCACTTTGCTTGCCGGACTATTGGCCACCATCGAGTGGAGATATGCTTTTCTCGTTTATCTTATGGGCTTGATTGCGTTGGTGATGGTATGGATATGGTTGCCCGACGAACAGTTGGGCTCAGCCAACAAACGTGGTGTGCCGTTTCAGCCACGTCAACTGCTGAAATTCCATCCTTCGGTCATAGGAATGCTGCTTCTGATGATGGTTTTCTTCATATTCCCAACCAATTTTGCTGTTGTGGCCAGCCAGCAGTTGACACTGAGCACTGATTTGGTCACCGTCATCATGGTGGGACTCGATGTGGTGGCTTTCTTTGTGGGGTTGGTTTTTGGTGGTGTGATGCGATGGTTCAGGCAGCCGGTCAAGTATTTTGCACCAGTTTTCTTCCTTCTGGGATATGCGGCTTACCTCGTTACGGATATTTGGATGGTTGTGCTCGGCTCTGTGTGCATAGGTATAGCCAATGGGGTGGGGGTGCCTTATCTCAACACCATCGCAAGCATAAAGGGAGGTAAGAACTCTGCAACCACTGTGATGCCTCTCCTCTCTGCCTCACTTTATCTTGGCCAGTTCATTTCACCACTGATTGTTACTCCGCTTTCACGTGGGATGTTCGGTGAGGATGACCTGACAGGACCTTATAAGGTGGGCATCATCCTTTGTCTGATATTCCTCTTTCAGGTTTATGCCACCCGTCATTTCCAAAGCCTGCCGCCGGAGCAAAGCCAACAAGCGTCCATTTCATAACCTATCCGGTATGTCGGCCATGCAGTGGCCAAGTTCGGAGTTACGCAGCAGCTCGGTGTCGAAGAGCAGTGCCCAGCCCTTGGTGTGAATTTCTTCGCCCGTGTCGGCCTTGCCGCCAATCTGTCCGGGAGCCACGCACATGAGCGCATGGCGGTGAAGGACGTACTGCAGTTGGCCGTACGACAAGTCCTCCAACTCCTCGTCATCTATGAACATCGCATAAACATCATAGTTGTTCAATGAATGTCTGCAGTGCTCCAATTCGTCGTAGTGAATCACCGAAACGAGCGGATGAAGCTCCGGTGCACCGATGTATCGCGCATAGTCATTGACGTGATGAACTTTCAGTATTTTTTCCATCTTTACTAAATATTGGGGTTTATAGTTCAACACCATTCGAATTGTTCCTTGCCGGCAACAGCCTCAAAGTGATACTTGGCAATTCCTAAATCTATTTTCGTGTAGCCAATCACCGAAAAGCCTCTCTTGGCTCTTACCTGATGCCGACCGTCCTTCATTCCTGCATATTCAAATGAAAACTTCTGCTGGTTCACGGCTGTAGGTGCAAGCAGGGCTGCTTTGACACCTTCCACAAACCATGTCGGAGTCGTGTCGGATGCATTACTCACTTGATCAACTCTCTTGATTTTGTGGCCTACGCCTTGCGTCTCGCCATAGCCAATTGCTATGTAGGCCTTAATCACTTCACCCTCTTCAAGCAAGTAGGTGCCGGGAATCTTCTTGTAGCTGAGACCTACCCAACAGGTGTTCAGACCAAGCGTCTGAGCAAGCAGAACCAGATGCTCACCATAAAAGCCGATACTTTCGTCAAGGTCATCACCTCGTTTACCAGCCATGACCATATAGCTGGTCACATTACGGAACTTACCATATTTGGCCAACGTGCCACGGAAGGCATTGGGTTCATCATGAATCAGCTGTATGTGAAGATTGGCCTTCTGGTTCACGTCGGCAATCTCTTCTTCCAAACGCCTGGCAACGTCCTTCTCCAGCGGCTTCTCCTTATATGCCCTAACGCTGTGACGGGCCTCTATTGCTTCTTCTATTGTCATAATTTAAAGTTTTACTCATGGTTATGAGTAATTTTACTCAATGCAAAGATATATATTAAAAAAATATGTCACAAAACATTTGCGTGAGTGTGCGCGATTCCATCGTAACACAAGTTTGTCAATGTAGGATAGAACACACCGTGATGAACGGCAGTTTCTCCTCATTGGCTCTATCTGATAAAGTTCATCCCCTGCCATTGCTCGCGTTCAGGGTAATCGGGATTACCATTGACATGAATCTTCTTCAGAAGCCAGGCCATATTGTCGGCCAGTGTGCGCATGGTCTGCATACCCTCCGTGTCCTGTGTTGCCTCACCAGGTGCCATGCCGTAGGCGATATTCCAGTATTGCGATGTCACCACAGGCATGTTCATCATCTCGAATATCATGTTCATCGTCTGATATGCAGCCGTAGCACCACCTCTGCGGCAGATGGCTACAGCAGCCGCTGGCTTGTTCTGTACTTTAGCACCCGAGAAGAAGGCACGCTGAAGCACGGCCATCACGGCTCCGTTGGGCTGGCCATAATAGACGGGTGAGCCGACGATAAGCGCATCGGCCTCATTAAGCTTTTCTACTATATGGTTGCACACATCGTCGTCAAAGACACAACGGCCGAGTTGTTTCATCTGGCACTGCCCACAAGCTATGCAGCCACGGACGGGCTTGTTGCCGAGTTGCATGATTTCCGACTCTACACCATTTTTCTCCAGTTGTTTGGCAATCTCTGTTAGTGCCGTGAACGTGTTGCCTTTCTTATTGGCACTTCCGTTTAATAATAATACTTTCATAATGTGTAATTCTTATAGTTTGGCTTTTATTTTTGATTCAACATATTCCGTAACTAATCGATAAATTGGAATTTATAAGTCTAAAATAGACTGTATCATTTGTTCATAGTCAGTTTTTATTAAAAAGACCTTTTCTCCTGCAGTCTTAAAACCATCGATGTACCTACTATTGTCATCCTTCAGACTCGCTATGGTGCAATTGCCGACATCTTGCCGAGCCTCGATATCAGAACGATGTTCTCTTATTTCATCGAAGTGAATGTCAATGAATTCATCTGAGAAGGCGAGACAAATAAAGCGGATGGAACCCAAATAAAGTTCATCGAAGCTTCCCCTCCAATTGAAAGGGATATAGCCACCTTCTACTATGAGATTCTGACGATTCTCTATTGCAGTCTTTATCATTTCACGCACAATCGGCCAAAGCTCATCCGTAAGGGCATCATCGTCTTCTGGGGTAAGATTAGTCTTACCACTTCGGATCATACCCATTTTCAAGTGATCTATAGACAGATATGGATACTTATATTTCTCAAGCATACGCTGTGCAAGAAGCGTTTTACCCGTATGTGAAGCGCCTGTTATCAGTATAACCATATATGTAAAAACTAATCTTTAATCTCTTTGATTAAATACAAATCGCCACTTGACAAGGCTTTGAAGTTACGTTCTATCTTCTCTATGTCCCAATCCCACCATTTCAGTTGCAACAGATAGGCGATGAATTCGTCGTCAAAACGCATCCTGACCACTCGGCAGGGATTTCCCACGGCAACAGCGTATGGAGGAATGTCTGAGGCAACAACAGAGTTGGCTCCGATAATTGCTCCGTCACCTATGTGAACGCCTGGCATGATGGTAACATGCTGGCCAATCCAGACATCATTGCCCACAACGGTATCACCCTTCAGAGGCAATTCATCTTTCACTGGAGCAATGGCACTTCCCCAGTCGCCACCAATGACATAAAACGGATAGGTTGTCACACCGTCCATCCTATGATTGGCTCCATTCATGACAAACTCCACACCCTTGGCAATAGCGCAGAATTTGCCAATAATCAGTCGGTCGCCTATGAAATCGTAGAAATGAGTGACATGCTTCTCGAACTGGTCAGCACCATCCACATCATCGTAGTAGGTATAGTCGCCGATGATGATACGCGGGTTCTTCACCACGTTCTTGATGAAGCAGAGGCTTGGAATCTTCGGATTCGGAAAAGCCTCATTGGGGTTGGGTCTATTATTGATTTCCATAAATTCCGATTTGTCTGTTGGTAAATCATTTCGCATGCTATGGTTCGTATCTCAGCGCATCAGACGGCCATCCCGTGACGTTCCTGCCTGTATCAAGCAGACGAATCTCTTGAAGGTCTTCGTCAGACAGCATAAAGTCGAAGATGTTGATGTTCTCTATCATCCTTTCCTTGTGTGTGGTCTTTGGAATGATGATGATACCGTTCTGAATCAGGAATTTCAAGGCTATCTGTGCAGATGTCTTATTGTATTTCCCGCCAATTCTCAGCAGAGACTTGTTTTTGAAGATGCTATTTCTCCCCTCTGCCAGTGGACTCCAGGCCTCCAATGCCACATTGTAGGGTTTCAGGTATTCCAGCATCTTCCGTTGCTGATAGAGCACATGTGCCTCACACTGGTTCACGACGGGCATAATCCTTGCATCGCTTACAATCTTTGGAAATGTGTTAGGATAGAAATTAGATACGCCGATAGCTTTGAACATACCTTGTACATAGAGTTCTTCAAGCGTATGCCACATGACCGTCGGGTTGCCCACTGGCCAGTGAATCAGCATAAGGTCCACATAATCGAGCCCAAGTTGTTTCATTGAATGGTCGACTGTGCGCAGAGTTTCCTCTCTCGTATAGCAGGAATCGCATATCTTTGTCGTGATGAACAGGTCTTCACGTGGAATGCCACAATTCCTGACAGCATCTCCAACGCCTTTCTCATTATAATACATGGCTGCCGTGTCGATGCTCCGATAGCCTACAGACATGGCATCTTCAACTACTCTTTGTGTTGCTTTTTCAGAAACATTATAGACGCCAAGCCCCACCATTGGCATTTTCAGACCATTATTCAAAACCTTGTATTCCATAACCCTCTTTAATATGTTGATACCCTGGATTCAATGAACTGCCAACGACCGTCAGTCTTTACCAGTCGTGATTTTATCTGTAGTCTCCAAGTATGACGGTCACCTCCATAAACGGCAGCATTAACCCTGCTCCTGCCGGTCATCTCCGCTGTTGTTCCATTTACGCTAATGCTAATCCCGTCATCCTCCACGGAATAGTAGTTAAGCGTACCATTCTCTATCTCATGCAGATACTCATTCTTGGACTGTCTGACTCCAGTCATATGAATCAGCACAGATTTCTCTGCCAGTATTGTGTCGAGAGCCGCTATGTCCTTGGCAATCATAGCCTGGTACATCTGATTGTAAAGAACTTCTATTTGACTTTCGTCTTTTTCCCCCTTGCAAGACATAGTGTAAGCATGCTTGCCCTCTGCTATTGCTTCGTTCGTCAGTTGTTTTTTGTCGTCCATATCGTTGCTTTGGTTTTGTAAATGCTTAGTTTCTATCAAAGGTTTTATCTCACGCTCAAAAATGCTTCGCTCCACAATCCTATAGTGTGGACGATACGTCTCACGATATTCAGTTGAGTGACTGATGGCATATTTCCCGGCGGAGAGAATGCTGTCGATAAAATCCTTGTCCTGTTGATAATGAGGTACTTCAATTTGCATCAGATCTATCTTGCCAATAATCAGGTGCCATCGGTCTCTCCAAGATTCAAGAGTAGGATGTTTCGATGAATTTGAACTTCGAATAAATGCATCTAGTAGCAAATCTTCAGATATGACATCCTCTTTTATAGTTCTGATACTGACACGATAATAATTGCTGTCTATGCCACATGGCTCATAGCTCCATGGCATAAGTTCGTCAAGCGATGTGGTGTTAAGCTCTTCGTCCAGATAAGCTTTCACTCTTTGTCTGTCTGAAACAAGATGCTCCGCTCCCATGAAGTCCTGAAAGCACGACTTGTAAATATCAAGAAGACGGGATTCGGGATAAGTCTCCATTTGCCTATTGACAAACCCTGCTATGTCTTGCGCTGATACAGACAACGTCCCAATCAGGATGATTGACAAGATAATCAATTGTTTCATAATCTGAACCTCATAATTTCTCTATATAACCCTGCAAAGTTACAACTAATTATGAAATAATAAAATACCAACAGGTTTTAATATTCTCCTTTTTTCATCATCTTCACCACACTGCCCTCGTCTCTCGACTTTCAAAATCTCTCTCGACTTTCAGAATAATAAAATTCTGATAAATTTGTTTTTTTGTTGTTTTCTTTGTAATTTCGCAATTGAAACCAAAACGGCAGGACAATGATGAAAACGAGACGATACCCCTTCAACATCCAGACATTCTCCAAGATGCGTCATGAAGGTTACATTTATGTCGACAAGACTGACGTGATATGGGACATGGTTAATTTCAGCAACTATGTGTTTCTGAGCCGTCCCCGACGTTTCGGCAAGTCGTTGCTGTCATCCACCCTTCACTCATATTTCGACGGTGACCGCGAGGTGTTTGAAGGTCTGAAGATAATGGACCTTGAAACGGAATGGAAGCGCTATCCTGTGATTCACTTGGACATGAGTGAGGCAAAGGGTCAGCAAACAGTTGAAGGTCTGCGTGAGAAGTTGTTCGTTGCATTGAGGCCATACACAGAAGAGTATGGACAAGATATATATGAGAATCAGCCTGGAAGCCTGTTGAAAGGTATTATCAAACGTGCAAGCGAGCGTAGTGGTTCTCAGGTGGCGGTCATCATCGACGAATACGATGCGCCTTTGCTTGACGCGCTCGACAAGCCCGAACTGCTTGAGGAGCTGCGTAATGTGATGCAGGAATTCTATGTGCCGCTCAAGGCAGCCGACCCTTTTATGCGATTCTGCTTCATCACCGGCATCACGAAGTTTTCTCAGTTGAGCATCTTCTCCACAATCAACAACCTGAAGAACATCAGCATGCTGCCACGTTTCGCTACCATATGCGGCATCACCGACGAGGAAATTGACACGCAGCTGAAAGACGACATAGCAGAGATGGCTGAAGAGATGGGGCTCACGCCCGCGGTGATGCGCGAGAAGCTGCGGCAGATGTACGACGGATACCATTTTTCTGAGTGCTCGCCTGCACTGTATAATCCCTATAGTCTGTTTAATGCAATTTCCGACAGGAAATTGTCCAACTATTGGTTCAGCACCGGCACCCCCCGTTTTCTTTTCAGCCAGATGGACCATTTCCGCACAGACATAACAGCCATGGACAACATCGAAGCTGATGCCACAGAGTTTGATGTTCCAACAGAGGCGATGGATTCTGCCCTGCCACTCCTTTATCAGTCGGGCTACCTCACGATAAAGGGATATGATTCGGAAAGCGATATATATACGCTCAGCATTCCGAACAAGGAAGTGCGCGTGGGCTTCACTCAAGGTCTTATGCCAAGGTATGTCGGTATGGACAGTGGAGCCGTGAAGCTTGGTTTTGCTAATAAGTTCTGGAGCGCATTGAAGAAGGACGACATCGAGTTGGCAATGGAGGAGATGCGCAGCTATCTGGCTTCCCTGCCTTATGTGGAGGGATTCAAGAAGAAACTGGCTGAGGTAAGCAATGCCGAGGGTTTCTATGAATGGACGCTCTACCTGATTTTCTCGATGTTGAACGTCTATGTGGTGACTCAGCAGAAATGTGCTGGTGGACGTGTTGACATGGTGGTCCACATGCCTGACACGATATATGTAGTGGAGCTAAAAATCAACGGAACGGCTCAGGACGCCCTCGACCAGATCAACCCACGCCGTTATGCCATCCCTTACTCCACCTCCGGAAAGCGTGTGGTAAAGGTGGGTGTCAGTTTCTCAACTGAATCGAAGACTGTGGAGGACTGGCTGATTGAGTAGAATTCCCCATTATGTCTTGGCATGCATAATGTAAATCTACACGTCAGTATGCATATTGTTCTTGCTTTCAAAGTGAATTAATTGTTAGCATTTTGTAACTTTGTAGTTGTTATGAGAATCGATTTGAATATAAATCATGCCAATGACTATGCGCATGATATCGGTGCACCGGTATATCATCCACATGTCTCTGTGATTCATTATGATGAGATGGGGGAGATACGCCATAGCTTGAACCGGATTAATTGTTATGGAATTTTCCTGCAAGAGGAATTTCCGGAAGGTCTGACCTATGGAGTGGGGACCTACCACGAAGGCGACGGCTCACTCATGGCTTACTCGCCTGGACAGATTGGAGGAAAACAAGATGACGGCACGAGAAGACAATATCACGGGTGGGTTCTCGTATTCGACAATGAAATCATACAAGGAACTTCAATTGAAAAAAAAATCGACAGCTACCATTTCTTCTCCTACCATTCTAATGAAGCTCTCATACTGACTAATGAAGAAAAGGAAATACTGGCTCAATTGATGGCGAATTTGCGCAGTGAGCTTGATTCACAGACTCAACCAAATGAAAATGATGATATAATCAAGGACTATATATTATTGATTCTTGACTATTGCAACCGATTCTACCTACGGCAATTCCAGGAATTGTCGGCAAAAGACAGCGATATTCTCAGCCGCTTCCAGCAAGTTCTCAACGACTATTACAACAAGGGATTGCAGATGTCGGAAGGATTGCCAAGTGTGAAGTACTGTGCCAGCCAACTTTGTCTTTCCCCTGGATATTTCGGAGATGTAATCAGAAACGCTATTGGGGAGAGCCCGAAGGACTATATTCGCAACTTTATCATTCTGAAGGCAAAAAACCTTATTCTCAGCGGTGATACCATCGACCGCGTGGCAGAACAACTCGGATTCGAATACCCGCAACATTTCACACGTATGTTCAAAAATGCCACAGGCCTCACTCCACGACAATTCTTTGACGAGCAGCGAAAAAGATGAAAACCACAATTTTTCAAAGGATTTTGAAAAACTGATTGAATAGAATTCGCTGTAAAGAAATCTTTCTTCATTTTTGGTAGTTTTCTCCACAATTCGTATATATGGCTTGTGGAATTGTTCTTGTAACTTTGCAATTGTAAACAGAGATGATGCCGACGCTTGACAATCTATGCAAGCAGACTCAGAATCATAGAAACCGATTTAAAAACAAAATCAGAAATGAGACCATATGTTATTTGCCATATGATGGCTTCGCTCGACGGTAGGATTGACTGCGAGATGACAGAGCAGATTGACGACACTAACCATTATTATGAAGTATTGGCTAAACTCGATTGCCCTTCAACTCTCGAAGGCAAAACCACTCTGGCTATGCACTATGCACAAGATGGGTCGTTCCTGCCGAAACTGAAACATGAAAATGCAGGGAGGCAGATTTATAAGGCAGTGGAAGCGGAAGGCTATGCCATTGGGGTCGATACCCATGGAACATTGCTTTGGGACGACAACACGACGGAACTCTTCGGACGCCCACTCATCATGATTCTATCGGAAAACGCAAGTCAGGAGTATCTGGACTATTTGAAGGAAAAGCAAATCTCCTTTATCACAACCGGACTTGACGGCATAGACCTGCCAGACGCATTGCAAACATTGAAAACCGTATTCGGCGTGGAGAGGTTGGCCGTGGTTGGAGGTGGTAATATCAACGGATCCATGCTCGACTTGGGACTCATCGACGAAGTGAGCATGATGTATGGCTATGGAATCGACGGACGAAAGGGAATGGTGGCTGCTTTCGACGGAAGGCCGATGGAACGCAAACCGGTTAGGCTATCATTTAAAAGTATGGAAGAGCAGGATGGTATCGTATGGATGAGATATCAAGTGAATACTAAATAAAAGGGCACTATGAAACAGATTTTATTGCCAATATTGGCTTTGTTGCTTACCTGTTGCTCTAAAGAGAGCGATATGATGGCAGAAACCAACAGCCAGAAAGAAATCGGGAAGACCCTGATCGTTTTCTATAGCTATACAGGAAACTGTCGTGAAATAGCAAATAGCTTGAATTCAATGATTACTGCCGATGTGGTTGAAATAAAGACGGTTGCTGAGAATCAAGACTATAATGCCAATGGATACCAACTCGGAAACGATTTGCTCGAAACCATAAATGCCAACCCTGAAAGTATTGAGTCCTATCCTCCAATTAAAGATGTCAGCAAGGACGCTGAAGACTATGACAACATCATTTTCGTGACACCGTTGTGGCATAGCCAAATGGCGGCACCTGCACAGACCTACCTTTTCAAAAACAGACAGAAATTGGAAGGAAAGCACTTCGCAATGATAGTGTCAAGTTGGAGCAGCGGAATCGCTACTGTTACGAGCAATGCACGGAGGCTTTTGCCTGACGTAATATGGGCCGGTGAACCGCTCTGGATAAATCACAACAACCATTCCAAGCGCAACTCGCTGATAGATACTTGGCTGAAAACACAGAATTTCCAATCTTCAGATAATATGACAGAGAAAATGTATATCACTATTGATGGCAGAACCATGCCGGTCACCCTCGTCGACAACAATGCGTCAAGAGCTCTCGTGGATAAATTGCAGGAAGGTTCACTTACAGTAACACTCAATTCAAGTGCTGATTTTGAAATATGGGGAGGGCTGGGATTCTCGCTTCCTACAGAAAACAAACATATGAACGCACAGCCTGGTGACGTAGTTCTATATAATGGAAGCAATATCTGTCTGTTCTATGGCACTAACTCGTGGAGCTATACTCCCTTGGGAAAGATTGACAACCTGACCGAGAGTGAATTGAGAATCTTCCTCAAAGCCGGTGAAAGCAACATCAAAGTAACATTGTCCTTGGACAATTCTACAAGTGTCAGCAATCTGCGTGCCGACATCCAATCTACAAACGCATATACCCTTCAGGGCATGCCGGCACAGGCTGGGCAACATGGAATTATAATACATAACGGAAAAAAGATAATCAGATGAAAAAAGTATTAATCATGGCTGCATTCGTCATCGCAGTGCTGACGGCTTGCAAATCATTAAATCAATCTAAAACAGGAGTAAATATGCAGAATTTAGAATTAACAAAGGAATGGGACAAGGTATTCCCTTTGTCCGAGAAAGTGAACCACCGCAAGGTGACGTTTAAAACACAATATGGGCTGACGCTCGCTGCAGATGTTTATGAACCGAAGGTGCTTCAGGGCAAGATGCCGGCAATCGCTGTAAGCGGACCGTTTGGGGCATGTAAGGAGCAGTCAAGCGGACTTTATGCCATGCGAATGGCGGAACGTGGATTTGTAGCGATGGCTTTCGACCCTTCATATACAGGAGAAAGTAGTGGGGAGCCGCGCCGAACTGCCTCTCCCGACATCAACACCGAGGACTTTATGGCTGCTGTCGACTTCCTTTCTCAACTTGAGTATGTCGATTCTGAGAAAATCGGAATCATAGGAATTTGCGGATGGGGAGGAATCGCACTCAATGCGGCAGCTGCCGACACCCGGATTAAGGCAACGGTGGCAAGTACGATGTACGACATGACACGTGTCGGCGGAAACGGATATTTCGACAGTGACGACAATGAAGAGGCACGCTACGCTGCACGACAGGCAATGGCAAAACAAAGGTTGACCGATCCGACGGCAATGGCGGGAGGTGTAGTAAATCCACTGCCAGAAAATGTACCGCAGTTCGTTAAAGACTATTACGATTATTACATTACAGAACGCGGATACCACAAACGGAGTGGCAATTCTAACGACGGATGGCGCACTATCGGAACACAGGCTTTTGCCAACAGCCGTTTCCTCTATTATATCAATGAAATCCGTTCGGCTGTACTCGTAATGCACGGAGAAAACGCTCACTCACGATATTTCGGCGAAGCTGCATACAAGTATATGGTTGAGGGAAAGGCAGAAGGATACAACTTCATTGGAAAGCCTAATCCGAATCCCGAAAACAAGGAACTGCTAATCATTCCTGGTGCCACTCATTGTGACCTCTACGATGGCGGCAAGAATAATTATATACCTTGGGACAAACTGGCAAGCTTCTTCCAGGAAAATCTAAAATAACATAAGATTTTTTAAGAGATATTTAATACATACTAATTACTCTAACAGCCCATAGCCAGGGAATTAACCACGGGCTATGGGCTGTTTGCATCTTATTCTGAAAACCTTCCTTTCTGCTGTCTATTGCTGGACGGGCGGCATTGGCGGACCGAACATCATCGCCCTTTTACCGACTGTCATCAATGGACCCTCCAGCTTTTCCACGCTCTCCAATTTGTCTCCGGTTGCGGAGGTCAAGATGTCGGATGTGTTATGGAAACCGCTAATGACCGCTGATGCTGAACGTTCATCTGCAAGAAGAATTTCATAACTGTTGCCAGTCTTCAGCAGTGGGCTTGAAAACAATAGCGAACCACCACGTGGATAGCTCCTGACGAGTCCGAACGACTGAATCGGGCGTTCGCCTGACGACAAGCAGAATACCATCCCGGAGTCAGCCTTTTCAACATTGTAAATAAGGCTGTTCTGACGTGACTTGTCCGAGGTGCGAGTTGGCATGCCTCCAGATGCAAACACCACACCACCGTTGATGTAAAGCGAAAAACCTTCCTCCTCGTTGGAATCAAGACCACATTCGGGTGCATTTCCTCCCAAAGCAACTACATAACCACCGGAAATCAGCAAGTTGCTGTTGGAATCCAGGGCATCGTTCATCACAGAGGCTGCAAACACCTTGCCACCCCATACAATCAGGTTGCCACCGCTATTGATGGCGTCGTCATATGAAGCCACCTCAACCGTGCCACCGCTAATCTCTACGTTGTACTTCGATTCTATGCCTTCGCTCGATTCGCCACCACCACATTTCACTACGGTCCAACCTCCGTCAATATACATGCTGCCATCGCAGCGAAGACCGTCTTCACCACTGTCACTCCCGTCGATGTTGAGAACTCCGCCTAATATGCGGATATCACCTTTGGCGGATATACCTTTGCCCTGGGTCACTTCCACGTTTATCACATTTCCGGCGCGAAACACCATATGACCCTTACTCTTAATGCCGCTTTTGTTATGACCCTTTATGCGCAGACGGCCATGACCGCTGAAACAGAGGGTGCCTTCACTCGTAAGCACGCCGCTTACCTTCGGACTTTCATCCTTCACTTTGGCACGATTAACCGATTTGCGCATCTCGATGCCGTCAATCACCTCGGTCTCGTAATCCGATTCCACAGGACGAGGTGCAAAACTCCAGCGACCTTCACGGTCTACTTCCTTGAAACGGTCCTCCAAACGGTTATCGCTACCCGAAGCAAGCTCTATATAAGTGGGGTAGGGTGTGTTGATTTTAACGGCCTCACCTTTCTGGCTTCTCAATGATAAACCATTGAAAATGATTTTCACCGGGGAATCGCTCTTTATGTCAATGCTGCCATCATCACTAATGCCAGTAAACTCCAATTCCATGGCTTTGCCTTTACAATAGATAACCACGTCGCCATCCCTGTGGCTAACTTTCACACCATTAGGGCAGCTTCCCTCTATTGTTGTATTATTTCCATCAAAACAAATACGCAATTTGCCGGTGAAATGCTGATTCTCCACAAAATACATCCTGGAAGAATCGTTTGACATGGCATCGGCTATTGACTTTGAAGATTCGTCTTCTTCAAGAAAGGCATCATGAAATTCCACACCAAACTGATCTATGCTTCCCATTCCACCCATCATCCAAGGACCTGGAAAACCACCGGGACCACCTTGGAAACCACCGGGACCACCTGGAAATCCGCCAGGACCACCAGGAAAACCGCTAAACGTGCCATCGCCATTTGGACGTTCTGAATTGAAATCCCTTTGGCTTTGAACCACCTCGTTTCCCTGTCGGGGCACATTGTTCCCCTGGTTGTTTTGTGCCATCGTCACAATGCTGAAAATCAGCAGTACAGACATTAAATATTTCTTTTTCATAATGCTTCTTATCTCCCGTTTTTATTATAAAAATTATAATAGTATATTAAAAATAAAAATGCCAACCCTTTGCTTCTCAATAATATATAAGATTCTTTATCCAGTTATGCCCAATCAAAGTTCTCCTTGTCTGCGCCAATCTCAAAATGATATTTGGCAATGCCCAAGTCCATCTGTGAATAGCCGATTAAAGAGAACCGCTTGTGAGCACGCACTTGATGGCGATTGTTCTTTATCCCAATATATTCAAATGAAAATTTTTGTTGATTCACTGCTGTCGGTGCAAGCAAGGCTGCTTCAACTCCCTTTCTGAACCAGGATGGAGAGGATTCGGATGCGTTGCTCACTTTCTCAACTGTCTTAATCTTGTGTCCTACACCTTGAGTCTCACCATAGCCGATGGCAATGTAGCAGGCTATTTTCTCGTCGTCGGCAAGGACATAAGTCCCCGCTACCTTAGAATAACTGAGACCCACCCAGCACGTGTTCAGGCCAAGGGTCTGGGCCATAAGAACCAGGTGCTCGCCGTAGTAGCCTATACGCTCGTCAAGGTCTTCGCTTTTCTTGCCCGCCATGACGAGATAATTCCGCACGTTGCGAAACTTGCCATATTTAGCTAAAGTTCCTTGAAAGGCTTTTGGCTCGTTTTGTATAAGCTGGATATGTAACCGGCCTTTTTTGTTCAGCTCCTCAATCTCCTCTTTCAACACCTTGACGGTTTCTTCACTCAATGCATGGTCTTTATATGCCCTAACGCTATGACGGGCTATAATTGCTTCCTGAATTGTCATAATTCACGATTAAATATTATCATTGTTTACTTATAGATTTTTTCTAAATGTCAATTCTTCAACCAGAGTTTTCCACCTATTATAAATAGCCCTCGATCAGGAATAAAAGACAAGCAGCGGCCTTGAAGGTCATACACTTTCTGAATTTCTGCAGCCTCGGCTGTCGAATTGGTTATGGAGGTCGGTTTCCATCCGGCATTCATGTCCTCGAGAGTGATTACTCGAGGGTCGTCCATGCATTTCTTCCATTCTTCAGCGCTTGTCTTATCCACAAATTTGCCGTTCCAGGTTTGATACCAAGGCATCCACCACGACCACACGGCCTCGTCTGCCACTTCTTTCTCTATGTCGGGAATCGGACCGTTCTCCGACAGGGCTATTATCTTCTTGCCGCCAGTCAGTTTCTTCAGGTTGTCGAACGACACGTAGTTGCTTGAATAGTCGAAATCCGAGTTGTATATATCAGCCGACACTATGTCATAATAGTTCTCTCCGGGATTCCAGTCTTTGTCATTCTCGCCAGCATTCCATACCCATATCACGTTGTGAACTCCCTTCACATTTACCATTTCGTCGAATACAAGGTGATAGAGTTTTATGAAAGCGGCAGAACCCTCACGACCCCACCAGAACCAGCCACCGCTTGCCTCATGAAGAGGACGGAATACTATGGAGATATCCTCTTTCTGCAATTCCAGCAGGTAGTCGGCCACTAAGTCGATGTCGTGAATCAAGTTCTTGTAGAGCGACGAACCCGTATTCCAACTCCCGTCAGAATTCATGGCATCAGAAATCTTCATGTTGCAGTCGGAGGTGTAGAATGCGTCTGTCGAACGGCTCGGGTCACGCCAATGCCATGTAAACGCTGGTATTCCTCCACGCCTATAGGCGTCTTTACACAGATTGATACATTCCCGAGTGTATTCTTTGTTCCATGAGTCGTTCTCGTTTTTACCTGTGGCATTCATCATGTCGAAACCTATCAGAGCCGGATATTTACCACATACTTGATAAACCGCCTTCACGTCCGACTGACGCGCGATACTGCCATACGAACCGGTAAGGTCACCTGTCATAATGCCCGACAATGTCTTCTTGCCGAAATTTTCGTATAGGAAAGTATACATGGAACGGGCGCTCGCTGTGGATTCTTTGTCAACTGGAGTAGGGGATATGTTGAAAGCAAGTTCCGACTCGTCACGCTCCAATGTTATATAGTCAATTCTGAACCATGTCCAGTTTGGTGTTAGTACGATGGAATTACTGCCTGATTTTAAAATATATGTGCCGACAACCGATTCTGACCTGCCATTCACTGTGAAGGTGCTGTTATTACCATTGACAGAGAGGTTCACTTGTTTCTGACCGTATAGTCCGTCGTAACCCACTCTTATCACATATTTATCTCGAACGTCGGATGTGAAGGAAAAAGTGATGCGGGCATTGTCTTCGGTAATTTCCAATGCCTTGCTACCTGAATATTTCCTGTCGGTTATAAGTTGGCAATTAGAATATTTTGCCGATTCCGCCTCAAGTTTTATGACGGAGGCTTTGACGGGTTGAGTGAATAAAACGGTTAATAAAAATGCGAAAAAGAAAATGTTTCTTTTGCAATTTAATCGCTTACAACTTTGTTTGTGTAATTCTACATTATCCATAATTAAAAAAATAATGTCATTTTCAGAACACAAATCCCAAATTCACGTAAAACAATGGCTTTTTGGTCACGTTACTATAACCGACGCTGCCTCCTACAGGACCGAACATGGAATTATAATAATAACTGATAGAACCGCCAAGCATTGTTTTGTTATCAAGGATGTCCTTCATCTTGTCGGCATCCTGACCGGCGGCCAATCTTAACAGTATAATGTTGTTCTCTGTCAGGTTCAATTGTGCCTGAACTTGCGCTGCCAGAAGTTTGTCCCATGCCTGTTCGATGTAGCCTATTCCTGCAAAAGGCATTTGCTCTTCAAGGTAATGACTGAACCATTCACCGCCTATCTTGTTTTGAATGATGAAGGGGGTGTGCTCACCTGAAAGCAGTCGGCCGTAGAGCATTGGTTGAACGCTTATGACTTTATTAACAGGGAACGACATACGCCACGATGCCGAATATTCGCGTGTACCCATGTTGCCGTCTATTCCTGCAAAATTGTCCGTATAGTATACGAAACGGCTATGAAAACGGGCACCTTTGGTAGGAAAATACCAGTTGTTCTCACTGTTGTAGTCCACTTGACCGATATATGTGAACAAATGTTGGTTGGCAGGGTTTACTATCTGATGCTCCGGTGCCTTGTCAACCAACAGGTTGCGGTAATGATAGTAATTCCATGCTGCTCCTATGCGGATATTGAAATTCCGGACATTGAAATTAATGGGAAGCAAAGTCAGGGAATAGCGGTTGTATGTGATGTTAAAGCTTTTCTTACCGTATTCGTATATGTTAATGTCGTTATGGCGGAATTCAAAAGTGGCGCTTTGATGGATAAAGCTGCGCGGGTGGCAATCTATGTTTATGCTCGACATAATACGTTTTCCTAAACGTACAGTGAAATCTAATTCTGTAGGGGTGTGGGTGTGGAGAGGAAAGGAGGCGTTGGCTTGAAGAGCTACAATTTCTTCATTGTCGAACCGGGCACCTACATTTATCTGGTTTGCACGCTTCTCGCCACCTGTAAAGATCAGACGGGCACCCATCGTACCGTCATCCAATTCCACTGCATTTGGCTCTATACGATAGCTGGCTGTCTGAAAAAACAAGTCTTGACGCATGGTTGTCGTTATATTGTCGGCAATTTCCCTTTTTATGCTGTCGCCTGAATGAATGCGGAATTTCGAACGAAGGTAATGCTCGTCTTGAGATGTAAGATTGTCATAACGCAATTCACCAAGGCAATAGGTCTTGGTGTGACTGTCTACATTTGAACGGGAATGGTGGCGATGCTCTATATTTGTAGCCCCAAGTTTCTCGCGCAAGGCCATTATCTCGTCCCAATGCTCCATGGCGGCTTCCTCACCACGGCGAATCAGTGTGTCGATGGCGGAGGCACTGAAGGAGGCGGCTCCATAACCGCTTGTGTTGACTCGGATAAACAAGTCGCTCAACGATATGTTTTCTTCATATTTGTTCTTGCAGTTCACGTCGACGATCTGACTTAATATAGAGCCGGCAGAACCCAGGTCTTCTGCAGTCTTAGGCTTACCCTGAACACCAACGCCTATAATAATGTCGGCACCCATGTCGCGGGCCACATCGGCCGGGTAGTTGTTGCGAAGACCTCCGTCAACCAATACCATATCGCCCTTACGAACTGGAGAGAAAACACCGGGGATGGCCATGCTGGCACGCATCGACTCAGAAAGAATGCCACTATGAAAAACCACTTCTGTGTTGTCTATGATATTCGTCGTCACACAGGCAAACGGAATGGGAAGTGTGTTGAAATCTATGGAGTCGTTGTAGGGATACGTGAGTTTGCCGAATATATCATTGATGTTTTTACCCATGATGAAACCACCACCGGAATTTGTGTTACGAGTCCGGAAATTAATACTGCGCGACATCATATACGTGTTTTGGTCTTCACGTTCGGATATGGTCTGATGGCTTAGGTCTTCACGGTCCGACAATATATAGCCCCAGTCTTGACCCCTTACTATCGAGTCAAGCTCAGACGAACTGTAGCCGCAAGCATAAAGACCTCCGATAATGCTTCCCATGCTTGTGCCAGTGATGATGTCTACCGGGATGCCGGCTTTCTCCAAAACCTTCAGCACACCGATGTGGGCCATGCCCTTTGCTCCTCCACCGCTAAGTACCACTGCCACACGCTTTCGACTCGATACGGTCTGACTGCTCATGGTCAAATTCAGTAGAAAAAAAACAGTAAGGATAATAAATGTTTTTTTCATGAAAAAATTTGATTTTTATTCTTATTCCAGAAATGAAGATGGTAATAATAGACTACAGGCCATTATTAATCTACATTGTCGGGAACTGCAAGCGGTACGTCCTTCTGAGAGATATAGAACATAATCAGCACCACAGGCTTCTTACCACGGTTCTCACCATGATGAACAGGACCAACCATCTCTACTACCGGTTCGCCCTCATGAACCACTTTCTCCTTACCGTCTACTCCGATGATTGTCAGTTCTCCCTTTTCCAGTATGCCGTAATTCATCACTACATGATGATGCCATCCCAGTTTCTCCCCGGGTTGAATCACATAACGCATTACTACCAACTCCGGCTTGCCTGAAGGATAATCAGGGAGATCCTTCCCGTCCCAACTCTGGCTTGTGCGAAGCAATTCATCTACCTGAACCGGTTGAACACTCACACTCTTCTGAGTGCCGCACGACATCATTGCAGCCATACTCATTACGGCTGCCGAAAGAATAAATAATTTGATTCTCATTTTGATTTTTATTTTGGTTTTCTTGATTATCTGTTTTGTATGGCAAATGCTTAGTCTTCGGTCAATTGCTTGAAAATACGGCGGTCGGCTAAAGATGTGGTTGAAGGAATTAGCAAGCCGTGGTCAATCGCATATTCTTCGGTCTCTTCACCTTTCGTGATATACAAACGCCAGAACTTACGGCCATTCACCTTCACCTTCTTTACTTTGTAACTGCACGTGAATGTCACTGTTACCGGACGTGTTGCTTCTCTTGACCAACGTGGAGGAGGAATCACCTCGCCGGTCTCTAAGTTGGTCACTACTGGAAGGTCTTTCTCATATATCTCCCATTTCACATGAGTGATCTTCACTTCGTTGCGGCTGATGAATACAAACGTCTCCTTAGAGCCGGTCATACCAACGTCGTGAAGCATAATCTCATTGTTGTATTCCCATTTTGTGCCAACGAGATTCGGCTTCTTGGCTGAAATGTTCGAAACAAACAATATCGACAGAACTGCCAACAGAAAAATTCTTTTTGTCATAAGGACTTGTCTTTTAATAGAATAATTTATACCGCACTTGCTTGATTGCGGGGAATTTTTGAAAATCTGCTTTTGCAATATGTCACAAAAATAAGATTTTAATCCCGATTCTACAAATTATTTGAAAAAAAAAGAAAAAACATGTTTCTGCGAACATAGAGTTCGTAGGTTTAAATTATATTTGCCACAAAATCAAAAGTACTATGCCAAAAAACAAAAGCGCAATGGTCCGCTATCAGATTCTTGACCGACTGTTGGCCGACCGAAATCATGACTATTCGCTCGACGATCTTACTGAGATTGTGGCTGACGAACTTGTGGAAATCGATCCCGAATCCGATGGTGTCACTCGTCGCACTATCGAGAAAGACATTCAGTTTCTCGAAACGGTAAACACGCCACCGGCCGACATCAAGCGATACACTCTGCATGTATATAGCCGCGAAAAGCAGAAGACGGTGCGCAAACATTGTCTCAAATATGCTGATCCGGGATTTTCAATCTTTAATCAGGACATGAGCGACGAAGAACGAGAACTTCTTGCAGGAGCACTCACTTTGTTGGGACATTTCGACGGATTGCCTCAATTTGAACAGCTCGAAAACCTACGACTCAAAGTGAGGCTTCGCCAGAGGAAGAGCAAAGTCATCTCGCTTACGAAAAATCCAGTGGAAAAAAGCAATATACTCGGACAACTCTTCAACACCATTATCAATAAGCAGGTTATAAGGCTAAACTATCATCGCTTTAAGGAGGACCACGACCGGGTGTTCATTTTAAGCCCATATCTGCTTAAGGAATTCAACAGAAGATGGTATCTCATTGGAAAGGACTATGAGGATGAAACAATCCGCAACCTGGCACTCGACAGAATCGTCAGTGTGGAGCAACTTCCAGCATATAAATACGAGATACCTCGAGGCGATGTCAACGAAAGATACAACGACGTGATAGGAATCACATACATCGCCGATGAGCCGTTGCAGCATATCGTGTTCTGGGTGAGCGACGAGTCAGATGATTATGTGCAGACCAAACCGCTGCATCATTCACAAAAATGCCTGTCGGAAAGTACAGAACGGCGGCTAAGGAAGAAGCATCCAGCGCTAAAGGGGGGCACTTTCTTCAGCATCGACTGCAAGAAGAACTATGAACTTATTAGGGAACTGATCTCTTTCGGACCCGAACTGCTCATCATATCTCCCGAAGGATTGCAGCAGGAAGTTGCGAACCGAATTGTAAAGATGGTGGAAAGATATAAGAACCTCTGATTGAATTTAGTATGAAACGCGTGGTCTACTCGAAATAGAAGGTGAGCATTATCATCTTTGATGCAGCCTTGTCCACACTCTTGGTGAAAATCAGAGGGTCGGGGTTCGTCAGGTCGGAGCGGTTCTTGTTGATTATATTGCCCAAGCCATAGGCAAACTTGATTTCCGGGATGAATTTGAAGAACGGACCATAGAAATCACATCCGAACCCAACTTCAAGATAACAGTCGAAATGCTTGAGAAGCAAGTCCTTGCCTTGCTTCACAGTAAGGTCATACATGGGATTCACACCTGCCACCACGTAAGGACGGTAGTTGTTGAAACGCTCACCTGCTATCTTCACGTCAATCGGAATGGAAATGTAGGTTGATTTCAGATTCTGAATCTCGTGGTCGCCGTTCAGGTGGTTAGTGAATTTCACGTCTTTTGAGCCGAAATGCATCGAAGGAATAACACGCAGGGAGAATGTCTCGTTGAGTTTCAACTCTGCAAGCACGCCCACGCTGAACCCAGGCTCGTAGTTCGGGGCATCGGCATACCAGTTGTTGCCGGCATCGTCAATAAAGCCGTTGTTGGTGATTTCTATATCCTGAAGATGAACACCGGCCAGAAATCCATAATGGAATTTGCGCTGGTCAATGTAAGGGCGGTTCATCACTCTTCGCTTCTGGGCATAAGAATGAATGGGATAGACACATAGCATCACGGCAATGCAACATATTTTCAGAATAAGGGTCCTGAAAGAGTGTGGATGTGATTTGTATGTCCGTAGTATTGCTAACACTGTCGCTGACTCTGTCTTGGAATAAATGTTACTGATTGCTGAGAAACCTCAGTGTATATAACTAACGTAATTTTATACGCTTTATTGCTTTTCATCCGATTTTGATGCTTCACCCGACAACACCTGCCATAGACGGTCGGATGGGAGAGGGGCGGTCAGGCTTATCTGTTTCTTCGATACTGGGTGAACGAATTCAATGCTCCTTGCCAAGAGGCTGATGCTTCCGTCGGGATTGCTACGTGGAGAACCGTATTTCAGGTCGCCACGGATTGTAAGACCCACTTTCGACAGTTGACAGCGGATCTGATGATGACGGCCAGTGTGAAGATGTACTTCTACCAACTGATAACGGTCGGAACTGCCAATCACACGATAGTCGAGTAGGGCGTGTTTCGACTGTGCCACCTCGTGGTCGTAGGCATACGATTTGTTCTGCTTCTCATTACGAACAAGCCAATGTTCCAGCAATGCTGGTTCAGCCGGCAACGACTCATCTGGGACATTACTCTTCTTGGGAGTGATGGCCCAATAGGTTTTCTTTACCTTGCCAGTGCGGAACATCTCGTTCAGACGGGTCAAAGCCTTGCTGGTACGGGCAAACACCACAAGACCTCCAACAGGACGGTCAAGACGATGAACCACGCCCAAAAACACCGCACCGGGCTTAGCGCAACTCTCCTTGATATAGGCCTTCACCTTTTCGCTTAACGGCTCGTCGCCACTCTTGTCCCCCTGAACAATCTCGCCCGGCGATTTGTTCACCACTATTATATGGTTGTCTTCGTAGATGATTTCCACTGACTTTCAGTATTTTTGATGTAATAAAAACCAAACACCATCCGGAGCATTGTGTGCTGCCGGATGGTGGGATGACTGTTGGATGAAGGTAAGATTAGGTGTTCATACCGCCGTCTACTTGGATTACCTGTCCGGTCACATAGCTGGAGAGGTCGGAGGCAAGATAAACTGCGGTGTTGGCTATGTCGTCAACACTGCCACCACGACGAAGAGGTATCTTCTTCTTCCATTCTTCACGTACGCTGTCTGGCAATGCGGCTGTCATGGCTGTTTCGATGAAGCCTGGGGCGATGGCATTGGCACGAATGCCTTTCGGACCCATCTCCTGAGCTATCGATTTGGCAAGGGCAATCAAACCGGCCTTAGAGGCGGAATAGTTGCACTGGCCTGCATTGCCGTGAACTCCTACAACACTCGACATGTTGATTATGCTGCCACCCTTCTGACGCATCATGATTGGTACACAAGCATGAATGAAATTAAAGGCGGATTTCAAGTTCACGTTTATCACTGCATCCCACTGAGCCTCAGTCATGCGGAGCATAAGGCCGTCTTTAGTGATGCCGGCATTGTTCACGAGAATGTCGATTGTGCCAAAGTCTTCTTTCACTTGGGCAACCACTTCTTCTGTCTGAGCAAAATCAGCTGCATTCGAAGCATAGCCTTTGGCCTTTACGCCTAAAGCGGCAATCTCCGACTCGGTTGCCTTTCCGTTTTCGTCTATCACCAGGTCGGTGAAGGCAATGTTTGCACCTTCCTGAGCGAATTTCAATGCGATAGCTTTACCGATACCGCGTGCTGCGCCTGTTATCAGCGCAGTCTTTCCTTCTAATAGTCCCATATTATTTCGTTAATGTTAATGGTGTATGCTTGTTTTGTAGTTGACGGGTCACCATGTTGCGAACATAGTAATAAAGATCTTCCGGACCTTGGGCTGTGTATCGTCCGAAAATGTAGGGAACCTCACAACCTTTCAGACAATAGTGCATGATTTCGGCAGTCAACTTCACGTTCATGATGTCGAACACTCCCTCGTCGTTCCCCTCGTTCAGTACTCGTCGGAAGAGAGATATCTCGGTGCGGTCGAAATTCTTACGTACTGTCTCCACTTTCCATATCTCCCTGAAAAACTCAGCTCTCAACGTGCCGTTACGAAGAACCACCTCCTTTATCACTTCAAGATGAGCGAATATCAGCTGTACTATCTTGTCCTCAGGGGGAATGTTCTTCTTCGCTACCTCTTCCAAACGGGAGAACAAACGGTCCAATTCCGTCTCTATTACTGCAAGATAAATCTCCTCCTTGCTCTTGAAATAGGTGTAAAGAGTACGACGGCCACGATTCGACGCAATCGCGATATCGTTCATCGTGGTGCCTTCAAGACCGTTCTTGGCAAACAACTGACGGGCTACGTCGATAAGGGTGTTGCGGGTTTTGGATAGTGCCATGTTCGTGAGAGTTTACAAATCAGAATACCGTCGGGCTATGATGTGTTTCTTTTGCCTATGATAACTCTAAGTCGGCTGCAAAGATAAAACAAAAAAGTGAATGCAACAAAAAAAATTGCACTCACTTTTATGAAATATTGTTAAAACGTTTAGTAATAAGTGTTTACAAATTGCACACTTTTACGGCGTTTGAGAAAACATTCTTGTGCTTTATCTACCGTACAAAAGGGTGTCACCAGAGCAATTTGCTGTCGGCTATCCAACCTCTGTAGGTGCCATTTGCATAATATACCTTTGACCATACACGGCCGTTAGCAGTTGGGTCGGCATATACCCATGTGCCGTCTTTTACCTTGCCGATTATACTGTAATTCGTGCCTGGGCCGCTGCGCAGATTGGTGTAGCCGCCTTCTGGCTTCACGCGTACTTTAACTATACCGTTATTGTTTGAATAACTTGAACGGCTATTGCCGAATACTACCTTGCTCGACGATATGTAGCCTATGAAACGGCCGCCACGACCGGAATAAACTTCATACCAGCCTCTTACAAGAGAACCTACATAGATGCCGCTGCCGTCGCGTACTTTCTTCACAATGCTGTAGTTTGTGCCTGGACCGCTGCGGACGTTTGTGTAGCCGCCCTCACGCTTCACTGTGGCATAAGTCTGAGCATTCAGACATATGGCGAGAAGGAAGGTCAGCATGAATCCTAAGAGTCTTTTCATAATAAAATAGTTTTAAAGGGTTAATTAATAATATCTTAACGCATGGAGTAAACCACGTCCATGATTTTCTGACCAATCTCATTGGCGGCTGATTCACTCGATGCCTCGGAATAAACGCGGATGATTGGCTCGGTGTTCGATTTGCGGAGATGCACCCACTTGTCGGCAAAGTCAAGTTTCACTCCGTCGATGTCGTTCACTTCAACGCCGGGTTCATTCTTATACATCGCCTTCACCTTCTCTAATATCTGGTCTACATCAGTCGATGGATCCAAATCGATACGGTTCTTGGCGATGAAATAATTTGGATAGGTATTCCTCAATTCGCTCACCTTCTTGCCTTCGTGGGCCAAATGACTCAGGAACAGGGCTATGCCTACCAATGCGTCGCGACCATAATGGGCGGCTGGATAAATCACACCGCCATTGCCTTCACCACCAATCACAGCGCCTGTCTCTTTCATCTTCGTAACAACATTCACCTCACCTACAGCTGCGGCATTATATTCCTTGCCGTATTTGCGAGTCACGTCGCGAAGGGCACGGGTAGAACTGAGATTGCTTACTGTGTTGCCGGGAGTGTGCTTCAAAATATAGTCGGCTACACTTACCAAGGTGTATTCTTCGCCAAACATCTTGCCGTCTTCCTGTATGAATGCCAGACGGTCAACGTCGGGGTCAACTACAAAGGCTATGTCGTGTTCGCCCTTCGACATCAAGGTCATGATGTCGGATAAATTCTTTTCCAATGGCTCTGGGTTGTGCTGGAAGTCACCGGTAGGGGAATCGTAGAGTGGGGTGATCTTTGCCACACCGAGTTGTTTGAGCAGTTGAGGCAATATGATGCCGCCAACGGAGTTGATGGAATCGAACGCTACCTTAAAGCCGGCTTGCTTAATCGCTTCCCTGTCAACCAAATCAAGCGATAATACCAGGTCGATATGTTTCTGATTATAACTGTCGTCTTCACGATAATGACCGAGATGGTCCACGTCGGCATACTCAAACGATTCCTCTGATGCAATCTTCAGCACCTCGTTGCCCTCGGAAGCATTCAGAAACTCACCATGCTCATTCAGCAGCTTCAGGGCGTTCCAATGACGGGGATTGTGGGAGGCGGTTATGATGATGCCGCCACAGGCATGCTCCATGGTCACTGCTATCTCGGTTGTTGGAGTCGTGGCAAGGCCTATGTTGACTACGTCAAAACCCATGCCCATTAAAGTGCCGCACACCAGGTCCTTAACCATGCTGCCGGATATGCGGGCATCTCGACCTACTACTATCTTGTTGGTATCCACTTTGGTTGTTCGGCGGATCAAAGTCGCATAGGCAGAGGTGAATTTCACGATGTCAAGAGGAGTCAGACCTTCGCCCGACGGACCACCTATCGTGCCGCGTATGCCGGATATTGATTTTATTAAACTCATCTTTATTTGAATTTTGTATTGTCTTTTTTTAATAAATCTTACATCTCAAATCTCAAATCATACATCTTAAATCATACATCTTAAATCATACATCTTAAATCTCTTGTACTATTTTCCCAGTTCGTAGTATATCTCGTAATAGTAAGGAAGGACATAGTTGGCTGCATTGGTCGTGCCGGAAGAATGAGGAAGTATAAGCCTTACGAATGCCTGCTTGCCAGCATAACGTGTGAGAAGTATGTAGTCCAAAGGCTTTAGCCATCCCGTTGGAACGTTGCTGCTATAGTAGCTCTTCATGTAGCCCTCTGTGAATGAGGCTGTATAGCTCCGGGCTTCTGCCTGATAGGTGCAGAGGAATTTGTCAACAACTGCCGATGTGTAATAATTGGTATGAGTGGTGTCGGCATTCTCAATGTCGTATTCAAGAAAACGGCATAGGATAATCTTGGATATCTTCTTGTCGGGCTGCTCGTTTGCCATCTCTTCAAGAGATTTGCCTTCGCCCTTTCTCACGATTTGCATATAAATACCGCTCTCGTTGAAGAGTACAAACTCATTTCTGTCAACATTTGTGGTGTAGCCCTGTTCTTCAAAGGTCGATTCATCTATACGGTTGATTGGTTCGTCGAAAAACGGATTGTCCTTCAGAAATTTGTTGATCGCATTCTTTTCCTTGTCCTTCATCTCTGCATAGGTCTCACCGTCCTTACAGGAACTGATTGTAAATTGCGACATTATAACGATAAAAAGCGATATTGCTGCAAATAGAATCTTATGCATAATTCAAATATATGAATGATAAAATGTTGAATGATTCACAAAAAATCACAATGCTTTTCAGCAAAGTGTACAATTCGCTGCAAAGTTAATAAAAATATGCTTAATTCAATGAAAAATCAGAAAAAATAAGTTTGCACTATGCAAACATCACGTCTTGCTGAGATGCCAAAACTATTTTTGATGTTTTTTTTTGGATATGCCGACCGAAATGCTTATTTTTGCATATTAAAGCCATAGGTAATAGCATTTGAAATGCCTAATTACCCGTCATTCAGTAATGTCATCAGATAATCAGCATACAGAAAACACTGCCAATGCCGACATCAAGCAGGATGCGGACATAAAACCGACTACGGATGTTAATCCGCAGCCGGACAAGACTGTAGTGGAGGCTCCGGATGACAAGAATGCAGATGAAGAACCGGAAAAGCCTGCTGCAAAAGAGAAGAAAAAGAAAAGCATTCCAAGAAGAATCTTGAAATGGACTCTGAAAACATTGCTAATTCTTCTGCTGATTATCATAATTATCCCTGTACTCGTCTATCTGCCTCCTATTCAGAAATTTGCTGTCGATAAGGCAAGTAAATGGTTGTCGGAAGAAACCGGAATGGAGGTCAGCGTAAAGGAATTCAGCCTCGGGTTTCCACTCGACCTCGATATGGGCGGAGTATTGGCAGTGCAGGAAGGCGACACTGTGCTTAATGCACGCAGCCTATCCGTTAGCGTACAGCTAATGCCACTCTTCAACAGCAAACTCGTTGTGGATGCAGTGGAACTCAACGACATACAACTCAACACGAAAAACCTTATCGACGCACTGACCCTCAAGGGAAGAATCGGAACACTGTCACTCTCTGCCGACGACATCGACTTGTCAGAGCAAAAGGGTACAATCAACAAAGTGAGGCTGAAGAATACCGACATCACACTCGCACTTCCTGATTCCGTGCCTGAAGACACAACTGTGAGCGAACCGATGAAATGGAAATTCAATCTGCAGGACATACAGACCGACAATGTGAAATTCATTCTCCTCCTGCCTCCACAGGCTGATAGCACGGCTCTCACTGTCAACATCGGACATGGTGACTTCGTAGGGAAAGTGGACATGGAAACTTCTGTTTATGACTTCTCCAAAATACGCTTGAAAAATTCTTCTGTGGCGTATAGGATGGGGAGTGATATGGACATGAACATTGGCTTTGAACAACTGGCTCTGATGGCTAATCTCAACCTAAATGAAGGTGACTACAAACTGAGGGAATTGCAGATGGATCAACCCGACATCAACATCGCATTGGGTGATGAATCCGACCTCGGACTTGCTGCTGCTTCATTGCATCTCGACGGAGATGTCAATCTCAACACGTCGATTTACAAATTCGCAGATATCGTTATTCACGAATCGAAAATCGCATTCGGACAAGCACCCGACATGACGCTAATCGTTGACTCCAGAAAAATCAGTCTCGACGGATTGCTCGACATGAACACTTCCATTTATCATTTCACCGACATCGTGCTCGACAGCTCACAAGTGGCGATGGAGCAGGGAAGAGACATGACACTCAGTGTGAATCTGCCGAGAGCAAGCCTCGACGGAAGGCTGAATATGGAAACCGGGGTCTACGACTTCTCTGGAATAAACCTCTACAGACCGAATATTGCGATGAACCAGGGTGGAGGCGACATGAAGCTCGACGTGAATATGGACAAGGCGATGCTCAATGCACAACTCAACATGAACAGTTCCGTTTATGAGTTCAAGGGAATAAGGCTCGACAATTCCAAAATTGCCATGAAGCAGGGACGCGACATGACTCTTGACATGACCATGCAGAAGACGGCGCTCGATGGAAAACTGAATCTGAACAACTCCAAATATGCGTTTAACAACATCGTACTCGCCAATACAAACATAAAGATGAGGCAAGGAGGGGATATGAACCTCGATGTCAACATGGATAGAGCTTCGCTTAATACCGACATGGACCTGCAACGCTCGCAATTCTCCTTCGACGACGTCAGGATGGAACGCTCCAGAGTGAACATGACCACTGGCGACGGAATGACGGTAAATACCGAAATCGGTAGAGGTTCGTTAAACGGACAGCTCGACCTCAACAAAGGCAATTATGCCTTCTCGAACATCGCACTTGCAAACACTTCGCTCAAATATGATGCTGACCAAAGTCTACCGCAAAAAGGATTCGACGCAGCGCATATGGCGTTCAACAATTTGAATGCCAACATATCAAGCTTCAAATATGGAGCCGACGGCGAGATGGCGGCGGATATAGCACATTTCTCGGCTAACGAACGCAGTGGACTCACTTTGAATGATGCTGCCGGCTCGTTTGCCATGAACGATAAACGGCTGAAACTCGACAATTTCTATCTTAGAACTCCTAATTCCAATTTATCACTCGACTATGCCATGGACATGAATGCCTTCGACACGCCTGCCAGAGGTGCTAAGCCGGGACAGTTCAGCGTCAACCTCGACGGAACTTTAGGAAAACGGGATATGGCACTCTTCGTAGGTGATATGTATCCGGAGTTCGAAAAGAAATGGCCGGAGAAGGACTTGAGAATCAAAACGGTGGCGCAAGGTAACATGCAAAAGCTGAATGTCAGCGCTTTCGAAGCGCATATGAACGGTATCATGGACATCAACGGAAGTCTGAACGCCACCAACCTCACTAACGACAACATGGCACTGGCAACGAGGTTCAATGCGAAGATTTCTGATACAAGCTTTATCAAGAGTTTCCTGCCAGCCGACATGCAGGAGGAATACAATCTGCCTGACAGAATAGACCTTGTGGCAGATGCCAAATACGACAGAAACGGAATTTATGCCGTGGCGAACGGATGGATTGGAGATATGGCGGTCAACATGAACGGAAAAGTGGGACTCAATGACGAGGATTATGACTTCATGGCCGACCTATCCAACTTTAACCTCCGTGATTTCATGCCGCATGGGGAACGGCTCTCGCTAACCGGATTCGTGGCTGCGAAAGGACATGGATTCGACCCGTATGCTCCTACGACGGTATGCAATGCACAACTTGACCTCAGCCAACTCACATATGAGGACTATGAACTGGAGAACATCAATGCAACTATTGCACTCTACAGGGGAGACCTCGACGCATCACTAACTGTGAGAGACCCGAACCTCAGAACCAGCATGGCTATCAGCGGAACGCTACAGAAAGACAACATCAACGCTACTGCATCTATCGACCTGCCACATGCCGACCTCGGAGCTCTCGGGCTTTATGACGGTACAATGAAAATGGCTACTGGAGGCAATTTCTCTCTATCTACCGATTTGGACAGCATATTCAGGGCTACGGCGGATGTGGATTCGCTATTCATGGTTATCGATGAGGACACGCTACACACTCCGGAGCTTACACTGCTTGCGGAAACAAATAACGACTCCACTAAACTCGATATGAAGTCGGGGGATATGTTCGTTGATTTCTTCGCACCGGAAAACTTGTTGACACTCGTTGAGAAGTACCAAAACGTGGGAGAATTGGCAATGAGATTCGGTGGACAACGAAAACTGAATCTAAACTTGCTCAAACGACATCTGCCAGAGGCTGTACTGAAAGCCGAAGTGGGTACCGACAACTTTGTGTCAAACATATTGCGTCTGCAGGGTATTAATTTCGACAAAGTATCGGCGGAATTCTTCACCAATCCTGAGGACGGAGTCTATGGCAAGGCATATGTCGACAATTTGGAAAAGGATTCCATGATGGTCAAGACTGTGGACCTCAATCTGCGCCAAGACACAACGCAAATCGCATTCGATGCAAGTCTGCTCATTCCTGACCAAACGAAAATCGACGGATTCACTGCCAAACTCGACGGATACGTAAGACTGGATGAAGCTAAGGTGATGCTGAAACATTTCAACCAGAAAGGGAAAATGGGGCTTGACCTCGGATTCCTCGTCGATTTCACCGACTCTGCATTCATCGGACATTTACTGCCCGAAAAACCTACTTTGGCGTACATAAAATTCAAGGTGAACGAAGACAACACAGTCACACTCGACACACTCGGAAGACTTTTCGCCAACATAAACCTCGAATCATTGGAAGACAGCTGTACAATCGACATCTTCGCCAACCCTCAGTTTGTAGGACAAGATATACATGCCAATTTCCATGCAGTCGATTTGGCGAAGGTCTCTGCACTTATTCCAAGCATGAATCCTCTGAAAGGACACCTCGACCTGTTTGCTTCTTACCGACAGGAGGGCGAACAGACGAAAGTGCGTGCCAACACCATGATGAACAATCTGGTCTACGACGGCACACCGGTGGGTAATCTCGGGACTACCATCGTATATATACCGGTCGATTCCACCCTACATAAGATTGACGCGAGAATGATGCACGAAAATTATGGTGTCCTCAATGTGGCTGGTACATACAACGCTGCTCAAGGATTGCAGAACGGAGTGGATGCAGATGTAAAGTTCAATGATTTCCCTCTATCCATCTCTGCTCCGTTTATTCCGGATCAAATCGTCAGAATGGGAGGTACTCTCGGAGGAAATCTACATGTGAACGGACCAGTCGACAAGTTGATGATTAATGGAGAATTGCTGCCCGACAGCATGACGGCAACATCCGACATGTATTCCCTCAAACTGGCATTTGAAGACAAACCAATATCGTTCGATAACAGCAAAATCACATTCAACAACCATAAAATCTATGGATACGGAACGGTGCCGCTTACGCTCGGAGGGTATGTCGACATGGGAAACATGGATAATATGGAAATGAACCTGAGACTATATGGAAGAGGTTTCAATCTCATCGATGCACCGAGAACAAAACGCTCTGTAATGTTCGGAAAAATGTACGGTGATTTCTTTGCACGAGTAAGCGGCACATTCGACAACATGAACATTAGGGGAATGGTCAACGTGCTGCCTACTACAGACATGACTTATGTCATGGCTAACACTCCGCTTTCAATCGACTACCGACTTTCTGACATCGTCACTTTCGTGGATTTCACACAGCCACCGATGGACGTGCAGGAGAGGGAAAAAACGTCGTTCGGAGGTATCGACATGAATGTCAACCTTAATATCCAGAACGGTGCACAGTTCCATTGCGAGTTCTCTGCCGACAAACAAAGCTATATCAATGTAGAAGGTGAAGGCGCGCTGACTATGACATATACTCCGCAAGGCACTCTATCGCTGCTCGGACGATATACCATCGATGAAGGTGACATGAAATACACCCTGCCGGTCATACCGCTCAAGGACTTCAAAATCACTCCGGGCAGTTATGTCGAATTTACGGGCGACCCGGGAAACCCAACACTCAACTTCTCTGCAACAGAGGACATGACATCCACTGTCAGCGACGATTCGGGAAGCCGCTCTGTCAAGTTCAAGACTGGCCTCGACGTGCAGGGAACATTGGAGCAGATGGGACTCTTGTTTACTATAGATGCACCGGAAGACATGGTGGTAAAGAACGAACTGGCTGGAATGAGCATTGAGGAACGGAACAAACTCGCCGTCGCTATGCTCTGCACAGGTATGTATATGTCGTCATCTAACAGTAGTGGCATGGACGCTAACAATGCTCTCAACACATTCCTTGAGAAGGAAATCAACAATATTGCTGGAAAAGCACTCAACACAATGGTCGATGTCAACATGGGAATGGAACAGCGTACACGTGACGACGGAACTACAAGAACCGACTATTCATTTAAGTTCTCCAGAAGATTCTTCAACAACAGGCTTAACGTCATCATTGGAGGAAAAGTAAGTACCGACGGCGACGGAAACCAAAGGGAGTCGGGAGCATACATCGACGACGTATCACTCGAATGGAGACTCGACCAGGGAGGCAACAGATATGTGAAACTCTTCCATGAGAAAAACTACGAAAATCTCTTTGAAGGTGAGTTGATAAGCAACGGAGTAAGTTATATATTCCGAAAGAAAATGGATAAATTCTCCGACATATGGAGATCGATTCAATTCATAAAGAACAGAAACGAAGGTAAGTAATAAATGGCTGTGATAATACAGTTTTTATAACTTGAAATACATTCAGGCCATTATTAAACATAAATATCTGAATCTGAAAATGATTATATAAGAATGTCGAAAATTGCGAACATACATAAATTCCTAATCCTATTGGTAATGACCATTATGGTTAATGCCTGCTCAACGGTGTCGAACATGCCGGAATGGGAGAAACTTTATACGGGATTGAAAAAAACTACCGTTCAGGACCAACTCGGAACCTATGCTGAGAGTGAGGCGCTTTCGGAAGTCAAGGCATTGCTTGCTTATCCGCCTAACAACTCACTCTTCGGCAGTTCGTCTGTGCGTACACCGTTGCCAATCGGATTGTGGATACACAATAGGTTTGAAGGAAAAGAAAACCCTACGGATTTCGACAAGTGGCTCAATAATGCTTTCGGTTCGGAATATGTCACTATCAATGCCGTTAACCCACAGACTCGGGCACAAATCGCTACAAACACTCTTCAAAACTATGGATATTTCAATGGAAACGTCACATATAAACTCATCGACCAACCTAACCCTAAAAAACAGAAGATACAATACGACATCGACCTGAACGAACCTTACATGCTCGACACGGTGGTATATGCTTTCCACGATGTGCAGGACAGTATCATTAATGCTAATTTCGACAAACGATATCTTAAGCAGGGCGACCAGTTCTCTGTAGTGAATCTCGATGCTGAACGGTCGCGTATCACAAGCGATATGAAAGACAACGGATATTATTATTTCCGTGACGACTATCTCAGTTATTTTGCCGACTCTCTGCAGAAGCCACAGGCGGTGGTGCTGCTCGTAGGGCCTAATCCTGACGCTCCGGAATTGGCGTCAAAGCAGATGAGTGTGGGCAACATCAATTTCTATATCAGAAGCAAAAACATGGGAGCTGCCGTCAGACGCGACAGCACTCAGTCCGATTCTGTTAGGAGAATCAGGATGCGACAGGCTATGGCATACGACGACAGTCTCGTACACGAAGGGGTGAACTTCGTCTTTCAGGGTGAACATTCTCCTATTAGTACAAAAGTGCTCAGGAGAAACATTAAGATTCTTCCCCATTCGCTCTATCGTAAATGCGATGTGGATGAAACCACTCGAAATCTGAGCAATATGCAGATATTCAAGCAGATACAATATTCGTTCGTGCCAAGGGATTCCGTTAACGGAGCAGATACTCTCGACCTCAACATAAGTGTCACTATGGATCAGCTTATGGATCTTGAAGCCGAATTCAGCTTCACACAGAAAAGCAACGACCAGGTGGGTCCTCATGGAAAGGTCAGCATATCCAAACGTAATGCGTTCGGACATGGTGAAACAATGAAAATCGACCTCATCGGGTCGTATGAATGGCAGACCAAAAGCAGCAAGAGAAACACGCAGACACCGCCTGATTCCTATGAAGCGGGGTTGAACTTCTCTCTCTCTTATCCTTGGCTTGTCTTCCCGGGATTATCTAAAAGAATCTATCATTATCCGTCGGCTACGGCATTCAAGGCGAATGTCGACCATATTAACCGTTCAGGATATTATAGGCTTATCACATTCGGAGTGGAGGCTGATTATGATTTCCAAACTTCCGACTATATCAAACACCAGTTCATTCCTATAACTATCAAGTATAACCACCTGCTGCAGACGTCCGACTATTTCAATGAAATAACATCTACGAATTCTGCGCTTTACATGTCGCTTAAAGACCAGTTCATTCCTGGCATGCAATATACGTTCAGATTCGACAATTCAAGTAAGCCGCTTACAAGGTCTATCACACACTTGGATCTCACGGTGAAAGAAGCGGGTAACGTGGTAAGCGCATTTTCTTCTATAGGTTCTGGGAAATTCAGTAAAGAGGGCAAGAAAATATTTGGAAACCCTTATGCGCAATTCCTTAAATTCAGTGGAGAACTGACTAATTACTTCAAACTGAATGAGAATTCCACACTTGCTACTCGTCTGAGAGCCGGAGTGGTTTGGACATACGGTAATTCTTCCATAGCACCATATAGCGAGATGTTCTTTGTGGGTGGAGCCAACTCCATTCGTGCATTCACTGCCCGCTCAATCGGGCCGGGAGCTTATTATGACCACACCCACAGAGGTACATATCTCGACCAGGCGGGCGACCTTCTGCTTGAAGCAAATGCAGAATACCGTTTCCGCATTCTCAGCAACTTATATGGAGCACTTTTCCTTGATGCCGGTAATGTCTGGCTACTCAATAAGGACGATTCACACGAAGACGGTGAAATCGGGGCGACTCCATTCCTCAAATCATTAGCACTCGGTACAGGACTCGGACTCAGATATGACCTCGAATTCCTTGTTCTGAGACTCGATTTCGGTATCGGTATCCACGCACCTTACGACACAGGAAAAAGTGGATACTACAACATCAAAAAATTCTCTGATGGACTGGGCATCCATTTCGCTGTGGGTTATCCGTTCTAAAACTAATTTTCATTTACGTATTTAAATTTTATTATCCTCGTGTTATCCCGAATACTTATTCTTCTTTTTCTGCTTATTATCATACCGGATACATATATATATGTTATGTATGTAAAGAGGTGGACTGACAAATGGAGTCTTCGGCTCATTTCCTTCATCCCGTCTGCCATTCTGCTGATATACCTCATTACAGTACTTACAGCTGACGACATGAGAGCTGCCCATCAGCCGATGATAGGCACTTTTGTCATTCTTTTCTTCCTCATCACTGTGCCTAAGATGTTGTTCACCCTTTTTGATGCTATTGGATTGGCAGGACGACGACTTTGTAATAGACTTGAAGCATCGGCCAAAAATTCAATTCGCGATGTACTTGATGATGCCAACGATGAAAGGAATGCACATGATGGTAATAAGGTAGAGGACAATGACGACATAAAATCCGATGACAATAGCAGAGGAAACAAAGTGCATCGCTACATAAGGCTATTGGCTATGGCTTTGGCAATGATGTCGGTATTCATTATTCTGTACGGATATATTTGGGGAAGAAGCAATTATAAGGTCTACACACACGAAGTCTATTTCAAGAATCTGCCGGATGCATTCGACGGATACAGAATACTTCAGTTTTCCGACTTGCATGTCGGAACTTTCGACGATGGACATCGTGATGATGTCTCCACTATCGTATCGCTCATTAACAGTCAGAAATGTGATGCTGTGGTGTTCACGGGGGATATAGTCAATTATGAGTCGGTGGAATTGGAAGGATATGAACAGATACTTTCCAAAATCAAGGCTCCAGATGGAGTGTTCAGCATCATGGGAAACCACGACTACGACATGTATTTGAAATTTGACAGTGAAAAGATTAAAAACGATGATATAGAAAAAATAAAACGGTTGGAGCGCAGTTATGGATGGAATCTGCTGCTCAACGAAAACAAAATAATCAGAAGAGGTAACGATTCCATTGCCATTGCTGGAACAGAGAACGACGGACTCCCACCATGGCCTGCATTGGGAGATTTAAACAAGGCGTCTGAAGGACTGGATGGGATTATGAGAAATTCCAATGGAACTGCTGAGAAAAACGCAGCAGAAGATCATACATTTTCTATACTGCTGACCCATGACCCTACGTTCTGGAGAAGAAGCATCCTGCCGGATTCACGCTTCGACCTCACACTTGCCGGACATACACATGCCGGACAATTCAAAATATTTGGATGGTCACCTATTCAGTTTAAGTACGACGAGTGGTCCGGATTCTATGAGGAAGGTCAGCAACTGCTGAATGTCAACGACGGTATCGGGCAAATACTATTGCCTTTCAGGTTCGGAGCTTGGCCAGCGCTCGATGTTTTCACTCTCAGAAAAGAAAAGTGAACATAATAAAATTAAACATGAAAACAGCGTACAGAACACTTGTGAAAAAGAATAGTTTCGGATAAAAATCTCAATTTTCTATAAATACGATTTACCATGTTGAACATACTATATAAGATTTATTCCTTTTGTATTGCACTACCTCTCTTTATTGTAGTCACAATAATTACTGCTATTGTCATTATGATTGTTGCATTTCTCGGAGATAAGGACAAAACCGACTATTTCATGTCGAAATGGTGGTGTAAAATCACTTGCCGCCTTTTCCTGCTTGGTATTAAGGTGGAGGGGAGGGAACTGCTCGACAAGCATCAGTCGTATGTCTTTCTGGCCAATCATCAGGGATATTTCGATATCTTCCTCATTCATGGATATATGGGACATAATTTCAAGTGGATGATGAAGGAATATCTCAGGAAAATTCCTTTTGTCGGTGTGGCTTGTGCCGCTTCAGGACAAATTTTCGTTGACGACACGAGAACGGGAATCGCTAAGGCGGTGGAGCAATCACGGAAAACACTTACAAGGGGCATGTCGATGGTGATCTTCCCTGAAGGCACACGGACTTACGACGGAAAGATGGCTGAATTCAAGAGAGGGGCATTCATGCTATCAAATGAAATCGGACTTCCTGTCGTTCCTATGACAATCAATGGCTCCTTCAAGGTGTTCAGCAGAAAGGCTAAATCTGTGACAAGAGGAACTCTGAAACTTTCAATTCATCAACCAATACAACCGGAATACTATAAATCAAAACCTACTAAAATCTTCATGAAAGAGGTGTGGAATATCATAAACGACAGATTGGAAGTATGACGCTATTTGTATAAACAAAATTCTAAATAACAGTTCTATTAACTCAAGCCATAATCAAAGTTTTTCATTACCTTTAGGCAATACATTGCACTTTGAATCCGGCATAATAAACTGAACATACTATGCGAGTGTTTTGTATATTATTATTTATTATATCCATTCTTAACGTTAAAGCTTTTGTTTTAGTGAGAGATGGTATGTCATGGGATACAAGGTTGTACAATTCCTACTATAATGGTAATAACCAGTAAATCAAATTTAATCTTAGTAGTATTCAGAATTCATCGTCAAGAAGTAATAAAAAGGAATCAGGCTTTGTCATTTTTTAATGACAAAGCCTGATTCCTGTATTGCTTAGAGCCTGCTATTATCGTATCATAACCTTCTTGCCGCCAATTACGTAGATGCCTGGAGCCAGACCCTCCACACCATCGCTGTTTTTGCGAACCAACTGCCCTGACAATGTGTAGACATCGCCTGAAACGAGGCGGCTGCTTTCGGTGTCGATTATCCGGGTGGTTGAATCATCAACTATCCTCAGGTTGTAGGCTTTGGATGATGTTGCAGTTGCTCCTTGGAAGTAGGCACGGAAAGGTCCGACTGTCAGACCAGCATCAGTACCGGCTTTCCAGAATTTGTCTTGAGCAATATAGTAGATGTTGCCGCTCAATTCTTCATCAGTAAACGTCTTGCTTTCGTAAACACCATGCAGCGACCATCCCGGTACACCTACTGATGAAGTGCCTTGCTCGCCGCTGGTCAGTGCCACGTTGCCACTGCCGGTAGCGGTTATGATGCCTGAGCCTTTGCGAGTGAATACCACCGGAGTGTTGGATGGAATCAATTCATCTGTTGGGGTGAATGTCATCCAACTGCTTTCATCTTCTGTGATTTCTGAAAGAATGTAATATTGTATGTCATCATTGGATTGAACGGCATAAGGAAGAATGATAGTGCCCCATTCACGATAATCATTCCCGTCATTATAGGATGGCATAGTGCGTGAATAACTTGCACTTGTAGCACTGAATGTACCTACGCCCTCGCTGGAAATCGACAGTGGACTGCCGTCGGTGAGTACAAGGCTTGTGCAGTTGCCATCAACGACCTTGTTGTTCTTGTTGTGGAACTGGTTGTTACTCTTAGCCTTAATCAATTGGTTTGGCTGAAGTGGGTATATCACGACATCCTCTGCATTCTCGTATTTAGACGATGTGGCATCGTATTCCAATGAGTTCCGTCCGCCCCAGAAATAGTCCTGACGGAAATACGAAGCGTCTGTCTCTTTGGAGATGACAACTGCGTCGGTCACGTATTCCAGGCGGATGTTTTTCATCTGGAAATAGTGGTTGAGCGAACGTACTCCTATTATCAGTTGGTTGTTTTCTACTTCAACCATGCATGAATAGGTGTCAAAGGCACGATGGTCGGCTGAATTCAGTGTGGTCACTTGCTCTGATGCTCCAATCGCACTGCCGATGGCATAGTTGAAGAGGGTGGCGGCCGTCTCAAAATTCATTGTGCCCATATCTATGCTCAATCGATAAGCACCATTTGGAAGGTTGCTGATGGTTTGAGTCATGTCGAGGCTTCTGACTGTAGGATACCAAATGTTATATACTTGAGAATCATCTTGAGTCCTGATCCAAATGTCACCACCGCCGTCATGATCATCACCAAGCATAACCCAACCGTTTGGAGCACCGCCTGTAAGAGAGGTGTTCGATAGGGATGCATTGACTACAGTGCCTGTGGCATCCTGACCGGCTGATGAAATAAGGGTGGCGTTGTTCAGAATCTTAATCGCTTTGCTTATCTCATCATTGCTCTTGCTAGCCAACTCCTCATCGCTCCATTCATATTCTGAAATAGCTGATGTGGCTGCTCCGGATATGCCAGATTCATAGGAATCACGCGCCGCTTTGCAAAGACGGAGGGCACGGGCGTAGTCACTCTCTTCTTTTATTTCGGAACCATAGCAATAAAGAACCACGTTGTCCCAACCTACCCAGTTGGCTGTGGTACTGCTGATGTAGAGACCGAGTGGATAATTACCTTCTGTATATGAGGTCTTGGAAGTCTGGAAAATCTCCGGAACACCGTTACCTGTGTGACAACTGACACTCGAATCGCCCAATTTCAGGTTCACACCGCTTACTGTCACTGAGGCATCACCTTGCTGAGTGGCATTTACAGCAGCACTCAATTGATAGGTTCCTGAATAGAGATAAATGGTTTGGGTCACGCTGCGGTCGCTCAATTGCTCGTTATAACCTGTCCAGCATTCCATGAAATCCGGGTCGAAATTGTTGTATGTGGCACCCTGCTTCTGCCAAGAACCGTTTAAGGTCCAGCCTGACAGGTCGTTCTCCATGCGGGGGTTGGATATCGGCACCCTTACTGGAGAACTGTTGGTGGCTTTTGCATAATAGCTGGCTTCGCTGCCTGCCCAGTATAGGAACAGATTGTCTGCTGCAACCCAGTTGGCGGTAGCACAGTCGGTACGTAAACCAAACGATAATGTGCCGTCAGTCACTTCTACTTCCAATGCATAAAGTTCGGGACTTCCGTCACCGGTACTCAACTTAACGGACTGGTTGCCAGCCCAAAAGGTTACACCATCAACTTTGCTGCTCAGACCTTGGCTGGTGGCGATAAACGAACCGCCTATATAGTAGGTTCCGTTTGGCAACTCTCTGAGAGTCTGACTGAATTCGGCATTGTCAAGATAATTGCCTGAAGGGGTCCATTTCTCAAAGAAAGGAGCGGTGAGTTCTGAACCGTCGCTACCGGAATAATTACCCCATGTACCTATAGCAAAGCCGTTGTTATTGTAATTACCGAAGGTGGCGGTAGACAGCCAAGGAGCCATGGCGTTTGTTATGTCGTAATAAGTCTGACCTTCAGATGCATTTTGTACGTTTGAGGTGTTATCCGGAGTTGTGAGATAATGATAAAGCCTGAAATCGTCTACCTTATACCAATCACCGGAGGAAACACCGATATTGAGTTTTCCGTCGCTCACGTAGATGTTGTCAATCGTGACTTCTTCCAAATAATATTTGCCACATTCATGAGCGCCTGTCGTCACACTTTGAGATCCGGCAAAAACTGTCACATGCTTGCCTGGGTCTGTCGCTACTTTAGCAGTCAGTTTGTAATAGCCTTCTGACAGACCATTCAACTGCTGATTGATGCCGTCACCGACGTCGCCCGATTGCCAACTGTCGAGAACGTATGTTCCGTCAAGACCTACGGCTCGCCATACGAAATTGCCGTCTGTAGAACGGTCGCCTATATGTACATTATGTCCTGTGCCGATGTTCCATCCGCTTGTACTGTTGGTCTCGAAGGATGGGTTGGTGATATATTGGCTCGTCACATCTTCTGTCGTGGACGTGGATGGAACCTTGATGCGATCAAGGATGTGAAAATCGCTGTCGACAACTATCAGATACCATGTGTCACCCGAACCGGGATTAACGGTAAACGTGAGATTCACATCCCCACCGCCTTTTGGAATCACTGTCCAGTCTGCTTGTTGCTCGCCCCATGATGTCGGTTGGTTGGGAGAAGTGGAGCAGAAAAGATTGATTGCATAGCCGTAGTCTAATGTGCCGTTGTTTTGAACGGTAACATTTACTGTGTTATCTGTGTTTGCTCTGAAATTTGGAGCACTGATCTTAGCCGTCAGATTCCGATGTCTCGGATAGATGTGATAGGTCATACTTTGATCAGTGTTGAAACCGTTGGCATCGGTTAAAGCCCAATAGCCTTTCCAACCAGAACCCCAACCGAAGTCGAAATGGTAGAAGCCGTCGGACAAACGATAACCGTCTACCACAAAGGCATGGCCAGACCAGTTGTTGTTGGAGTCTACTGAATAGCCGCTGTATAAGATAGGACGACCTTCTGCCAGGTCGCTCTGAATCCAATCCTCCCAGGTGTCCATATTGTTAACACCATTATACCACACGTTTTCACCATTCAGATTGAAAGCACCAAGTGCTGTGGGCTGCATATTACTCTGAGCACCCGAACCGCTGTTGCTGTAGTCCATGTCGACAAGGTCGCCCACAATCGCAACTAATTCTGAAGTGCTTACATAATGGTCGTTCCATGAACCATAGTTGATGCTTCCGTAGCTGTCTTGCATCAATTCCCACTTCATCGGGTAACCCTTGGCAAATCCAGGGTCTACGGCTATTTTATGTGTCCATGTGGTATAGGCATGAGTACCTGTGAGCAGATAGCGGGGATTGTCCTTACGCCAATAATGAATAACGGATGAGGTGCTTGTGGCTACACAGCCGGTCAAGCATCTTTGATTATTAGTCGGGTCTATTGGACATAAATCCCAATAAGGCCAGCCTTGTTCCCAACTTGAAGTCATCAATGGGCCTAAGTCACGGGTCGCTTTTGCACGACGGGAAGCACGACGGGCTTTAAGGGCTGCAGCTGCTCCATGCTTCTCAACATATTCATTATACTTGTCAATGGCTAATTCCATGCCGTATAGGTAATCCACGAAACTCGGTGGCATGTTGTTCGGATCGAAATTTCCACTCTCGGTATAACCTATCACTTCCGGCAATATGTCATCACCGGCTATTACAACAAAACCCTTACCCTCACCACGGGAAAAGATGTAGTAGGGTGGGGTGCCGTGAGCTTTGGCCTTGCGGCGCTGAGAATTTGAACTGATTCCTTGGTTTACAAGGACTGGCGACGAGCTTCCTTGAGTGTAGTCAGCTGCCAATGATTTGGCGCGCGACAAATCTATCGGATCTGCATGTGACGATAATGTGCACAATGCCGCCAATAGGGAAAGTAGAATTTTTTTCATTGTAGTAGTTAGTATAATTGTTTTTTGATATCGCAAGATGTGTATGTTCTTTCTGCAATAATAACAAATTGTAAATGATCGATGTTTTCCACTACAAAATTACCTATTTTTAAAATAAGTTCCAACTCGATTTCTTAATTTGAAATAATAATGTTTTTTTTTGACTGAAAATTACTATTTTCAAGTTTCTCAAATTATGAAAACATTCATGTATGAACAGCTGAAAAGACCAATAGCTCATAGCACAGGGCATCACCCTGAGGAAATGTGTTGCATGATGCTCGACATTTTTAAATGTCCTGCAGACTGCTTGCCGGGAATTTATCCAAATAATTGTCTCAAGGCTTCTTCAACCTTCCTGACACCAATAATCTTGATATGGAATTTGTTGGTGTCTATTCCGTTGAGGTTGGATTTAGGAATGAGTATGATTTCAAATCCGAGCTTCTCTGCTTCGCTGATGCGCTGGAGAATACGGCTGACGGGACGTATCTCTCCGCTCAGTCCAACCTCACCGCATATGCATACATTGCGGTCAATCGGAGTGTCTACATTGCTGGAAAGCACTGCGGCTATCACTGCAAGGTCAGTGGCGGGGTCAGTCACACGAATGCCACCGGCGATATTCATATATACGTCTTTCTGACCAAGCTTGAAGCCGATGCGCTTTTCCAATACTGCGAGGAGCATGTTCAGGCGACGTGTGTCAAAACCGGTGGCAAGACGCTGGGGAGTTCCATAAGCGGCAGTGCTTACAAGGGCTTGGGTTTCTATCAGCAGCGGACGGACACCTTCTATCGCACATGCTATGGCCACACCGCTTAAACCTTCAGATTGCTCTATGTCAGACAGCAGTAGCTCAGATGGATTGCTGACTGGACGTAGACCATTGTGAACCATCTCGTAAATACCCAATTCGGCAGTGCTGCCGAAGCGGTTTTTTATCGCACGCACGATGCGGTACATGTACTGACGGTCGCCTTCAAACTGAAGTACCGTGTCTACCATGTGCTCCAAAATCTTCGGACCGGCTATGCTGCCCTCTTTATTGATATGACCGATTATGATAACAGGAGTATTGCTCTCCTTGCAGAATTTCAACAACATGGCGGTACACTCGCGAATCTGGCTTATACTACCTGGAGAACTCTCGATGTTCTCGGTTGCCATCGTCTGGATGGAGTCAATCACAATGATGTCAGGCGACACCGACTCTATATGCTTGAATACTGTCTCTATCATCGCTTCGCATACTACAAGCACGTTTGGATCTTGAACAGCATTTTGAGATGATGAACCGTCATCAAGAGGGTTCTCCATTATGCGGTCGGCGCGAAGTTTCAGCTGACGGGCACTCTCCTCACCACTTACGTAGAGCACTTTCTTATCGTTCATCCTCAAAACGGTCTGAAGGATAAGGGTAGACTTGCCGATGCCTGGCTCACCGCCAAGCAACACAAGGGAACCGGGAACCAGACCGCCGCCCAACACGCGGTTTAGCTCGTTGTCGTGAAGGTCGATACGCGGTGTGTCTTCGGTCGCTATCTGGCTCATCGCTATCGGGCTGCTGCCTAACGACATGCTGAAACCGTCGGAGCTCGACTGAGAGCTGCGAACATTACCGCCTAACTTCACCTCGGAAAAAGTGTTCCATTCGCCACATGACGGACATCTGCCTATCCATTTCGGGGAATCGTAACCGCACGAACTACAAACGTATGCTGTCTTTTGCTTTGCCATTGTCTGGTTTTTTAATCCTTTATACAATCAACTCGTCAACTCGTCAACTTATTAAACATGCAAATATACATAAAAAAATGATACTTAGCAAAAAATATATAATCATGCATTCTTAATGCACTCCGTAATTTATCCCCATCAACGCAAACAAATAAAAACTATTTTTTTTAAAATTACTGACTTTGACTATCGCTCGGGAGCCGGAATGCTTCCGCTCTGCGGGCAAACATCCGTCTGCATGATAGAGGGAGGTGTTTTGTGTGGTGAGACATACTTAAAAACTGTATTCACCGTAAAACCCTCAAAAATCTTTTTACCATTTCTGCAGACAAGTTTCTACGTCTTGCGTAATCCTCGAGTTGTTCGGCGCTGATATCTCCGATATCGAAATAGCGGGCATTTTCGTTTGACATCATAAGGCCCGACACAGAGGCGTGAGGCACCATCATGGCATTCTCCGTCAGGCTGATGCCGAGAGAGTTGAAATCCAGCAGTTCGTCAATTAGGAAGTTTAGCGACACGTCGGGCATGCAGGGATAGCCCACCGCCGGGCGGATGCCCTGGAAACGTTCGGCATGGAGGTCGGCAATCGACAGCGCCTCGTCGGGACAATAGCCCCAGAAGTCTGTCCTCACCTGCTGGTGGAGCCTCTCCGCCGCCGCTTCCGCCAGCCGGTCAGCCAATGTCTGGGTGAGTAGCGCGTGATAGTCGTCGTCGCTCATAATAGTGTCCTTATGCTGACGCACGCTTCCGCTCGCCGACACGGGTGGGGGAGTGTTGCTCACCGTCGTGGCGAACACGCCTACCATGTCGCCGTCCTCTATGTTTTCGTGTATGAAGTCGGAGAGACACAGGCAGAAGCCCTCTTTGTCGGGATGCAGGCTCCTCAACATCGGCAACTGGAATTCCTCGCCGGAGTCCAGAAGCAGTATGATGTCGTCTTCGTGGCTATAGCAGCGAAAGAGTTTCACCTTACCTTTCGCACTCACGAAATTGCTCATCCTCGACAACTCGGCATTGGCATCCTTATACAGTCGCAATGCCTCTTCAGCCCTCGGCCGCTCAGACGCATTGAAAGAGTCCACCCAGCTACGTCTGCAGGCGTCGCATCCATGCACCAGGGCAATACGAGAATATTTCATACCGAATCCCCAAGCATGAAAAAAATATACCCAGTTGATATAATCCTTTATGTCGCTTACGGAATAACTGACAACCATTTTCTACTTTCAACTAATTCTATCTGCACTCGACTCTCGTCTTTCAAATGTCTCTCGTCTCTCGTCTCTCGTCTTTCAAATGTCTCTCGTCTAAAAATACTATCTATTGAATACCAATGCCTTTCCTCGAATGCCGTCTACTACGATGCCGTCGCAATAGGCAGTCTTGCCATTAACCAGAGTGCGTCGCACTTTCCATTTGAATGTACGCTCGTCCATTGGGGTCCAACCGCATTTAGTGTAATATCGGCCTGACATCACCTGCCAGTTGGCATTTGGATCTACGAGAGCCAAATCGGCGTAATAGCCGCTACGGATGAAACCGCGACGGTCTATCTGGAACAGCGTGGCTTGGTTGTGGCACATCAATTCTACTACCTTGGTGATTGGAAGGTAGCCCTGGTCGCTCAGCTCGAGCATACATACCAAAGAGAACTGAACCATCGGCATGCCTGACATGGCACGAAGAGCACCGCCTACCTTCTCCTTTAGAAGATGAGGGGCGTGGTCTGTCGACACCACATCGATGATGCCTGTTGGTAACGCTTCACGAAGCGCCTCACGGTCTTCAAGACTCTTTACTGAAGGGTTGCATTTGATTTTACAACCCATATGGTCATAGTCTTCGGAAGAAAACATCAGGTGGGGCATTGCCACTTCACAAGTTATCTTTTTATAAGATAATTCTATATCATTGCGGAAAAGGCCTAATTCCTGAGCGGTTGAAATATGGGCGATATGAAGGCGGGCGTCTGTCTCGTGGGCTATCTGAACGGCATGCGATGAAGAGGAGTAGCAGCATTCGGAATTACGGATGCGGGTGTGGTAACGGATAGGAAAATCGTTCTGACCCTTGAACCGTTTCTTGAATGTAGCCATGTTCTTCTCTATGATACCTGTGTCTTCACAGTGAGCCATAATCATCACTGGAGACTCGCGGAATATCTGCCGGAGCATCGACTCGTTGTCAACCAGCATGCCGCCGGTGCTGCTGCCCATAAACACCTTCACGGCAGGAGTGCGAGTTGGGTCTACATTTTTTATCACGTCAAGATTCGTGTTGCTCGCACCAAGATAGAAGGCATAGTTCACACGGCTGTTTTCTGCCGCTATCTCATATTTCTCGTTCAGTGCCTCAAATGTAGTGGTTGGAGGTATGCAATTGGGCATGTCCATATACGAGGTAACACCACCGGCTGCAGCGGTACGGCTCTCCGACGCTATGTCCGCCTTGTGAGTCATCCCGGGCTCACGGAAATGCACGTGGCTGTCTATAACTCCGGGAAGCAGATAAAGGCCTGTGCCGTCTATCACCTGATCGAATGGCGACAAATCAGTGGGGGAGGAGTGCAGAACTTCCTTGATGAATTCACCCTCTATCACCACGCTGCCAACATATTCCTCTCCTTCATTGATTATTGTCGCATTATATATTATTGTTGTCATATTATGTATTATTGGTTTTCAAATCTCAACTAAAAATACTCTCGTTTCTAAATACCATCTGCATTCGACCCCCGACTCTAAATACTATCTGCACTCGTCTCTCGTCTCTCGACTCTCAAAAGACTCTCGTCTCTCGACTCTATATATTTAGGATACTTCTTGAACCAACCGTCCCAACGTAGACGCATCACGCCGAACAAAGCTTCGGAAAAGATGCCGCCACTCATCTTCGACACTCCCTCGACACGGTTTACAAACACAACAGGAACTTCCTTAATCTTGAATCCACATTTATATGTCGTGAATTTCATCTCTATCTGGAAGGCATAACCCTTGAAACGGATGGCATCCAGGTCAATAGTCTCAAGCACACGGCGTTTGTAGCATTTGAAACCCGCTGTCGTGTCGTGAACCTTAAAGCCCGTGATGAAACGCACATATTTGGAGGCGAAATACGACATGAGCACTCGCCCCATCGGCCAGTTCACTACATTCACGCCAGACACGTACCTCGAACCGATGGCAAGGTCGTAACCTTCGTCGGCACATGCCGAATAGAGCCTCGGCAGGTCGTTGGGATTGTGAGAGAAGTCGGCGTCCATCTCGAATATGTATTCATAGTCATGCGCCAAACTCCATTTGAAACCGCATATATAAGCTGTGCCCAAACCCTGCTTGCCTTCGCGCTCAACGATGAAAAGCTGATCCTTGAATTCTTCTGACATCAAACCTTTCACTATGTCTGCCGTACCATCTGGAGATCCGTCGTCGATAATCAGAATATGAAACGACTTCTCCAAAGAGAATATAGCGCGGATGATTTTCTCGATGTTTTCCTTCTCGTTATAGGTGGGGATTATCACGATGCTGTCGCTCGGTTTCATAATGTCAGATGATTTGTGGGTTGGGGTATAACGTGCTTATTCATTTCTCTAAAGGGAAATGCGTTGTTTATAATGCGAAGATACAAAAAAAATAACAAAATAGTAGAGAATATGAAAAAAATATTTCCACTTTGTAAAATAACTGAAACATTTCATCGTTTATAATAATAGTTGATGGCAATTATCTTTTTTATGTACATTCCATAATCGCATCATTAAATTCTTACCGACTGACTTCATACCCATTTAATATCTCCTTTTTTCACATCTTTTGCCTATGACAGATTCTACTCCTAATTCCACAAAAAACAAAACCAACTCTAAAAAAAACGCTGAAACGAAATCGTCAAAACTGAAAAATGTCATGAATCTCAAGGATAATTTATGTCCGAGTGCCGACGCCTTGTTTTTCGTAAGACTTTTTGCAAGGGCTTGTCAGCCTGCTTGTTGAAGGATTCATAATCAATGTTTTGGGTTTATTAATAACTGATAGAGTTTGGAAAAAAATAAGTTGTTGAAAGTATTGGCATCTTCAGAAAATGCCAAACGGGTCAGCGAGGTCATAAAACGGCCTCGCTTTAAGTCTGTTTTCATAGGAGGACTGCCTTGTTCATCAGCTGCAGTCTTGTTTGCGGCTTTGGCGAGAAAGGATTCTAACTTGCCTGCTTGTCTTTTCGTACTCAACGATGAAGATGAGGCGGGGTATTTCTATAACGACCTTGTGCAGATGATAGGGGACGACAACGTTCTATTCTTCCCATCTTCTTTCAGAAGGGCAATAAAATATAATCAGAAAGACCCGGCTAACGAAATCTTGAGAACCGACGTGCTCAGCAAAATGGAAAGTGGAGAATGGCTGTTCGTTGTTTCTTATCCTGAAGCGTTGGCTGAAAAGGTGATGTCGAAAAAGGAACTCGAGGCTAACACTCTGAATGTGAAAGTCGGGGGATCCCATGATTTCACAGAATTGGAATCCTGGATGGAAGAACATGGCTTTATAAGAAAAGACTATGTCTACGAACCGGGTCAATATGCATTCAGAGGCAGTATATTCGATGTCTATTCATTCGCTGCAGAAGAACCGTTCAGAATTGATTTCTTTGGAGATGAAGTGGATTCTATCAGGACGTTCGACATACAGACTCAACTTTCGGTAAAGATTTGTGAATCAATTAAAATTGTGCCGGAATTGTCGCAAAAGGACGATGAGTATGTGGCGTTTACCGATTTTATATCGGACGACATGCTGGTGGCATGTAAAAATCGTGATTATCTCATAGACAGAATCCGGAAAATCTATGATGACGGATTTGCACAACAGGCTCATATTGAACGCTATGCATTGTCGGATAAGGATGACAACGAGATGGAGTCATTAGAAAAACTCTTCCATAAATTTGTGGTGGATCCCGAATCATTCCAAACATCTATAGCAGACAGGAAAATACTGGAGTTTGCTGCATCTAAGCGGAATATGGAGGCGAAAACCGACAGCAAGACTGTATATGTGGAATTTGATATCTCACCACAACCCCTTTTCCATAAGCAATTCCAACTGTTCAAGGACGAATGTGAGGCTCTGCAGAAAGATAACTACAAAATCGTAATTCTTTCGGATAATCCCACTCAGATAGAACGACTTTGGGACATTCTTTCGGCTGAAGACGATGGAAAACGCCTGCTCAACAACATGGACAGCGTTGACGGCATATTGCATGAGGGATTTGTTGACCATGCTGCGAAATTGGCACTATTCACCGACCACCAGATTTTCGACAGATTCCATAAGTACAAACTGAAAAGCGATAAGGCAAGACGGGGGAAAATGGCTCTCACTCTCAAGGAAATACAACAGTTTGAAGTGGGGGATTATGTCGTGCACATCGATCATGGAGTGGGACGGTTTGCAGGACTTATCAGGGTGCCTATAGACGGAGTGATGCAGGAGATGATAAAAATCACATATCAGAACAACGACTTCGTTTATGTCTCCATACATTCTCTGCATAAGGTCTCGAAATACAAGGGACGTGAAGGAGAGGCGCCGAAAATCAACCGATTGGGCACAGGTGCCTGGGAGAGAATGAAAGACCGGGTGAAAACCAAGGTCAAGGATATTGCACGCGACCTCATCAAACTCTATGCGCAAAGAATGCATGAGAAAGGATTTGCTTTCTCTAAAGACTCGTTTATGCAACATGAGCTCGAGGCTTCATTCGTATATGAGGACACTCCCGACCAACTCAAGGCAACACAGGATGTTAAGCATGATATGGAAAGCCCGCAGCCGATGGACAGACTCATTTGTGGAGATGTGGGATTTGGAAAAACCGAAGTGGCGGTTAGGGCGGCATTCAAAGCTGCCACCGACAGCAAGCAGGTGGCGGTTCTCGTGCCTACAACGGTTCTTGCATATCAGCATTTCAGAACTTTCTCACAAAGGCTTAAGGATTTCCCTGTCAAGGTGGAGTATCTGTCAAGAGCCAGAACGGCGAAAGAGCAGAAACTGATTTTGAACGACTTGAAAGAGGGGAAAATCGACATCATTATCGGTACCCATAAACTCATCGGGAAAGATGTGCAGTTTAAGGATCTTGGTCTGCTCATCATCGATGAGGAACAGAAATTCGGAGTGAGCGTCAAGGAAAAACTACGACAGATGAGAGTGAATGTCGACACGCTGACCATGACGGCTACGCCTATACCAAGAACACTACAATTCTCGCTTATGGGGGCACGCGACTTGAGCGTCATCAGCACACCGCCGGCAAACAGATATCCTATACAGACCGAAATACAAACTCTCACACCCGAAATCGTGGCGGAGGCCATCAACTTCGAACTCAGCAGAAACGGACAGGTGTTCTTCGTCAACAATAAAATCAGCAATCTCACTGAACTGAAGAACATGATAAACCGAAATGTGCCGGATGCAAGGGTTTGTGTAGGACATGGGAGAATGGAGCCCAAAGAACTGGAGAAGGTGGTGCTCGACTTTGTAAATCACGACTACGATGTGCTACTCTCTACTACTATTGTTGAAAATGGTATTGACGTCCCGAATGCGAACACCATTATCATTAATTCTGCCCACAACTACGGACTGAGCGACTTGCATCAGATGAGAGGACGAGTGGGAAGAAGCGACAAGAAGGCATTCTGCTACCTACTTGCACCTCCACTCGCTGCGCTGCCCGACCAGTCGAGAAGGCGACTCATGGCGGTGGAGAATTTCTCTGAACTCGGATCCGGATTGAACATTGCCATGCAGGATCTCGATATTCGTGGAGCTGGAAATATGCTCGGAGCCGAACAAAGTGGATTTATTGCCGACTTGGGATATGAAACCTATCAGAAGGTCTTGAATGAGGCGGTCGCAGAACTCAAGGCCATGGAATTTTCCGACTTGTGGGCACACGAAGAGGACGAGAACGGGCAAGACAATACCGATAAAAGATTGGATTTTGATATCGATTTTGTAAACGAGTGTAACATAGAAACGGATATTCCAGCTTCATTCGATGAAAGTTATATTCCGAGTAGCGGAGAGAGAATGGCGCTATACAGGGAACTCGACCAAATCACTGATTTAAAGAATTTGGAGGAATACAAGAAACGGCTTGTTGACCGATTCGGACAAATACCGGATAAAGGGGAGGAACTGCTCAGAGTCATGCCGTTGAAGCGATTGGCATGCAAACTAGGTATGGAGAGAATTATCCTTAAAAAACATGCCATGATATGCTATATCGTGGAAAACCACGACAGTCCATATTATCAAAGCACTGCATTTGGCAAATTGCTTACTTATGCCACTAACTTCCCGAGAAGGTGCAAACTCATTGATGGGGCAAAGCGCTCGTTGAGAATCGACAACGTCAATTCTGTAAAACAGGCATTGGACATCCTAAACGATATGTGGAATGCAGAATGAATACCGATTGAATGTAGTAACTAAAATCATCTGTTTATAACCCGCATCCTACCAAATCCGACCCCATCTCAACTCTCAAACCCTATCTGCACTCGTCTCTCAAAGGTCTCTCGATTAAAAATACTATCTGCACTCGACTCTCGTCTCTCGTCTCTCAAAGGACTTTCAAATCAATTGCTTCTGAATACAGGCCAAAGCCAGCAGTCCACATTGTGGTATTCTTTGGCGTTTTTCACAAATTCTTCTGCTGACGATTTGTCTACGAAATGGCGGACAACATATCTGAATACGTGTTTGCCCTCAACCTTTGCTTCAAGAAACTCGCCGTCGCGATAAAATTCCGGTAGTTTGCTCAGACCGTTGCGGCATTCCTCCATGCTGCTATAACTGCCCATAACTACGCAGTACACCATGCCGCTGCCAGTCTGCTTGGCATCACTCTTCTTTATGTACAGATTGTCGTGCGCTGTCGTCAGAATATAGTATTCGCCGTTTTCTTCAAAATGGTCACTTATTATAGTGCCCTCTTCCAAAGTCGTAAACAAATCCAAGGAGGCATCGTCGCCATAGGTCTCGCGATAGACCGGAGTCTCCCATTTGTCCGCTATGATTCTGAACGGACCATCGCCGCTATACCATTGAAGGCTGCCGAGATACTTGCTTGCTACCCAACCCTCGCATTCGCTTGTGCTTATCATGCTCCAATTGCCGCGGCTCTCAAGTAGCACACCATTACCCAGACCGTGATACAAACTATAAAGTTTGCCTAATATGTCACTGTCGCCAGAAGGGGATGTTCTGATATTCAGAAAATTATCACTGCTTGTGGCGTAAACCACGGTGAATATCTTCTGAGAATAACTGGCGATGGATGCCGCCAATAGCATGAGAATTAATAAAGTCTTTTTCATCATATTGTTTTAAGATTAATTTGTATTTCTATATTATCGGCAACGACTCGCCGTTGATCTTTCTGAAAAGGTCGAGCGCAAAAACGTCGGTCATGCCTGATATGAAGTCCACTACCGCCATCAGACGATTGTATGCTGAATTCGCATGCACGTCGTATTGGGATGACACACGAGATAGCAGCAGTCTCGAATAGGCCTTGTCGGGATACATCGCTGCATCTACAAACAGGTCTATCAATTGGGTGATTATACGGTAGCCGGCAAGTTCGATGTCTACAACGTTCTTGTTACGGTAAATCTTCTCAAACGACACGGATGAACAAATGCTGTAGGCGTCACGGATACGGGGAGGGAGCTGACTGATAAGTGAACCCTCAAATGTGCCGCCGAGAATCTTGTCTTCATTTTCTATAAATACCTGAACACAAGAACTTTCCAACACGCCTATCGCCGACGAACGAAGATAGGCTATCTTTTCATTCTTGTCGTCTACAAGGTCCATCACCGACTGCATGTGTTGATGACGCTCGGGGTCAACAAAACGCATCAATAGTTCAATGGTCTCACTGGTTGTAAGAATTCCAAGTTTGTGAGCGTCTTCTATATCCATAATCTCATAGCAGATGTCGTCGGCTGCCTCAACCAGATATACTAATGGGTAACGACACCAACTGCCGTCGGATTTACGGCATATGCCCAATTCTTCGGCTATGTGAATGTAGGTCGGTTCTTCTTCCTTGAAAAAACCGAACTTGTTCTTCGTGCCGGCCATAGTTGAAGGATAGGGGTATTTCACTATGGATGCCAAGGTGGAATAGGTCATGGCAAAACCGCCTTTACGCCTGCCTAAAAACTGATGAGTCAGAAGGCGGAATGCATTGGCATTACCGTCAAAATGGGTCAGGTCGTTCCATTCCCTTTCATTCAGCAGTGACTTGTATTCCTTGCCACGACCCTCGCTGAAATAGGTGGAGATGGAAGTCTCACCGGAATGACCGAAAGGGGGATTACCTAAATCATGGGCAAGACAGGCTGCACTCACGATGCTGCCACATTCGCTTATGTGTGAGCCAAGAAGACTGGGATGACGAGAAGTCAGTTCGCGTGACACGTCATCACCAAGAGAACGGCCTACACTCGCAACCTCCAGCGAGTGGGTCAGACGGTTATGAACAAACACGCTGCCGGGAAGGGGAAACACCTGAGTCTTGTTCTGAAGACGACGGAATGGAGCGGAGAATATCAGACGGTCGTAATCCCTGCGGAATTCTGTACGGTCGTCCTTACGCTTATAATGCGAGTCCTCCTGGCCCAAACGCTTATTGGATATGAGTTTTTCCCATTGCATATTTTTATTGTCTTTTTGTCTTAGGACATAGCAGAGTCAGTTTCTGTACTACATTCTACATTCAACTTCCAACTCTCAACTTTCAGCTAATAATATTAAAAAACGTTTATTTTTAATGCAAAAATACATAAAAGGTGTGAAATACTAAAATAAATGAGATTTTATTATTAAATTTGCATGTTTATTGCGGTTAAATCCAATCTAAATTTATGAAAGTAAAGATAATAAATAAATCTCATCATCAGCTGCCCGCATATCAGACTGCGCTTTCTGCAGGAATGGACTTGAGAGCCAATCTGCAGCAACCTGTCACTCTCCTGCCTCTACAGAGATGCATGGTACCTACGGGATTGTTCATGGCACTTCCTGAGGGATATGAAGCACAGGTCAGACCAAGAAGCGGACTGGCTATTAAAAAGGGGGTCACCGTCCTGAATTCTCCAGGTACTATCGATGCCGACTACAGAGGGGAAATTTGCGTCATACTTGTCAATCTATCCGACCAGCCGTTCGTAATAAACGACGGTGAGAGAGTGGCTCAGATGATCATATCAAAATATCAACAAGTGGAATGGGAACTGGTGGAAAATCTCGACGAGACAGAACGAGGTGAAGGGGGATTTGGACATACGGGAGTTTGATTTGAAGACTTTCTTCTCGTCAATTTTCAGACAAGCTTATCGTACATTTCCAACTTGTCTCCACCTCAATTTTTAGACAATCTTCTCGTCCCTTTTCAGACATCAATTTCCAGTTTATTTTCAGTCAATAATTTCAGTCCTATAATAATTTTCCAGTGAAACTAATCAGAGCGTTTTCATCAATGGTTATTCTCTTGTGCATGGTTGTCAACTCCTACGCACAGGATAAGCCTGATTTGAGCGATGAAGTCAGAAGAAAAGCGGATTTGTTCTATCTCGATGCCGTGAATCAGCGGCTTAAGAATAATCATGACGCTGCATTCGAACTTTATCGCCATGTGTTGGAAATCGACCCCAACCATGTAGGTGCCAACTACGATATGTCGTCATATTACCATGGACTTGGAAATAACGACAAATCGGGGGATATGCTCAAAACCGCTGCAGAGGCAGACCCGGAAAACTATTGGGTAAATATGGGGCTTGTACAACTCTATTCATCTACAGGAGATCAGGACAAAGCGTTGACTACACTTGAAAATATGGCTGAAGTGTATCCTGCAAACAGTACAATTCTGCTCATGCTTGAGGATTTGTACCTCAGACAAAAGGATTATGACAAGGTTATTGATGTGCTCAATCGACTTGAACTGCATGAAGGCGACAACGAACAAATTTCGCTCGAGAAATGCAGGATATACAGACAAATGGGTGATAACCAGGCAGCTATGCAGGTGCTGGAAAAACTCTACCAGGAGAACCCGGCTGACGTCAGGTATAAAGTCATGATCGGAGATATCTATCTCGACGAAAAAAACTACGAAAAGGCATTCGACATCTATAATGCCATGTATCAGAAAGAGCCGGAGCAACTCAGCGTACTGCTTGCTATGGCGAAATATTACGAGCAAACTCGTAACGAAGGGAAATATAACGAGATTCTTGGCGAAATCGTTGTAAATAGTGCGCTTTCTGACGATGTCAGACTATCGGTTATGCAGGAAATGGCGTCGTCTAATCTCTTTGCTAAGCAGAACGACACAACTACCGTCATGAAACTATTCGACGAAATACTGTTGCTGCCACAGGAAGACACGAAAATGGCGGAACTCTGTGCAAGATATATGATTTCGAGCGATATGTCGAAAGAGAGAGTAAAACCTGTTCTCTACAAAATGCTCGAAATCGACAAACAGGCGGATCTGGCACGTAATCAACTGCTTATCTATGCAATCGAGGAAGACAACGACGAGGATGTCAGAAGACTCTGCAAAACTGCAGTCGACTATGCTTCTGATAATCCAATGTATTATTATTACCTTGCTGTCGTTGAGATGAGAAACAAGAAATTCGACAACGCTATTGAAGCCTGCAAGAAAGGATTAGGCAAAGTCGACAGGGAATCGAATCTTAACATGGTGGTGAATATGTATGCAGTTATGGGTGACTCATACCACTACAGCGGACAAAACTCTAAAGCTTATGAGTACTACGATTCGTGTCTGATTTATAAACCTAATCATGTCATGGTGCTCAATAATTATGCTTATTACCTCGCATTGGAGAAGAAGAACTTGAGCAAGGCGGAGTCCATGGCAAAAAAGGCCATCGAAATCGAAAAGGATAACCCTACTTATATCGACACTTATGCGTGGGTGTTGTTCCAACAAAGGAAATACGATGAGGCGAAAATTCAAATCGACAAGATTATTCAGATATTAGGCGATAATTTCGAGCCACGACATGCCACATTAGCGGAACACATTGGCGACATTTATTCAAAATGTGGAGACAGGACCACCGCCTTGAAATATTGGAATATGGCTAAACAATTGGGCGTCAAATCCCCTACTATTGATAAGAAAATCAGTAAGAAACATTATGTGGAATTCTGATATCAAAAAAGTGATATATATGATAAACAACAAAATGCTGTTTTGCATTTGCCTGTTGGCAGGATGTATGACTATGGCGTGTGGAACACAAAAAAAGGTTGTGGAGCCAACTGCCACTTTACACAACTATTCTTCAGGATTTTCGCCTGAGGCTTATTTTAAGGCTATTGCTGATAATTCAAGCAGTGAAAAGTGGCTTTCAGCTAAAATCAAGTGTACGATTGCTATGGACGACCAGGATATAAGCACCCATGGACAGCTGAGAATGAAGAAGGACGAGGTCATTCAGATTCTGCTCTTCGACCCTTGGGGAGTGCTCGAACTGGGAAGACTGGAATTTTCGAAAACTAATTTGAAAATGCTCGACAGGTTCCATAAGAAATATATAGATGTGCCATATGAGGAGGTCGATTTCCTGAAAAAAAGCAATGTCGATTTCAATTGTCTGCAGAACCTCTTCTGGAACAAACTTTTCATTCCGTCAAAGCCGATACCTTCTGCTGAGGATTTTGACTATTCTGACGAACAGGGTGGTGAACCCTCGATGGCAAAGAAGGTGGTAATGAAATATGCCGACCAACTGCTCACTTATGAATTCACCACTAACCCGATAAACAACACACTGGAGAAAACAATGATCTATGGAACGAAGGATGTGGACTCGCAATTCCTTTTCACTTATTCCGACTTCCAAAAATTCCAGGGAACTAACTTCCCGCATGATATGTGCATGTCGTTCATTATGGGAAAACAACACGCTTCTATACAATTCACAATGAACAGCGTGAAAAACAAGTCGGGATGGGATACTAACACTTCGGTGCCTTCGAAATACACGAAAATGGACCCTGAAGAACTGTTCAAATCATTGATTGGAAAATAACTCGTTATTTCTCAAATTCTAAGACAATAAATATATATCAGATATGAGGAAGTATATTTTTATAACCGGACTTTTTGCCATTTCGGCATTGTTGATTTTTGCCGACAACAAGCCGAATAACGGGGCAAATCAACAAAGACCGGCAGCACAGCAACAAAGGCCAAGAGCCACAACTCCACTTGGAAACAACAAGACTGAACTCAGAAACGAAAAGCAGGAGGTGCAGAGGGCGAAGGCACAGTCACAGGCTCAAGCGGGAAGAATATCTCAGTCGATTAAGACCAACATGGATTCCGTACTTATTCTTGGTAACAGAATCACTATGCAGCAAAACTCTATCGACTCACTTAGCGGAGATATCAACGTGCTTAATGTGCAGATTGATTCCATGGGAGTGCGACTCGACGAACTGACTGAACAGCTCAACGATAAGATGTCAAAATATGGAAAGGCAATGACTTTCCTGCAGAGAAGCATGTCTATTCAGGAAAAACTGATGTTCATCTTCGCTTCCGACAACCTTTCTCAGATGTTTAGAAGAATCAGGTACATAAGAGAATATTCGTCTTTCCAGAAAGCACAAGGTATGCTTATTAAGAGCGAACAGGCGGAAGTGAGAAACACCCAGAACGCACTGCTCGATGCTAAGTCACGACTCGAAACGTCGAAATATATGCTCGAGAAAACCCGTAGCGACTTGGAATACACCAAGGCAAGTTGTGAGAAGAAAGTGGCGTTCTTGAATAATAACTTGTCTGCTGTCAAAGCTGAAATCAATGTCTACGAACGACGAGAGGCGGCTATCGATGCCCAGATTAACCGAATAGTCCAGGCTGAAATAGAGGCGGAACACCGACGTCAGGCTGCAACGGCTGAGGCGGCACGCAGAGCGGAAGAGGCACGCAAAGCCGAACTTAGACGACAGGCTGAGGCTCGACAGGCAGCTGCTGCTGAAGCGGCAAGAAGAGCGGCGGCGGCAAGGGCGGAAGCGGCGGCAAGAGCACGCCAGCAGGCTGAACGCGAAGCAGCGGAAAGAAGAAGAAAGGCGGAACAAGACGCTCTCAATGCACGACAAGCGGCTGAAGCCCGCAGAAGGGCTGAACAGGCTCGACGCGAGGCTGAAGCAAGGGAGAGAAGGGCAAGAAGCGAGGCTGAAAGAGCAGAAGCTGCCAGAAGGGCGGAAGAGGCAAGAAGAAAAGCCGAAGAAGCACGACGTCAGGAAGAATTGGCAAAAAAACGTGAAGCAGAGGCAAGGGCTGCACAAGAGGCGGCAAGAAGAAATGCGGAAGCTGAAGCAAGAGAAGCCAGAGAAAGGGCAAGGGAAGCGGAAAGAACAAGGCAAGAGGCGGCAAGGGCGGAAAGATCGGAAGTCAGAGCTAATCCGGAACTCAATGTCGGAGCCGACGACGCCACTCGACAGTTCGAAGCACATAAGGGAGGAATGCCACTCCCTATCAGTGGAGGTGTCATCGTCGGACACTATGGAAGATACAACGTTTCTGGTGCAAGTGGGGTTACCCTCGACAACAAGGGTATAGATATTAAGGGATCGGCTGGATGTGTGGCAAAGGCATGCTTCAATGGCACTGTATCATCTATTTTCCAGTATGCCGGAAGATACATCGTTATGGTGCGACACGGTAAATATATTTCTGTTTATTCCGGATTGGCTTCGGTTTCGGTTAGAAACGGGGCTAAGGTCACTACGGGACAGTCGCTCGGGCCTGTGGGAACAGATGAGTCCGGCAGCTATATACTGCATTTCCAATTGAGGAAAGAGTCATCAAGACTGAATCCGGAACAATGGGTGAGATAACTATATAACCTATGCTGAATATGGCGAATCCTGATTTGACGCATGATGCGGTTGAAGTGCTTAAACGCCTGATTGCTATTCCTTCTGTCAGTAGAGAGGAAACGGCGGCAGCTGATTTCATCGAAAACTATATGAGGGCGAAAGGTTGTGATGTGGGCAGATATGATAATAACATCATGGCGGTTAGCAATAATTTCGACAATAGCCAGCCTGCTGTGTTGATGAACGCACATATAGATACAGTTAAACCCGTGAGCACTTGGAACAGAGACCCTTTCAAACCTACAGTGGAGGGGGATTGCCTCTATGGATTGGGCGCCAACGACTGCGGAGGGGGATTGGTGGCGCTTATGCATGTCTTTCTGGAATTGCGATCAAAGGTAAACAACCTCATTTTCATAGCATCGGCTGAGGAAGAAGTGTCGGGAAAGAAAGGGATGGAATCCATGGTGGGTAAATTGCCTTCAATGGATTTTGCACTTGTCGGTGAGCCTACGGGTATGCAGCCGGCTATTGCTGAAAAAGGACTTATGGTGGTAGATGCGGTAGCTCATGGAATATCCGGACATGCAGCAAGAAACGAAGGTGTCAACGCCATTTATATTGCCAACGACGACATAAATTGGCTGAGAAACTATAGATTCAACCGAGTGTCGGACCTCCTCGGACCGGTAAAAGCTACTGTTACTGTCATCGAGGCGGGAACTCAACATAATGTGGTGCCTGATGAGTGCCGGTTTACTATCGATATCAGAACGAATGAATGCTATACCAATGAAGAGGTCTTCGATATACTAAAGGAAAATATGAAAAGTGAACTGAACCCAAGGTCATTCCGACTCGGTTCATCATCAATATCAACAAATCATCATTTCGTGAAAAAATGTATCGAAATGGGGAAAACTCCTTTTGGCTCACCTACATTGTCCGACCAGGCGCTCATGAACTTCCCATCACTCAAAATGGGGCCAGGCGAATCCGCCAGATCGCATACCGCCGACGAATTTATCAGGATAACAGAAATCGACGACGCTATCAATACTTATCTCAAACTACTTGCCTGATTACACACCAATATTTTAAATCGTAACCGTTCATTTCGCCCTAACGACCGTTTGGGGTTAAATTAATACTGAACATTCTTTTTGAACTCACGTTTATTTACAATCATTCTGCGTTAATTATTCGTGTTTGCTTTTCAAAGTCATCCTTTTTTCGTAAATTTGGAAAGATTTGCAGGATTTCTTTGTATAAAGGCAGTTCGGGAGATTGAGGATTTTGAGGGTTACGGATAAGAGACCGTTCTCAATTCGTTGTTCTGCTATAATTTGCATCAAAGAACACCCGATAACAAGCCATCAGCCTTTTTGTGACTCATCATTGGGTGTAAAGGTACAACAAAATTCTGAAAGTACAAAAGAGAATTTATTTTCTATCTATCTCAAAGAATAGTAAGAATGTGAAGTCTATACAAAATATCTCAATTTTTTTTTCGTACCTTTGCAGCCGGAATGAGCATGAAGAAAGAACATATCATCATCAGCGATACGTTGAGAGGGGCAGGCTCTGAGGGGCTGGCGGGCTATTTGTGTCATGCCTACTGCCGTGAGGGCAGTTGCTCTTTCACTTATAATAATAATGTATATACGCTGTCGGCTGGCGATTGCCTAATAGTGCGCCGGGGCGACTTGGTGTCGCATGTGCATGAGAGTACGGACTTCCGTGTGGATGTCATCTATGTTACGCCCGAGTTTATCGAGATTAGTACGCCGCAATCAAACTATGGGATGAAAGGCTCATTAGCCCTGTTCAACAATCCCATTATGCACCTGACGGAGTCACAGCAGAAAGTGTGCGCCTTGGATTTCGACTACATCAAGCGACGCTGGGCACTGGGGGACTCTCATCATTTTCACCGCGACGCGATGATCAATGCCGTGCAGTGCATGATTATCGATTTCTTCGACTTTCATGCCGAACTGTATGGGAACGAAAAGATTTCCTCGCAGTATGCCGACCTGATGGAGCGTTTCTTAGGACTCTTGGAGCGTGGCGACTTCCGACAGAACCGCGAGATAGCCTATTATGCCGACAAACTCTTTGTCACCACGAAATATCTCTCCGAGGTTTGCAAGAAGGTGAGCGGTTTCCCTGCTAACTACTGGATCAACCGCTTCACCGTGCTCGACATCAGCCGCCAGTTGCGAGACAAGAAGCGATCATTTACAGAATTGACAGACCTATATGGTTTCTCCTCACCCAGTTACTTCAGCCGCTATGTGCAGAAGTATCTCGGTGCTTCACCTACAGACTTTAGGGAGTAAAAAACATGCTTTTGACCTTCGGTCGAAATCGCTCTCGCTCGGCAGAATGAGCAAGTTCTTCTGCATTCGCTTAATCGCGATTTTCGGTAAAAAGTGAATGAAAACCCGTAATTATTATCAAAATAGTTACGGGTTTTCTGTGTAATTTTGCACCCAGTTGATAACTGGTTAAAGATATGAAGAAATTGATGATTCTCGCAATGTTGGCCATCGGTAGTATGACGGCATATGCACAAGTGAGTAAGGAGGAGCAGGAGTTAATCGACCTCTCGAATCAGAAGTGGGCTTGGATGGCAGAGAAGAATGCCGACCGTCTGGCGGAGTTATTTCTGGACAATGCACAGTTCGTACACATGGGTGGCGGCTGGGGCAAGCAGCAGGAAGTGGATATCATCCGTGGGGGCATGATCTGGTACAAGCATGCCGACATCCATCTTCTGTGTGTCAATAGGTCGGTCTGTAGTAAATTTACCAAGATTTGAGCGAGCCTTATGAAACCTGAATTATATTATATGAATGCAAATGATGCGCGTAATCATAAAAAAAGTATAGATTACAGAAAAATCTCCATCAAGATGTCGCAACGTTCGTAGGCATTATTCTTCAGTGGTATCTCCTTGAATCCCAACTTGCGATAAAGAGCAATGGAGGCTTCCAGACGGGTGTTGCCTTCGAGAAAGATTCGTTTTACATCATGACTGCGGGCATAATCGAGCAGTGCCTCGCCAAGTTTGCGCCCGATACCTTTGCCTTGTGCTTCTGGTGATACTGCCATCTTTGCCAACTCGTGACAGTCAGATTCAAGATGTGGTTTCAGCGCACAGCACCCCACGACCTGTCCGCTTTCGTCTATAGCTAGAAATATCTGACCACCACAACCTATGATGCTCTCATCGATATGCAAGAAGGTATCGAGATCTGACTGCTCCAATCTGAAATAGGATTCTATCCACTGTTTGTTCAGTCGGATAAAGTCCTGTTTGTA
>FLNV01002067.1_pt1 | contig 63682 bp, 64 predicted proteins | sample 1140351 | NCBI WGS metagenome assembly FLNV01 (sample SAMEA3878207, study PRJEB12797) | bioreactor metagenome | biome: Moose rumen | place: Sweden | collected 2011-10 | reverse complement strand
CAGCTGTCCCCATGTATTAGCAATATCACCTGTTGTATTTGTAAAGGTATTGGACCACACATACCCTCCTGTCAGGGCATTTTCCGTACGGCAAACAAAGTCTTCGGCACGAAGATCGCCATACAATATAAGATAACCACTATAGAGGTTGGCTGTCTTTAATGACTTGTATAAACCGTTGGCAAGACCTTCAATACGCGCTTCTGTGCTAAAAACAGTTGCTGAACTAAGCGAAGTCTTTGATGTTGTCTCAAGTTCATCACTGCACCCTATTACTGTCAATATTGATAATATAACTATTGAGCGAGCTGCTCCACTCAAAATATGCTTATATAAATAATTGCGTCTCATAAGTTTTCCCTTTTATGTTTAAAATGTTAAGTTCAGGCCAAAGGTAAATGTGCGACCATATCCGCCAGTATTATAATCCACACCAGGTGTAGTGTTAGAGTTTCCATTGGCAGACAATTCCGGATCTACGCCTGAATATCCAGTAAGGATAAATGCATTGTCTATCTGACCATAAATTCTTACACCTTTGATGAATACATTGTTCAAGACTTTCTTTGGGAGATTATATGCCAGTGTAATATTCTGCAAACGCAGAAAATCTCCGTTCTCAACATGTTCTGAGATAGGAACTGAGCCGCCAAAAGAGTAACGGTCACCTGTTACCAGGCGAGGTATATTCGTATCCTGCCCAGGAGTTGTCCAACGATCAAGCACTTCTGTTGAATTGTTAAAAAAGATCTGATCCGTAATGGTAGACTTAGAACGGTTCATAATCTTGTTACCACCAGCAAAACTGAAGCTAAAGTTAAGCTCAAATCCACGCCATTCAGTATTTGATATGATACCACCATACCACTTTGGCAGAGCATTGCCAAGAACGTAATAATCATCGCCACTAAGAGCTTTTGCTGTCCTTCCGTCAAGATAAGTCCATTTTCCCAAGCCATTGTACTGAACCTCTTCACCGGCTCCATTCAAGAATACACGCTGTCCATTCTCTGGGTTTACACGGAGGGTCTTCAGACCGTAAAGGCTTCCTACAGAGTAGCCAACCTTTGTAATATTGGTAGAGCCAGAACCTGTATATGAGATAATTGCACTCTCATCACCAGACAAGGCAGTAACCTCATTCTTCAGATAAGTGAAATTTGTAGAAACATTCCATTTCCACTCCTTATTATTCAACACTTGATAATTCAGGCTGAATTCTACACCACGATTATACATGCTACCTACATTAGAGAGAATTGAGTTACCAACGATACCCTTCGATGGAGACTGAGGGACACTTAATATAAGGTCATCAACATTATTATTAAAATATGCCAACTCCACGTGAAGTCTATCCTTGAATGCATCAAACGATAATCCAATATTTGTCTGACTACTTGTTTCCCAACTTAAATTATCATTTCCCTGTTGTGATATATCCCAAGTACTGGCGTCACCATATAGTGATGATGAATAGAGACTGAACGAGCTATAGTCATTTGTAATATTACCATTACCGACACGTCCCCAGCTAGCATTCAACTTAAGATTGCTTATGGCATCTTTAGAGAGTGCATGTTTAAAGAATGGTTCGTCAGAAATGAGCCATCCAAAGGACAAGCCACCAAAATTACCATATTTATGATTTTTGGCTAAAGCAGAGTTTCCGTCACGACGGAAATTAGTTGTTAAGAAATAACGATCTGACAACGTATAGCTAGCACGGAAGAAATATGATATATAGTTCCGTTCGCCTATCTGATTTCCTGTGGCTACAACATTAGCCCATCCTCCTTGGTAATAACGGAAGAAATCATCACTCTCCTTCGTAGCACGTGCACCCCAAAAATTCGTCGTATTATGTTGATAGTCGAAACCTACTAACAAAGAAATTTTGTGTAACTTCCCAAATATATCATCATAACCAAGAGTTGTATTGAAATCTTCATTTATGAACCTACTAGTAATATTAGTAACAGATCCTCCTGATGAACTAGCTCCTGAGCCAAGCTGTGTGCTGGCAAATGAGGTGCTTTCATTGTTTATACGGTCTAGGGAATACTGTCCTGTCCATGTTATTTGCTTGACAGGCCTAAGGACAAACTTTATATTGCCGATAAAATGACTGTTATCTGAGGTATTGCTTGTCAGAGCTAAACGGGCCTCTGGATTATAGAGGGGAAAACTCGAATTGTTAGCACCAGATCCTAGAGTTCCACTGACAGGATTGACGTTGAAAGTACCGTCTTCATTATACGCTCCTACGTTCGGCGGAAGAACCAAGGCAAGGCGAGTTACACCATATGAACTCATAGATGATCCTGGACGGCTACCTGTGTCTGGCGACTCATTGAAACTAGAACTGTAATTGCTATTCAACGACAATGTCAACCAGTTTGTTATGCGGTCTTCTGCATTAAAACGAATACCTTTTCGTTCGAAATTATTTCCTTGGAAGATACCTTGCTGGTTTGAATAGTTAACAGAGAAATAATAAGTAATATTTTCTGTTCCACCAGAAATATCAATGTTATGATTATGTGATATACCCGTACGATAAACATAGTCTTTCCAGTCAGTATCTACAATAGAACCATCAGAGTTTTTTTGCAACTGATAAACAAGTGAGCGGTTCCCTCCGTCGATATTATTTGCATTTGTAATTGCTTCGTTCTTTAGAGCAGTATACTGCTCCGCATTAAGCATCTCTGGAAGACGAACAGCATTAGTGAAGCTCACCCAACCATTATAATGAGTCACAGCGCGTCCAGAACGTCCTTTTTTTGTGGTTACCAGAATAACACCACCAGCAGCCCTTGAACCATAAATAGCCGTAGAAGCAGCGTCTTTGAGGATGTCAATACTCTCAATATCACTTGGGTTAATGTCACTCAACGGATTGTTGGCAGCACTGTTTGTTGAGATGTCATCACTATATACAGGAACACCATCTATAACGAAAAGTGGCAAAGAACTTAGAGAAATGGAATTGACACCACGTATGCGGATGACCGAAGGCGCATTGAGTTGGCCGTTTGATGCCGCCAGACTAACACCGGCAGCATGACCTGCGAGAGCCTGATCAAAACTTTGGATAGGGCGCTGGCTTACATCAGCACCGTTAATGCTGGATATTGAACCAGTAAACTCTTTGCGTGATTGTGTACCATAACCGACAACAACTACTTCACTGAGACTATTGTAGTTTTCTCTCAATGTAATTTCTACAGGTTCCTCAAAATCATAGACATCCACGTCGAGAGCGCGATACCCAACGAATTCCACCCTGAGGGTCAATGGTGCCTCCACCTTTGTCTGGAGCTTGAAGTTTCCATCGATATCGGATACCACTCCTCTACCCTTCTCGCTCTTTACGATTACCGATGCGCCAATCAGTGGCTCACCAGTACGAACATCTGTAATATGACCTGTAATCAGGTTTTGTGCAGCAGCCAACAAAGGAGTAATAGCAAAACCTATTATAAATAATCCTTTTTTCATAATCGCTTCAGTTTTTGTGAGCATGGCTTTGGTAAGGACAGCCCTTTCGGGCCATCCTAACCATGCATTTTAAACATCTACTAACAAAACTAACAAAAATTATTTCTGAGCGGTAAATTCCGACTTTACCTTCTCTATCTGTGCCTGTGACTGTTTGTTGTCAAGGTTCAACAAACCGTATTCATGGTTGTATTTTGTGCCGGCAGTAAGAATCCAGCTAAGGAACTGGTTTACAGCATCGTCGGCAATGTTATAGCTAACACCAATCTTCTCGACAGCAACTTCCTGTATCTTTCCATTCTCAAGTGCATCGATCACTTCGTCGAGTGTAGCCTCGTCAGAGAAGTTCTTTTCGAGGTTCTTCTTCACGTCGATACCTATCAAGGTAAGATCATTCTTAATATGACGACTCTTTAGGTCGAAGATGTTTGGCAGGGCGTTGAAAGATACTCCCAGAGGGTCTTTCAACAGAGCGGTATTGATAAAAAGGTCATCGCCAGAGATACGCTTGCCGCGGAAATTACTGCTCTTCTCACCGAAGTTATGAGCAAAGGAAGAGGCAACGGATGTGGCATTGCTGCCGCTATAGATTACAAGCTTCTCGAACTGCTTGATTTTCTTTACATCCTCTTCGAAATCATCGTTGAGAAAATAAAGCTGCTTTAGCTTCTTGGAGTTCAGGTGCTTGCCTTCCAGCACTTTAGCAGCTTCACTGCCACTGGCTGTGATAGGCAGCACGGCGAACTCTCCAAAATAAACAACTATATGGCTAAAGTCTTTGGTCTTTTCTTGACTGTCAAATACGACATTCAAATCGATGTTATCCTTACCCTTGGCGATCTGGAACTCCACGCCGGGCTGTGTTTTTGCATATTCAGATATCCACTTCTCTACCAAAGGACGGGCAAAACGTGGTGCCTTCACGTAGCGTACGCTACTTGTATTGGTAGAATTACCCTCAGCCCAAACGCTGCTGATGTTGATACTCAACAAAACTGCTATCGCTAAAACTATCTTTTTCATATTTCTTCTTTTTTACTTTGTTATTTACACCTATTATATATATTTCTCCTTTCATTGACCATGCCATCATACAACAGCAACAACACTCTTGCATTTGCATTCGATTCATTGTTTTCATAACCATCTGATTTTTAATTTTTTATTTATTATTTATTATTTTCTATTTATCTCAGTTTCTGGGTGCAAAGGTACGGTGATTTTCACATACCCACAATCCCATTGTTGCGGCATATCATATACCAAACCTTTGGGATACAGCCTAATTTGCACTTTTATTTATCAATATTTCGTAAGATGGCAGTGCCCAGCAGTATGAAGTACGGTCACTTGGGGTTGCCACGACCACTGTGTCCCAATGGCCATTTGTACGAGTGGCTGCAGGATGAACGAAATCCTCTGCCCTACGGCTGATGTCGAGACCTCTGATGCCTTCGCCTATAAACTCAGCACGGCGTTCGTTGTAGATGGCATCACGGAGTTTATCACCTGTTAATGTTGTCACATCGAGGATATCCCCTGTAGGAACAGATCTGCTACGTACCTGATGGAGCAATTGGGCTGCCTTCTCATAATTGCCGATATTATAATAACTCTCGGAGAGGTTAAGCAGGGTCTCGGCATAACGGAAGATATGTATCCACTCCAGCGGTGTTGTGTACTCATCATATTTCTCATACCAGGTCTCACGTCCGGTGGCGGGATCGACCTTGATAAACGATATACGGCTATCTGTATCGAGATGGTAGGCGGGAAGAGTGATGATGCCTGTACGTACATTAAGTGTGTCGATATATCCTACAGCACTTGAAATATAACTGGCAGGATTACCGCCACCTCGTTCGGTGTTGGTAAATGGAAGCGAGTATATGTTTTCAGCAGTGTGATAAGGAGCATCAAACATATCGCGCACATTGGCGCTAAGAGAGAATCCCGATACCTTCTCACCCTCGCTGATGGCATCCTGCCACTGTTGCTTAGCCATATAGATACGCTGCAGGAGCATGTGGGCTGCTGACTGTGTTGGGATAGTAGGATCGCCACCGGCTGGCAGTGAAGCTATTGTGTTGCTGTTCAGGTCAGAAATAATCTGATCATAAACTTCCCCGATGGTCCACAGGCGTGCATCGTTATGACCTGGTCCCAGCACTGCTTCCGTATGAATGGGTATAGCCTTGGAATCGGGGTCATAGGCATAAGGCTGGGAATAGACCTGCGACAGATAGTACCAGCTGATATCACGGATAAAGAGACAGCTGGCGATATATTGCTGACGCTTGGCCTCGCTTATTGGCAGATTGTCGCGCTTCTCCAGATTCTCCTTCACGGTATTGGCTGCATTGATAGCAAGATATCCAGCCTGGAAAAATCCAGGGTTCATGATGCTGTTTTGACCCACGGTCATATTATAGGTATCCGAATGGGCATAGGTGTTGTTACCTGTATTAACGAAGTCGTCGCTACGGTTATCGAAGATGACGGCAATGTTTCCACCAGCAAAGCTACTGCTTTTGAAACGGGTATATACACCTGCAACAGCTGCATCGATAAGGTCTTCAGAAGCGTAGATGTCAGCCTCTGTCACGTTAAGCTTCGGATTTTTCTCGAGGAAATCCTCACCGCAAGATGTCAGCACCAAGACTGACAAGAGGGCTATAATAACTGATTTATATGATATCTTGTTCATAATTGCTATTTTTATTAGAATGATACATTTACACCAAAGGTGATTGTACGTGTAGGCGGTGTTGTGTTAAGATCAATACCAGAGCGGAGATTAGCACTATTGTAATAAGAATTGATCTCTGGGTCGAATCCTGTGTAGCCCGTGATGCAAAACAGGTTCTGAGCCTGTGCATAGAGTCTTACCGACGAGATACCCCAATCCTGTGCCCACTTCTTTGTATTAAACTGATAACCTATGGATAGGCTCTGCAGACGGATAAAATCACCACTTTCAATCAAGTCGGTAATAAGGTTGGCTGTACCATTAGAGTAGTTATCATTATATGATGCCTTGGCGTATTTCGCATTGTCACCAGGCTGGCGCCATATATTCTCGTAGTACTCTTCGGTACCGCTCCACATACGTCCGTCGGAGAGTGTGGCTCTCATACCGTTAATGATTTTGTTGCCTCCAGAGAAGTGGAAATTCACCTTGGCATCCCAGTTCTTATAACGGAACGTGTTGCTCCACCCACCATAATAAGTGGGTTTCGTGTTTCCTGAGATCTCAGGCTTCCAGTCGCTCATCGTATATTTAGAGGGGGTTTCACCATCGAGCTCATAGAGTTGTGCACCACCCTTTCCGTACTTATATATCAACAGTGTGCGATCATATGAGCCATCGTCCTTCTTTATCAGTACTACGCGACGTCCTGTCTGAGGGTCGATACCATCAGTAGGATAGGCATAAAGCTGAGCCATAGAATAACCTTTAGTAGTGATGTTTGCTCCAGTGGAACTGGAGAAAAGTATATCGTCGGCCAATTCTGTTACCTCATTCTTTATCAATGAAATATTAAAGCTACTACTCCAGGTAAAATTCTTCTTTCTGATAAGATCACCGCTGACAGTAATCTCAAGGCCCTTATTCACCGTCTTACCGAGGTTGGTGGATACGGACGCTCCTACAATACCTGTTGAGTAAGCCTGAGAAGCATCGAGGATAAGGTCTTTCGACTTTGAATAGAAATAATCAACATCGATATTAAAACGACCTTTCAGCAGTGAGGCACTGAAACCGATATCTGCTGTGCCCGTCTGTTCCCATCCCAAATCAGGATCATTGATACCAGATGAGATGTAGGATACGCTACCATTATAGGTTGATGATGAGTAAACACTCTTGGAGGCGTACCAGTCTACATTGGCATTACCAACCACACCATAGCTTACCTTTATCTTGAGGTCATCGATAGTACGTCGTAAATCGTGGAAGAAAGCCTCATCAGAGAGACGCCATGCACCGCTGACACCATAGAAGTTGCCCCACTTACGACCTAGTTTAGAGAGTCCGTCACGACGCCAGTTGGCTGTAAGATAATAGCGGTTTTTCCAGTCATAGGTAAAACGACTGATATAACTGAACATACTGCTCTCCTGAATATTGCCCGAGCCGCCATAAGTGAGATAAGAAGCCTCTACATACATCTGGTCTGGATTGCTTAGTGTGGTTCCGGTACGGGATATGATACTCTGACTGCTTTCCGAAGCTTCTATACCAAAGAGGATATCGAAATGATGCTTCTTGATATCGAACTGGTAATTGGCGGTATTCGTCCATGTCCAGCTCTTCAGGTTGGAGGTTCCTGTACGACTGCTACCACCAGGATATCCGCTACCATGAAGAGGAGTGCTGAAAGACTCATTCTGGATCAGGGTCCAGTCAATGCCATACAGTGTTTTCAGTGTAAGACCTTTAACGGGAGTAATCTCAGCATATCCATTAGCAAGGATGCGGTGGGTCTTTGACTCTGCATATTGTCCTCCCTCTACAAGACCAAGGGCATTGTAATAGAACACCTCTATGGCATTGTTCCCCTTGCCGAGGTTACGTGGAGCCAGCGTTGAGGCATAGAAAGTGCCGTCTTCATTGTGAGAAGGAACATTTGGCAGGTCAACGTATGCCAGACGCGTCAGACCACCCATAGCACTAAGCGAACCACCACGAGAATCATCTGCAGTATGAATCTTACTATATGTATAGCCTGAGTTGAAACCCACTTTTACATATTTGTTAAGTTTATAGGTTCCGTTGCCCTTAAATGAGAATCGGTTATATTTGGCATCCACCGTTATACCCTCCTGAGTGGTATAGCTTCCTGAGAGATAATAGGTTGCCTTATCGTTGCCACCCTGAAGGTTCAGGTTATGGTTCTGCGACAGACCAGTACGGAAGACGAGGTCTACCCAGTTAGTATTGACAATATTGCCGTTTTTATCTGTCATTGTGGCATAAGGCAGGTTATTGGGGTCACCACCATTATTCAACCATCCCTGATTCTTTATCTCTGTATATTGCTCTGCGTTCATAGGTGTAAGTAATTTCGTCGCAGAGTTGAATCCGATGTTATAGTCGTATGTCAGCTTCGATTTTCCAGCCGATCCGGAATTGGTAGTGATGAGTACCACACCTGCTGCAGCCCGCGAACCATACATTGCACTGGCAGCTGCATCCTTAAGTATATCAATTGACTTGATATCGGCTGGATTGATATCTGAAATGGGATTATAGTCTGTGTTGGATGCGATGTTATTCGAATTGATAGGTACTCCGTCAACAACATACAGTGGTGTAACGCTGGAGGTGATGGATGCCAGACCGCGAATATTGATGACGGGAGCAGAGCCCACCTGTGATCCTGATGTGGAAACCATCACGCCTGCAGCATGTCCTTCGAGGATATTATCTATGCTGTTTCCCGTCACGCCCTTCAATGATTCTTTATTGATTGATGTGATTGAGGCTGTGAGGTCGCGAAGCTTCGCCGTGCCATAGCCTATCACGACGACTTCGTTAAGCAGGCGATAGTTTTCGCGGAGAAAAATCTCAACAGGTTCACTGATGTCATATACTTCAATCTCCTGGGCAAGATAGCCTATATATGTCACGTCTAAGGTATAAGGTTCCTCACCGGAAATGGTAAGTGAGAAATTACCATCAATATCACTAACTGCACTGTTATGTGTGCCTCGTATCTGTACAGCAGCTCCGATTACCGGCTCCTGAGTACGGGCATCAAGTACCCTACCCTGGAGCACGTCTTGTGCTGATGCACAAACGGTCACAATCGAAGCAATAATATATAATAAAAGTCTTTTCATACTGTTATCCTTATTAAAAAACAATCTGGTTATTATTTATGGGCGATAGCGAGAAGATGTCGACACATTGTTGCCGAAGAAAAGTGCATTTGTCAGTATGCGTCCAGTACTAAGCCAATAACCGCGATAGGTGGGTGACTCACTGAACAGGACTATTGTTCCCGCACCTATATTATCAAGGGCAATCACCGTCGCATTCTTCAACAGTTTCTGATTCGCTTTTGTCAGGTATCCTCCCAGTTGCTTATCACCTTTGAGCTGTAGCAATGAACTGTAAGGGCTCTGTGGACGCGGCAAGATATAGTTGCCTGACTTCATGGTATAGAGCTGACGACTATGAATACCAAAGGCCAGCGGGTTGGTGATGTCGAGATCGGCTTCATATAGTACACCGCCAATGCGACTCGGTCCTATCTTCTCACGCTGTGATACATAGTCAAGACGCTGATAGTCATGCTTATCTCCTTGTTTCTCATTTACAGTTTTTTCCTCTGAGGCAGAGAAATGAACAGCAATACCGTTCTTGATAGCCCACTGTGAGGCACGCTGTGTAGTGATTAAGACACCACCGTCAGCAACCCAGTTCTTCAAACGCTCAACAAACCTCTGGGAGAAATTCTGATATGAACCATCTGCAAGTATGATAGCCGTATAACGATTCAGCGGTGTGCGGTCAGCATATTCAACAAAGATCTTTGTCAATGGTATATGATGATGGTTGCCTAACAAGTGCCATATCTCTCCTATGGCTGTCCAGTTGATGCCGGTATAGCCTCCTGTGCTTACAAAAGTAGCAACAACTGGTTTCTTGACTTCCTGAATATTGTCACTTCCGAGGTCAATGCCTTCACTGCTTGCACTGGTAGAAACGCTGTATACCTGTACGTCAGTCTCCGCAACAGCCTCTCGGATAACATGATATACGCTGTCAGCTGAGATTGTCTGATATACGAGGGGAACAACAAGACTGCCTGTGGCAAAGTGCAGTTTTCCTTTCTCAACAGTCTCTGCAGAGAAAGATTTATATGCAGATTTCACGTAAACACCTCTGTCAAGCAAGCGATACAATACACGTGGAGCATAGAAGTCGGCATAGTCAATGATGTAGGCAAACTGTGATTTCTGGAAATTACCAGACTTTACAGCAGGTACCTCCTTCACCACATCTCCCACACTGATGCCTGCAGCCACTCTTGCAAATGGGAAGCCAAAGCCATGAGCCGTACTCCAGGCTGTGATGTCCATGAATATACTGTCAACAAACTCTGTGTGTTCCTCAAAGGCAGCATTTACAAGTCGGTACTGTGCCTGAGCCAAAGGGATGGCGTAGGCTGAACCTGCCTTAAACTGCTTGCTACCCTGCGTATAGTCTTTTGTCAGCTGACGAACTTCAATCTTGTGACGTAGAAGGTTGTCGAGAAACAGGTTTGTAGCGCCTTTGTTCTCCTTGTCACCAAACACGATATATCCCTTCCCCCCCTTTGCTACAGCACTCTTGAAGAAATCCTGCTGATGACGGAGAAATATATCCTTCTTGTCTGTTCCTGCTTTCAGGGCTCCAATACTGGTAACAAGATTATCACGGATATTCTTTGCAAAGCGATGAACACCGAGTGACGACTCTACCTGAACACCCTGGGAACTGCCAACCTCAAGCGTTGTGCCCACACCGCCCTGAAAATCGGGATATGTTGAACCATAGATAGGTGAGATGTTATCATAGTTCTCTTTTGTGAAATACAGCGAACCTATCTTGTCGAGTGCTGCTCCGAAATAATCGGCAAGGATCACGTTCAGTTCCGTATATGTGCTTTCTGGAATGGTGTAGTTCCAAGTACTACGCACTGGTGACGGCTCGAAATAGTAACTGCTGTTACGGCCCATCTCATGGTAATCGGCATAGATATTAGGATACCACTGATGATAATACTCAGCTCGCGCACGACTCTCAGGGTGCACCAGGGCAAACCAGTCACGATTCAGGTCAGCATAGAAATGATTGCCACGCAGAGGAGTGAAGCTCTGCGTATGTTCTATGTCAAGTGCATCATCGACAGGAGGAACCGAATGGAAAGAGTTATAATACTGTGCTGCTCTTTCACGACCATCAGGGTTGAGTGCCGGTTCTATCAGTATAACGGCATCACCCAGTCTTTTCACTATATCAGCATTCTGGGTGGCTACAAAATAGTAGGCTGCCAGAACAGATGCGTCGGTACCTGCCAACTCACCACCATGCACGTTATATCCCAACTGGATTATCACCTTCTGATCATCGTAAGAAGTGGGATAACCATAGTTCGGATCTACCAGTTTTACATGGTTCTGACGGATATTCTCTAAGTTTTGGATGTTTTCCGGTGTGGAAATGTGGAGTATCACATACTCGCGGTTTTCATGGGAATGACCTATCACCTTCAGTTGTGCACGACTTGACAACTTATCAAGCAAACGGAAATACTCTACAACCTTATCATATCTTACCAATTCTGATCCAATAGGAAAACCGAAGAATTCTTCAGGTGTTGGTATTGACTTGTCGAATTGGTTATCACTCCCAAAAAAGTAATCAGTTGCCCAAATACTGTTGACGCTGAGGCTTAAAAATGCTACTATTGCTAAGACTAATCTTTTCATATCTCTTTTTCTTTACTTTGTTAATACCTATTATATATACACTCCCCTTCATTGTCGTTGCCATCATACTGCAATAACACTCTTGCATTTGAATATGCATTCGCATTCGATCCATTGTTTTCATAACTATACTCATTTTAACTTTAAAATTTGTGAATATTTCCGGGTGCAAAGGTACGACGATTCTGCGGATACCACAATCCCAACAGTTAGTCATTTCATCTACCATAATTATGCGACATACATCGCGTGAACATTATATTAAATTAAAGCATTAAAAAGGAGTTTTGCCACATTTTAGAGTTTTATTCTGTTTAGAGGTATTTTTACAGTCCCAAACAGAAATATATTCTTTCAAAATCAGAATTATAGATATTTTTCCCGAATAACACAATATATTTGGCGGATATTTCTAAAGTTCGTACCTTTGCACCCAGAAATCAATTAATAATTAATCAAAGAAAGGATAAGATTATGAGTACAAAGAAAAATTTCCGTTTTGAGACATTGCAACTCCATGTAGGCCAAGAACAGGCTGACCCCGCAACCGACGCTCGTGCAGTGCCCATCTATCAGACCACGTCGTATGTGTTCCATAACTCACAGCACGCCGCTGACCGCTTCGGACTTCGCGATACAGGTAATATTTATGGTCGTCTGACAAACTCCACTCAGGGAGTATTCGAGGATCGTGTTGCTGCCCTCGAGGGAGGTGTTGGAGGTTTGGCCGTAGCCTCTGGTGCCGCTGCTATCACATACGCCTTGCAGAACATCGTACAGGCTGGCGATCATATCGTAGCTGCCGACAACCTCTATGGCGGTTCTTACAATCTCATCACCCACACGCTGGCTACACAGGGCATCACCAACACGATTATTAATGTGAACGACCTCGAAGCCCTCGATGCAGCCATCCAGCCAAATACGAAGGTGGTTTATGCCGAGACTTTCGGCAATCCCAATAGCGACGTGCTCGACCTCGAAGGTGTGGCTGCTGTAGCCCATAAGCACGGCATCCCCTTCATCGTCGACAACACCTTCGGCACACCTTATCTCATCCGTCCTCTGGAGCACGGTGCTGATATCGTGGTACACTCAGCCACAAAGTTCTTAGGCGGTCATGGAAGCTCATTAGGCGGTGTCATCGTCGACGGTGGCAAGTTCGACTGGAAGCAGAACGATAAGTTCCCAACGCTTGCTAAGCCAGACCCAAGCTATCATGGCATCGTGTTTGCCGACGCTGTAGGCGCAGCAGCTTACGTCACCCGTATCCGTGCCGTCATACTGCGCGACACTGGTGCAGCCATCTCACCTTTCAACGCATTCATCCTATTGCAGGGTGTAGAGACTCTGAGTCTTCGTGTGGAGCGTCATGTGGAGAATGCCCTGAAGGTAGTCGATTTCCTCGCTAAGCACCCCAAGGTGGCAAAGGTAAACCATCCTGCCCTCGAAAGTCATCACGACCATGCGCTCTATCAGAAGTACTTCCCTAATGGCGGTGGCTCGATATTCACCTTCGAGATCAAGGGTGGACAGGAAGAGGCCTGGAAATTTATCGATGCCCTGCAGATATTCTCATTGCTGGCAAACGTGGCCGATGTGAAGAGCCTGGTGATTCATCCATACACCACCACCCACTCACAGCTGTCGCCTGAGGAACTGGCTGAACAGCACATCACGCCATCGACCGTCCGTCTGAGCATCGGTACAGAGCACATCAACGACATCATCGATGATCTGGCTCAGGCTCTCGACAAGATTTGACCACATAAGTCAATTTAAATAGCGTAATCTGTCAAATCCATAAAAAAGATTTGGCAGATTGCTTCGAATTTAGTAATTTCGCACCCAACAACCGACACAGAGATGAGAAATTATATTATAGCCGACAATCAGGAACTGACGCGATTCGCGTTAGAGAGCCTGCTTCAGAAAGACGAGGGAAACGTAGTGTATCGTGCTTTCGACAAAGCCAGACTCGTAGAACTGCTAAAGGAGAACGAGAGCGCAGTTGTGTTGCTCGACTACACCCTATTCGACTTTGCCGACGAAGATCAGCTCCTGATTATAGCTGAACGTTTCAGTCTGTCGCAATGGATTCTTATCAGCGACGATCTTACACCACAGTTCATACGACGTGTGGTCTATTCATCGCACCAATTCAGTGTGGTATATAAAGACGGCCCCTTGAGTGAGCTTCGCGAGGCTCTCAGCGCTGTCAACCGCCATACACGCTATCTCAGCCAGCGAGCTCTCGAGAGTATCATCACACAGCAACAGCAAGATGAAGAAGCACCAAGCATCCTGACGACAACAGAGATGGAGATAGTAAAGGGCATAGCACTGGGTAAGACTACCAAGGAGATTGCTGCCGAGCGTTTCTCCAGCATCCATACAGTGACTACCCACAGGAAAAACATCTTCCGCAAACTGGGTATCAACACAGCACACGAAGCGGTAAAATACGCGCTCCGAGCGGGGTTGATTGATCCGTCGGAATTCTACATCTAACAAAAAGTGAAGAGTTGCCTCTTCACTTTTTTATTTCACAGCCTGCTTGATATCTTCCAGAAGGTCTTCTCCGGCCTCAAGACCAATGCTGAGGCGTACTGTGGTGTCTGGAACAGACATCTCGGCACATTGCTCAGGGGTGAAGAGACCGAAGATCGTCGAGGCAGGATGTATAGCCAGCGACTTACGGTCGAAGAGGTTTGTAGCGCGACGAATCACCTGCAACTTATCAATGAATGCCCAAGCGGCTTCCTTCGATTCGAGGTCGATGGTAAAAACTGCACCTGGTAACGGACCGAATTGTGCCTTCGACAATTCATAGAAAGGATTATCCTCCAAACCGGTATAGTTCACACGCTTAATTTCCGGAAGCAGCTGACACTGCTTTGCAAGCCACAGTGTGGTCTCTGCCTGACGACGGAAGCGTATGTCGAGGGTATCGAGTCCAAGAGTTTCCATATAGGCTACCTGAGGCGTCATCAGACCACCGAGGTTTGTCACCAGTTCTGTTTTTACGCGGGCCGTAAAGGCGAGTTTCTTCCCCACCCTCTTGGTGCGGGTCTGCAGTACAGGCGATGGATGCTGCGACCAGTCGAACTGACCGTAGTCAATGAGCAGTCCGCCAAGACCAGTACCTCCGCCTGAGATATACTTCGTACTCGAGACTACCTCGATATCCACTCCCAATTCATTTGCATGAAAGGTGGAGAACGGCACGATGGTCGTATCGGCTATCAGCGGTACATGCTTGGCATGAGCCAGTTCCGACAACGCCTTGATGTCAGCCACAAAGAGCTGCGGATTGGTGATAATCTCAAAGAACAGCGCGCAGGTCTCGTCATCAATCAGCGCTGCCACCTCTTCCAGATTGGTGAAGTCTGCAAATCGTGGTTCTATGCCCAAGCTGCCCAATGTGTCGCGAATCAGCGAGACACTGTTGCCGAAGAGGTGCTTTGATGCCACGATGTTCAGGCCTGCTGCACTCACCGCTGTCAGGGCATAGTGGATAGCCGTCATGCCCATGTTGAGGGCAGTGACGCTTTGCGCACCAGTGATCTTTCGCACGCGCTCTTCCAGATAGGTCACTGTAGGATTGGCGATGCGGGCATACGAGGGTGCCATCGAGCGCCCACAGAAGGCATCGCTCATCGCCTTGGCATCGGGGAACTCGAAGGCCGCCGTGTAATAAACCGGCATCGAGAGCGCCCCGTATGCGTCAGGTTTCTGATACTTGGTTGTTAATACTTTCGTCTCGTATTTCATCTGCTTCCAACAATCTTCCTAACAGCTATGACTAACTTATCCACATCCTCGCGGGTGTTGTAAAGCGCGAAGGTGGGACGTACACTCATCTCGTAGCCGAGGGCACGGAGGGCTGGCTGGGCGCAGTGGTGACCAGCACGCACGGCGATACCCTCCTTATCCAGCAGTGTGCCTGTTTCAGGAACGGGGATGCCGTCGAGGACAAAACTCACGACGCTGACACGATTCTTGGGGTCGCCGATGAGTGTGAGTCCAGGAATCTGAGCCAACTGTTCACGTGCATACTCCGTCAACTGGTGCTCATGTGCCTCGATATTGCGGATGCCAAGATGGCTCACGTAGTCGAGGGCTGCACCCAGTCCGATGGCGTCGGCCACGTTGGGCGTACCTGCCTCGAAGCGAGCAGGTGGCACATTATATTCTGTGCGCTCGATGGTCACATCCTTTATCATATTGCCACCACCCTGCCAGGGCTGCATCTTGTCGAGCAGGTCCTTGCGGCCATACACCACACCAATGCCGTTGGGGCCGTAGATTTTATGACCAGAGAATACGAAGAAGTCGGCTCCCAACTTCTGCACATCCACTGGCGTGTGGGCTATCGACTGTGCACCATCTATCAGCACGGGAATGTTGTGCGAATGAGCTATGTCGATGATACGCTGCACGTCGTTGATGGTACCGAAGGTGTTGTTCACATGACCTACGCTGACGAAACGTGTGCGAGGTGTGATGAGTCGCTCGAACTCACTCAGGATAAGGTCACCGTTCTTGTCCGTAGGGATGGCCTTCAGCGTAGCACCCTTTTCGTGGGCTACTTGCTGCCAAGGAACAATATTGGCGTGGTGATCCAGTTCCGAGACGATAACTTCGTCGCCAGGCGTCAAGTACTGTCTGCCATAGGTCTGCGCCACAAGGTTGATGCCTTCGGTGGTACCACGCACGAAGATGATCTCCTCGCTGGTAGCGGCATTGATGAAGCGCTGTACCTTTTCTCGGGCTTCCTCGTAGGCATCGGTAGCACGGGCAGCCAAGGTGTGGGCACCGCGATGGATGTTCGAATTATAGTGCTTGTAGTAATCCGAAATCTTGTCGATGACCTGCAGGGGCTTCTGCGTCGTAGCGCCATTGTCGAGCCATACGAGGTCGTGGCCGTTCACCTTCTGCTGCAAGACGGGGAAATCCTTCTTGATCTGCTCCGAGTTCAGCGTATCGGCCTCCTCATAGTGCAAGGCTTGCAGTTTCTGCGTCTCAGGGATACCGATGCCGAAGCCGTTTTCTTGTGGAATGGCCTTGGTTGTTCCCTCTGCATCATCGCCGATATACGGAAGATCAGCATAACCGCTTCCGCCAGCCAACAGCTGTTTGAATCCCGCCTCCAACTCCTCGAGGTGGAGACTGTCGTCAGGCAATATGCTCTGACGAATCTCCCTGGCCTCTTCAGGACAGTATTTCTGGGCGAGTTCGCGAAGCAGGGTCAGTGCGCCGCCATCTTGAGCCGGAAAACTACTGATATCTGAAATCTGATACATTATTTCTCTATTTTATTGCGATGCTGATAGTCATGATAATAACCCACTTCGACATTCTCCAGCACAGCGATGGCATCGTCGGTGAGGGCTGCGAGTGAGAAGTACTTGGTGAGCAGGTATGAGGCCACGCCAAACTTGTCGAGACCCATCAGACGGGCACTCAGACTTGGTGCAATTTCACCAGGAATGCCGCTCTGATGCAGACCGATGACACCCTGGTTCTGTTCGCCTGTGCGCACGAGGATGATCTTCGTGGTGCCAACACCGCGACCTGTAAGATACTGACCTTCCACCTCTACCTTGTCGGATGGAATCAGGGGCACACCGCGCCACAGAATAACCTTTGTGCCGAAGAGATCGGTAGTTACAGGCGGTACGCCGCGCCATGTGCATTCACGCTCAAAGGCAGCGATGGCACGTGGATGTGCGATGAAGAAGGCTGGCTCTTTCCATACCAGCGACAACAGTTCGTCGAGGTCGTCGGGTGTGGGTGAACCATAGCGTGCCGAGATGCGGTAAGCAGGGTTAGCAGCAGCCAACAATCCGAACTTCTTGTTGTTAATCAGCTCCCACTCCTGGCGCTCCTTGATGCTCTCAATCGACAGACGCAACTGCTCCTCCAACTGATTGTAGGGGTTATTATAAAGATCGCTCACACGGGTATGCACACGCACCACCGTCTGTAGGGTGTTCAACGAATACTCTGTCGGATTCTCCTCATAGTCGATGTAGGTTTCAGGGATGATGTTGTCCTCCTCATGACCGCTCACCAGGTCGATGTGCTTCTCACCATTGTCGTTCACAGAAGCTTTCAGGCGCAACTGCTTATCTACTGCCTTGTTGAAGGTCTCACGGAAGTCGGGCACCTCCTTGATGAATTTTACTAATTCCTTCAGTTTCAGACCGAGGAACACAGTTGGGGTGATAGCACGGACAGAAACCGTCGACTCCTGCTCATCCAGCAGGTCGGCCTCGCCAAAGTATTCGCCGTCGCCCAAGAGAGCTATCCGCAGGTTCTCACCGTGAGGCCCTTTACTAATGACTTCAGCCTGTCCGCTGGCCACAATAAAGAAGCGCTGCTTGTCTTTGCCCTCTTCCACGAAGAGCTTATCTACATCAACTTCCTTAGCTTCGAAAGCATTGACTAGACGGTTGACAATCTCATCGTCGAACTCTGAGAACAGCGGTATCGCCTTCAGGTTCTTGGCGGTGAATGTCGGCTGTCCGTTCACATACTGAATGGGCAGGCGGTCGTTCTTACGAAGTTCCACCTTCGTGCGGTTCACGCGGAAGGTACCGCCGCTCACCTGTACCCAGGGCAACAGCTTCAGGAGTAGTCTCGGAGTGATACTGCCCATCTGCGGGGCTGTCTTGGTGGTCGTCGCCAGTCTTCTGGCGGTAGCAGTAGTCACACTGCGCTGAAGATTTGAATCTGCCATAATTTCAATAGTTTTTATGTTAATACTGTTTTACCTTTTTACTTTTTGATCGTCACTTTATGCGTCGCCCCCTCCACGTGTTCTACAGAGAGAACGTTATATCCCTGTTCTTTAGCATTGCGGGGTACGTTGTCGAGAGGTTCGCCCTCAGCGAGAAGCACTTCAAGTATGTCACCCTCATTGAGCTTCGATAACTCTATCTTCGTCTTTACGAAAGTCATTGGGCAATGCTCTTTCGTAATGTCTAAAACTTTTGTTGCCATATCTTCAATTTTTCAATTCTTCAATTTTAAATAAACAAGGTTTGTCCACCCTCGCTGAGATTCAGGAATGTCGCCACACCGAGCACGTCCTTCACCTCGGGGATAAAGTCCTCCTTCTTCAGACCCAGCACATGCATCGCCATCTCACATGCGTACAGATTTATACCTAATGCCTTGGCGGCCTCCACCAGTTCTTCCAGCGTCGCCACATTATTCTTACGCATCAGATAGCGGAAGATCTTAGGACCAGCACCAAGGAAATTAAAACGTGAGGTGGGCGTTACTTTCAGACCACCCATCATGAATCCGAAGATCTTGGTGAGCCAGTTGCCGCCTGTAAAACTTCGGCCTTGCTTCTGCTTGATAGCGTCGAGCCCCCAAAACGTGAAGAAGATGTTCACCTCATACCCTACTGCTGCCGCGCCCGTACCTAATGTAAATACTGCCGTCAGCTTGTCGAAATCGCCACTAAAGGCGATGATGCTCAGTTTCTTTTGTTCTGCCATAATTGTTGTCGGTTATATCCACTTTTGAGAGTGAATGATTTCTGGGTGCAAAATTAGTGTGTTTTCCGTACACCCACAATCGCACGTCTATGGCATTTTGCATACCACAAAATAGGTATATGCCACTTGCTTTATAGTAGTTTTTGCAACTCTAACTGAATTATTTCAGAGAATTCCAAAAGAATTCGCTTTTTTATTTATAAGGTATGACGTTTTTTGCAATATTTTGTGTACCTTTGCAGCCTGCGAATAATTCCTACCGATGCTTCCCGCATTCATGGCATCACCACAGAGCGAGCCTTGGAGGAAGGACACGATTTGACCGCAGTTATTGAAGAGTTCATGGCTGACTTCGACACTGCCACCTTTATTGTAGGCCATAATGTCGATTTTGACAAGAAGATTGTCGGAGCCGAACTCGTCCGACTTCACCGTCCAGACATTATGAACTCCAAGCGTACATACTGCACCACGCAGGCCGGCACGAACTTCTGCCAAATCCCTGGCCGCTACGGCTACAAGTGGCCCAAGTTGCAGGAACTCTACGTCAAGCTCTTTGGTCATGAGTTCGATGGCGCCCATAATGCCATGAGCGACATCGATGCCACTCAGGAATGCTTCTGGGAGATGCGGCAACGCGGGCTGATTTAAGTTGAAAGAAGGCCAGACTATGGTGGAGGGCTATGTAGACATCCAAATACAATGAGTTAGGTATGACGTGATAAAAACACTGCCGATGCCCTGCAAAAAAGAGGGCATCGGCAGCACTTCTTGGAATTATGCGCTTCAATTCATTCTTTTGACTGCACTCGCAGCTTCCTTTAGCGGGAAGAACGCAGGATCCCACTTGCAACCCATCCAATCGTAGAACTCACGAAGCTCGGATGAGTTCGGCTTCTTTTTCATCAACTCTAACAGATAGTTATAACGATAGATGCCTCCGCAATCGTCAGGAGGACAGGCATTCTCACCAGCGGTCAGGCATACTATTTGTTTTTCTCCGCTAGCATAATCTGCCTTTGCCTTCAGCTTCACCGTATGAATCCAGCTGTCACCGTAGTCGTATTCGAAGAGGGTGTTGTCGCCTACCTTCTGCAGTAGGTGGCTTATGCTATAGCGGCTACCGTCCTTAACTCCCATCGTGAATGGAGAATCCGGTTGGTTTTGGCTGGTATTATAGTAGTTTTTTTTCTTGCCAACGAACTGGTGCAGATGGTCTTCATTCCACCCCATAGCCAGCAGAATGGCCTGTGCCAATGAGCTGAGGCTGATACTGGAGGGCACTTCGAGTTCACGCCACACCAGTGGCTCCGACATCTTGAGTTCTATGCGAAGCGTATATTTCTGCAGAGACTTTACCGGCAAGTGGCGAGCCTTGCCACCATAAGCCCAGCCACAATACTCTTGACGTGGAGCCAGTTCCTCTTCGTCAAATTCGTATTCGCCTTCTTCATCATCATAGTCATCATAGTCCTCTTCCTCGTCATACTCATCGTCATCTTCACCAAAGGATGTATCAGCATTCATATAAATGGTCTCGGCACTCTCTCTGTCTTCAGCCAGTACACCGATGTCAGCACGCTTGATGGTTTTGCGCACTTCGTTCACTCCTCCGGGAATCATGATGTTGGGCATCTTGTATTTGCTGTACATACGAATAATCATAGGTTTGGCAGCCTCGCAGCAAGTGTGGATGCAGCAGTGGATGATGGCCTCAAGCAGCATCACGTCGCCCACCTCCGGATCAATATCATCGGCAAAGATGTCCAATATCTCGCAGAGCCATTGTTGAACGGGTTGCATCAACTCCGGCTCGCGACGTGGCAGGGTGCTGGCGGCAGCTATCACTTCTGCCTTTGAGAAAGTGTGGATGCCCCGTTCGCGAACGAAGTCTGCCAACTGAGGCAGATCCTCAGTCGTAGCAATCTGATAGATGCAGGATGCAGGCATACCAGCCATATCCGACTCATCGAAGAATGCTTCAGCAAAGTCGCAGTCCTGCCACTCTATTTCCAGCAAAGCCGGGATACACTCGCGGAGAGAAAATCGCTCTGCTATCACGATGGCCAGCGGCAGCCCACAAAGCCACACACCGTCACTCTCTTCATCATTGTTTACTCTATGCCACTGGTCCAGCCAGAAGTAGATGATACTATTGACAGCATCGGCCAACGTGTCGTGGTCTATTTTCGCACATTCGTCCATCAAATCGTCGAACTCAGGCAAATCTTCATGATTATCGCTATTATTGAGCAGAATGCGCAGTTCCTCTGGAACCTCCTTCACCATTGTCCCATAGTCAGGATGCTCATAGCTGTATACTGACGCATGATTATCTGCTAATTTGCCTAACATCTCCAAGGCCTTAGCTACTTCCTCGTCTGTTGCATGGCCTTTGCTTTTCTCCATGATGCTGCGAATATTGGTTCCAGCAACTCTTTTTCTTCGTTTGTCATTTGCTTCAATATTCAATTTGGCTGCAAAGTTAATTATAAATCAGCAAATAATTCACAAAAAGAGAAATATCAGGTAACCGACTGCTAACCGTCTCCTCACCAACTCCTAACCCTATTACTGAAGTCTCACGATTAGGACTGTTTATACAAAATGAAGTTTCCTTAGTCAATATCGGAACTTTATTTTGTTTTTTCAGGAAAAGCAATTACCTTTGCAGCATGAAACCGATATTGACGATAACAGGTAGCGACTCGACGGGTGGTTCGGGTGTGCAGGCGGATATCAAGACCATATCCGAACTGGGAGGCTATGCTATGTCGGCTATTACCAGTATTACTGTGCAGACCACATTGGGAATCCAGCAGTTCTACGATGTTCCGGCAACTATCGTTTCAGGGCAGATCGACGCTGTGATGAACGATTTTCAGCCAGATGTGGTTAAGGTAGGTCTCATACGTCGCGAAGACACGCTCGAAGTAGTGGTTAAGGCTCTTCAGAAGTATCGCCCTAAGCATGTAGTGCTTGACGCTGTAGTACTCTCGTCGCGAGGCGATACACTGATTGGTCATGAGATGCTGGATGCCCTCCGTTTGAAGCTGATACCTTTATGTACGATGGTTATTAAGAAGGACGACGGCATGATGCATGGTCTCTCCAACCGCTATGCCAGTGCGGTGGCTGTATTCCTGAATCAGGGCCTGCCGCCAAGTGAAGCCGAGACTAAAGCAAAGGCATATATCAACGCCCAGGTAGTGAGGGCTAACGATCTGCAAGGGCGCAGTAGCGAACTATATAATGAATTGCTTGATGCTATTGTGGAGCACCATCGCGAGGCCAGCGACGTAAGGTTCTATGCCGATCTTCTTAATGTAAGCAGCCGTTATCTGGCACAGGTAACGCGTCGCATATCGGGCAAGTCGCCAAAGGCAATTATTGATGATTATCTGATACACGAGATAGAGTTGCAACTAAAATCAACTGATAACACTGTGCAGGAGATAGCATACCGGTTTGGCTTCTCCTCGCAGGCACATTTCACTAAATTCTTTAAGAAACTCAAGGGCATGAGCCCAACGGAGTTCAGGAAAAGGTAAAAAGGTAAAAAAGTAAAAAATGGCAAACGAAAGACAATTACTTAACCGCCAGTTGGCTCAGATGCTGAAGGGTGGTGTTATAATGGACGTGACTACTCCCGAACAGGCTCGCATCGCCGAAGAAGCCGGTGCCTGTGCAGTTATGGCGCTGGAGCGTATTCCTGCCGACATTCGTGCTGCAGGCGGTGTTTCAAGAATGAGCGACCCTAAGATGATTCGTGGCATACAGGAGGCTGTTAGCATCCCTGTTATGGCTAAATGCCGTATAGGTCATATTGCTGAGGCTCAGATTTTGCAAGCTATTGAGATAGACTATATCGACGAGAGCGAGGTGCTTAGTCCTGCCGACAACATCTACCACATAGACAAGACGAAATTCGATGTACCCTTTGTATGTGGTGCCAAGAACCTGGGCGAGGCCCTGCGCCGTATTGCCGAGGGGGCTACTATGATCCGCACCAAGGGAGAGCCGGGAACGGGCGATGTAGTGCAGGCCGTGAGTCACATGCGACTTATGCAGAGCGAGATACGCCGTCTGGTAAGCATGAGTGAAGACGAACTCTACGAGGCTGCCAAACAGTTGCAGGCACCTTACGAGCTGGTTCGCTTTGTTCATGAGAATGGCAAACTGCCAGTGGTTAACTTTGCTGCTGGTGGTGTGGCTACCCCAGCCGATGCTGCCTTGATGATGCAGCTTGGTGCCGAGGGTGTGTTCGTTGGTAGTGGTATCTTTAAGAGTGGCAATCCTGCCAAGCGTGCAGCCGCTATCGTAAAGGCCGTTACCAATTATCAGGATGCCAAGATGCTTGCCGAACTCTCCGAGGATCTCGGCGAGGCTATGGTTGGCATCAATGAACAGGAAATAAAACTCTTAATGGCCGAACGAGGCAAGTAAAAATGAGAATTGCCGTATTAGCATTACAAGGAGCATTTGCCGAACACGAGCAAATGCTCCAACGTTTAGGCGTAGAGACCTTTGAGGTGCGCCAGTTTAACGACTGGAATCAGCCTAAAGACGGTCTTGTTATTCCTGGTGGTGAATCAACCACACAAGGCAAGCTGCTTCACGACCTCGGTCTTTTCGAGCCTATTCGTCAGGCTATCATCGCTGGTCTGCCCGTTTTCGGCACTTGTGCAGGATTGATACTTTTGTCGCCTATGCATCTTGGCACGATGGATATCAGTGTGCAGCGCAACGCCTACGGCCGTCAGTTGGGCAGTTTCCATACCGAGGCAGAAGTAAAGGGCATCGGCAATAACATACCTATGACGTTTATCCGTGCCCCTTATATTAATAGGGTATTATCAGCAAAATGCCAGGTGTTGGCCCAAGTCGATGGCCATATCGTGGCCGCCCGTCAGGCCAACCAGCTGGTTACAGCTTTTCATCCCGAACTCGACGATGACATCCGTATTCATGAATACTTTGTCTACATGGCTAAAACCTGATGGCAGGTACCCTGATTATAAGAGATACCATGTGTTAGGTATGCAATTTACCATCCGTTTGGGATTGTGGCGTCAAAGAATTAGCCGTACCTTTGCACCCAGATATTTAAACCGACAAAATTATGGCAAAGATTTATGTAAATGGAGACGCGCAGGAAGTAAAACTGCCGCTCAACGTGAGTGAACTGATAAAGGAGTTGTTAGTAGAGAATCCTGAGATGGTCTCGGTGCAGGTAAACGAGGAGTTTGCCGAGCGCGAGGACTGGGATAATATCCAGATTCAGGAGGGCGATAAAGTGGACTTTCTGTATTTCATGGGAGGAGGCGCACGATGATAGACTTTACTGAAGAACAGATACAGCGCTACTCACGGCATATCCTGTTGCAGGATGTGGGCGTTGAGGGACAAGAAAAAATAATGAACGCACGCGTGCTCGTGGTGGGTGCAGGCGGACTGGGGGCTCCCGTGAGTCTCTATCTGGCGGCAGCTGGCATCGGGCGCATCGGCATCGTGGATGCAGACGTGGTGGATTTGAGCAACCTGCAACGCCAAGTGATTCACTTTACCAAGGACGTTGGTGTACCCAAAGTGAAGAGTGCTGAGGAGAAGATCAAGGCCATCAACCCCGATGTGCAGGTGGATACCTACTACGAGTTCCTCGACTCATCGAACGCACTGGATATCATCAAGGAATACGACTTCATCGTGGACGGTACCGACAACTTCCCCGTGAAGTTCCTCATCAATGATGCGTGCGTGATGGCGGGCAAGCCATTCTCGCATGGTGGAATTCTGCGCTTTAACGGACAGGCCTTTACCCATCTGCCTAGTACGGCGTGCTATCGTTGCTTCTTCAAGGAACCGCCTCCTGTAGGAGCCGTGCCTACGTGTTCACAGGCAGGTGTGCTGGGTGCCATCGCAGGTATGCTGGGTACTATCCAGGCAGCCGAGACACTGAAATACTTTACGGGTATTGGTGAGTTGCTGACAAACCGTCTGCTGACGTTCGATGCTAAGACCATGCAGTTCCGTACCATCAACGTGAAGCAGCGTCCGTCGTGCGCCATCTGCGGTGAACATCCCACCATCGACCATCTCATAGATTACGAGCAGGCCGCATGCGACTTAAAGCATTAAAAAGGTAAAAAAGTAAAAAGGTAAAAAATGAAGATTCCACAGAATATCATAGACGAACTTATAGAGCAGGCTGAGAAGGATGCACCGCTGGAGTCGTGCGGCTATCTGCTGGGCATCCCCTCCCCCTCAGCAGGGGGAGACGGAGGGGGTCTCGTGACGGAGAACTACTGGATGGAGAACATCGACCACTCGTCTGAGCATTTCTCCTTTGCACCGAAAGACCAGTTCGCAGCCCTGCGTTATGCTCGCGAGAAGGGACTGAAGATACTTGCCAACTGGCATTCGCATCCTGCTTCGCCTTCACGCCCCTCACAGGAAGACCTGCGACTGGCGAATGACCCAACTATCCGCTATGCCATTCTCTCACTGCTCGATGGCAAGCCCAATCTCAACTCGTTCCGCATTAAGAACGGCGAGGTGGCGGATAAGGAGATTCACCTGCAGACCGACTAAACAGCCTGCAATCACAAAAACAGATTAGTCTACAACTCGAGAGAGTTTATTACGCGATGCGCCAGTCTAGAAAGCCATTGTCGGTTAAGGCTTCAGACATTCGTGGCGCACCGCTTTTTATGCGAATACCATAGGGGGCTTCTTGGTGCGGTCCGTGTCGAAAGGATAAACTTTAATAGCATCTTGCACCACTAAGCCTGCCAGCATGAAACCAAAGATGGCGGTGATGTGGGCAAGGGTGCCGTTTATCTGGGCTTTTGATGAGCACCACTCGTGATTTAGCAGACTGGGATCGCCAGGACCGTTCTTGGCTTTGGGACACACACATTGCTCAGTGCCACAAGTGGAGTTGTGGCCTTTGTTCTCAAGCAGCTCGTCGGAGTAGACGCACTGGAACTTGCGCTTGGGGTACTGGCCGTCGCGCTTGAAACGCTTGCGCAGAGCGCGGGCTAGCGGGTCGCCCTGCACCTTCCAGAACTCGGCGGTTTTTATACGTGTTGGGTCTAACTTTAAAGCAGCCCCCATAGACGAGAAGAGCTTTGCCTCAGTCTTAGTTGCCATCAGAATGAGCAATGCCTTATCCTTGAGCGAGTCGATGGCATCGATAATATAGTCGTAACTGCCAATGTCGAAACTATCAGCAGTCTCAGCAGTAAAAATCTGCTGTAGAGCTGTGATGTCAGCCGATGGATTAATACTGAGCAGTCGCTCTTTTAATGCGTCAACCTTTACCTGACCTACTGTCTTTGATGTCGCCATCAGTTGTCGGTTGATATTGGTGATACACACACGGTCGGAATCTACAATAGTGAGATGGCGGATGCCTGATCGCACCAGACTCTCGGCACACCACGAGCCAACGCCGCCCACACCGAAGATGATGATTCGCTTACGGGCAATGTTGCACATAGCTTCGTTGCCCAACAGAAGCTCTGCTCTGCGAAATATTGCTTGTTCTAAGGCCATGTTTACTTCTTCTGAGTGGCACCTGTTACAGTGTCTACCTTCTTGGCTGGTTCGCTCTTTACCTCTGAGGCCTCGTACTTAATCTTCTTGAAACCCTCAATAATGTTTTTTACATTAGTCTTGTCGGCATCATACTCGATGATAACAGTCTTATCGTCGAGATTGGTTTTTATAGACTTTATGCCCTTCTCGAAACGTATGTTCTCCTTGATCTTCTTCTCGCATCCTGTGCAGTGCATCTCAGGGTTTGTTGTAAGCACTACTGTCTTGATGTCTTTTCCGAAGCAGACGGCTGCCATAGCCAGTGCTGCAAATAATACCTTTGTTCTCATAACTATCAATTATATCTTGTTCCAATTTATTCTTGCTCCTATATAGAAAATGCGGCCGTGCAGAGGACCCCATATCATCGTGGCATCGAAGTCGGAGCTCCATGGGTTGTCGGCACTTACGATGGGGTTCTTCTGCTTGAACCTTGTAAGGTTCTCGCCTCCGGCATAGATGCTCCAGTGTCGGAAGAATCGGGTGATCTGGGCCGATACCTGCTCGTAAGCTTTGAATCGCTCAGGCCACAAACCGTTGCCATGATTATCGGGCATGCGACCTCCGCCATTCAGTTGCAGAGTAGCATCGAATTGCCACTTACCCAATCCTGGAGCATAGGATGCCGTGAGCAGACCTTTATAGCGGCTGTTAAGCGGTTTCTCGCGCAGCTGGCCGCTGTAAGTTGCCTTAACATCACTAAGTCGCCATGCTGCTGTAACATTCAGTTTTGGCAACAGTTCGTAGGTAGCATCAACCTGAATGGTGTGCGAATATGACTTGTCGCCATCGCTCAGACCGTGTACAGAAAACATATCATAGTCTATAATTGCCTGTTGCAGGAAGTGAGTGTAGTAATACTCGGCATTCAGCTCCAGCGTGCGCTCTCCAATGGGAATCTTAAGGGCTGCGCTTATGCCGTAATTCCAGGCTTTTTCCTGACCGATATTCTCAGAAATGGACAACTGCCTGTTACTGGCTAGCAGATAGCTGTTTTCTGCCAGGATATGTGGTGTGCGATAGCCCTTGCCGATAGAACCGCGCAGGATAATTACGTTCGATGGAGAGTACTTAACATGCATGCGAGGCGTAACAAACCCACCCCACAGCGAACTGTGATCCCATCGCAGACCGCCCATAAGCGTGAACTTCTCGCCTATCTTATAAGTGTATTGGGCATAAGCGCCTGCTGTAGTCTCGTCAGTTTCTTCCAGATAATCGTGGTTCAGGCTGAGACCTGTAGAGAGACTGTGATGATCGTCGAAATCAGTCTCAAACATCAGCGAGGCATAGCCGTTACGCTCATCGGCATTGTAGTGAGTCAAACCATACATGCTCCTTTCATGGTGAATGGAGCCGCTGAGGATGAGGGCGATATTCGTCATCCGCTCTTGGTTAAGAATGAATGCATTTTTAGTGAATGCCTCGTAGCGCTCGTTAGTGATGTCGATGAGATATGGAATAGCATTGCCTGCAACATGAGAGTGATAGTCTGTCTGACCACTTTCGCGATGTTCCTTTAGTCCCTTTATAGCAGCCTGGAAGATGTATCCATCGCTCATGTATGCCCAGCGGCTCATCAGTGAACCCTGTTTTACCTTAGGCATATCTACAAAGCCGTCGTCATTTTCATCGTGAGCCTTGTCAAGTATCTCGTAGTGTCCCAGCAAGGCCGTGCTCCACTTGCCCGACAGCTGAAGGTTGGTCCCGAGGTTAGCCTCCAGCTTGCCTTTGGAATTGTAATACAGATTAGCGTCGGCCCAAGGTGTGGCTTGCGGCTTCTTGAACTCTACGTTTATCTGACCTGTTATCGACTCGTAACCGTTCTTTACCGACGAAGCTCCCTTTGACACCTGTATGCTCTGCATCCAGGGGCCAGGGATGTAACTCAATGAGTAAGGTGCAGACAGTCCGCGATAGTTCGGAATGTTCTCTGTAAGCATCTGCACGTAGGTGCCCGAGAGTCCCAACAGTTTAATCTGCTGAGCGCCAGTAGCAGCGTCGGCATAGTTCACATCTACTGATGGGTTGGTGGTAAAACTCTCACCAAGATTGCAGCAAGCCGCCCTCAGCAGTTCTTTCGAACTGATAAACTCCGTGTTGCCCAGTCCGCTGGTTTTTACGCGTCCCGACCTACGGGCAGATACGGTAATCTCGCTAACAGTATTGCCATCGAGCGTTTTTACGTTCGAAGAGTCGCCCGATTCAGTTACCTGAGCGGTAACTGGGGCTGATACCAATAACAATAAAATTACACCTATCAGTTTCACGGGTGCAAAGGTACTGCTTTTTTAACAAAAATGCTGCATAATGGATGATAAATTTAAAGAGATACCATATGTTTGGTATGCGATTTACCATGCGTTGGGGATTGTGACGTCAAAGAAATCGCCGTACCTTTGCACCCAGATTCATTTATTAATTTAAAAAGGATAAGATTATGACAAAGATTGCAAAACAGCTGACCGAGCTCGTCGGCAACACCCCACTTCTTGAGCTCAACAAATATTCACAGGCAAAGGGTCTTGAGACCCCAGTGATAGCAAAAGTAGAGTATTTCAACCCCGGTGGTAGCGTTAAGGACCGCATCGCGCTGGCAATGATCGAGGAAGCCGAGGCAAAGGGAATCCTTAAGCCCGGTGCCACTATCATCGAACCTACCAGCGGAAATACAGGCGTAGGATTGGCACTGGTATCAGCCGTCAAGGGCTATCGTCTTATCCTTACCATGCCTGAAACCATGAGCATTGAGCGTCGCAACCTTGTAAAGGCCTATGGTGCCGAGGTACGTCTCACCTCTGGTAAAGACGGTATGCCAGGTGCCATCCGTGCCGCTGAGGAACTGCGCGACAGCATTCCCGGAGCAGTCATCCTACAGCAGTTCGAGAATGCAGCCAACCCCGCCAAACACTATGCTACCACGGGACCTGAAATCTGGCGTGATACTGACGGACAGGTTGACATTTTCATTGGTGGTGTAGGAACAGGCGGCACCATCAGTGGAACGGGAAAATTCCTTAAGGAACAGAATCCCAAGGTGAAGATCATCGCCGTAGAACCAAAGTCTTCACCAGTACTTAACGGTGGACAGAGCGGCCCTCACAAGATTCAAGGTATCGGTGCAGGCTTCGTGCCTAAGACCTATGATGCAGACGTGATTGACGAAGTATTTGATGTAGAGAACGACCAAGCCATCCGTACAGGCCGTGAGATTGCCAAGTCAGAAGGTCTGCTGGTCGGTATTTCTGCTGGTGCTGCGCTTTTCGCAGCCATCGAGGTGGCCAAGCGCCCAGAAAACAAAGGCAAGAAAATCGTAGTCCTGCTTCCCGACACCGGTGAGCGCTACCTCTCTACTGTGCTCTACGCCTTCGAAGACTACCCTCTTTAAAAAATTGGAATCCAGTTCACTGCATTCGTGACATCACCCTGAAGCCGTAGTCCAGAAGGATTGCGGCTTCTGTGAATCTCAGCTTCATGTTCTTGCTCTTAAGAACGATGACAAATAGCCTTACCCCATTCCGCTCAGCAGCCGCCGCCAGACACGCTCCTGCCTGATAGGTAAAACCCGTCTTGATGCCTATACATCCATCGTAGGTAAAGAGCAGGCGGTTGGTATTGACGCAGTCCATGTGGCGGCCATCCAACAGCGGTACCCTCGCCTCTGTACTACCAACAATCCTGGCAAACCCAGAATTCTCCATACAGTATCTGGCCAGCCTCAGCTGATCGTAAGCCGACGAATAATTACTGTCGTTAGGCAGGCCGTTGGGGTTGGCATAATGCGTCGATGTCATCCCAAGATAAGCCGCCTTCTCATTCATCTTGCTATAGAAAAGCGTGGTATCACCAGCAATATGCCGAGCCAGAGCATAGGCAGCATCATTGTCGCTCACAAGCATCATCTCGTCAATGAGGTCACGCATCAGATAACCTTGGTCAAGCTTCACCCGTGAGTCTCTCGACACATAGTCGGATTCAGTGATATAAAGCGAGTCGCTGTCCCTACCATGTTCCAAGGCCAGCAGACAGGTCATCATCTTAGTCAGACTGGCAATATACATCCTTCCGTCACCATTCTTCTCACTGATCACAAGCCCCGACTTATCCTCGACGAGCACCCATGCCTGTGCCGTGAGCCCGTCCAGACGGTCAAATCCCTCAACGGTATCAGGATCCAACATTGTCCTGAGCGTTGTAGTGTCTATAGTGTTTATCTTGTACAGTCGTTCTGCTTCCAGATCCCTGACGGCTGGTGTCTCCTTTGCTCCACAAGCTGCGAGTAAGAGCATTACAGGTATAATATACTTAGTTGCTTTCATTAATATCTTGGATTATTAATACCGCCAGCATAAAACCAAATACAGCGGTAATATACACGATGGAGCCTTTGCACACATCACGATTCTCTATGAACTCATCCGACCATACACACATGAACTTACGCTAAGGAAACTCCCCATCGTGTCTGAAACGCTTGCGAAGGGCCTTTGCCAGAGGGTCACCCTGTATCTTCCAGAACTCGGCAACCTTTATATGTGTAGGGTCGAGCTTCAGTGCGGCACCCATCGACGAGAAGAACTGTGCCTTGGTCCTTGTGGCCATCAGGATGAGCAGTGCCTTGTCTTTCAACGAGTCAATGGCATCGACGATATAATCGTAACTGTCGAGTTCGAACAGCTCTGCCGTCTCAGCGGAAAAGACCTCCTTACGTGCCGTTATCTCTGTCGATGGGTTGATGCTGAGGAGCCGTTGCTTGCCTACTCCGCCCACACCGAAGACAATCACCCGTTTACTGGATATTGCCTCCATCGTATCTTTGCCCAACAGCAGTTCTGCCCTTTGGAATATTGCCTGATTTATAGCCATACTTCAAAATTTGGGTGCAAAGTTACAATTCTTTTACGAGACTTCTTGCATAATTCAGAAAAATTACCTAATTTTGCAAATCAAAAAGTATAATTATGGCTGATATCTTAGATGAAACTGACCTGCAGATACTAAAAACGCTGCAGAAAAACTCAAAAATGACCACAAAAGAGTTGGCCGATGCCGTTCATCTTACCCCTACCCCCGTTTTTGAACGCCAGAAACGTCTGGAGAAGAAGGGGTTTATCAAGAAATACATCGCTGTTGTCGACCCAGAGAAGTTAGGGTTGGGATTACAGGTGTACTGTAAGGTGAAACTCAAACAGATAAACCACGAGATAGCCGATGCGTTCGTTCGTCGCATACAGCGAATCCCTGAGGTGACAGAGTGCTATAACACATCTGGCGCCTACGACTATCTCCTCAAGGTGCGCGCCCGCGACATGAAACAATACCAGCAGTTTGTGCTCAACAAACTCGGTGACATAGAAAGCCTTGCCTCCATCGAGAGCACCTTTGTGATGAGCGAGGTAAAACATACATATGGCATACAGATAGAATAATTCCACGACTTATGAAGAAGCTTTGTCACTACATATCAGAATACATGGGAGTGCTTGTACTTATTACCGCCATCCTGGCCTTGGCATTCCCCAGCACCCTGCAACAGATACGTCCTACAATCATCAACTACCTGCTTGGAGTAGTGATGTTCGGCATGGGACTGACACTAAACCTTAATGACTTCAAGATTGTCTTCAGCCGCCCTAAGGACGTCGTTATTGGCTGTCTGGCACAGTTTACCGTCATGCCCCTGCTAGCATGGGCGCTCACCCGGATGTTCTCACTCGACGAAGCACTGGCCCTCGGAGTGGTGCTGGTAGGCTGTTGCCCTGGAGGTACGGCATCCAACGTGATCACATATCTCGCCAAAGGCGACCTGGCCCTGTCGGTAGGCATGACGGGAGTCTCCACCCTACTCGCCCCTATTCTTACCCCACTGCTCACATGGGCTCTGGCGGGAAAGAGTGTCGATGTTGACGTGGTGGGCATGCTGCTGAGTATTCTCTGGGTGGTAATCCTTCCCATCACCATCGGACTCATCGTGAAATGGATATGGCCTAAGTTCACTGACAAGACCGTCGACTACCTCCCCGCCTTCTCCTCTATAGCCATCGCCACTATCGTAGCCATCATCATCTCTGCCAATGCCCAGAAACTAATGAGTGGCGGACTTGTAATCATTGCTGTCGTGATGCTACACAACATCTGCGGGTTAGGCCTTGGCTATCTTATAGGACAACTCCTGAGACTTACAGAACCAAAGAAACGTGCCGTCTCCATCGAGGTGGGTATGCAGAACTCTGGTCTGGCCAGCAGTCTTGCCACGCTCCATTTCGCTGCTTATCCTCTGGCCACCATCCCAGGGGCAATATTCAGCGTGTGGCATAACATCAGCGGAGCGATGGTGGCACGTATCTACTCAAGAAAAGACAACAAATAAATATAATTATGACAATCCTATGAACAAGGAAACGATAAAGTCCTGGGGGAGTACCCTCGTCTTGACACTTTGCTGTACTGCGGTTTTTTCTGCTTGTTCAAACAGCGACAACACTGCTGCCCGCCCGCTTGACGGCAAGGTTGCGGAAATCACCGAACGGGGCACTCTGTTTGTAGGCACCACAGGCGATTATCGTCCGCTGTCTTTCTGCGAGACGGACGGATCATACTGGGGATTCGGCATCGAGATTGCCAAAGAGATAGCCAAGCGGCTGGGAGTTGGCACTACATTCGTCAAGACCTCATGGCCTAATCTGACTGCCGACGTGCTGGCAGAACCTCAGCTGTTTGACCTTGCCATAGGCGGCATCACGATTACCGACACCCGCAAGGAGACCATGCTGATGAGCGAGGGATATCTGGCCAATGGCAAGACCATACTCTGCAGGAAGTCGGAAAGCGACCGTTACAAGTCACTGGCTGACATCGACAAGCCGGAGGTAAGGGTGATGGTGAATCCTGGTGGGCTGAATGAGAAGTTTGCCAACGCCAATCTCAATCACGCCACCATCATCGTACACCAGAAGAATGAGGAGATCCCTACTCTCATAGCCGAAGGCAAGGCCGACGTGATGATCACGGAAATAACCGAAGCGCCATACTATGTACAGACAGACAACCGTCTTGCTGCACCGCTCCTGAATGAACCTTTCACTCACGGAGAGATTGGCGTACTGATGCAGAAAGGACAGGAGGATCTGCTGCAAACGGTCAATAACACCATCCGACAAATGAAGTCTGACGGCACACTTCGCAGTCTGCACAAGAAATACGGACTGGTATACGCTTATTGACGGGCAACATTAATAAAAAAACCGCGAAACAACAAAATGTCTCGCGGTTAATTTTTAGCGGATGGATATCTCTGAGCACAGAAAAATGATGGCTCATTCTCTTTTAACCTAGGAAAAACAAACTGACACCAAGGACTGAGATAACAGCTCCAAGCACAGCACGCCATGTTATCCTCTGATGAAACAGCCAATATGAGGGCAGGATTATAATGATTGGGGTCAACGCCATCAGGGTGGAAGCAATACCGGCATTCGTATATTGTACAGCCATCAGCGAGAATCCTACCCCGACAAAAGGGCCGAAAACAGTTGTGGCCGCAGCAATACTCATACCCTTATGGTCATGCAATGCCTCCTGCAACGGGCGGAACCCTTCACGGAAATAGAGCAACAGACAGAAACCGATGATTCCAGCAATACAACGCAGGAAATTGGCACTGAAGGGAATGAGCCAGTCGGGCATTGATCCTGTTTCGTAATGATCCATACCTATTTTGCTCAGCACCAAGCCAACACCCTGACATAGAGCTGCACCAATGGCAAAAAGCACACCATTGAGTGGCAGTTTCAACGAAACCTTGTGATGCTCACCACGTCCCAACACAGAGATGCTGATACCAATCAGCGTGACCAGCATAGCCATAATACTCATTGGAGCCATCTGCTGGCCTAATGTAATCCATGCCATCAGAGCTGCTGCCAGAGGTGCCAGCGTCATGAACAGCTGTCCATAACGTGAACCGATGATGATATAACATTGGAAAAGGCAGAAATCACCGATGACATAGCCTACCAAACCCGAAAGCAGCATCCATCCACATGCTTCAATAGAGCCGACAGGCGGCAGAGGCGAGCCTGTCACAATCCAGAAGAGTATCATGGAAAAGAGAATAGCCAATGCCATACGAAGCACGTTCAGCGTCAGGTTACCCAGACGTTTGCTGCCAAATTCACTGAGCAGCGCGGTAGCCGTCCATGAAAAAGCAACACAGATTGAAATCAGTTCCCCAATATATGTCATAGTTTATTAAAGGATGTAATTTTGTCACTTGATTCAACAAAATTCAAAAACTGCTAACTCACTAAGAGTCAGCGGTTTATCTTTTTCTGTCGAGGTGACAGCAATGTTAGCTCCCCCTGCAAAGACATGAAAAAACATGTAATCACCGGTTGTTTTTAACTTCTCTGGATGCAAAATTACAAGTTAAATATTTCAATTATGTCAATTCTGCTTACTTTTTAGTCATTTTTAATAATTTGGCAGGTCCATATATAATGGTTACCTTTGCATGGACGATTTGATTAAAGCATCATTTTCGTCACTCAAAATGGGGACAGTTAGATAGCATCCTCATCTTGGGTTCTGTTTATTCGGCTAGCCAACCGTAAGTTGTCCGAAAGGACAGCCAACCAAAGGAGAATGGGGTACTCAACCATCAAATTCCTTAACTTGACGAAAAGGACTCGTGAACCTTCTGGGGACATTTCAATCGTCCGCGGGGACACAAAAATTCGGGGCATGAAAATGACCATAAAACAGCATCAGAACTAATATTTTTCGTCCCAATAAATGATGCTAAAAAAGGCTTCAGAGTTCTTGAGAAAAGCACTATTTCGATGGCCTGACAAGCCATTTTGACAAGAAAAGAGTATTTTACATCTTGGATTGTTAAGAAGTAATAAAATGCACGTCAAGGTTCGAGAGTTCCCAAGCCTTCTTACGAACAAAGAGAGTTTTTATAGTATTAACAAAAAGTCTTCGTAAGATGAAAAAAAATGTAGACATCAAGTTCAGACTTAGGTTTAGGCGGATAAAGGATTCTGCCACTGGAGAGAGTGTTATGGGAAGTAAAAACGTACTCATAACAATGAGAGTAGCGTATGGTTCATTGAGAATGGAGTTCTCCACAGGTGGTCATGAAATGGACAGGCCATAGTGACTACAAGGCCATGAAACCATACATTGACGTAGCTGATAACATCAAGGCTGAGGCGATGAAGAAATTCGATGACTTCTAAGTAATATAAACAAAAATCGAAAGAATAAACATAGTATGAAACTAAAAAATAAGCATAAAAGTTGATTTTCTTCTCCAAAAATTTGGAGGAATCAACTTTTATGTTTATTTTTGCAAACAGAAAGTAAAGAAATGGAAAGAAACTTATTGATTGAGTTATTGGAGGATGGTGACAAGGTTAGCCTCTATTCACCACATTTTGAGGGCGAGGAATATTCTGAATTCGAGAAGTTCCTACTTACCTACAAGGACGCATATCTAGATGATGTGCGCCAGTTGGTTTACAGGCTAGACATCATCAAACGGGACGGAGCCGCAGACAGGCACTTCCGTTATGAAGGAACCAAGCGCGACAGAGTCATGGCACTTCCCTCACATCTTGAAACCACTTCTCTCCGACTCTATCTGCTGAATATTCAGGCAAAGATCCTGATTCTCGGCAACGGTGGACTGAAATCCACTGCAACCTATCAGGAGGATGAGCATCTTCACAAGTGTGTAAAGACTCTCCAGAAGATAGACATAGAGATCAAGGAGCGTGAAAAGCAGAAAATGATAGTCATCACAGGAACAGAGTTGTTTGGTGAGCTGTCATTCACGATAGACGATGAACCATAAAAAAGGAGGAATGCATATGAGAACAAACAGAATCATGGACGAAATCCGTTCTACCATCACCCCGGAGATGAAACTGCAGATGGAAATGTCTGTAGCCATTGCCAACCGTATCTACGAGATACTTGAAGCAAAGGGTATGACCCAGAAAGAACTGGCACAGAAACTTGGAAAGACTGAGACAGAAGTTAGCCGATGGCTGTCAGGCACCCACAACCTGACACTATCCACCATCTGTAAGATTTCAGCTGCCCTTGGTGAGGAGATTGTAATTGTGCCGAAACTAGCACTAGAACCTGAGTTTGCATAACTGTCTGGGAGAAAGAATATGCAGAAAGAAAAGACGATATTGTTCCTTCACGGGTTCTATGCCAGCGGCCAGTGTGTGCCTGCTGTGGCATTGAGGGAGGCTTTTGAGGGGAAAGCTCGTGTGTTGACTCCTGACCTCCCACTCCACCCGCATGATGCCATCAGGCTCATCCGTGAGATCTGCGACAAGGAGAAGCCTGATGTGCTCGTCGGCAACAGTTGTGGGTCGTTCTATGCGCAGATGATCTCCCCGATTGTTGGCATCCCTGCCCTACTCGGCAACCCGCACTTCAAGATGTCTGACTTCCTCCGTGAGCGGATCGGCAGCCATCAGTACAAGTCGCCAAGGGCTGACGGCAGGCAGGACTTCACCATCGACGAACAACTCATCTGTGAGTTCGAGGAACTGGAGGCACACCAATTCGACTGTTGCAATATATATAATAAAGGACGCGTGTGGGGACTCTTCGGTGACGAAGACACACTTGCACATTTCGAGCCACTTTTCTTGGAGCATTATATGAACAGCCATCACTTCCCTGGAGGCCATACCCCAACGGCTAAACAGTTCAAGACGTGGTACTGTCCGCTTATCGAGAAGCTGCTGCTTGATTATCCCATTGCAGAAGACCGGGTGCGCTACTTCCAGCACTTCAAGGGAAACAAGTACAAACTGATAGCATCAGCCTTCGACTCAGAGACACAGGAACGGATGGTAGTCTATCAGGCTCTCTATGGCGACCGCAAATACTGGGTACGTCCGGAGAAGATGTTTTTCGAGCAGATAGAACGGGACGGCAAGCGATTTTCACGTTTCCAGGAAATAGACTGGGAAGAATAGATACAAAAACAGGCAGCACATTGGCTGCCTTCCAAACGGGTTGTGGAACTGCGCTATTCGTACCAGAACTCTCCACCGAGTAGCTGAGCGCTTCTTTCGGCTTTATTGCCTGTGGCCTCACGAGTATATTCCTTGTACTGTCGGCCTTGTTCGGTCTCATTAGTTACTACCATAGACTTACCCTTTAATTCACAATTGGTAAAATGGCTAAAAGTATCTGGGTGCAAAGTTACTGCGAAATCATCAGAGACGGAATACCATCCGCTAGGCATTTTACATCACAATAGTTTGGTAATTCGGCAATTTATCTGTTTAAAAACAACTAAAGAGGGGGAAATCCCCCCGAATCTTTAGGACTTTACCCCTGCAAGAAGAATTCTGGCAAGACCGCTAACGAATGGATTACAGGACATGTGCTGGAGGATATCCGTTACTACCTGCGTCAGACAGATCTCAGTATTAAGCAAATCTGCGACAAACTCGCTTTTCCAAATCCCTCCTTCTTTGGTAAATACGTGAAAGATCATTTCGGTATGACACCATTGGAATTCAGAAACAGTTGAATAGACACATCCTCTACGACTTCGCGAGGGCGTCAAAGCCGTCTAACAGATGGCATCATTGTTCATTTATGTATTGAAGAATGAATTTTTCTGCCACAGGTAAGAATCGGTCGTGCCCTTGCGGATTTAGGTGAGCTGTGTCAGTACCTTTTCCTCCCTGAAAATAAATCTTCCGAAACTGTTCACTTGCTGCAAAGATATTACTATGACGGGCTGCATCAAAAACAGGGATTCCGTATGATCCGCAGATCTCAAGTATCGTATCAACCACCTGTTGACGTGGACTGCCTATAAAATCTTTGCAAGTCCAAGGTGTAAAAAAGAATATCATTGCATTAGGATATCGCTCAATAAGCCCACTGCATAGTAAGCCAAGACGTTCACGGAATGTATCCATGCCAATAGAGTCAAGACGTTCGCGAACGGCATCGTTGTGGCCAGCAATAACTATGATATAATCCAAAGAGTCCTTCATATCTTTGTAGCGCTGGTACATGCCAGGTCCCCAACGTTCCAAATCGAGAGCAATACAATTCCCATTACGACCATAATTAAAATACTGCATCTGATGTTTCTGTGCAAACTTATAATGCCAGGTATCCTCAATCTTACCAACATGATTGCGGACATAACTATCGCCAATAACGCCAATCTGCTTGCCTTTCAAGCTTCCTGTCTGTGCAAATACGAGCACCGGCATAAGACAGGATATCATTAACCATTTTCTCATAATTAATAATCTTTATTATCTATTCATTATATACTGCTAAAACATTTACAAAGCAACCGTCCGTACCATAAAGGTTGTGACGTTTGTCAGTCCAATTACTCCTGTCGCCAGTCACTTCTATCACCAGTTCATATTCATCCATTGGCAGTATCGGACTGGCATAACGAATTCCCTGTTCTGGCATTTTGGCATAGAAGTCTATGAGAGTTGTTACACACACCTTCCCTTTTTGATTACGGATGGTCAGTTTAGCATACCCTCCGTGAGCATTTGCCTCACCTGTTACAAATATTCTTCTGCCCTTGAAGGGAATGGTGGTTTTTGCTCCAATGTCATTCGACGAGAAGTTGACTTGTGTCTTCAAACATTCCTTTAACGGGTCAACAGGTGCTATAGTCCGAACATCCCATGCATTCCAATAGGCAGGAATAGAGAGTCTAACTCCATTGGTCTGCAATGGCAACCAGACATATGTAGCGGCAGAAGCCTGATGGGGGTAGCTCCAACGGTCGCCCATATACATCGGTGTTCCATCGGGTAGTTTCATGACAAAGGTCGTCTGCGAGTTCCATGTCAGTGAACCTTCTGGACAAAAGTTTCCTTGACGCGTCCAAGGGCCAGCTGGAGATGGAGCCGTAAAATAGTAATTGTCATTACGTTCCCAACTAGTCAGGTTCGATGTCAGCAGATAGTAGATACCGTCTTTTTTGAACATTGCAGGCGACTCCCCCATTCCTTCCACACGGGCCACCATCGTATCAACTGACAAGTAATCATTGCTCAGCCGATAGATGGGTCCATGATGGATAAGAAGATAGCCAGTACCGTCATCATCCTGAAAAACGCCCATATCCCACTGCTTTATCGGTTTGCCTTTATATTGAAGCGTACCCTTCAGTTGATACTCTCCGTTAATTGCTGGAGAAGTGGCTATGCCGATATGCGGATCATTATAGTCCATTGCATCGGTATGCATCAGCATGACATATTGTCCTGTCTTGGGACACTTCATCACCTTCACACGTTCACCCACCCGTTGCGGACCAAGGATGCCATTCTTCTGAACAGGTAAGACCACTCTTTCAAAACGCCAGGTAGCCAAGTCGGAAGAAGAATAACAAGAAAAACCGGGAAACGCATTGGTTGAATCTGATTTGTATTCACCAAACAGCCAGTAGCGTCCATTGTCATATGTTATACCTGCCCCATGGGCATTCACGACGTTACCATGTTGGTCATACCATGGAACACCATTGATAACAGCATGTCTGGAAGGACACAAGAACTGTCGTATACATGCCAATGAGCGTTGAAAATCCTCCGCGCCAAAACCATGTCCGGCATTTGGTATTTCAAGCAGCCGGGCATCCTTGTACAGTTTAACAGCCCGACGGGAATAATCTATTGGCACTACAGGGTCGGCATCACCGTGTATGATAAGAACAGGTCGACGATATGCCTCAACAGCCTGGTATGGATCCATATTACGGAGTTCTGTAAAGAATTGTCGTCCAATAGGAACTTGCCATACTTTTGTGGTATCTGGTATATCGGATACCTGCGGATAGCGACTGTTCCAGTTGTCAGGGATGCACAAGGCAGGAAACTCGAGAATCAGTTTACTGATATCTTTCTGCAGGCTGGCAGCGGTCAGAGCAGCAATAAGGCCCCCCTGGCTACTACCCAGAAGTACGATATTTTTTTTGTCGACATCTGAATGCGACTTAAAATATCGCACGATAGTCTCCAATGCTTTCTGCTCGTCAATCACTGACATGTTTACCGTATTGTTGTCTGTCCGGCTTCCAGTTCCGCCACATGGGAAATCAAAGGTATAGCACATATATCCCATCTCATTCAGCATTTTGAAATAACTACGTCCAAAATGATGTGATCCGTTGAAACCATGAGCAACTATCACAATCGGATGTTTCTTCTGTCCATTGACAGGCGTACTCAGCACACCGTAAATCGGATGCTTGCCATATTTTATCCATAGTTCATTCTCAACGGAAGGCTGCTGTGCGAGGACTGCTGTTTTCTTTAGCACCACTGGGCCTATCAATCCTGAGCGGAGAAGCGGGGTGTCTTTCTCAAAAAACTTAAACGAGACGACAGCCTTACGCTTGGAGGGGCGTGGCTGTCCCTGGCTGAGCCATTCTGGCACTTCTTTCATAAACCGGCCAATGGTTGGTGAATTGGGAGCAGCTCCGAAGGCCACAGGTTCTGACCATTCCACATCGTCAGGTTCTTGTTCATCACCCACCATACGATTCACCCATAGATTAGTGACATCAACCTTCAGCAGATTGTCACCGCCAAGCAGCGCCTCGGTGATGTCAATGGTAAAGGGTGGTCGCCAAAGTGTACCACATACCTTTCCATTCACACGAACCGTTGCAAGATTCTTCACTTCACCCAGATCAAGGATATATCGATAGTGGCGGTCAAGTTCGTTCAGATACAGGTGCTGCTCATAATGAGCAGTCCCTGAGAAGTATTTGATATCGCTGTCAATCGACTCATTCCAAGGCATCAGCGATGGCCATTCAACAACCTTATCTTCATCAAATCCGACCGTCCACGTTCCTGTTATGGGTATGGTGTCGGTGATGTCGTCTGAGAAAGACTCTTTTGCCGATCCAGTCTCTGTCGTTGGATTCCTGAAGACGAGGAACACGGCTCGCCGTGTGGTCAGATTCAACGTCACTTGTGTCTTGCCGTCTGCCATCTTCCATATTTCTGCCTCAGACATATTCCCTGTTTCCGGATCCCACACCTCAGGCAGTCTGCCCGTACTTGTAATAGTAACATGAGACATCAGCGTACTGTCCTTGGTATTGGCTACGAAATAGATATCGGTCTCACCGTCCCGCCGGTGTATCCAGTGGATGCTGTGGGCGTCAGTGGTCAGCGAGGCATCCCTGCTCTTGAAATCATCCACGTAAACCCCTCGCTGCAGCAATGCCTGGCATCTGGCAAAGTAAGAGAACAAAGGCTTGGCACCATCCTTCCACCATGTCTGTCCTGGCGTCCACTGTGTACCCCACATACCGAACGACATGCCAGGCTTGGCATTCACCCAAGGATTGTGTGCGCCAGCATGCAGCATCAGCTTGTTAATGCCACGGCAGAAAGCCGAGTCGGCGATGGCTTTCAGCCGTGCTGGATCATCTTTCCACGCATATAGGGGCCAGCAGGTGAATCCCTCTGCATAGACGATTTCGTGTCCTGCCCGTCTTGTCGCATCCACCACCCTCGGTACGTCATTCCATCCCCAGTTGGTGGGGTTGGTCCAGAACTCGGCACTAATGGGATCATCTGCCGCCAACTGCCTGCAGATTTTGTCGGTATTGATAGGATTGAAACGGCCACTTCCTCCCCCCGTTCCGTAGGGCTGTACCAATAGCTGTAGGCCGTGCTCATGCGCCAACTGGCTCATATAACCGTAATAATGCTCGGCAAACAGGTCGGTAACCGTTTCACGCCAGTCATTCAGAAACTTCTTGCTGCTCGCTTTGTTGTCGATAGTCATCCCCGCAGCCACGGGCAACCAAGTCAACATGTCGTAGCCACGCCGTTTCTGAAATTCCCTAGGCATCGCTGAGGTCCAGTCCTGACCACCAGCCTCATAGCTGTCAATTTCCAATCGTTGGAATGTCTTCCCAATTTCATCGCCAGCCAGACTTATTAAGATAGAGGGATAAGACTCCCAGAAATGCCTGATTGCCTCACGGTTCATTTTGTCACACTCCAATCCAACACCACTCTCTGGCGACGTAGCCACATTGGTTTTCCCGTTGGGTGTATGCCCGAAACGATAGATCCTCCAACGTCCTTGAGGCATCTTCCAATGCAGTATGCCCTTGCTGTCCATCTTGCCAGTCAGATTCCTGATCGAACTCATCGGCACGCTGTCCTGATCGGGGACAGCTATCACTGCCACATCCCGATAATAACTATACGGTGGCTCTGTCTCTGGCATGATGAGACGAGTGCGACTCTTGCCAGAAGCTACCGTTGTGCTCCATACCAGTTTCTGCATGGCATATTCCTGTTTGACCGCCGGATAGGCGCTTGACGACCATCCTGGACAGTTATGCGTGCCGAACGATAAACCCAGCCGACGGCACTCGTCGATGGCAAAGCGCATCAGTCGTTGCCATCTCTCAGAACCGATGGCATTGGTGGTGTCCTTAGCGAGACCCTGCATGGGGCCTCCCACCTGAAAGTTCTGCACACCACCAATACCAGCCTCCTTGTAGGCTTCCAGATCGGCCGTAATCCCCTCTTTCGAGACCAGTCCGTCCATCCACTGCCATATCATGAGCGGCTTCGCTTCTGCCGGAGGATTCTTGAATGCCTCCTCCATGGTCTGCCCCTTTGACCCAATGCCTGCCAGCAGCAAAAGGCTCATCATCAAATTTCGTGTTGTCATCGCTATTATTTCTCAGAAAAAGAAGGGGTCAGGAGGTTGAAGGTCCTGCCCCTTCGCACTAACAATTAACACTAACTATAACTAATAACGTGGAAAAAACCAACTTATTATGAAAAAAGCTAATTCTTTTAATATCCGGGATTCTGTTTAAGGATACCGTTCGACTCCGTAATGGCTATTATAAAGGTAATACTCCTTTGTCCAGAAGTTGGCCTGCTCTCTGAACTGTCGGGCATTGAGCACCTCGGGGTATTTCTTCATCAGCTGAGCCGTGAAAACACTACGATATTCCACCTTCGGTTTGCCCGACTTTCCGTTCTTGGTTGTAATCAGTACGACACCGTTAGCAGCCGAAGCACCATAGATGGCAGCCGCCGAAGCATCCTTCAACACCTCAATGCTCTCAATGTCATTAGGATTGATCGTATTCAGCGGGTCACGATCCACGCCAGCCATATAGACATATCCCGGTGTGCTGATGCCTGGCGTTGCCGACGAGTTGGTCTGGATAGGAACGCCGTCGATAACATAGAGCGGGGCATTGCTACCATGAGGCGATGCTGCCCCACGGATATTGATAGAGATACCCGCACCAGGCTGAGCAGAGCTCTGTGTAGCCGACATACCCGTAACGCGACCTTGTAGCATCTGACTCACGCTAGTACTGCTGACGGAATTCAGCTGATCACCATTGACAGAAGCCACGGCGCCAGTGATGTCCTTTCTGCGCGACGTACCATAACCGATCACCACCACTTCATCCAGCCCATTGGTCTCCTCTTCAAGCGTGATGTGCATAGGCGCATTCGTAGGCTTAATGTCCTGCGACTTATAGCCGATGTAAGAAACAGAAATCATGGTTCCCTGCCCCACCTGAAGCGAGAAGCGCCCTTCCAGGTCAGTTACCGTGGCATTCTTTGTCCCTTTTTCCACTACTGTGGCTCCGATGACGGGGACACCGTCCCGATCGGCCACGACACCACTGGCCTTTTGGTTTTGTGCCATGGTCACTATACTGCAGATGGTGAACAAAGCCAAGAAGAATAATTTTGTTTTACTCATGTTAAAAATGTATTTAGTTAATATTTGAGTTATCTCTCAGTTTGATTCCGGCTGCAAAGTTAGGGTGTTTTCCAGAAACAGGCTTGTCTATGCCGTTCATTAGCTTTCACTATTTGTGCAAAGTGAGGTTTCACACTATTTTTCTTTTATAATTATATAGGTATATGAGGATTTTTTTGTAAGTTTGCACCAGAAAAAAAACTCTACTATGCAACTGAAGACAATTCTTCTACTTATCATTTCACTATCACTAAGCCATCCGTCCAAAGGCTGGCTAGCTAACGAATACGTATTAACCGAACTGCCCACCCAGCAACAATTGCCAGTGGCCAATGTCCACTGCATCTATCAGGACAGGGAGGGATTTATCTGGTATGGAACCCGGGGAGGAGGCTTGTGCCGTGACAATGGCTATCATATTGATGTCTTTCGCTCCGACCGCAATCATCCCGACTTGATCGGTGCAAGTAATGATATTACAAGTCTGGCAGGCGATTTCCACAATCATATCCTTTTCTCCACGAAGGAGGGTCTTTATATGCTCGACAAAAACGACTACACCATCCATGTCGTCGATCAGCAACTGGCGGGCAAATCCGCAGGGCCCATATTAGTGGCATCCGATAGTACCGTCTGGGTTTGTTCTTCAAAACAGGTCTATCATTATGACCAGCATCTGCACCTCATGGCAACCATCCCATCGAAATGGAAGGGTCAAGATGCATGGGCGTCGCGCATCATGCAGGATAGTCGCGGCAGAATATGGGTGACACAATGGAATGGTGGCGTAGTGATGTACAATCGAGCCGCCCGACGGTTCGAAGAGCAATACTGGGAAGAGAGCATCCCTCCAGCCGACTTAGTGGAAGACCCTACGGGCCACGGCTTCTGGATAGGCACATGGGGGAAAGGTATCATGCACTACGACCCCGATCATCGCCGGGCGACAACATTCCCCAGCACATACGGCGATGCCAACACCTCACTGACCATCCATCTCGTCGGCGACACCTCCTCCCCACGGCTATGGGCGTCAACGATGTATGGTCTACGCGCCTACGACATCATAGACGGCAGTCTGCACCCCGTAAGTCTGGGCGGTATCTTGCCTGAGGGCATGAGCGTCATCGACAACACGGCCTTCGATAACAATGGTAACCTCTGGGTTTCAGGATTCTCGCCCCACACGTTTATCCTGTCACATCCCGACACGAGCATCATGAAAGCCGACCTCTCGTCTATCAGAAAGCAGTTGCACAACCGCCCCTTCATCCGCAACACCGTGAAAGAAGGCGACAACATCTGGCTGGGGCAAGATCGCGAACCTATCGCACTATATCTGCCAAAGGCTGGAACCATCGCTTTCGACAAGAATGTGAGCACCATCTCCCGCCCCAGCGTGACCGATTTCTGCAAGCGTCAAGACGAGCAGGGCATCTGGGGGAAAGAGCAGAATCTACTCTATCACCTCTGGTACGACGGGCATACAGTCCAGTCACGGGTAGAAACCAAGGCACGAGGCAACATCAACTGCATTCTCGATGCCGGAGGCGGCGAGGTTTACATCGGTCATCAAGAAGGCATCGACCTCTATCACGCTACAACCCATACCGCCACCCGAATACCCGTCTCTGCCAAGCGGGTTGTGGCCATTCTGAAAGCCCGCGACGGAAATTTGTATTACGCCTCCGACGACAGCCGCCTGTCATGCTATAACGCCCGACAAGGCGAACAGGTACTCTTACATCAAAGTGAGATTACCGATATGGCCGAAGACGAGAATGGATATATCTGGGCCACCACCCGTCATGGCGACCTGCTATGCCATCATCCCGCGACGGGCAAGACCATGATCGACGATAAAGGCAGCAATACCAACGGCGACAATATCAAACATATAGCTATTGATGCCAAGGGGCATCTCTGGCTGCTATCCGACCAGATGGTGAAAGAGTACAATCCCCGAAGCGGGGCCTATCGCATCTTCCGCTCATCCGACAAGGCTATCCAGATGGACTGTTTCCATCATGTCAAGGCCGAAGGCGACCATGTAACAATCGACGGTGCCGGAGGCATTCTCTACATCCAACCGTCGGCTAACATCGACCAACTCTCATCTGGAGCATCGCCCATCGTCACATCGGTCACCATCGACGGCATCCGACGAATCGTAGGCATGAATAGTAAGGAACTCGACATCCGTCATGATGCGGTCAACATCGAAATACAATTCTCCACCCTCAACTATCTGCATGCCGACAAGGTTTCCTATGCCTATCGGCTCAGCTCCATCGATACCCAATGGCACTATCTGCCACAGGGCGTTAACAAGGCTACCTTCGTTCTGCTGCCCAAAGGCAACTACACGCTCGAATTGATGGCTACCGACGAGTACGGCTGCTGGGGACAGAGCGTCCATGCTCTCCAGCTCCACCGGCTACCAGCCTGGTACGAGTCGTGGTTGGCCTATCTACTCTATCTGTTAACAGCCGTCCTGCTGATGGGCAGCTTCGCCCGCTACTATCTGAAACGCCAGAAGGAAAAGCAGCAACATCAGATGGATGTGCAACTGACAGAGATGAAACTGCGCTTCTTTACGAACATCAGCCACGAACTGCGTACCCCACTCACACTCATACTCACGCCGTTGGAGAGCATGGTGAAGAAAATTAACCGCTGGCAACAAGAGGATCAGGAAGAGACACACCTCACCTTTATCAGCAATCAACTTATGATGATCCAGCGGAATGCCCAACGGCTGCTATCGCTCGTCAACAACCTTCTCGACTTCCGCAAACTGGAGATGGGGCAACAGAAACTGGAACTGACCAACGGCGACATCTTCGAGTTTGTCCGCACCGTTTGCGAAACATTCCGTCCCATATCCACCGAAAAAGGCATTGGCCTGGGATATGCCATTCCCAACGAACAGCTCTATATCAATTTCGACAGCCGCAAATTACAGCATATCTTATACAATCTGCTCAGCAATGCCTTCAAGTTCACACCTGCAGGCGGCCAGATAGCAGTAAGCGTCGCCAAGACCGATACAGAGTGGCTCAGCATCACCGTAAAGGATACCGGCTGCGGCATCCCCAGTCGCGACCTTCCACACATCTTCGACCGTTACTACCAAAGCAAGAACACGGCAGACCCTTCGGTGACCGGCACTGGAATCGGGCTACATCTAACCAAAGAATACCTACAGCTTCATGGCGGAAACATTACCGTCAACAGCAAGCTTGGTGAGGGCACCACTTTCACAGCCTTTCTGCCTACAAACATAAAGATGAAGGAGCAACCCCTGCCTGCCAAGCCTCATCAGCAGGCAGAAGGACCAGAGACCGAATCCCGTAAAGCCAATCTGCTCATTGTTGACGACAACGACGAGTTCCGTCAGTTCCTGTGCGGCGAACTGGCAGAGCAATACAACATCCAACAGGCAGCCAATGGCGAGGAGGCGCTCACCATAATTGCCGAGCAGGATATCGACCTGATGGTATCCGACGTGATGATGCCCGCTATGAATGGAATGACGCTCTGCCGCCGTATCAAGCAAGACGTCAACACATCCCACGTGATGGTCATCTTGCTGACAGCCCGCACAGCCGAAGAAAGCAAGATAGAGGGATTACGGGCTGGAGCCGACGACTACCTATCAAAGCCGTTCAACATGGAGATGCTGCAACTGCGTATCAGCCATCTGCTGGAATTGCGCCGCCAGCGCAATCAGGATTTCCTGAAAGGCGAGAATGTCGAAGTCGAGGCTGTAGCACTCAATGAGATCGACCAGAAATTCCTTCGTAGTGCCGTCGAGGCAATAGAGCGTCATCTCAGCAACGAAGAGTACGACATCGATGCCTTGGCGGCCGATGTCTGTATGAGTCGCTCCACCCTCTACCGTAAGCTTCATTCACTGACAGGTCAGAAACCTAGTTTATTCATTCGGGCTATACGCCTCAAACATGCCGCCCGTATGATAAAGGAAGGCTGCTACAACCTCACAGAGATATCCACACTTTGCGGATTCTCCTCACCGAGTTATTTCAGCCGCTGTTTCAAAGCCCAATACGGCGTACCACCTGGTAGTTACTGTTCTTCATAATAGCAATAATTACACATTATTTTGTATATAAACGAACGATTTCGGTAAAATGTGATATCAAGAGTATTATCACAGCCGTTATTGGTCTGCTCGTATCCACAGCATGCAGCGGCGGCGCTAAACAAGAGAAAGTTATGAATAAGGATTCAAAGGCAATTGTAGTGTTCTTCTCTCATGCAGGAGACAACTACGCAGTAGGAAACATTGAGGTGGGCAACACGAAGATTGTTGCTGACTATATCTCTAAGCTGACCTATAGCAAACTTTTGTATGATTGAGGGGAAAATCCCTAGAATCTTTAGGAGTTTGCCTCTTTCGTTTTAGGACTTATCCTTTGCAAAACTATAGTTTTATTCCGAACTTTGCACCGTGATCAAGAAACAAAATGTCAAACTCTAAAGTATAGGAGATTAAGATATGAAGAAGATGATGATCCTGGCAATGATGATGGTCATGACTATCTCGGCCAAAGCAATGAGCTATAATGCAGCAAAGAACGAGGCCCTCTTCCTCTCAGACAAGATGGCTTACGAGCTCAACCTCACCGCTGCACAGTATGAGGCTGTCTATGAGATCTATCTCGACTACCTGATGAGCCTGAACGGACACGCTGATGTCTTCGGCATCTGGTGGGATCGCCGTAACGCAGACCTCCGCTATGTCCTGAACAGCTGGCAGTTCGACAAGTATGTGGCACTCTCCCACTTCTATCGCCCTGTAGCTTGGAAGGCCGGTAGCTGGACGTTCGCAGTGTACTCTCACTACAACAGAGGCCGTTTCTACAATGACCGTCCAACGGTGTTCGTGACCTACAAGGGTGGAAACAACCGCCGCGATGTCCGCTTCTATGCTGACCGCAAGGTGACAAAGCCTGCTGTACATCATGCTAACAACGTTCCTGCTAAAGTCAACAAGTCCAGCAACGGCTCTACTTGGAGAAATACAGGAAATACCTCTCGTCCTGCTACCACAACGAAGCTCAACGGTCATTCTAACGGCAATCGCCAGATTGCAATGAATACAAACAACAATCGCAGTGGTTCAGGCCACTTCGGAGGACGCAGATAAAAGCACACGTTTTGCCTCTACATATGCCTTTCAAAAAGGACACGGGGAATTCTCAGAAATGGGAGTTCCCTTTTTACATGTAAAACACGAACTTTGTTCCCTTCGAGCCTACGCCGTCATAGTCTGCAGGTACAGGAAACTGGTTGATAAGCATGTCAACATCTTCTTCCTCCAGATACTTGGTAATCTCCAGTTCAATGGCCATCCGTCGCTCATTATAGCTCAGATTCCAGATACACTCTCCTAGAACGGCATTGACTACTGTCCTAATCTCATCCTGAGTGCGCCATATGGAATCGAAGTCAGTCATTGTTCTGAAAGCTTAAGAAATCGGTTAATGTTGTATTCAAGTTCCTCCAAGTCAATGAACTGGGAACCACGATATACCTCCTTGCCATCCATCAGAAGCAATACTGTTGGTCCTGAATAAACCAGGAATTGGCCAGCTATCAAAGGCTCTTCTGTAATGTCAGTATAGAAAGAAGTCAAAGATGGAAACTGGTCTGCCAACCTCGCCACTTTATCAAGCATGACGTTGCAGACTCCGCAATCTGGAGATTTAATGTAGAAAAGGCACAAGCAGTTATCCGCTATTGTCCGTTCTATATCTATTCTGCTTGTCAAGTGTTTCATCAATTATATCTATAAATTGGAATTCATTTATCAATTTTCTTTATTAACGATAAATCACCACTTGACAAGGCTTTGAAATTGCGCTCTATCTTTTCTATGTCCCAATCCCACCATTTCAGTTTCAGCAGAAAGGTGATGAATTCGTCGTCAAAACGCAACCTGACAACTCGGCAGGGATTCCCTACCGCAACAGCATAAGGTGGAATATTTGAGGCAACTACAGAGTTTGTTCCTATAATGGCTCCATCGCCAATATGAACGCCTGGCATAATGGTTACATTCTGACCAATCCAGACGTCATTGCCCACAACAGTATCTCCCTTCAGAGGCAATTCATCTTTCACAGGAGCAATGGCACTTCCCCAGTCGCCGCCAATGACGTAAAACGGATAGGTTGTTACGCCGTCCATCCTATGGTTGGCACCATTCATGACAAACTCCACACCCTTGGCAATAGCGCAGAATTTGCCAATAATAAGCCGGTCACCTATGAAGTCATAGAAATGAGTGACATGCTTCTCGAACTGGTCAGCACCATCCACATCATCGTAATAGGTGTAGTCACCGATGATAATACGTGGGTTCTTCACCACGTTCTTGATGAAGCAGAGGCTTGGAATCTTCGGATTAGGAAAAGCCTCATTGGGATTTGGTCTGTTTTTTATTTCCATAAATACCGATTTATCTGATAATCTTTGCTTTCTGCAAATTGTCAAAGTCGCTCCAGAAATCAGATGCCTCAGAGTCGCTGAAGCCATTGGAGGATAGCTCATGTAGAATGGCATCGAGAAGCTGCACTTTGGATATTTTCAGGTCTGGATCTACGTCGATGGGATAAGTGATGATGTCACCCATCGAGCCGACATGAATATTGGTAATGGTTATCTCACCATCAACCAGCTTCACCTGAATACGCCTATTTGAACCGTATTCAGGCTTGGTCTCACGCAGTTTCTGATATAGCGGCGATTCGCTGTATTGCTCAGAATCTACAGAGTTTATAAGTTCCCTTAGAGTCATCCTATGCCTAACAATTCAATTTCAAAGATAAGTGTAGAGCCACCAGGGATGCCCGGTTGAGAGAATTTGCCATAGCCCATTTCGGCAGGAATGTATATCTCCCACTTATCACCGATGTGCATCTGCTGCATGGCGATGATCCAGCCCTCTATCAAGTCGCAGAGTCTGCAAGCCAAAGGAACACCGCCACGGCTACTGTCAAACTGCTTGCCATCGATGGTCTTGCCTGTGTAGTGGGCTGTAATAATACTGCGTACCGTCGGCTTGGAGCTGTCCTGATTACCTTCACTCAACACTTTATAGTAGATGCCTTTGGGCAATGCCTTGACACCCTCTTCTTTGGCTTTCGCCTCTAACCAATCCTTGTTGGCCTTTATGTATTCTCGTTTATCCATATTACTCTCCAATAATCGTTACTACCAATTCTCTGGAACCGCCGTAATTTCGATATTCGCAGAAGTAGATACCCTGCCAAGTGCCAAGATTCAAACGACCGTCAGTAATGGGAATAGTGAGGCTGACACCGCTCAACGTGGACTTGGCATGAGCGGGCATATCATCGGCACCTTCCAAGGTATGCTCATACTCTGGACGATTTTCAGGAACCAGACGGTTGAAGATGGTTTCCATATCCACACGAACATCAGGATCAGCATTCTCATTGATGCTAAGTCCGCAACTGGTATGCTTCGTGAAGATGTTCACGATACCGGTCTTGGGCAGTTTCGGCAACTGGTTCAGAATCTCACTCGTCACCAAGTGGAAACCTCTGCGTTTCGGCTTCAGGATTATCTCTATCTGCTGTACCATATCACTTAATTATCATTGATATACGACTTCGTGGTCATGTCGTAGTATAGAGCTTCCAACTCTGCTAAAGTCAGTTTCTCCACAGAATGCTCGATGATGCGTATCAGTTCTTCACGCCTAAAATCATCTGACTGTCCGAAATGCGCCATAGTCAAATTTCCTAAACTATTTTAATAATTTCTGCAAAAGTAGTGATTTTGCGGCAAATTAAGTAACTTTGCTCTTAGTTTTAATATGTTTTGTGATATGACAAACCAAATAATCGCATATTATCTAATAATTTTCAATATCGTGACATTCCTTGTCTATGGTATTGATAAGTGGAAGGCAAAGAAATCCTTATGGCGCATTAGAGAAGCCTCGCTATTGGTGTTAGCGGTACTTGGCGGCAGCATCGGGGCATGGCTCGGCATGAAAGTCTGGCATCACAAAACTCAGCATAAGAAGTTCAGATATGGCATTCCTGTCATCATCATCATTCAACTTGTAATAATAGGTTATTTCCTTTACATACAATAAAAGCATAAGATATGAGCTACTATTATCCCTTTGGAGAAACAGTACATTCTTTAGTTCAACAGGATAGAACACCGAAGAAGGTGTTTGTCCTTGGTGTATATGCCAGTGCCGTTCATGCCAGATGGAAGCAAGGCAACAAGATTATATGCCAGGCATTAGCGGTGGCCAGTGAACCAAGAATCTTCTGGTTCGGGAACTGCTCGGCCAACTGGAAATACGGCGTTCCAGCTTTGATACCCATCGCCTTTGCTTCATTGCTACGGGCAACTACACAACCATCGTTATTGCTCAATACCACGATTGGCTGTCCTTCTAAATCAGGCCGGAAAACCTTCTCACATGAACAGTAACAGTTGTCACAGTCTAGGATGCCGTACATCATCAGAACCTCCCTAAAACCTCAATCACCTTTACCCAGTCCGTCTCTGCCTCGAAGCCGAACTTGTCATCAATACCCACGTTGAAGTAGAGTTTCACCTCAAAGTTCTGGAAACTCGTCTTTCCGACTTCCGGGTTCTCGTTTGCATAGTCAAAACGGATGCCCTCCTCCGCAAAACGGCTCCTGTACATGGCCATCTGCTCATCGTAGCAGCCGCTCCAGAGAATCATGCAGATATCATCACGGCTGGTCATCAACTGCAAGGCCTCACGGGCATAGGGATAGTAGTCAAAGGTTTCCTCATTCTCATAGCAGGCCCGCAGAATCGTGTCATGAATATCCACCACGACATAGATCTTCTCCCAGTTCTTTTCCTTCTTCCGTTTGAAGGCAACCTCAAAAGCTTTTCCTATATCCATGCTACAGCTTTTCAAAAGTTCGAATCAGGTGAATAACCGTTCCCCAAATCTGGAAGTTCTCAGGATCATTGACCTTGAAAACGGGATAGTCTGGGTTGGCAGGACGCAGTTCGATGTAACCGTCTTTCCTATGTGTCAGATCGAGGAACTTCATCGTGAATCCCCCATCCCACCAAGCCACGACGATAGAGCCGTCATGTGGCTCCACTGCCCTGTCGATAATCACACGGTCACCGTCGAGCAGTCCTGCATCCCTCATCGAGTCACCCTCCACATCGCCATAGAACGAGGCTTCTGGGTGACGGATATAGTCACGGTTGAAATCTAATGTCTCATGCCTATAATCGTCAGCCGGACTGGGAAATCCTGCCTTGATACCCGCATGTTCCAGCTCCAGTTTGGTGTCAAATACACCTTTGATTATCTTGATGTTATCCATCTCCAAATCCTAATTATTCTCAAATCTTGGCACAAAGATAGCGATTTTACGCTGATTATTGGTAATTTTGCCACCATAATTTAAATGAATTTATGCAAAAGAGCAAAAAGAATGGACGTAACTGAGTTACATGACGAAGAGAACCTGCTGGTGCAGATGCAGGACAGATGGGAGAATTACGGCAGTCTGGATGCAATTGTCGATACCCATGACCCGTTCACTCTTGAAGGTGCGCCGAGGTTTGAATTGTCGGAAAAGATTGACAGCCTTCTGAGTCATGCACTCACTGAGGATGAAAACCTGCTGCTTCGACAGACGCTCGGCATGGGCTGTAAGCAACGCTCCGTAAAGAGTCTTGCCCAACAGATGGGAACCACCCAGAAAGCCGTTCAGAAGAAACTCGTCTCGATCGTCGAGAAACTACGGCATCACGACGATTCCATTCAGCTCTGGAAATATCTGAACCGATAATAAAATACCTATGCCAAAGGCGGAACAGCAAAACAACAGGTACATGGAGCGCGAAGTATGGGTAGACTGGCTTCGGCTATCGAAAATAATAGAAAAATATGATACTTTCAATGAAACAATTATTACTCACAGCTCTGCTGTTACAGTCGCTCAGCATTTGTGGGCAGGGATTCACGAACCCCGTACTTCCTGGCTTCCACGCCGATCCAAGCGTGTGCCGTACAGGTGATGACTTCTATCTCGTCAACAGCACGTTCCAGTACTTCCCCGGCGTACCTGTATTCCACAGTAAAGATCTGGTGAACTGGGAACAAATAGGCAACTGCCTGACCAGACCAACGCAGGTAGACTTAAAGGGCACCGATGGCAACAGCGGCATCTATGCACCTACCATTCGATACAACAACGGGCGATTCTATATGGTGACAACGGTCTTTCCATCGCGACGGCATTTCTATGTGTGGACAGATGACCCGTCTAAAGAATGGTCCGACCCCGTATACATAGAATTTGCCATCGGCAGTTGCGACCCTACGCTCTTCTGGGACGAAGGAAAATGCTATTTCTTATGGAAAGCGGCAGCAGATGAGACACGCCCGGGAATCAAGCCTGGTGAAATCAATATCTGCGAAATAGACGTTAATACAGGTAAGCGTATAGGCGATGTCCATCACTTGGGAACGGGGCTCGGCGGACGCTATCCTGAAGGCCCGCACATCTACAAGAAAGACGGCTACTACTACATGATGCTTGCCGAGGGAGGCACGGAACATGGCCACCATGTCAACATCTTGCGTAGTAAATCACTGTTCGGGCCATACGAACCGAATCCCGCCAATCCCATTCTGACACACTTCAGCATGAAGATGCAGAACAGCCCGATACAGGGGCTTGGACACGCCGACTTGGTACAGGCACCCGACTCGTCATGGTGGATGATCTGCCTGGGGTACAGGACAAGCGGCTATCTGCAGCATGTGATGGGACGTGAGACGATGCTGGCACCTGTCAGATGGGAACAAGGCGGCTGGCCTGTGGTGAACGGAGACGGTACACTCCAGACTGACATGAAATGTGAGACGTTGCCGCTGGTACCAATTGCAAAAGACCCTATACGCGAAGAATTCAATTACGTAACGCGCGAAGCATCCAAAGACAGTTATCACTCGTTGGGATTGCCAATGGGTTGGATGAGTGTATGTAATCCTGACTACACTAACTATTCACTGACGGAGCGTAAAGGCTGGCTCCGCCTCCACCCCACAACAACTGACCTCAGCATGAAGTCTAATCCCACATTCATAGCCCGGCGCCAGACAGAACTGAACTTCACGGCCACAGCCTTGCTGGACCTCTCTCATCTGACCGAAGGCATGCAGGCTGGCATCACAGCCTATGCTGCTCCGTTGAACCACTATGATGTGGTGGCTGAGAAACGGAATGGCATCATTCATATCAAGTCAAATGTACGCTTAGGTCAGACTTGTCATAGCGAAAAGGCAGCCGAATTGAACGGAAACATGGTGTATCTGCGCATCACGTCGGATAAGGATTTCTACTATATGCAGATGTCATCTGACGGCATCAACTTCACGCAACTGGCAAAAATGGAATATCGTTTCCTCAGCACTGAAACCATTGGCGGCTTCACAGGAGTGATGCTTGGACTCTTTACGCAGTGCGACAATGACACGAATGGCTTTGTCGACATTGACTGGTTTGAATACCAGACTGCCAGTTCCTGACTCCGAACCATCCAATTGACTACGTTGAACGTCGCAAAACTGTAGAACGATGCTTTCCGATTACTATTGGTGAGGACTGCTGGCTTGGAGGCGGTGTTACGGTATGCCCAGGTGTTACTATCGGCGACCGTTGCATCATCGGTGCAGGTAGTGTTGTGGTGAAAGACATCCCTTCCGATTCAATGGCTGTCGGCAATCCTTGCCGGGTAATTCGAAAATTAAAAAAAGATGAAAGATAGAATAGCATTTGTAGATCTTTCTAATAACAAAAACAATATGAAAAGTATTAAGTCAACAGTAGGATTTATCTGCGCAGTCCTCATGCTGGCAGCGTGTGGACAGCAGAACAAAAATGAAACAACTATGGATTTTACAGATGATGTTCAGGTGGCTCTTGCCGACAGCGGGCGCATCGATTTAAACAGCCTGCAGTGGACACGTGAGCCAAAGGGCTACGAGGTGAAGGGTGATACCATCCTTATCACCACCGCACCAAAGACCGACCTTTGGCAGCGCACTTACTATCATTTCCAGAACGACAATGCGCCCGTATTGCAGATGAAGACCCGCGAGAAGTTCTTCAGCTTCGTGGTGAAGACCGATTTCACGGGCAGTCACCATCGTTTTGACCAGTGCGGCATCGTGATGTATCTTGGCAGCGAGAACTGGCTGAAAGGCTCGGTGGAATACGAGAACGAGGAGTTTCAGCATCTGGGCAGTGTAGTGACGAACAATGGCTACTCCGACTGGGCCACCACAGCCATCCCTGCCGAAGTGAAAACCATGTGGTATCGTTTTTCCCGCCGCGAGGATGACTACTGTATCGAGTGCTCTGCTGACAGACAGACGTTCAGCCAGATGCGTGTCTGCCACATGCCTGCAGCCGCCGATGAAATCAGCTTCGGCATCTATGCCTGCTCGCCCGAGGAGTCCTCATTCACAGCCATTTTCTCCGATATGAAGATTACCGAATGTGCCTGGCAGGCTCACGATGGTCAACAGCCTGACGAGTAAATTCCAATTTGGCAAGTCCCTTTATTTGTACCTTTTCACTTTATTTCGGCTGAAGACTCTGGCGATACTCGCTGGGCGACAGGCCAAGATGCTTGGTGCAGTAACGGCTGAAGTATGAGAGCGATGTAAAATTCATCGCATCGGCTATCTGGGTGAGGGACAGGCGTTCGTCATTCAGATAGTCTTTCAGTATAGGTACGGTGTGGCGGTCGATGTATGAGGTGACGCTGTGGCCGGTCACCCGTTTGATGGTGGCAGAGAGATACTTTGGCGATACGTTCAGTCGTTCTGCATAGTAGCTCACATCACGCTCCGTTCGGCTGATGCCCGTAGCAAGCAGAGCCATCAGTTGTTTCACGATGTAGGCTGTGCGGTCGGTATGGGTGTCTGTTGCATCACGCCCAGCATGAGCCTCGAAGATGTCGTACATCATCGTCAGGCACATGCTGCCCATCAGTTCGCGATAAAACTGCAAATGGCGGTCGTCCATGCGGTCGTGAAGACGATGGAAGTCATCAAGCAGATGTCGTGCTTGTTCATCTGTCAGTTTGATGATGGGGTCTTGGTTCAGCGAGATACTGCCACCGATGCTGTAGTTGTTCGACGGCAGCAGGTTCTGTAGGAACTTGTAATCGGCAGCAAACCACTCCACCTGCAAGTCTGCATGTCCCGCCAGGTTGCTGATACGATCGGGCATCGGTATCACAACCAGGTCGTTTTTCACGATGTGATAGCAATGCTCGTTGAACACAAAACTTGCCTCACCTGCCGTGCAAAGCAGATGCATGCAGGTGTGGCTCAACTCACGGGCATTCATCCCGTAGAAGTCTGTGGAATATAGAAAATCTGAATTCATATCTTTGTCTTTTGGGTGCGAAGATACACATTATTTTGTATATAAAAGAACGTTTTCGGCAAATTGTGAAAATTATAAGGTAATTTGTGAAACCAAAGTGTCGAAAAATCGCCGTACCTTTGCACCGTGAAACTTAAAATCGAGAAGAAAATGGATTTCAGAATGCAAGATCGCATGGAGTTGAAGGCATTAGTAGACTTCTATGCAACAGAGAGTGACAAAAACAATCAGGACTGCTACGTTGAGATTTTCCGTCCTGACATCAAACTGAACGTGTATTTCGGTGGTAAGTTGGGCATGACAGCAAACGACGTGCAGGACATGATTCGTCAGTACAAGGCATTCGGTGCAGCTAAGGTGTCGTTCCATATGAACGGACAGCAGAGTGTGGACTTCATTGACGAGACTCATGCCACAGGAACATGTTATGCATTGGCAACACTGGTTACTGAGCAGGACGGTAAGGATGTGCTGACTACCCATGCAGTACGCTACTATGACAAATACGAGAAGATTGACGGTCGTTGGTGGATCAGTGAGCGTGAGCAGCATTTTGAGTGGTCAACGAATCAGACACTGGGATAATATGGGTAAATCATTGAAACTGATACTTGCATCAGCTCTGTGTATGCTGGTTTCCACTGCATGCGGTGGAAACAGCAAGAAAGAGATTGCTGCGAATGAACAAACAACGACAAACGGGAAAACAGTTATGGCAAAAGACGGAAAGGCAATTGTAGTGTTCTTCTCGCATGCGGGAGACAACTACGCAGTAGGAAACATTGAGGTAGGCAACACGAAGATTGTGGCCGACTACATCACAGAATTGACGGGCGCTGAACAGTTTGAAATTGTCACCCACAAGTACGACGGGATGGCTTATACACCACTCATCAATCTGGCAAAGGAAGAGGCTAAGAACGGTGAGTTGCCTGAATATGAAGGTGACATCGACCTAAACAAATACGACACTGTGTTTATCGGTGGCCCCGTATGGTGGGGCACTTATCCTCAAGTAATGTTTACCTTCTTCAAGAAGCATGTTAATGACCTGAAGGGCAAGACCGTCATTCCTTTCACCACGCACGAAGGCTCAGGATTGGCCAACTGTGTGGAGGATGTGAAGGATGCATTCCCTGGTGCAAATGTCACAAAGGGCTTCAGCATCTACGGTCACGAAGTTCGCACGGAAAAGAAAAAGGTTGAGAAATGGCTTAATGGATTAGGATATTAATAGCGAAGATGATGGACTACATAAAATTATACAACGGTGTTCAGATGCCGACATTGGGCTACGGCGTGTTTCTGGTAAGCCCTGACGAGTGTGAACGTTGTGTCAGCGATGCGTTAAGTGTAGGCTACCGCCTGATTGATACGGCACAGGCCTACCAGAATGAGGAAGGCGTAGGCAATGCCTGGCGCAAAAGTGGACTGAAACGCGAGGATATGTTCCTCGTTACGAAGGTCTGGATTTCGAACAACGGTGAGGAAAAGGCCGCCAAGAGTATCGACGAGAGCCTGCGCAAGTTGCAGACGGAGTATATCGACCTGCTGCTCATCCATCAGGCCTACGGCGACGTGTTCGGCACATGGAGGGCTATGGAGAACGCTTATCGTGCAGGGAAGGTGCGTGCCATCGGTGTGAGCAATTTCCAGGCTGGCCGCTTCTTCGACTTTGCCCACTATGTGGAGCTGAAGCCGATGGTGAACCAGTTGGAGTGTAACACCCTCTCTCAGCAGACAGGCATCGAGCCGATTCTTGGCGAGTTTGGCACCAAGATGATGGCCTGGTATCCACTCGGTGGACAGGGCACTGATGGCATCGTGAAGAGTGAATTATTGGCTTCTATAGGTGCTAAGTATAATAAGACTGCTGCTCAGGTCGCCATCCGTTGGCTCACCCAGCGTGGCATCGTGGCTATTCCCAAGTCGAGTCATAAGGAGCGTATGGCGCAAAACTTCGACGTCTTCGACTTCTCGCTGAGTGAGGATGATATGGCTCAGATAGCCAAGATGAACCAGCACGATGCAGGCACCAGAGATTTCGGTGACCCGCAGTTTGTGAAGTACTTGATAAAGACATACGGATGATGAAACAGGTATCAGTGTTAGTGGGTGCTGGCAGTATCGGACAGGCTATTATCCGTCGTGTGTCGGCTGGTAAGCACATCGTGCTGGCAGACTACTCCATAGAGAATGCTCAGCGAGCAGCAAAGACGCTGGAGGATGCAGGCTTTGAGTGTTCAACTATCCAATGCGACCTCGGCTCAAAAGAGGACATTTTGAAGTTGGTGGAGTTTGCCACCAATAAGGGAGACGTGACAAATGTTGTCAATGCTGCTGGTGTATCGCCGTCACAGGCTCCTGTGGAAGAAATACTACGCGTAGACCTCTATGGAACAAGTGTCCTGTTGGAAGAGTTCGGTAAGGTGATTGCAGAGGGTGGCTCAGGTGTGATTATCTCGTCACAAAGCGGTCATCGTCTGCCAGCCTTACCACAAGAGCAAAACGATGCCTTAGCAACGACTCCTGTTGACGAACTGTTAGATTTGCCATTCCTAAAGGAAATCAACGACACGCTGAAAGCATACCAATACTCGAAGCGTTGCAATGTGCTCCGGGTGATGTTTGAGGCTACCCGCTGGGGGCGTCGTGGAGCTACCATTAACTCTATCTCACCAGGTATCATCATCACGCCATTGGCTAACGATGAACTGCATGGCCCGCGCAAGGATGGTTATCTGAAGATGATAGAGGGCATGCCAGCCCGTCGTGCAGGAACGCCAGACGAAGTGGGCGATATGGCTGAGTTCCTAATGTCCTCGCGCGGACGTTTCATCAGCGGTGCCGACTTCCTGATTGACGGAGGCTGCACAGCTTCCTATTGGTATGGTGACCTGCAATATCTAAAAGCGACACATTAATGAACCGCCTTATTACGATATTGTTTTTGGGAATAACAACAATCACCATGCAAGCAAAGACGGACAAAGAACAGATAGAAACTCTCTATCGAGACATGTACGAGGCTATGGTGGCAAAGGACACGGTGGTACTAAACCGTGTCCATGCCGATAATTTTGTGCTGACTCACATGACAGGGATACACCAGTCGAAGCAGGAATACTTCAAGGCGATCACCAATGGTACACTAAACTATTTTTCTGCAGAACATGAGCAGATGGAAATCAAAGTCAGCGGTAATCATGCTACGCTGACAGGTCACAGCCGAGTTACTGCAGCTGTTTTCGGAGGCGGACGTCATACTTGGCATCTGCGACTCACGTTCCAGTTAGTTAAACGTAACGGTCAGTGGATGTTCACCAACGCCAGAGCATCAACATATTAAACTCCTGCTGTGATTACCCATGTATAAATCCTAATTATTATTTTTTATTCTGCAAATCTTCTCTCCTGCAACATATTTTGAGCCGTAGAGCAACACGACTTTGGAAGTTTCTTTGTAATTTTGTACCCGAATTCTGATATTCGGTAAAACTAAAAAACAAATACACATTATGAAGGTATTATTATTAAACGGAAGTGCCAACAGGAAAGGCAATACATTTACGGCACTATCAGAGATTGCTAAGAAACTGGAGAAGAATGGTGTAGAGTCAGAAATCATGCAACTGGGTAACAAGCCCGTCCGTGGCTGCATTGCCTGCGGTCAGTGCAGGGCAAAGCAACTGGGCCAGTGTGTCTTCGATGATGATGTCTGCAACCGTATCGTTGAAAAGCTAAACGAGGCTGATGCGCTCATCGTGGGTTCGCCCGTCTATTACGGTCAGCCCAACGGTGCTGTGATGGCTGTGCTGCAACGTGCTTTCTTCTCAGGTGCCAAGGTGCAGAACAAGCCAGCGGCAGCAGTGGCCATTTGCCGTCGTGGCGGTGCTACGGCTGCATACCAGACGCTGAACATGATCTTCGAGATGATGAACATGCCTGTTGTCACTTCACAATACTGGAACATCGCCTACGGCATGGCTCCTGGCGAGGTAACTCAGGACACGGAGGGTATGCAGACCATGCGAGTGCTTGCCGACAACATGGCCTGGCTGTTGAAGAAGATTCATGCCAACGGCAATCCCGATTACCCTGAGCGCGAGGAGTGGCAAGGGATGAATTTCATTAGATAATACTGTAGGCAAATCGGATTTTCTTTCGCAAGAATTCAGATGTATAGTGATGAAGAAACTTCTAATTTTGGCAGCGATTATGACAAATCTATCGTGTACACAGGCTCAGCAGACGACAAAAGATTCCGATGACAGTCTGCTTCGTCTGGCAGAACAGCGCAGGTCAGTGAGGCAATATACGGATGAGCCTGTCAATCGTGAGACCATCGACAAGATACTGACCGTTGCAGCATTGGCACCGTCGAGCTATGGACAGAACCCCGTGGAGTTCGTAGTGGTGGAAGGTCGTGAACAACTCTCGGAACTGGCCAATTACACGGGGCGCTCGCTGGCAACCTTCAAGCGAGATTTCGCCAAGGTGAGCAGTCTTTCGCCGGAGAAGTGGCTGTTGAACCGTCGGCTCGAAGCAGCCTACGACCTGTTAAGCAAAGGAAAAGGAAATATTGGTGTTACCGATGCAGCTTACAAGGTTGGCTTCAAGAATCGCAGCCACTTCACCAAATCCTTCAAGGAACACTTTGGGAAGTCGCCTTCGGAAGTTGGCAACAAATGACTCTGTATAAATATTTAACCGAGTTTAATAAATTGTCAGTATAGTTTAATCGAGTTTAAATTCCGTGCCAGTTTGACTTCTGAGATTGTCATTCTGGCACGGATTCTTTCCATAGGCATGTACTTTGCTTATCTGTTAGTGAAAGCTGAAGCGAAAGCGGAGGCAATCAAGAACAAATAAGTTAAACTAAATGTATAATTAGGAGGTATTGATTATGTTGAACGGATTGATGAAAAGCAATGGTTGGTTCCCAACGATGTTTGATGATTTCTTTAACACTGATTTCATGCCTCGTGCCAACAATACAGCACCCGCAGTCAATGTCAAGGAGAGTGAGAAGGCCTACACGATGGAACTTGCAGCTCCAGGCATCAAGAAAGAATATTGCCGCGTAGCCATCAATGACGAGGGCAACCTCACCATCGCCATTGAGAACAAACAGGAACACAAGCATGAGGACAAGCACCATCACTATCTGCGCCGTGAGTTCAGCTACTCAAACTACGAGCAGAACTACGTGCTGCCAGACGATGTAGTTAAAGACCAGATCTCTGCCAAGGTCGAGGACGGCATCCTGACCATCACCATGCCGAAGACCGAACCGAAGGAGAA
>FLNV01000165.1_pt1 | contig 63804 bp, 55 predicted proteins | sample 1140351 | NCBI WGS metagenome assembly FLNV01 (sample SAMEA3878207, study PRJEB12797) | bioreactor metagenome | biome: Moose rumen | place: Sweden | collected 2011-10 | reverse complement strand
ATTTGGCATCAAAAAGTAGTGTAAGTATTGAAAAATAAGTAAATATATGATATTTTAAAAATAGCCTAAAAAGGGTTTATTAAGTGAGCCCAAAAATATAGATAAAAATATTTATCAAAATAGGAAATCTAGAAAATCAGGAAACAAAATAAGTTCGTGATTTTGACTAAGAGTTTTCCTACAAAAAATTTATGCTATCCTTTGAAGCAAATCACTTGAAATCCCTACGGAAATAGTGTATAATAACAAAAGTAGGAGGAAAATAAATGTTAAGTGCAAATGGAGTTACAATACGTTTTGGAAAAAGAGTATTGTTTGAAGATGTAAATATAAACTTTAATAAAGGAAATTGTTATGGAATAATAGGAGCAAATGGTGCAGGAAAATCAACATTTTTAAAAGTTTTATCTGGAGAAATAGAACCAAGTAAAGGAGATGTTTCCAAAGACAAAACTGAAAGAATATCTGTATTAAAGCAAGACCACTTTGCTTATGAGGAATATACTGTAATAGATACAGTAATAATGGGAAACAAAGAACTATATGATATTATGAAAGAAAAAGATGCAATATATTCAAAACCAGACTTTTCTGAAGAAGATGGAATGAAAGCTGCAAAATTAGAAGAAAGATTTGCAGAACTTGACGGATGGAATGCAGAATCAGATGCAGCAATGCTTCTAAATGATTTAGGAATAGCTCCAGAAAACCATTATAAATTAATGAAAGAAATAGAAGCAAAAGAAAAGGTTAAAGTTTTGCTTGCTCAAAGTTTGTTTGGAAATCCAGATATACTTTTATTAGACGAGCCTACAAATGACTTAGACTTAAAGGCTATAGACTGGTTACAAGAATTTTTAATAAATTACGAAAACACAGTAATTGTAGTATCACACGATAGATATTTCTTAAATAAAGTTTGTACATATATAGCTGATGTTGACTTCGGGAAAATAACAGTATATCCAGGAAACTATGACTTCTGGTATGAATCTAGTCAATTAGCATTAAAACAAGCTAGAGAACAAAACAAAAAGAAAGAAGAAAAAATTAAAGAATTGCAAGAATTTATTGCAAGATTTAGTGCAAATGCTTCAAAATCTAAACAAGCAACTTCTAGAAAGAAAACGCTTGAAAAAATTCAATTAGAAGAAATTAGACCATCAAATAGAAAATACCCATATGTTGATTTTAAGCCAGATAGAGAACCTGGAAAAGAAATATTAGAAGTAAAAAATATTTCTAAAACAATAAATGGAGAAAAGGTATTAGATAATGTATCATTCACAGTTAAATCAGGTGATAAAATAGCATTTTTAGCAGACAATGAAATTGCAAAAACAGTTTTATTCCAAATAATTGCTGGTGAATTAGAACCAGATAGTGGAGAAATAAAATGGGGAATGACAATAACAAATACATATTTCCCAAAAGATAATAACTATTTATTCGAGACAGACGAAAGTATTACAGATTGGCTTAGAAAATATTCAAAAGATCCAGATGAAACATATGTAAGGAGCTTTTTAGGAAGAATGTTATTTTCTGGAGAAGAGGCATTAAAAAAAGCAAAAGTAATGTCTGGAGGAGAAAAGGTTAGATGTGTATTATCAAAGATGATGCTATCAGGTGCGAATTTCTTAATATTTGACGAGCCAACAAACCATTTAGATATGGAAAGCATTACAGCTTTAAACGAAGGAATGACAAGATTTAAAGGAAACATCATATTTACTTCACATGACCACCAATTAACACAAACAGTTGCAAATAGAATAATAGACTTAAAGCAAGATGGAAAAGTTGTTGATAGGGAAGTTACATATAATGAATACTTAGGTATCTTTTAGGGACGGGGTAAAAATTTACTCTACATAATATTAAAAAGGGGAGATTATTAAAAAGGGGCTAAAAAATACAAAAAGGAGATGGTACACTATGCCAAGGATAGCAAGAGATGCTTTTGATGCCTCTTTTTTCCATGTGATAGTACAAGGAATAAATAAGGAGTTTATTTTCAAAGAGGAGAGATTTATAAATCAATATTTAAAACTAATTAGGAAACACATAGATAATTTTAATGTAGAAATAATAGCTTATTGTATTATGGGAAATCATGCACATTTTCTACTCAAAACTGATAGTATAGAAGAGATTTCAAAAGTAATGCATAAAACAAACGGAATGTATGCTAAATATTATAATTTCATTAATGAAAGAGTAGGATATGTTTTCAGAGATAGGTTTTTAAGTGAACCAATTATGAATCAAAGGTATTTTATTCAATGTATAAAATATATTCATTTAAATCCGGTTAAGGCAAATATAGTGCAGAAATGTGAGGATTATAAATACTCTTCTTTTAATTATTATTTGCAACACAAAAAAGACATTCTTGATAAAGGAAATATCACGTATGAGGAATACAAAGATATTTGTAATTCGAATCATTGTATTAGAAATTTTTTAGACGTTGACAAGGACATTAAAGGAGAAATAGAAACTGCAATAAGAGAATTTTTATACAAAGAAAAACTTGAATTAAAAAGTATTTTTTTAGATAGAAAAGTCTTTAAGAATTTGGTATATTTTCTAAAAGTGGATTGGAAAATAAATTACTCTGAAGTATGTAAGTATTTTGAAATATCTAGAAATCTAATTAGAACTTTATAAAACTTCTTTTAATTTTAAAAATAATATGGTATATATAAGTAAGAGGGAAGGAGAGTGAATTTTAACCCCGTCCCCAAATGGTAGGAGGCAAAGATGGAAAAAATTATTGCAAAAATTGCAGAAGAATTGAGTGTAAAAAATACACAAGTAGAAAATGCAGTAAAATTAATAGACGAAGGAAATACTATTCCTTTTATTGCAAGATATAGAAAGGAAGTTACAGGAGGTCTTTCTGATGAACAATTAAGAGTTTTGGGTGAAAGACTTAATTATTTAAGAAATTTAGAGCAAAGAAAAGAAGAAGTTGTGAAATCTATTGAGGAGCAAGGAAAACTAACAGATGAGATTTTACAGGCAATAGCTGTTGCTCAGACTTTAGCTGATGTGGAAGATATTTATAGACCATATAAGCAAAAGAAAAAGACAAGAGCTACAGTTGCGAAAGCTAAAGGTTTAGAACCATTAGCAGAAATTATAATAGCACAGAAAGAAACAAAACCAATTTTAGAAATAGCAAAAGAGTATATTAATATAGACAGTTTATCTGAAGAAGATAAAAAGAATAAAGATAAAGTTGTAGCAACTGCAGAAGATGCAGTACAAGGGGCATTAGATATTATTGCAGAAAACATTTCAGATAACGCAGATTATAGAAAGAAAATCAAAAAGATTTGCTATAGAGAAGGAATGCTTACAACTACAGCAGCAAAACCAGATGAGAAATCAAATTATGAAATGTATTATGATTATAGTGAATTAGTTTGTCGTATTCCAAGTCACAGAATTTTAGCTATTAATAGAGGAGAGAAAGAAGAGTTTTTAAAAGTTAAATTAGAGAAAAAAGAAGAAAAAATCCTTTATTATATAGAAAGAGATTTGATTAAAGGTGATACACAATTTACTGACATGCTTAAAGACACAATATTAGATAGTTTTAAAAGATTAATTGAGCCATCTATAGATAGAGAAATACGTTCTGATTTAACAGAAAAGGCTGAAGAAAAAGCTATAAAAGTATTTGGAAAAAATGCTAAACAACTTCTTTTAGGAGCACCTATTAAAGGTAAAACTGTTATGGGATTTGACCCTGCATATAGAACAGGCTGTAAAATTGCTGTAATAGATGAAACCGGAAAAGTTTTGGATTACACAACAGTATATCCAACAGAACCACAAAATGACACAGAAGGTGCAAAAAAAGAATTATTAAAACTTATTAATAAAGATGAAATTGATATGATTGCAATTGGAAATGGTACGGCTTCACGTGAATCTGAAATGTTTGTTGCAGATTTAATTAAAGATGCGGGAAGAGATGTTCAATATGTAATAGTAAGTGAAGCAGGAGCTTCTGTATATTCTGCATCAAAACTTGCAACAGAAGAGTATCCTGATATAAATGTATCTATAAGAGGTGCAATATCGATTGCGAGAAGATTACAAGATCCTTTAGCAGAACTTGTAAAAATAGATCCTAAGGCAATTGGAGTGGGGCAATATCAACATGATGTAAATCAAAAAAGACTATCTGAAAGTCTTACAGGAGTCGTAGAAGATGCGGTTAATAAAGTTGGAGTTGATGTAAACACTGCAACACCATCACTTCTTTCTTATGTATCTGGAATAAATTCATCTATTGCAAAAAATATTGTTAAATATAGAGATGAAAACGGAAAACTAAAAAACAGAAAACAATTATTAAAAGTTCCAAAACTTGGAAAGGTTGCATTTGAACAATGTGCTGGATTTTTAAGAATAATAGATGGAGATAATCCACTTGAAGTTACAGCTGTTCACCCAGAAAGTTATGAAGCAACAGAAAAGTTGTTAGAAAAAATAGGATATAAAAAAGATGATTTAAGAGACAAAGAAAAGATTAATTCACTTAGAGAACATCTAAAATCAGTAAATGTAGCAGAAATGGCAAAAGAACTTGACATAGGGGAGATGACTTTATCAGATATTATAGAAGAGCTTTCAAAACCAGGAAGAGACCCTAGAGATGAAATGCCAAAGCCAATTTTAAGACAAGATGTTTTAAAATTTGAAGATTTAAAAGAAGGCATGATTTTAACAGGAACAGTTAGAAATGTTATAGACTTTGGATGTTTTGTTGACATTGGAGTTAAATATGATGGCTTGGTACATATCTCAGAAATGAGTGAAAAATATATTAAAAATCCATCTGAAGTTGTTTCAGTAGGTGATATTGTTAAAGTTAAAGTAATAAAAATTGATACTGAAAGACATAAAGTTGGACTTTCTATGAAATTATAGAATAAAATAAAAAAGAATTCCATTTAATTAAATTTGGAATCCTTTTTTATTTTTAATGTTATTATTCTTCTATAACTTTAGCTTCTTCTTTATTTTCTTCTTTTCTTCCTACAATTTCTTCATAGAAGCAAACATAACTTACGTTTACATATGGTAATAACCAGAAGAAACCTATACCTAAAGTAAGAACTGATAAAAATGCCCATCCTATAAAAGAAAGAGTTAGAGTGAAGTAATTTCCACGATTTCCTTTCATTTTTTCCATACTTTTTTTACAACATTCATATGCTGATAAATTAGGTTCATCATAAGCAATATAGTTTGCTAGGAATAAAGAAAAACTTCTTACAATTGCCCATATATAACCTACAACACATGAAATAATTGAAAATATCATTAGTACCAAAAATACAGTATTTGAAGTACCTGCTGCTAATGCTGCGAATACTCCTACTAGTATCATTGATAAAACAATTAGCCCAGCTGGTAAAAGCATTTTAACCAATACATTTAATGAAACTAACCAAGCTCTTGAAAAGTTTGAAAATCCTATTGTTAAGAAATCAAAAGTATTTACTTCTTCATCTCTTTTTAATTTCATGAAAGAAATAAGCAATCCATAAGAAAGAGGTACAGAGATGATAGAAGCTAATATTGATAAAATAATTTGTATAGTATTATTACCACTGTTTTGACCAATATTTTGTATCAAACTTATTGCACCTTCCACTATAGAATAGCATAGAGTTATAAGTGCTCCTTTTCCCCATTTTCCTGTTAAAGATTTTCTTGCTTCTGCTCTTGTTCCTGTAGCTGTTATCATTAGTATCCCCCCTTTATAAATAAATTTTTTTATAAATAAGAAAAACAAAAAGTTTTTCAATATTTAACTAAACATTAACTTATAAATTTTTCTTGTATTTCTTTTATTACAGTATAATTATTCTTTAAAATATCTAAAAATGCATCAGCAATTTGTGGATCAAATTGAGTGCCTTTATTATTGTCTATTTCAGAAATTACTCTATCTATTGGTAAAGAATCTCTGTATACACGTCTAGACGTCATAGCATCAAAAGCATCTGCAACAGCAGCAATTCTTGCTAAATATGGTATTTCTTCACCTTTTAGTTGACCAGGATATCCTCTACCATCATATCTTTCATGGTGATGTTTAACAATTGGAATAATATCTTGAAATATTGAAGCGCTTGAAAGTATATGGGCTCCAATTGTTGGGTGATTTTTTATTTCTGAATATTCATCATCTGTAAGTTTTCCGTTTTTTTGAAGAATGTTATCAGGTACACCGATTTTTCCAACATCATGGAAAAGACCACCTATACGTAAACGCCTAATATCTTCTTCTGGAAGACCAAGTTTTTGACCAATTAAAACAGAATATTCTGAAACTCTGTCAGAATGACCTCTTGTATATGTATCTTTAGCTTCAACTGTATATCTAACAGTTTGAATACTTTCCATATATGCTTGTTCTAATTTTTCGTATGTATCTGATAGCTCATCATTTATTCTTTTTATTTCGTTCATTTGAGCAACTGATTTTATTCCTGATTCAATTAACAATAGTAATTGATCAAATTTATCACTCTTTTCACAATAACCTTGAATATCAAGTCTTCTAATTGTTTCTAATGGAGGAGCTAAATCTTTGTGACCAGTAAGCAAGATTATATATAAATCTTTATTAAATTTTCGAATTTCTTCAACCACTTGATCTCCATGTAAAGGAGTCATTATAAAGTCAAGAAGAAGTAAATCAAAATGTTCTGTTTTTAGTCTTTCTATTGCTTTTATAGGATCTGTTTCTCCAGCAAAAGAATACCCAGAACGTTTTAAAAATATAGATAAAGAATCTACAATGCCCATTTCGTCATCAACTGCAAGTATTTTATATGAAGAATTATTATTTTGCAAAGTTTCTGTACTTTCTTGCTCTTTTAATATATTTCCAATTCTCATAAAAAGTTCCTCCTTCTTATAAGCACATTATAATTGTTATTTCGACAAAAATCAAGTATTTTGTAATTTTTAAATAAAAAAAATGTTACAATTCAGATTTATATACTAGAAGCCCGCGCAAGTGGTTATATATAAATTTTTCGGGTGGTCGCCTTTTAGGAGGAACCGGAAAAATTTTATATATACCACGTTTAAGCAAGGCTAGATTAATTAAAAATCTGAATTATAACAAATTTTATTATGGTAAAATTATATTGAATGTAGTACCTTTTCCATCTTCACTTTCAACTGTAATATCTCCATTAAAGTGAGCTCTAATTGTAGAGTAAGACATATATAGTCCAAGGCCTGTTCCATTTTTTCCTTTTGTGGTAATCATTTCTTTAAATAGTTTATTTTTAACTTTATCTGGAAGACCTGGTCCATAGTCCTTAATTGTAATTACAATTTTATTATTTTCATTTTTCCATGCTGTCATATCAATATTTTGTTCAGGCTTTCCATTATATGCTTGGATAGAATTTGAAATCATATTGTTAATAACTTGAACCATACTATTAACATCACCATTAATAATAATATTTTCATCAACCTTCATTGACATGTTTAAATATACAACAGCTTGTTTTAATTCATGTTTCATAAGAATATTAACTCTTTTAAACAACTCTCCGATTGTAAAATCAAGTTGTGTTTGTTCAGATAGGTTAACAGCTTGACCTTTAACTGCAGTTAAAATATCTGACATATATTCTGTATATGAATTTATTTTATCAAGCCAGTCTCTCATATCTTTTGCAATATCATGAAAATCATCATCGTTTACAATTGGATTTCCAATTGATGCATCAAATTCATTTACTAAATCTTTTATACCCTCTGAAGCACCTGCAATAGACATGATAGGAGTTTTTAAGTTATGTGCTATTCCTCCAATTAATTGACCAAGTGATGCAAGACGTTCTCTTTCAATTAATAAGTTTTGATTATCTTTTATTGTTTGCATATCTTTTTTATGTTGTGTAACATCTTTAAAAAGTAATAATGTTCCTAAAGGGTTACCATTAGAATTTATTGGAGTAATTTCAATTTGAAATGTTTTTTTGATAGATTTAAATGTTTGTTCAAAATGAATAATTTCATCACTATCATTAACTTTACTAATCGATTTCATAATTTTTTGTATGTCAGAGGCTGAGTTTTCAGTTTCTTCTAAAAGAGTTCTGTAATTCATATTTTTTATTTTTTTAGATTTCAAATTAAATGTTTTTATAAAAGTTTCGTTAAAGTCGATAATATTATTGTACATTCCTAAAACAACATAACTGTCTGAAATTTGATTTACTACTATTTGTAAAGCGATTGGAGCAACTCCTAAAAATTGAAATTTAAAAATTGAAATCGTGCACATTATTATTGTAAGTGTAAAAGTGATTGGTGTCATATATATTGACATTGGTGTTATTTTTAACATACCTAAAATGTTTGTGATAAGAGGGATACTTATTCCTAAAACTATAAGTAGAGATTGTTTAGATAGTATTCCTGAATTTTTGATAGTTGATTTTAGCAAGAAAAATACGCCTACAGCCAATAATCCATATGAATATATTGAGTGAACATTTATATATAGACCATATACATTTGTTTCAAAATCAATAGAATAAGATTGATAAAACAAATGATGCAAATCATTTGTCCATAGTACCAATAATGATACTATTGGTACTATAAACAATAATAAATATTTTTTGCTAAATTCTATTTTAGTTTTTGAATATATTAATCCTATAAAAAATACAGTAACTGGTACAAAACAGGCACCAATATACACAACATAATCAAAATAAATAGGTTCAATATTTAATGGTTTAGAAAGAGTTATTTGGCAAATAAGACCACCTAACCATAAAACCAGTAAACTTAATGTAATAATAAACATTTTGCTTAATTGATTTTTATTTGTTACTCTTGTTAAATAAACAATAAGCGAAATATCAATAATTGCTGTAATAATTAGAATGATTAAAGTATTAACGCTTGTCAACATAATTATTCTCCTTTAATTAACTTTAGTATATTTTTAATATAATTTTTATCTATTTTTGACCATTCAAAGCCAAATAATTGTAAAAGTTGTATAGTATGTTTTGAATCTAATCTTATTTTACTATCATAATTTAAGTTTAGATTTTTGTCAAGGTCATTTATTAAAGCACTTATATCATCAGAATCTGTTTTAGTAATTATTTTTTTAATTTTTTGTTTAAATTCTTCATTATTTATAACATCAATTTTTAAATTAAGTTCATTTAATGTATCTAATAAATCTTTCACATTAATATGATTATGATTAAATATATGATAAATGAAGTTTTCTTTATTAGAGTATTGCATAATTTTTAGAATAGCTTTTGCTGTGCTATCTATAGGTGTAAATTCAAGATAATTATCTAATAAATAATCAGGAACACATTTTAGTTTTATAAAAGTACGAAGTCTATTTAGATATGCGTTTTCTTTAATATTTTCTTGAAATTTACCATCTGAAAGTCTTGGCATTAAATTTCCAATTCTTAAAATATATGCTTCTGATCCTTTTAAAATATTATCTAAAATAATAAGTTCGGCATTAAATTTACTTTTTATATAAACATTTTCAAGGTTTTGTCCTATATAAAAATTATTTTCACAATATTCTATATTTTCTTTAAAATGTTGTTCCATATAATACTGATCTACAAATGCATTTCCAGAAACACTTAGTGTTGAAATATGGAAAAGTTTTATATGAAAGGTGTTTGTAAATTCTAGAATATTTTCTACACTTTTTACATTAGCTTTATAAAAATCTTTATAACTTCCATAATGAGAAACTTTTGCTGCTGAATTTATAACACAATTAACAGATTTTCCTAAATTGGTTATATCTTCCTGATTCAATCCAAAGTTATTTTTAGAAATATCGCCTTCAATTAAAATAATTCTATTATTAATTTCATTATCATATTTATTACCAAAATAATAATGTAATTTATCTAGTAGTTTTTGATGAATGGTAGAGCCAGGATCTTTTCTAATAAGTACAAAAATTTTTCCTTTTTCGTTATCTAAATATTCTGAAAGAATATGAATACCTAAAAAACCTGTTACACCTGTTAATAGAACATTGTTTAATGATTTAGGAATAATATTTTTTGGAATATTCATATTTTTATTTAAAATATTAGAATATTTTTCAGTAATATTATTTAAATCTTGTTCAGTAATTTCATTTTTATTTGAACTAATTTTTTCTGCAAGTTCCATTACTGTAGGATATGTAAATATATCAGAATATTTTATTTTATCTGTAAATTTTAAAAGTCTGATATTTAAATTCATGGCTAATATAGAATCGCCACCTAATTCAAAGAAATTATCTTTTATACCGATAGGTTTAGTGTTCAATATATCTTCCCAAATAGTAACTAATTTATTTTGTAAATCATTTTGAGGTTTAATATATTCAGATTTTTCGGCTTTTAACATATTATCTGGAATAGGCAAAGCGTTTTTATCAATTTTACCATTTGGAGTGTATGGAAATTCATCTAGTGCTGTAAAATATGAGGGAATCATATATTTAGGTAAGACTTCATATAAATATTTTCTTAGTTCTGCAATTTTAATACGTTTTGATGAAATATAATATGCAGAAATTACTTCTCTATTTCCTAAAAGTTGTTTTACAACTTTAGATTTCTTTATATAAGGAAACTCTAAGATTTTATTTTCAATTTCATCAAGTTCAATTCTAAGACCTCTAATTTTAACTTGATTATCTAATCTACCTAAACAGAATATTTCTCCATTGTGGTCAAATTTGCACAAATCACCAGTTTTATACATTATGCTGTTTTGTTTAAATGGATTTTTTATATATCTTTCTTTAGTAATATCTTCTCTATTTAAATAGCCTTTTCCAACACCGTCTCCAGCAATATATAGCTCACCAGCTACACCGATAGGCACAGGATTAAGGTTTGTATCTAAAATATACATTTGAGTATTTCCGAGAGGTTTACCAATATTTATTTCTTTTTGATTTGTAACATCTGTAAAAGATGAAAATACTGTTGTTTCACTTGGACCATATCCATTATATATTTTTTCTACACCAATTTTTAATAATTGATCTCTTAATGATAGTGGTAATGATTCGCCAGCAAGAGTAACATATTTTAAGTTTGACAAATGAGGCATATCTTCAATACTATCTAAAAATAATTGCATACGAGATGGTGTCATTTGAATTAATTGTACATCATTCTTTTTTATTAAAATATCTAATAACGCAGGAATTCTTTGCTCATCTTCGTTTGCTATAATTATTTTTAATCCTTTTTGTAGACAAATTAAGGTTTCGAAAATAAAAATATCAAAACTTGCAGTTGTGACAGATGCCATATTTTTATATTTACAATTATCTTTTAAGAAATCTACTGTTTTATTTAAGTATATACTTAAGTTTGTTAAAGACTTGTGTTTTAACATTACTCCTTTAGGAAGACCGGTTGAGCCTGAAGTGTATATGATGTATGATAAGTCTTCAGGATTATTTATATTTTCTATGTTTTTAATATTTTGAATTTCTATTTCTTTATCTGTAATACAAATTTTATTTTCAAAATTAATGTTGTTATATAACTCATTTGTTGTAATTAAAAGCTTTGCATTGCTATTTTCTAACATATAATCAATTCGTTTTTGAGGATATGTTGGATCTATTGGAATATAACAAGCACCTGATTTTAGCACACCTAAAATGGAAATTAAAAGTTCTAAAGACCTAGGAAGCATAATTCCAATAATATTGTTAGATTTTACGTTTTTACTTCTAATAAAATTTGCAACTTGATTTGCTTTTTCGTTTAATTCTTTATATGTTAATTTTTTATTTTCAAATACAAGAGCAATTCTATTTGGAGTTTTTTGTACTTGTGTTTCGAAAAGTTGTGATATAGTCTTGTGAACAGGATATTTTAAATTAGTATTATTAAATTCATTAATAATTTTATTTTTTTCATTTTTAGATAAAATAGATATATTGGAAATTTTAGTATTAATGTTTGACACAATACAATTTAAAATATTTATATAATGTGTATACATTTGTTCAATTGTTTGTTTTTTAAATAAATCGGTTCTATATTCCAAGTTTATTTTGCGAGTTGTAGGTTTTATTTCTAGTGATAAATTAAATTTGGAAATATTATTATCTATTTCTATAATTTTCCAATTTTTATTTTGTGTAAAATTTTCTTCATTATTTTGATAAATAAACATTACATCAAATAAAGGATTTCTAGAAGTTCCAGTTATTCCTAATTTTTTTACTAACATGTCAAAAGGATAAGAGCCATTTGATAAATCATTTAATTCTTGATTTTTAATTTCATCTAGAAAATCTTTAAATGAAACATCTTGATTTATTTTTCCTCTTGCAACTATATTGTTAACAAACATTCCAAGCATTCTTTTAGTTTCATTAATTTCCCTGTTTGCAAAAGGTATGCCGATGGTAATATCATTTTGATTTGTATATTTGTATAACAATATAAAGAATGCAGATAGGAAAAGCATGTAAGGCGAAACACTGTTAATTCTAGCTATTTCAGATAATTTTGTAAACAATTTTTCATTAAGAGTTTTTGTTATTTTGTTTCCTTTATAGGATCTAATGACAGTTTGTTTAAAATCATAAGGTAAATTTAACTCTGAAAAATCTGAATCTTTAAATTTTTCTAGCCAATAATTTTCCATAGGTAAAATTGATTCTGAATCATTGTAATTGTTTTCCCAAATAGAATAATCCTTGTACTGTATAGGAATTGTTTTTAAGTTTTCTCCTTTATATAATCTAGTAAATTCTATGATGAGATTATTAAGCGAAGTACCATCCATTATAATATGGTGAGTTTCAAATAATAGCAATGTTTTTTTATTGTCTATATAATGAATTTCTATTCTAAATAAAGGACATTTTTCTAAATTAAAAGGTTTAGAAAAAGTATTTAGAATGTTATTTATTTCATTTGAAGAATTATAGAAAACAGGTATGTCAAATGAAATCTTATCTGAAATTTTTTGCATAATTTCGTTTTCATTAATAACAAAAGAAGTTCTTAAGATTGAATGTCTTTCTATAATTTTTTCAAAGATTGTTTTTATTTTATTCTTATCAAGTTTTTTGTCTGCTAAAATTCCACCAGGTAAATTATAAACAGTATTTTGTTCATTAATCATCTTTGTGTTATAGAATATTCTTCTTTGTGCTGATGAAAGCGGATAATACTCTTTTTCTTCTGCCTCTTCTATTTTTATTATTTTACTAGTTTCTGCATTATTATTAATATAGTTAGATAAATCTTTAATTGTAAACTCTAAAAGATTCTTTATATTAACATGAACATTAAAAGTTGTAGATATTTTAGTAGACAAAGATATTGCACTTAAAGAATCTCCGCCTAAACTCATTAAAGTATCTAACATACTAACGTTAGAAATATTTAAAATTTTCTCTATTATTTGTATTAATTTATTATCTAAATTATTTCTTGGTTTAACTAGCTCTTTTTTTAGATGAGAAACATCAGGTAATGGCAATGATTTTCTATCTATTTTACCGTTTTGTGTATAAGGCATTTTGTCAAGCTTTATAAAGAAGCTTGGCATCATATAGTTTGGCAGAGCATTAGCAATAGAAGCTTTTAAACTTTGTTCTATATTAGAATTATTTTCATCATTTTTTGAAGTATAGTAAGCTACTAAAATTTCATGACCACTTTCTATCTTTTTTAGACTTACACAAGTATTAGTAATCTTAGGGTTTTTTTGAATTACTTCTTCGATTTCTCCAAGTTCAACTCTATATCCACGTACTTTAACTTGGAAATCCGTTCTACCTAGATGTACAATATCTCCTGAATTTGTATAGTATGCTAAATCGTTAGTATTATAGATTTTTTTACCTTCAATAAATGGTGAGTCTATAAAATTTTTACTTGTTAAATCAGGTCTATTCATGTAACCTTCAGAAACTCCATCTCCTCCAATATAAAGTTCACCTGGAACATTTAAAGGAAGAAGTTTTTTGTTTGGATTTAATATATAAATTTGAGTATTAGCTATAGGTTTTCCAACAGTAATAATATCTTCATTTGTCATGTTTTTATATGTAGACCAAATTGTTGTTTCTGTAGGACCATACACATTGTAAATTTTTGCTTGAGATTCATTTTTCATAATAGATAAAATTTTCTCATTAAGAGGTTCGCCACCAACAAGGATTTCTGTAATATTTTTCATAAAGTCTAAATTAGATTTTTCTTCAAAAATAGTAGAAAATCTTGAAGGAGTTGTTTGTATTATATTTACAGAATTATCTAAACAAAGCTTGTTTAATAAATCTGGAGAATTTTGCTCTTCTTCGTTGGCTATCACAAGTTTTAATCCAAAACATAGTGAACACCAAATTTCTAATCCAAAAATGTCAAAACAAATAGTTGTAACAGAAACCATTGTATCATGTCTATTAAACTTAATTATTTTTTTCATACCCTTTACAAAATTGTATAAATTTTTGTGACTAATTTTTACACCTTTAGGTTTTCCTGTAGATCCAGAAGTATATATTAAATACGCTAAAGAATCTGGAGTAATTTGAGGCATATTAAAATTAGCTTCAGAATTATATATTTCTGTATTTGATAAATCTATAATTATTTTGCAATATGAATTTGGAAGCAAACAATATGTTTTAGAGTTTACTAAAACGAAGTTAGCTCCGCTGTTTTCCATCATATAATTTATTCTGTCTATTGGATATTCTGGGTCTATTGGAAGATATGTAGCTCCACATCTAAGAATAGCAAGAAGTCCAACAGCAGTTTCAAGTGATCTATGTAACATTAAACCAACAATATCTTTAGAATGAATACCATTTTGCCTCATATATTTGGCAAGTTTATTTGATTTATCACTAAGCTCTTTATATGTAAGAGATTTATTATTGGCTATAACAGCTATTTTTGATGGATTATTTTTAACTTGTATATCAAATAACTCTAGAATGTTATTTTCATTAAACTTCATCTTTGTTTTGTTGAATTTATTTAACAACAATTTTTTCTCTTTAGGTGTTACAACTTCTATATTTGATAATAGCAAATCTTCTTCTGAGATTACCTGATTAATAATATTTATAATTCTATTGTGCATAGAATCTATATCTTGTTTAGTATAAATCGAAGTTTTGTAATCATAGCAAATATTTAAACATCCAGTATCATTTATATCTAGTATTTGTATATCAAAGTTTTCTGCACAATTTCCATTAAAAGTCCAATCTGTTTGATGTTTGATTTGAACATCTTTAAGTTTAGCAGAAGTAATTTGATAAGAAAAAAGAACATTGTATAAATTTGGTGTGTTTTTATTGTTTTTTCTTAAATCCTCTAGCAAACTTTGATAAGAATACTTTTGATGTTTAAACATCTTTAAAGTTTTAAGAGAGATAGCTTTAATAAAATCTCTAAAACTATAAAGATTGTCAAAACTAATCCTTAAAGGAGCCACATTTATAAACATGCCTGCTGTATTTTTTTCTATAAAATTTGTTCTATTTAGAATTGGTGTACCGATTGCAAAATCAGATAGACCAGATATTTCATGTATATATATTGCATATATTCCCATAAAGAAGTTATATAAAGAAATGTGTTCTTCTTTACAAAATGACTTGATTTTTTCTACAAGAGTCTGGTTTAAAACGTGAGTGATTCTTGTAGCTGTTATATCATTAAAATCTATAGCTGATTTAGTACTTCCTGGTAAAAATGGCAATTCTGGTATAGTTGTAAATTCTTCATTCCAATATTTTTTATCTTTTTCATAACGTAAAGATTTCTTGTATTCAATTTCTGAAGAAATATAATCTAAATATGAATATGTTTCACACTTATAGTTTTTTTCGTTTTTCATTAAAGCTGAGTACGTTTTTAAAATTTCCTTAGAAATAAAACCTAAAGTCCAAGAATCTGCTAATATATGATGTATATTTAGCAAAAATGCTCCATGTTTGTTAGGAAATTTAAAAATATAAAATTTATATGGATGAGATTCGAATAAATTGAATGGTTTAGAAACAATTGATTTTTTTTGAACTTCAAAATCAGAATAATTTTTTGCATGCAAAAACTCTATATCAGAATTTACATAATCTGATATATATTGCATAATTATATCGTTTTTTAGTGAAAACTTCATTTTAAAAATATCATTATTATTTAATACTATATTTATTGATTCTTTTAGTAAATCAAAATTAACTTTCTGTTTAATTAGGGCTGTTCCGCAGATATTATTAATTGTAGAACCCTTAAAATATTCTTCCGTATACCATATACTCTTTTGTGGATTTGTTAAATTGTAAAATTTTTTCTCGTGCATAATATAACCCACCCTCAATTTTTTTTACATTATATTACTTATTAATTTATTTTGCAACACTTTTTTCAATGTTTAAAAATATATTTTTTGTACATAATATTTTAAGGTGATTATATTGAAAAATAAACAAAAAAGAAGAACTCTAAAAACTCTTGTAACAGTGATGTTTTTAGGTATTCTTTCAATTATAATATATAAAATATATCAAGTATATAATAATATAGAAATTACGGAAGATTATACAGCAGAAAAAACTAACTTATCCACACATTATGAACAAAGTGTGGAAATAGCAGAAAAAAACAGCAAAAAAGTTGCAGATGTAATTGAAGATATGACAAAATGTGTATGTGGAATTTCAAAACTTTCAAATGCAGGAGGGTCAATTTTAACTACGGCAACAGAGACAGAATTAGGATTAGGTACTGGAATAGTTGTATCAAGTAATGGATATATATTGAGCAATAATCATGTAACTGGAGATAAGTTTAGTACATGTTATGTTACAATAGAAGAAAAAGGTACATATAATGGAATGGTTGTATGGACAGATAAAAGTTTAGATTTATCTTTAACTAAGATAGATGTAGATAATCTTACGGTTGCTAACTTAGGAAAATCTGAGGAAGCAAGAATTGGTGAAACAGTATATGCAATTGGTAATCCTATAGGATATCAATTTAGAAGGACTGTTACATCTGGGATTATAAGTGCGCTAAATAGGACTGTTAAGATACAGGAGGACGGAAATGATGTATATATGTCAGACTTGATTCAAACTGATGCTACAATTAATCCAGGAAATAGTGGTGGTCCATTAATTTCTACTAATGGAGAAGTTATAGGAATTAATTCTGTAAAAATAACTACTGCAGAAGGAATTGGATTTGCAGTCCCAATTGATGTAGTAAAACCAGTCATAGAAAGTTTTGTCAATAATGGAAAGTTTGAAGAAGCAACATTAGGATTATATGTATATGATCAATCTGTTTCACAATATTTAAATTTAAAAAATAGATTTACTTCAGGTATATATGTTCAGCAAATTATTAAGAATGGAGCAGCTGATGGGAAGGGAATAAAAGAGGGAGATATAATAAAAAAAATAGATGGGAAGATTTTAAATACAGTAAATGATTTGAGACAGTATATATACACAAAAAGACCAGGAGATAAGGTTAGTTTAAGCTTAAATAACGGAAGAATATTAAAGGAAATAGAGGTAGTTTTAGAAACAAAAAAGTAGTTGTTCTAATGAACAACTACAGAACTTATAAGCTAAAGAATATAAGGATGTAAGGATATAAGGATATATAAGTAATAAACCCTTTTAAACACTAATTTCAATTATATATCTTTTAACATTTTTGCCATTTGTAAAACTACTTCTAATTTATCTGTTGATAGTTCTGAAAGACTTTCAGAAACTTCAATTTCTTTTTTAACTTTTGGATTAGTTACAAATTCTTTATAAAATAGATTAGGAGTAATACCTAAAATATTGACATATTTTGCTAAGGTTTCTTTGCTTATACCACCTATACCTGTTTCAACTCTTGAAACATATTTTTCGGAAATTCCTAATTTTTCTGCCATATCTGCTTGTGTTAAATTCATTTTATTTCTATATTTTTTTAAAATAGAACCAAAAACTTTGTCCATTTCAGATTTTACTTCTGCGTTCATATTTACCTCCCAATATTTTTTTTTATAGTATATCAGCAATTTACATAATAATAAACGAACTAATAGTTAGAATGGAAAATGGGACGGTTCTCTTTTCCAATTTTTTTGGAAAAGAGAACCGTCCCATTTTCCAAAAAAGGTGTTTACTTTTTCACAAATTGTGATAAAATTGTGGAAAAGGAGGAGAAAAAAATGGATTTAAGTGTTGTTTTAGATAATAAAAAATTAAACATAAGAGCTTGTGCAATAATAATTCATGACAATAAATTACTTGTTCATAATAATGTTAATGAAAGTCATGTTGCATTAGTTGGTGGAAGAGTAGAAATTGGAGAAAGTTCAGAACAAACTATAAAAAGAGAAATAATGGAAGAGATGGGAAAAGAAATTGAAATTTTAGAATATGTTTCAACAATTGAAAATTTTTTTGATGCTGATGATATGCCTTATCATGAGATTATGTTTGTGTATAGAGCAGATTTTAAAAATGAAGAAGATAAGAAAATAGTAGAGACAATTCATAATGTTGAGGGGAAAGATGAACTTAGATATGACTGGATAGATTTAGACAAAATAGATGAATATCCATTAAAGCCAAAAATTTTAAATAATATGATTTTAAATAATAATTTTCCTATACATGAGATAAATGATGATAGGAAATAGAGGGGTATATATGGAAGATAAAATTGAATTATTTAAAAACTTAATTGAAGAAAGCAACAACATAGTTTTCTTTGGTGGAGCTGGAGTGTCAACAGAAAGCGGGATTCCAGACTTTAGGAGTAAAGATGGGCTATATAACCAAAAATACAAATTCCCACCTGAAGAAATATTAAGCCATACATTTTTTATGAACAACACAGAAGAATTTTATAAATTTTATAGAGACAAAATGAATTCATTAAAGTATGAACCAAATATTACACACTTTAAATTAGCAGAGCTTGAAAAACAAGGAAAACTAAAAGCTGTAATAACACAAAATATAGATGGACTTCACCAAAAAGCAGGTTCAAAGAATGTTTATGAACTACATGGTAGTGTTTTAAGAAACTATTGCATGAAGTGTAATAAATTTTATGATGGAGAATTTGTATTTAATTCTAAAGGAATTCCAAAATGTGAATGTGGTGGAGTTATTAAGCCTGATGTAGTTTTATATGAAGAAGGATTAGATAATCAGATTTTAACAGATTCTATAAGAGCGATTAGGGAAGCAGATTTAATGATTGTTGCAGGAACATCACTTACTGTTTATCCTGCAAGCGGACTAATAAATTATTTTAGAGGAAAGAATTTAGTATTAATTAATAGAGATTCTACACCTTTTGATAATATGGCTAATTTAGTTATAAATGAGTCACTGGGGAAAGTGTTTGAAAAGATTTAATAGGAGGAGAAAATGCCAACAGAATTAATAAAAGATTTTATAGGAAAAGAATGCAAAATTACTTTTGTAAATGAGCAATTTGAAGTTACAGGAAAGATTATAGGTACAGAAAAATATTGGATAAAGATACAGGAAAAAGATTCAATGAGAATAGTAAATGGAGCTATGATTAGAGATATAAAAATGATAGAAGATATTTAATAAACATAAAACAGCCGAATTTCTAAATGAAATTTAGCTGTTTTTATGTTATTTATAAATCAATTATTTTGTTCCGAAAATTCTATCTCCAGCATCTCCTAATCCTGGGACAATATAAGCATTCTCATTTAATTTTTCATCAATACATGCTGTATAAACTTTTACATCTGGATGTAATTCTTCTATTTTTTTAATACCTTCTGGAGCTGAAATTATAGATAAAAATTTAATTTTCTTAACTCCATCTTCTTTTAACATAGAAATTGTATCATATGCAGAGCCACCTGTTGCAAGCATGGGGTCTAAAACTATTACTTCTCTATTTGCAATATCTTGTGGCATTTTATAATAATATTTTACAGGTTTATGTGTTGTTTCATCTCGATATAAACCAACATGACCAATTTTAGCATTTGGAATTGCATTGATTAAACCATCAAGCATTCCAGTTCCAGCACGTAAAATTGGAACAAATGCATATTTATTTTCATCTAATTTTTGAGCCTTTGTTTTACAAATTGGAGTTTCTATTTCAACTTCTTCTAAAACTGCGTCAGACATAGCTTCATAGCAAAGAAAAGTTGCAATTTCTCCAATTATTTCTCTAAATTCTTTTGTACCTGTTCTTTTATCTCTAATTATTGCAAGTTTATGCTTAATTAAAGGATTATTTAAAACAACTGTATTCATTTTAAAATTCATTCCCTTCTTGAGGAAATTTAAATATTTTCAAATTATCCTCGATATTAATTTTCTTTTTCAGCAGGTAGGAATAGATTTAATAAAATTCCAACTATTGCTGCTAAACTCATTCCAGAAATTGTAATAGATAAATCTCCAGAAACTATAGATATTGCTGCTCCACCTAGTCCTAAAACAAGCATTGAAGAAGCAACAACTACATTTTTTGATTTACCAAAATCTATTTGATTTTGAATAAGAACTTTAAGGCCATTTACTGCGATAAATCCATATAAAAGAAGAGAAACTCCTCCAAGTACAGGATTTGGTATAGTAGAAACCAATGCAGTGAATTTTCCTAAAAATCCTAAACATATTGCAAAAATTGCAGCTAAACCAATAACCCAAACTGAAGCAACTTTAGTCATTCCTACAACAGATGTGTTTTCTCCATATGTAGTATTTGCAGGACCTCCAAGTAACCCAGCAACAAAAGTAGCAATTCCATCTCCTAAAAGAGTTCTATCTAATCCAGGTTCTTTTAGTAAATCTTTTCCTATAATTGTTCCAAGAGCTGTATGATCACCAATATGTTCTGCCATTGTAACTAAGGCTATAGGAGCTATTGTAAGTAAAGCAGAGAAGCTTGGCATATAACTAGCGAAAGGTATTACGAAACTTGGCATACTAAAGAATGATGCTTCTATTACAGGTGTAAAGTCAACCAATCCTAAAATTATAGATAAAATATAGCCTGTTACTATACCAATTAAAAATGGTATGATTTTAATAAATCCTCTTGCTCTAACCATAACAATAGCAGTTGTTAAAAATGTAACAACAGCGACGGCTACGCCTCTCCAATCAATATCAACACCGGTTCCAAGACCTATTTGAGATATTGCACTAGGAGCTAATCCTAAACCGATTATCATAATCATTGGTCCAATTACAACAGGTGGTAAAATTTTATCTAACCAGTTTTTACCTGCAAATTTTATAATTATTGCAAAAACTACATAGATTAGTCCAACTGCCATAACACCAGTCATTGCTCCAGAAATTCCACCTTTAACAAAAGCAGCTGCAAGTGGGGCAATAAAGGCAAAAGAGCTTCCTAAGTACACTGGAGATTTTCCTTTAGTACAAAGAATGTAAATTAAAGTACCTATACCTGATGTAACAAGTGCAACTGGGATTGTAAGTACAACCTCTCCTGCTGCAGAATTTACTAAAATAGGTACTAAAATTGTAGCACCAAACATTGCAAAAACATGTTGTAAGGCAAGTATGATCCACTTTGCAATAGGTGGTTTTTCGTTTACATCATAAAGCATTTTTTGTTCTTTCATTAGAACATTCCTCCTTTTTTATTTTTTTGGCATATACAAAAAAAAATACTAGTAACTAGTATTTTTTAAAAGGGAAAAATAGAAAAAGAAATAACACTTGCAAGAATACAAGCAAGAGTATCATTTATTAATACATTATCTTTATTAATATTTCCCATTTTTTACACCTCGACAAAATAATACAATAAATGATAAAAAAATGCAAGGGGTTTTAAAAATAAATTTTTTCGTCAATTGGTGTCGTCAATTGGTGTCGGTTCTTTTTTGTTGGTGTCGGTTCTTTTTTGTAAATATAATACAAACAAATTATATATTTGACAAAAGCAAAGCTAATATTATAAAATTATAAAAAAAATATAAAAGGATAAATATGGAACTAACCTTTGGAAACAATTCTTCAAATGCATTATTAGCCTTATGTGCAGGATTAATAGCAATAGTATATTAACTAAAACAATGAGACTATTCTATACATTAGGAGAATCAGGAATTTCTGGAAGTGAAAATACTTCAAATGAATGGCGTGAATCTGTATTTTATGAAGAATATAATAAATTGGAGGTATAAATATGAGTGAAAAAATAAATTTAGTTCAAGAATGGGACAAAACTTTCCCAAAAAGTGATAAAGTAAATCATAGAAAGGTAACTTTTCATAATAGATTTGGAATAACGTTAGCCAGTGATTTATACGAGCCAAAAGGTATAGAAGGAAAACTACCAGCAATTGCTGTATGTGGGCCTTTTGGAGCAGTAAAAGAACAATGTAGTGGATTATATGCACAAACTATGGCAGAAAGAGGCTTTTTAACTATTGCATTTGATCCATCTTATACAGGAGAAAGCGCAGGAACACCTAGATATGTTGCTTCACCAGATATAAATACAGAAGATTTTAGTGCAACAGTAGATTTCTTATCAATTCAAGAAAATGTTGATTCTGAAAGAATAGGAATAATTGGTATTTGTGGTTGGGGAGGCATAGCATTAAATGCCGCAAGTATTGATACAAGAATAAAAGCAACTGTATGTTCAACAATGTATAATATGAGTAGAATAAATCATAATGGATATTTTGATCAAACAGATGAAGATGCTTTATATGAATTAAAGAAAAATTTAAATGCTCAAAGAATTGAAGATTATAAAAATGGAGATTATAAATTAGGTGGAGGTTGTTTAGAACTTCCTGTTCCGGAAGATAGTCCATTTTTTGTAAAAGATTACAGTGAATATTATAAAGGAAGAGCATATCATAAGAGAAGTCTTAATTCTAATGGTGGATGGAATACAACTTCAAGCCTTTCATTCATAAATACACCACAACATACATTTACTGGAGAAATAAGAAATGCTGTTTTAATTATTCATGGAGAAAAAGCACATTCTTGCTACTTCAGTAAAGATGCCTATAATGATATGATAAAAAACGGAAAATATACTAATAATAAAGAACTTATGATTATACCAAATGCAGTTCATACTGACTTATATGATAATTTAGAAGTTATTCCTTTCGATAAAATGGAAAAATTCTTCAAAACAAATTTAAAATAAGGTTGTGAATTTATGAAAAAAATAATTGTAATAATTATTATAGTTAGTATTGTTTTGTTAGGAATTATATTAATTAATAAAAACAATAATAAACATACAAATATTGAAAATGAAAAAGAAGAAAATATTAATATAACGGAGAATTCTAATACAACAGAAAATACTAGTGCAACGAAAAATATTAGTGTAATGGAAAATACTAGTGTAAAGGAAAATATTATTAATCAGGAGAAAACAAGTATGAATGTTATAAAGGTCAATATAAATAATCGTGTTTTAGACATAAAGCTAGAAAATAATTCATCAGTAAATGCTTTTATAGAAAAATTGAAAGAAAATGATGTTATTATAAATGCTCATGATTATGGGAATTTTGAAAAAGTAGGAGACTTAGGATTCGAATTACCAACTAATGATGAAAAAATTACAACTGAACCAGGAGATTTAATCCTTTATCAAGGAAACCAAATAACTTTATATTATGATACAAATACATGGAGTTTTACAAAATTAGGAAAAGTACAGAATGTATCAAAAGAAGATTTGAAGCAGATTTTAGGCAAAGATGATGTTACTATGAGATTTTCATTAGAAAATAAAAATTAAGCTAAACTCAATATCACCAATTGAATAAAACATTCAATTATGATAATATTAATAAAAAATGAAAGGATGATTATAATGAGAAAAAGTATTAAAACAACTGAAGCAATATTTCCAATGCCTGTGCTAATGATAGCAACATATAACGAAGATGGAAGTGTTAATGTAATGAATGCAGCATGGGGAACAATGATAGACAGAAATGTAGTAGGATTAAATCTAACAGAGTCACACAAGACAGTAAAAAATATTAAAGAAAGAAAAGCATTTACTGTAAGCGTAGCAGATAGTAAACATGTAGCTGAAGCTGACTATTTTGGAATTGTTTCAGGAAATAACACTCCAAATAAATTTGAAAATAGCGGATTAACTGCTACTAAATCAGAAAATATTGATGCTCCAATAATAAACGAATTTCCAATTTGTCTTGAATGCGAATTTATAGAATATCAAAGTAATGAATATGGAGTTGGAGTAATTGGTAAGGTTATAAATGTAACTGCTGATGAAAAAGTTATGAATGGTGATAATGTTGATATAAATTTAGTTGAGGCAATTACATTCGACCCATTTACTCATGGATACTATAAAGTAAATGAAAGAGTTGGTGAAGCTTTTAAGGATGGATTAAAATTAAAGAAATAATTAAAGTGGCTGATAAATATATGAATTATGAAGAAAAAGTTCAAGTAGGAGTTGCAGATAAACGTACTAAAAAAACAAAGTACATTCGTAATGCACAAGAGTTTCAATTACAATTAGAAAATTATCCAGATTTGAAAGCAAATCAGAGCATAATGACTTTATTAGAACAAATTAAAGAAACTGAAAATGCATATGCACAAGCGAAACTTAATTATAATTATTATGTAGAATATTATAATACACTAATACATAGTTTCCCAAATAGTATTTTTAGAAAAATTTTAAAATTTAATGATGTTGAATTTTATAATGATGAAGAAGAAAATGAAATTATAGATGAAGAATTAGGTATTTAATAAAGTAATGTATTTAAGGGCTAACATAAATTTTCTAAATTTGTTAAAATTTAAAATAAAGGTGTAATAAATAATTAAGTACAAATGGACAGTATTGTCTTCCATTTGTACTTTTCATTTAGAATAATATTTTTACAATTTAATTACGACAAAGTTAAGCCATTAATTCAATTTTTGTATCAATACAGATGCATTTGAATTTATTTGAGTTCCACCGGCTAAAGTTTGCAACGTAACTGCTGAAGCACTTGAATGATTTCGTACGGTTAGTATATCACCTGCTGCGGCTGTTATAATTACCATTCCGTTGTTACCTTGAGTACCAGCACCAGAACCATATACACTACCACTAACTGGTGCACCATTTTGGAATAGTGTAAATTGGTTAGGTTCAACTCCATTCTCATAAAACCAAACTGCATAGTCACCAGCACTACCAATTTGTATTGTTGATGTGCCAGGTGCATGAGTAATAGTACCAACAATAATGCCATTACTACTAAATGATATATCTGATTCTATAGCTACGACTTGTGCATCTAAATTATAAATATAAGCATATTCAGATATTCCACTAGTTCCTGCTGCACCCGTAGCACCAGCAGGACCAGTTGCATCTGTCGCTCCAGTAGGGCCGATAGGACCAGTTACACCCGTAGCACCAGCAGGACCAGTTGCACCTGTCGCTCCAGTAGGACCAGTTATGCAACAAGGCTTGCAAGGTCTACAAGGTTTATCTGGTTTATCAGGTTTACAATCTATATCACAATTATCATTACAGCTATTATCACAATCATTATCGTAATATTTATTATAATTTTTATTATAATTTTCGTCATAATTGTAATCATAATCAAAACCCGAATCAGACGTATTTTTATTCTTTCTATTAAATAATAGCATTTAATTCAATCCTTTTAAATATTCATAAAATTTTATAACTATACAATTTATATATTATATGAAAAAAGAGAGACAAATGTTATTTATAGTACAAATATGAACTATTTTATCGAAGCAAAGAATTTTTTGTTATAAAGAACAGCATCCGAATTTGGTTTGTATTTAGAAGCGATTTCATTATAATAACGAGCTTTTTCAATATTACCTAATTTATAATAACATACACATAGTTCAATGTTTGGTATAAATCCCCAATAATCATTAAGAAGAAAACCTAATGTAGATGGCATTTCTAAATGCGTAGTTAGTAAAAACCATTTTAAAGCCTTCTCATAATCGTTTCGACTAATATAGTAATAACCAATTTCACATGTTATTTCTGCTCTAGGAGAATCATATTCAAAACTTCTTATTAAAGATTGAAGAACTTTTTCATTATTATGAGTTTCTTTATAACAAAGAGCTAAATTGTAGCATGATGCAATATTATCTTCTAACCAGCCTAATTTACTATCTAGAAACTCTTCAAAATACTGTATAGCCTCTTTATACCTATGATGATCTTTTAATTCACGTGCAAAATAATAAGTACTTCTGGGGCTAAGTTTTTTACCATTATGTATTTGTTCTTCATAAATTTTTAAATTTCTATCTGTATATTCAGCTTCTTTTTTATGAGTTATAAATATATCGTTTGCATAATAAATTTTACCTGATAATTCAATATATTCATGAATGGGGTCTTTCCATAAATATTTTTTTTCCCTTTTAAATAATCTTTCTCTAGTCGAAGTTAAAATTGGATTATTATCTTTATCAAAATGAGTATTATACTTAAATGTAACAATATCATAACTTGAATCTAAGGTTTCTTTTAATTTTAATATTTTTTTCTGTTTTCTTCTGTAATAATATCATCAGCATCTAACCACATTTGATAATCTTTAGTGGCTTTTGAAAAAGAATAATTTCTGGCTGCTGAAAAGTCATGAATCCATTCAAAATCATATACATTTTGTGTATAACGATAAGCTATTTCTTTTGTTTTATCTGTTGAACCAGTATCTACAATAATAATTTCATCTACAATATCTTTTACAGATTCAAGGCATCGTGCTAAAACTTTTTCTTCATTCTTTACTATCATACATAAACTAATTGTAATCATAGTACCTCCCAGAAATAAAAAATATTAATTTTTATATAATATGTATAATTACTAAGTTTAGTGAGTAGAGGATTTATATAGAAGAAGTTGATTAGATAAATTACAGTTATGGGACGTGCCGAATATTGAGATGTTAAATAAGAAAAAGTAATAGAATCACAAAAAAATTGTTGTTTTTGTGTATAGAAATAAAGAATATTATTTGAATATGCTATGAATTTAAATATAGTTAAATAAAAAAGATAGAGGCAAAATATTTTACATTTTATATATTAAGAGGTAAAATAACGCGAGGCAAAACATAAGTGGACAAGTTTTGGCAAAGTTGGGGTTGGATTTGTTAACAAGGTGTGGTATAATTGTGGAAAATAGAATAGTATATTGGAGAGATAAAATGGGATATATAAGTGATTTAAGAAAATATGTTGGACATCAGCCAATACTTACTGCTGGAGTAGGCTTATTTGTATTTAATAAAGATAATAAAGTTCTAATGCAACTTAGAACTGATTATAATTCTTGGGGATTTCCAGGGGGAGCTATGGAATTAGGAGAGAGTTTTGAAGATGTTGCCAAAAGGGAATTAAAAGAAGAAACTAATTTAGAGATAGATGAATTAAAACTAATTAGAATTATATCAGGAAAAGATACTTATAGAGAATATCCAAATGGTGATAAATTGTATGATATTACAGCAATTTTTGTAGTAAAAAAATATCATAATGATATAAAGATTAATGATAATGAATCTAAAGAGTTAGCATGGTTTGATATAAATGATTTACCTAGTAATATGACAGAACATACAAAAAAATTTTTAAATAAGTTTGGAAGTATTTTAGAAGAGGCTTTAAAAGAATTTGAAAATTAATTATACTAATTATAGGAGTAATAAAATATGAATAATATATTTATAGAATATCCAAAATGTTCTACTTGCAAAAAAGCGAAGAAATGGCTTGAAGAAAATAATATTGAATTTTTAGATAGAAATATTGTAAAAGAAACACCGACAGTGGAAGAATTATCAAAATGGATAGAAAGAAGCGGGTTAGACATTAAGAAGTGGTTTAATACAAGTGGATTAAAGTATAAGGAATTAAATTTAAAAGATAAGTTAATTAATATGAGTTATCAAGAAAAAATAGAATTATTAGCAAGTGATGGAATGCTAATAAAAAGACCTTTGTTAATTTCAGATAAGGGAATATTTACAGGTTTTAAAGAAGATGGATGGGATATATAAAATAGTGATTGCCTATAGGGTGGTTGCTATTTTTTGATTGAAGGTCAATATATGGCATGGAAAATTAATTAAAGTATTGAGATATAATAAAATATTTTTTTAAAAAGATTATTGTGGATTTAGGCTCATAACCCGTCGTTTTGGATAAAACAAGAACTAAAAGTAATTGAATAAAATGCTAGAGCTGCAAGCGATTGTAAGCTCTAATTTTTGTGCCAAAATACGTTGCATAAAATAAATTGGGCACGATTTGGGCACAGCTATATATAAAAGGTTTCTTAAAAACCTATTGTTTTCGATATTTAACTAAAATTCTAAAATACAAATATAGTTTCTGCTATCATTTTTTAGTATCATAAATTTTAAGTTTAGCAGAAACTATGATGCCTTGATTTCTCTTTCTTTAATTTTGTATTCATTGAATTTTATTCCTTTCATTTTATACTTGTGATAAGCCATTTAATTGGCTTTAAAATATTTTTTTGTATCTTCCCTATAAAGAAGATTATCAAGTTTGTCTGATGCTTCTCTGTCCATTCTCGCAAAAGCATGAGCATAAAAATTTAAAGTTGTAGAAGTTTGAGCATGTCCTAATCTGTTACTAACTGTTCGGACATCTAAACCTTGAGAAATGAGCAAAGTAGCATGTGTATGGCGTAAGCCATGAAATGTAATATGTGGCAAGTTTTTATCAATAAGGAACTGCCTAAACCAACTTGTAATTGTATCTGGGTGCATAGGTACACCATTCCATTGTACAAATAAGCGATCAGTATTAACCCATTTGTCGCCTAGTTTTAATCTTTCTTCAGACTGTTTTCTTTTGTAAAATTTTAATAATTTAGTAATTGATTCAGGAATACTAATAATCCTGTTTGATGTTTCTGTTTTAGGATCTTTTGTATAAATACCTATAGAAGAAACATATTGGCTTGATTGCCTAACTCTTAGTGAAGAAGTTTTAAAGTTAATATCTTGCCATTCTAAACCTAATACCTCACCACGCCTTAAACCTGTGTAAATGGTTAAAAGAATAATAACACGAAACTTTAATTCTTCACCTTCCAATGCCTTAATTAATGCAATAGTTTGAGCATCATCATAGAAATTAATACATGGCTTTCTTGCTTTTGGTGGCTTTACTCTTGATGCAGGATTATATGGAATCATTTGCCAGTAAACTGCATGTTGTAACATTGAATGTAATAACCTATGATGTTCTAATACAGTTTTAGAAGAAAGCTTATATGTTTTGCTTTTTCTAACATAAGTTGCTTGACTTAATTCTTGATAAAGATACATTAATTGCATTGGACCAATTTTGTCAAGATACATGTTGCCTAAGTAAGGAAGGATTCTAGACCTTAACATGCTTTTATATCTTTCATATGTTTTTGGAGATAAATTTGGAATAGCATAAGTGTTAATCCAAAAGTCAGCATAATCTCTAAAACGCATTTTCTTTGCAGATAAAGCTTGTCCTGTTTCTATTTCAGATATAAATAATGCGAGTTCTTTTTCTGCTTCTTTTTGATTTTTAGCTTGAATTGTCTTTTTATATACAATTCTTTTTCCTTCGCCTGTATATCCTCCAGAAACTCTTAGCCTATATGAATCTCCTCCTCCGCGTTTTTCTATATTTCCTACCACACGTGCATCACCTCCTTTCATGTGGTAGGGGGATATATAATTATTTTTTACAATTATCACATGTATGATTTAATTGTGGATTATCTTTTACTCTACTTAAGAAAAATTTACCACATTTATTACATTGATATGGATAGTATCCATTTATATAATCCTCTAATAATTCATAGTACATATAAGATAGTAAAGAAGTAGTAGTAATTTTTCTTTTATAATTATTATCATAATAAAAATTAATATCTCTTACTTTTTCATTGGCTCGTGAGATAAATACATTGCTATGAAGTAAAAACATAGTTATTAAACTTTTCATTTCAGTTGCAAAATATTCAACATCATGAATTGTTTCAAAATATCCCATAAGTGAATGTTGCTTCATATAATCTTTTTGTTCTTTTGATGAATTAAACAATGAAGGAACAGCCATAAGAAGATTTACGGATAAATCTACTTTAGAAATATTAAATTCATCATTAATCTTGTAAATTCCAGAACAATTCTTTTTTAGTATAGAATAATTCATATATTTATCATTATATTCTGTATTTCCTAAAAAGCCAAATTCAGATAAAAATTTATAACATTTATCAAAATTTGTTTTTGTAGTAGGAGCGCATTCTAAAAAAGATAAATAAATTCTAGTACATTCTTTTTTTAATTCTGACAAATTATAAAATTCTATATCAGTATCATTAGATAGTGCATAAATACCATGTTTATTTTCTTTATATGGAATAGGGTCTACAATTCTTACCCAATATAAAGAATCTTCTACTTCTTTAGAAGTTATTTCATAATCATCAGTTCTTCCTGTTAGATAATCAACTGAAACATGAAAGAAGTCTGCTAATTTTATAAGCATATTAAACCCTGGATATACATTTTTATTTTCATAATTTGATAAAGTGGCACGTCTTTCATTTAAAGTTTCGGCAAGTTGTGCCTGTGTGATATTAAACGATTTACGCAAACTTTTTAAGCGATTTCCAAAATCAAAACTATCCATTTATATTAAACCCCCGTTTTTTATATAAAATGATTATACACAAAAAATTACTAATTGTAAACATTAAAAATGAAAAAATTAAAAAAATTCTCAAAAACTATTTACAAAACTAAAAAAATATTATATTATGTACGCATAGTGAGAATAAGAAAGGAGGAGATAGTATGGAAAATGAGAATTTAAACAATGAGTATCAAGCAATTGGTACTGAAAAAAGAGTGTTAGATTCGACAGAAGCAGCACAATATCTAGGAATTTCATATTGGCTAATTAGAAAATTAGTAAGAGAGAAGAAGATACCACATTATAAAATTGAATCTAAAACTTTATTTACAAAAGAACTTCTAGATAGATATATTGAAGATAGTCTAGAAGGAAGAAAGAAACTCGAAACAAAAGAGATTTTTTAAAAAGTCTTAAGAAATCTTAAAAACGAAAGGTGGCGATAATATGCCAAAAGAGGCAAGAAGATATTGGTTTAAGTTTTATAATAGCTTTTTTGAGAATGAAAAAATCAAAGAAATTAAGCGAAGAAAAGATGGCGATAGGATAATTCTTATATTCATAAATTGTTTATGTATTGCTGCAAATTGCGAATCCGGAGGATATTTAAAAATAAGTGAAAACAAGTTTTTTACCATACAAACTTTAGCACATCACATGGGTAGAAATCAGGAAAGTATCAGATGTGCATTAGACATTTTCTTGGAATATAGCATGATAATACAAGATGAATATGGATATAAAATTAAGAATTGGAATAAGTATCAAAGCCTACAAGAAAAAGGAATCAAAGGAGTAAAACAATCCACAAATAGTTCAAAAAATGTGGAAACAGAAAAAGAAAAACAAATAAAAGAAGAAATAAAAATAGAAACAGGAGGTGAAGATTATACTGGAAAAATTCAAGACTATTTATAGTTTAAAAGAAATAAAAGAAAATGGTTATCAAGTAAACGCAGATATACCACAAGTTAGAAAATGTCCTTATTGTAATAAGGAGTTAGAACCAAAAGGAGTCTTAAATCCTATAAACAATACAATTTCCATTTTTATAGTAGATGAAAAATGTGATTGTGATGAATTTCAAAAAATGGAAAAAGAAATTACAGAAAAAAGAGAAAAACAATTATTAGAGGATTTTGAAAATTATAGGAAACAAGAATAAATAAAAGAGTCAAAAGGTTATATGGACTAGATTTCATAACAAATCAATTCAAAGGACAAACTTTAGAAAATTTTATAATAAATAGTGAAAATGCAAAAACAAAACTTGCAGCACAAAAATTTTTAGAAAAATACAAAGATATGAAAAAAGGAATTATCTTTGTTGGAAAAAATGGAACAGGAAAAACACATATATCAACTGCAATATGTAATGAGTTGATAAAAGAAAATGTTCCAGTTATATTTGGAACATTAACAGAACTATTAGATAAATACAAAGAATGTTATAAAAATTATTCAGATGGAGAATTAACTAAATTATATTCAAAAGTAGATTTACTTGTTATAGATGATTTAGGAGTAGAGACTATGAATGAATGGATGCTATCTAAATTATTTGTAATTGTAAATGAAAGAATGAAAAATGAATTACCAATTATAATTACAACGAATTATGATATTGATCAATTAAAGAAAAGATTAACTATACCAAGCAAGGTATGTGAAACTACAAATTCTATAATATCAAGGTTGTGTTATATGTGCTATAGAGTAGAGTGCAAGGGGAAGGATTATAGAATTTATAAATAGAGAAAATAACGTAGCTATTAGTAGCGAAAATATAAAGGAAGGAAAAACGAGGAATAGCTAGAAAGGAGGGATTATGATAGAAAGAGAAGTTACCATTTATGATGGAGCAAATTTAAGAAAGAGATTGCGAGAATTTTTAAAAGTTGCAAATGAAATAGATATAGAGAATATAAACAATAAAAATATATATCAAATTCTATATAGAACAGAGCTTTTTAGGAATGCAATATATAAATGCATAAAAGTACAGCAATCTAAATATCCGTATTATCCATTGCTAGGAACGGAAGAAGGTATTAGCGAATATGTAGATGAATATTCTAATGAAATTTTAAAAATAAAAATATATGAACTGATGCCACCTGTTAAGACACCATATAATAATAAAAGATTAGAAAGAACTTGCCAAGTAATTGCAGAGAATCATAAAGGTTTATTTCTAAATAAAGAAGTTATTATAAGAATGCAAGTAGGCGTGCCAAGAGATAATTGGGATATTGATAATAGAGATTTAAGATATATTTTTAATGGATTTGTATATGGAGGATTAATTTCTGATGACAATATAAATTATGTAAGTTATATGTTAGAAGGAGTAAAATCAAGAGAAAATTATATTAAAATTCTTGTGTCTGAAAAGAAAAATATAAAAAAGATAAGTAGTATAAAAATGTGAAAAAACTGTGATTTTTTATAATACAAAGGAGTAGAGCACCTGTCACACTTTTTGAAGGTTTGAAAAATCACACTTTATCATTTTTAGAAAAATACTGAAAAATCAATAAAAAATGAAAGTTTTACAAGGAATTTAAAGTACATAGGTATGGGGTACAGCATAAGCTGTAGGCCATACCGCATGTATTGGATGAATGGGAGCGCAAGATGATAATCTTGTGCTTTCAGTCGTCCAATGGGACTATATAAGGATAGTATGAATGGACTACTTGGAGGGACGTTATGGACGGATTATTTGATGGGATATCTTAGATAGATTATTTGGAGAGATGGTATAGATGAATTATTGGGAGGTGAGTTTATTGGAAAAAGGAAAGAAGATCTGTTTGAGAGACAGAGACAAAGAGCTGATATTATTTTTAGCTGAGTATGGAAGTATTACTAATGAAAATGTACAAGTATTGTACGGCTCTAAGTACTATTACAAGAATAGATTGGCAAGTCTAGCAAAAGGCAAAATGATTGAACGACAATATGGAAGCGTTGTGCTTGATAGAAATGGAAGAAGTTATTTAGTAAAAGAAAGAATCAGGTTTAGAAATATCAACAGAGATGAAACTTATAAAAAGAGAATGGAAAGAATAAGTGATTTATATTGGAAAATAAGAGCATGTAGTTGGTATTTCATACCAAGTTGGAGATGCGATGTTAATACATTTACAAAAAGAGGTAATAGATATGTTGGAGTGATGTCTAGGAAAGAAAAAGGAGTTAATGAAGAATTTGAAGATTTTTATAAAAGATCATATATTGTTTATTATTTGCCTAAAGATATTACACCAAGAGAGTTAAGATATATTGATAGAGAAATAGAAAGAAGTCAAAGGCATTTTAAAGGATTAATAGTTTTTACTGAAGATATAAAATTTATGTACAAGCCTAAATTTGAAGATAGAGATTTTAGTGAATCGTATATAATTCCGTATGATTCTAATGCTTGGAAAGTTTTTAAACTTATAAAAGATGAAGATTTTATGAAAGATAGAGTAATTGAGATTTTTGGAGATAGATTGATAAAATTAGTATCCCACAGTTTTTTTGAGGATTATTACTATAAAGAGAATGATTTTTATATTTATATATATCCTTTGCCTTTTGCGAACTTTCATATTATGCATTATATTAATTTTGTTGCTAATGACTATTTACAGGCTAATTGTAAGTCAAAGGTCATCTGCTTTGAACCTTATGTGGAGTATGTTAGAAAGTATTTGCATGAGGATGTTGAGGTGGTTTGTATTGAGGTGGAATAACATATTTAGCACCATCATATATTTTAAAGTTGCAAAAATCGACAAAATATGCTATATTATAGATAATTTTATTTAATATAGGGGAAGTAAAATGAATGATTTAAGTATAACCGCTTGTAGTTTTCATACGAGAAAAAAGAATAAAAAAGGAATTGAAGGAATATGCTCCTTAAATAACCCAAAGATATATAAAGATAGAAAGAAAAAACAACAAAAAGAATTTAAAAATTTTATGGAAGTTTTTATTGATTTTTGGGAGTCACATAATAAGTATTCTAATTATTTAGAAGAACAGAAACTATTTTCGTTTGATGAGAACGTAAAAATAATAGGAGAAGAACCTAAATATAGATATTTTATGGGAAAAATAAATTCAGGAGCTTATGGTATAGAATCTGAAATTACAGATATAGAAACAAACGAAGTTGTTTATAAAAAGAAAGAGAAAGATGCGGATATAAAGCAATTCTACTTTTTTATAGCAATTCCCAAAAAGAATGATAAATACGAAGTAGAAAAAGGAATAATAATTTTTCAAAATATAGGGGGATTTGGAATAAAAACAATTACGATGAATTATTTGAAGGGATATTTGAATGAATATTTTGATACATCAATATATAGTGGAAATATATGTCCAGAGATATTTGTAGAAAGGCTTTTAGAAAATCGAATAAATAAATTGACTGTAATTAAAAATAATGTTTCAAAGGATACTTCAGATAATATAGGAATAGGTTACGGAAAACAAGAAGTTTCGTATTCACAATTAATTATCAAAGATAGTATGAAAGATAAATTAATTAAATTTGCAAAAAGCAGTAATAGAGTATTTGAAATAGAAGATTCAAAATATGATCAAGTTAAAGTAAATGTAGAAGATGCATCAGGGAGAGTAAGGACAATTAATCTAAATAACATAAACAAGCTTAGCGTTATAGAATCTATACCTAAAGAGATAAAATTACCAAATGGTTATCCAGATAAGGAAAAGCTTTTAGAACATTTTAAAAAAGTAACCAACGAATATATGGAGAAGATGATATTTAAAATTACTAATTAAAAGGAGTAACAATGTTTGATAAAATTGTAAAATTTTTTATTTCTCCTATGGGATTTATAGTAATACCGTTATCAATTATGCTGATTAGTGCATTTAAAAAGTATAATAATTACTTAGATATTAGAAAAATACTAAAAGAACAATACAAGATTTTTGAAAATAATATTAGTGCACTTATAATAATATATATACTACCAAGTATAATAGCAATAGGTATTACAAGGATTAAGTTTATAGATGTAGAAATAGTAAATAATATTAATGTAGTATTGTCAATACTAACTGCTATGTTTTTTTCGATAATGTCAATTATAATTAATTTTGAAAATGAAAATTCAGAAAACTATAAAAAGACAATAAACGAAACTAATAATACTATAATGTTCGAAATTTTATTATGTGTTTTTATACTAATATGTACATTTATATATATGTTTATAGAAAAAATTGAAAATACAATTATTCTAGGCATAGTTAGTTTTACCATTTATTATTTATCAATAGTTGTGCTTATAAATATTTTTATTGTCATGAAGAGAATGCATATATTATATGAAAACAAAAGAAAGTAAAAGATGTTCATTGCGATGTGGACGTCTTTTATTATAGAGAATATTACAAAAATGTTACAAAAATATTAAGTTTTGATGACAATTAACAAAATTTTGTCTAGATGTGATAAAATTAATACAAATAAATTAACTATATATAAGGAATAATTTACTATAATACAAATTAAATTGAATTATAGTAAATTATTTTGCTTTTTAGGAGGTGATGTTTTGCAAAATAGTAATAATACTCATAATGAAATAAAAGGATATTTAGCTTTGAATGGTTGGAAATTCAAAGAAGTTATAAATGAAATGAACAGAAGGAGAAAGTTGGAAAATCGAATGACCACTACCGAATCAAATATGCTAAATAAAATAAGGAGAGAAACTATAAAGTACACAGAAGTAAAAGAAATTGCTGACATCATCGGTTGTAAATTAGAGTGGAAGAAAAAATAGGAGGAACTATATTAATGAATAATAAAAAAGAACAAGAAAGAAATGAACTTCATAAAACAATATGGAGAATAGCAAATGATTTAAGAGGTTCTGTTGATGGTTGGGATTTCAAACAATATGTATTGGGATTACTATTTTATAGATTTATTTCTGAAAACTTGACAAACTATATAAATGAAAAAGAAAAACAGGCAGGAAATAATAATTTTGATTATTCACAACTATCAGATGAAGAAGCAGAATATGGTAGAGAAGCATTAATAGAAGATAAAGGATTTTATATATTACCTAGCCAATTATTTAAGAATCTTCAAAAAAGAGCTGAAAAGGATCAAGATTTAAATATAACATTAAAAAACATATTTAATAGCATCGAAAATTCGGCTAAAGGACATGATTCAGAAGAAGATGTCAAAGGTTTATTTGATGATTTGGACTTAAGAAGTAATAAGCTAGGAAATACTGTAATTGAAAGAAATAAAAAATTAGCAAAAATAATTAATGCTATAGGAGATTTACAATTAGGAAATTATAAAGATAATACTATAGATTTATTTGGTGATGCATATGAGTATTTAATGACAATGTATGCATCTAATGCTGGCAAATCGGGGGGAGAATTTTTTACACCTCAAGAGGTAGGAGAATTACTTGCAAAAATAGTTATTATGGATAAGAAAGAAGTAAACAAAGTTTATGATCCATGTTGTGGTTCAGGAGGGCTATTGTTGAAATTTGCAAAAGTTTTAGGTGATAAGAATATTAAACAAGGGTATTTTGGACAAGAAATAAATATAACAACATATAACTTAGCAAGAATTAATATGTTTTTACATGATATAAACTATAACAAATTTAATTTAGCGTTAGGAGATACATTAGAAGATCCAAAACATTGGGATGATGAACCGTTTGATGCAATTGTTTCAAACCCACCATATTCAAAACCTTGGGCAGGAAAGACAAATCCGATATTAATAAATGATCCTCGTTTTTCACAAGCGGGAATATTAGCACCTACATCTAAAGGCGATTTAGCTTTTACTATGCATATGCTTTCTTGGTTATCTGAAAAAGGTACGGCAGCAATTGTCGAGTTTCCAGGAATTTTATACAGAGGTGGAGCAGAACAAAAAATAAGAAAATATTTAGTTGAAAATAACTTTGTAGAAGCAGTAATTCAGTTACCTTCAGATTTATTCTTTGGTACAGGTATAGCAACATGTATATTAGTTTTGAAAAGAAGCAAAATAGACAATTCAGTATTATTTGTAGATGCATCAGATGAATTTACAAAAGGGGATAGTAAAAACAAGCTAACAGATAAAAACATAGAAAATATTGTTGATCTTCTTAGAATACGAGCAAATCAAGAATATAAATCAATATTAATAAGCAATGAATATATAATTAAGAATGATTGTAATTTATCTGTTAGTGCATATTTAAGTCAGAAAAAATCAGAAGAGCAAATTGATATAAAAGCTGTAAATAAAAATGTTGAAGAAATAGTCAGAAAAGGAAATGATTTAAGGACAGAATTGGATAAAATAGTAAAGGAATTAGAGGTAGTTTATAATGTATAATATTGAAAAAATAATAAAAGGCAAAAATCATAAAAAGATTGAATACAGAAAGATATCTGATTTATTTGATTTATTTTCTGGGATGACAGGAGTATCTAAAAAGTGGGCTGATGACGGCAATTGTAAGTTCATAGATTATAAAAATGCATATAATAATGTGAAAATTGATATAACATTGCTACAGAATGCAACAGTCAAAAATTTACAACAAAGGGAGTTAAAAAAAGGTGATATATTAGTGACAAGTGCATCTGAAATCCCAGAAGAATGTGCTATGTCTGCGGTTATAGAAGATGATATACCTGAAAAAGTATTTTTAGATGATCATTTATTTGGATTAAGGTTAAAGGAAGAATTTAAGGGAACGATTAATACAACATTTATAAAATATTATTTTGATTCTTTTGAATTTAGAAAGAATTTGCATAGAGCGGTTAGAGGCGTTACAAGATTTTACATTTCAAATCCAAATTTTATGAGATTGGAAATTCCGATTTTATCATTAAAGGAACAAAACGATATAGTACAAGTACTGGACATGTTTATAGAACTTAAAGAAAATCTTCAAGCAGAGCTTACAGCTCGCCAAAAACAATATGAATATTATAGAAACAAATTATTGTCTTTTGATGAATCGGCTGAAAGCCTTGATACTCTACACACACACACACACACACACACACGGATATTTCTACGGACAAGAAATAAAATATATAAAACTTATTGAAATGGCAGAAGTATATGATGGAACGCATCAAACTCCACATTATACTGATAGTGGAGTGAGTTTTATAAGTGTAGAAAACATTAAAAACATTTATAGTTCAAAAAAATATGTATCTAAAGAAAATTATAACAAGTATAAAATAAAACCTAAAGTAAATGACTTATTTATGACAAGAATTGGAACAATTGGAAAATGTGCGGTATACGATAAAGAAGTGGAATTAGCTTATTATGTATCATTGGCACTTATAAGACCAAATCAGAAAATTATTAATACAAGATATTTAAAATATGTTATTGAGTCTTCTGTAGGACAGGAAGAATTAAGAAAAAGAACTTTGGTACATGCTGTTCCTATAAAAATAAATAAAGATGAAATAGGGAAAATAATACTACCTGTTCCACCATTAGATGTACAAGAAAAGATAGTAAACATCCTAGATAAATTTGATAAACTAACAAATAACATATCAGAAGGATTACCTGCAGAAATAGAAGGAAGACAAAAACAATATGAGTATTATAAAAATAAATTATTATCATTTAAGGAGTTAAAAACTGCTTAAGTAAAGGAAGATGTATATGGAAACTTTAAATATAATATCTGAAAATCCAAATTCAACGGTTATTGGAAAATATGAGTATGATAGAAGTAAAGCTAAAAGTTATCAATCAGAGGCTGAACTTGAAAATGAATTTATAAAAACATTAACGGAACAATCATATGAATATTTACAAATTCATGAAGAAGAAGGATTAATTAAAAATCTAAGAGAACAGTTAGAAAAATTAAATAAATATAAATTTACAGAAAATGAGTGGGAAAACTTTTACAATAATGTAATTAGAAATTCTAATGAAGGTATATTAGACAAAACAAGAAAGATTCAAGAAGATTATATACAGACAATACAATTAGATAATGGAGAACAAAGAAATATTTATTTAATTGATAAAACAAATATACACAATAATAGTCTTCAAGTAATAAATCAATTTGTAAATAATTCTGGAAATAGAGAAAACAGATATGATGTTACAGTGTTAGTAAATGGATTTCCAATGATACATATTGAGCTAAAAAGAAGAGGTGTTAATTTAAGAGAAGCATTTAATCAAATCAATAGATATCAAAGAGACTCTTTCTGGGCTGGCTCAGGATTATTTGAATATGTACAAATATTTGTTATATCAAATGGAACATATACAAAATATTATTCAAATACAACAAAACTACAGGCACAAAAAGCTTCAAAAGATGTTAATACATTTGAATTTACATCATATTGGGCTGATCAGAAAAATAATGCAATATGTGATTTAATAGATTTTGCTAAAACTTTCTTTGCTAAACATACAATTTTAAATATATTAACAAAATATTGTGTATTTACAAGTGATGAAACATTATTAGTAATGAGGCCATATCAGATTGTTGCTACAGAGAAAATAATAAATAGAATCGAAATAGGAAATAATTATAAATATTATGGAAGCATAAAAGCAGGTGGATATATTTGGCATACTACAGGTTCTGGAAAAACATTGACATCTTTTAAAACTGCACAAATTGCAACAAAGTTAGATTTTATAGACAAGGTATTATTTATAGTTGATAGAAAAGATTTAGATTATCAAACTATGAAAGAATATGATAAATTCAAAAAAGGTGCTGCGAATGCGAATACATCAACTAAAATATTGGAAGAACAATTATCAGATCCTAATGCAAAAATAATAATTACAACAATTCAAAAATTAACAACGTTTATAAAGAAAAATGCCAATCATGACATTTATGATAAACAAGTTGTATTGATATTTGATGAATGCCATAGAGGCCAATTTGGTGACATGCATTCACTTATAGTAAAGAAATTCAATAAATATTATATGTTTGGATTTACAGGAACTCCAATTTTTGCAGAAAATAGTAGAACAATAAAAGGAATATCAATGACCACCGAGCAGATGTTTGGAGAAAGATTACATACTTATACAATTGTTCATGCAATAAATGATAAAAATGTATTACCATTTAGATATGAATATATAAAAACAGTTAAAGAAAAAGATAATATAGCAGATGAAAAAGTTAATGCAATAGATACTGAAAAAATATTAATGAATCCTGAAAGAATTGGATTAGTTACAGATTATATAATCAACCATTATGCAATGAAAACAAAAACAAATGAATCATATGTAATGGGTACGTTGGAAAATGTAATTGATGTTGCTAAAAATAATAAGACAGAAGAAAAGAAAGTAAAAAGAAATATAAATGGATTTAATTCTATCTTTGCAGTTTCATCAATACCAATGGCAAAATTATATTATTCTGCATTTAAAGCCAGAAAAGATAATAATTTGAAAGTAGCATTAATTTATAGCTATGGTGTAAATGATGAAGAAAATGATGGATTAGAAGATGAAAATTCTGAGTCAACAATAAACTTAAGTAAAACAGATAGAGATTACTTGGATTTAGCAATACAAGATTATAACAATATGTTCGGAACGGCTTATGATACATCAGGAGAAAAATTCCAAAACTATTATAAAGATGTTTCATTAAGAATGAAGAACAAAGAAATAGATATACTAATTGTAGCAAATATGTTCTTAACAGGATTTGATGCAAAAACACTAAACACATTATGGGTTGATAAGAACCTAAAATATCATGGATTAATACAAGCATTTTCAAGAACAAATAGAATATTAAATTCTATAAAAACATATGGAAATATAGTATGTTTTAGAGATCTAGAAAAACAATTAGATGAGGCACTTGGATTATTTGGTGATGAAAATGCAAGAAGCATAGTTTTATTGAAAAAATATGAAGACTACTATTATGGATACACAGGTGATGCAGAAAAGAACGAAAAAGACTTCCCAGGATATGCTGGATTAGTTGAAGCATTAAAAGAAAGATTTCCTGCTGGCCTTAAAATTATAGGTGAACAAAACCAAAAAGAGTTTATAAGATTATTTGGCCAAATATTAAAAGTAAGAAATATTCTTATGTCTTTTGATAGATTTAAAGGCGATAGTTTAATTACACAAAGAGATTTTCAAGATTACCAATCTATGTACATTGATTTATATGAACAATTTAGAAATATTAAACAAAGTGAAAAAGTGGATGTTACAGAAGATGTAGTATTTGAAATGGAATTAATAAAGCAAATAGAAGTTAATATTGATTATATTTTAGCATTGATTGAAAAATATCATGAAAGCAATATGGAAGATAAAGAAATAAGAATAAATATTAATAAAGCAATTATGTCAAGCCCTGATTTAAGAAATAAGAAGGAATTAATTGAAGCATTTATTGATTCTCTTGATGGTGACTCAAATGTATATGAAGACTTCCATGATTTTATGCAAAGCAAGAAAAAAGAGGAATTAGACAAAATAATTGCAGATGAAAACCTTGATAAAGAAAAAACATATAGATTTGTACAAAATGCATTTGAAAAAGGAATGGTTGAAACTGCAGGAACTGAAATATCTGATATACTACCACCAATGTCATTCTTTACTAAAGATAATGTAAGACAAACAAAGAAGAAAAATGTAATTCAAAAAATATTTGATTTCTTTGATAAGTTTTTTGTGCTAACAAATACATTTATGGATGATGATCCTATTGAATATGGACAAACTGATGATGAAGAAGATGATAATTTGATGGTTGCTGAGGATAAAGAAGAATACAATTAAAAAATAATTAGGAGAATTGTTATGGGAATAGGAAAATTAAAAGAAGTTGATATAAGAGAGCTATGGAAACATGAGCAATATGATTTTTCGGAATGGCTTTCTAAAAAGGAAAATATAGAAAACTTAAATGAAATTTTAGGATTAACATTAGTTGATATTAGTAAAGAAACATATGTAGGCTCATATAGATGTGATTTATTTGCTAAAGATGAAACTACAGGAATAAAAGTAATTATAGAAAATCAATTAGAAGTATCAAATCATGACCATTTAGGAAAAATAATTACTTATGCATCAGGATTAGATGCAAAAGTTGTTGTATGGATTGTTAAAGAAGCTAGAGAAGAACATAGAAGTGCTATTGAATGGTTAAATAATAATACTAATAGTAATGTCAATTTCTTTTTGATTGAAATTCATGCATACAAAATTGGAGAATCAGATCCAGCACCTATGTTTCAAGTTGTAGAACAGCCAAATGATTTTATTAAAAATAATAAATCTACAAATAGAGAAGAAAGTATGAATAAATCTCAATCACAAAGGATTGAGTTCTGGAATCAGTTTAATAATGTTGTCATAGAAAGAGGAAAACCTTTTAACATAAGAAAAGCAACTACAGATCATTGGTATAATGTTGCAATAGGAACAAGCGAAGCTCATATTGATATAACTTTAGTTAATAAAGATTCTTTGATAGGAGTAGAACTTTATATAACAGATAATAAAGAGTTATTTGATAAATTATATAATAGAAAAGATGACATTGAACAAGAGTTAGGCTATAAATTAGATTGGAGAAGATTAGATAATAGTAAAGCTTCAAGGATTGTATATCATATTAAAGGTCTAAATTTTGATGACCATAGCAATTATAATGAATTAATGAATAAAACAATAGATTTAGCAGTACTAATGAGAAATGTATTTAAGAAATATATATAGATTCGGAAAATGTGATAATAGACTATCAAAACGTTTCTAAAAATGTGATAAAAAAATAAAAATGGAATTTTGTGAAAAAAGGAGAAAAAGTATCAGGAATTTTGTGAAATCTTAAATTTAGCAGACTTAGCTGTCTGCTTTAATTTTGTGTATAAAAATCAAGATTTTGAGAAACTTTCTCAAAAAAATTGATATTTGATAAATTTTTGCATATGTTAAAAACGATGCGACTTACAATAAGAACTACTTATTTGGAAGACAGAATGCCGTTCAAATATTAGCAAATTTATAAAAATTGCAATAAGGTATTGACATTTATTCAAAGCCATGTTACAATAAAAATGCCATCAAAAAGTGGCACACGTTTAAAGGAGATGGCATATAATGAATACAATAGGAGATCAGATTCAAAGTCAGAATTTACTGAAAATTAAAAGAATTATAGACAATGATAATAATGGAGATAAATTTATTATTGTCAGGACTAAGAAAAATGTTGATTTTATGAGAGAGTATAGTTTAAACAATGAAGATATTAAAGATATAATTAGAGGACTTTCTGTATCTGATTGTTTTTCTGGTCCAGAAGAAGACAGAGATTCGCAATATGAAGGTTGGATATTTAAATTTGATCCTTTATTTGAAAACACGAAGTTGTATATTAAAATTAGAATTGAAAATACAGAAAAGTCAGTTTGTTTGTCAGTACATGAATTTGGTAAATATGATGAGGTGGATTAAAATGGGAGTATATTGTCCATATTGTAAAAAAGAAGTAGAGTATAAAATAGAAAAAAGAGACATAAAAGAATTTAGAGGGGTAGAAATAAACAGCTATGAAAATGTTGCTGTATGTAAAGAATGTGATCAAGATTTATATGTAAATGAAATTGAAGAAAAGAATAATCAAAGAATATATGAAATATATAGAGAAAAAGCAAATATAATTAAACCACAAGATATAGTTGATTTAAGAAAGAAATATGATATATCTCAAAGAGAATTAACTGCTATTCTTGGATTTGGTAAAATGACTATTAATAGATATGAAAGAGGTGGCGTACCAACAAAATCTCAAAGTGATTATATAAAGTTATTAATAGAAAATGATAATAAATTTGTAGAAAAAGTCAAAGAAGCATATAAAAATGGTAATATTAACGAGAAAACATATGGGAAAATAGTATCTGAAGAGTCAAATATTAATATAAGTAAAGAAGAAGTTCAAGATAATATAAGAAAGTATTTAAAGTTTGTATTAAGTAGAAACCCTGATATTTATAATGGGTATAAAGATTTAGATATTGAAAAGATTGAAAATATTATTTCATATATTGCAAGCAAGGTTAAAAACTTAACAATTACAAGTTTGAATAAATATTTATGGTATATAGATATGTTATCTTTTAATCAGAGAAGTATAGCAATTACTGGACTAACATATCAAAATCAAAAATTTGGACCTACTATAGTTGATAAAAAATATGATGAAATATCATTATTAGATGACAAATACACGCGAGAAGATATTGAAACTGAAAATGGTAATACAACTAAAATTATAAGTAATGGAAATTATAGTTTAGATAAAATAACTGATTCTGAAAAGAAAATAATTGATACAATAATAAAAATGCTAAAGAATAAAAGTGTGACTGATATATCTGAGATGTCACATAGAGAGGAAGGGTGGAAAAAAACTAAAAGATTTGAAAGAATATCATTTGAATATGCTATGAATTTAAATATAGTTAAATAAATAGATAGAAAACTTACTGAGAGTAAACAAGGAGACGATTTTTCAATAAATGATTTTAATTATTTAATTATGAAAATTGATAATTATGAATTACAAAATGAGATTAAAGTTGATGAATAAAAAGGATAACAATAGTCTAGCGTCAAAAGGAGGAGAAATGAATAATATGGAAGAACGATTATTTACATATTTACAAAATGATGATGACTATAAAAAATGCAATGAATATATTGATAAAATCTTAAAGGGAGATAATTCAGCTTTGCAAGAAGCAAATCTATTTGTTATACAGAAATATGATGAATTTTGTGAAAAAGATAAAGACTTAGTTGTTGGATTAGGAATAGTTAAGGTTTCAAATATGGTGACAAATAATAATCTCCAATTTTCAATAATAAATGGTTTGGATAGTATACAAAAACTTATAATAGGAAAATTTATAAAGATAATAAACGAAGATAAAAAAAGATAATACAATATTTTGTAAAAGATAAAACATTTCTTATGTTTAGAACGACCAAAAACTTGCTTAAAAAGAAAAATTATTTATAAAAGTAAATAAAAGCTTTCTTTTTTGGAAATAATATGATATAATAATATTAGATTCAGAAAGGAGAGTTTTTATTATGTTAGGAGATAAAATAAAATTATATAGAGAAAATAAAAAAATGACTCAAAACGATATTGCTGATATGTTAGATGTTAGTGCTAGTACAGTCTCAAAATATGAATCTGGTGCTCTAGAGCCTAGTATTGAATCATTAAAAAGATTGGCCGAATTATTTGAAATATCAATTGATGAACTATTAAGGAATGAAAAAGATACATTTGATATTTCAAAAATAAATGTATTAGACATACTTAAAGAACAAAAAGAAATGAAACTAAAAGGAAACTTATATCATCAAACTCAGGTTTCATTTGCATATAATACAAATCATATTGAAGGTAGTACATTAACAGAAGATCAAACAAGATATATTTTTGAAACAAATACTATTTTATTTGAAGGTGATACAATTGCAAAAGTAGATGATATATTGGAGACAGCTAATCACTTCAAATTAGTTGATTATATGTTAGATGTAGCAGATAAAAAACTAACAGAAAAGCTGATAAAAGAATTTCATAAGATTTTAAAAGATGGTACTTCAGATAGTAGGGTGGAATGGTTTAATGTTGGAGAATATAAACAAAGAGCTAATACAATAGGAAGTGGTATTAAGACAACATCACCTAACAATGTTGAAAAAGAAATGTCAAAATTAATTGATTGGTATAATTCACTTAAACAAATTACTATAGATGAAATAATTGAATTTCATTATAGATTTGAAAGCATCCATCCATTTCAAGATGGTAATGGCAGAATAGGAAGAATTATTATGTTTAAGGAATGTTTAAAAAATAATATTGTTCCATTTATTATACAGAATGCAGATAAATTATTTTATTATAGAGGATTGAAAGAATACAAAAGCGAAAAAGGATATTTGATTGATACATGTTTAAATGCACAAGATCAGTATATTAAAATAATTGAGTATTATTTAAAATAATAAAAGAAGGAAGCAAGTATGGATTTAGATAAAATTTTATTAGAGCAAGATATTACTTATGAAAAGATTAAAGAATTTATTGATTCGGGAGACGAGGATAATTATTATAAAATATTGTCAAGAATCAGTAGATTTTCAGAAAATGATGCTAAGATAATATGTAAAGAAATTATAAATAATTCCAACAATGAGGATATAATAGATACAGTATGTATGGAAATAATTACATTTATACAATATGATTATGACTATTATAAAGAAATAATAGATATAATTGCAATAAAAAATATGGATGGAACATGGAATGATGAAATAAAAGACAAATTATTAGATGATTCAGAGAAAACAATAGTAAGTGTATTTGAAGATTTTTCTAAAGAACAGCCAGAAAGCATAAGTTATGATATTAAGATTATTACGAGATTATTAGACAAGTATGATGAAAAATATATTAAAAATTTGAAAATAGATAAAAAGAAAGTAATTGAAGTATGTAAGAAAATAAATTACATAATGACAATAAATCTAAAAAATGTTTTGAAATTCTTTTATTGTATAAGCTGTGAATATAAATTAAATTTGGGTGAAATCAGCATGTTTTTAAATGTCTTTTTTGCAAATTACCCAAGTGTTTGTAAGACATTTATTGAAGAAAATAAAAATTATGACTCAAAAACAATATTTATAAAAGATTTAAAAAATAAAGTAGAACAACATGATAAAGAGGAAAAAGTAAAGTATGATATGGAAATTTTTAAACCAGATACTAAAAGAATAATTGAGTATAGAAAATTTCAATTTAAACAAAACAAAGAAATTAATAAAATAGCTAGTAAAAAATCTATAATAGGAAGTTTAGTTAAGTCAAATACAATTTTATATGGAAGAAAATATGGATTGGCTGTTGAAACAAAAGACAGTAAAGAGATATCTGTAGGAAGTTTGCATGAATTTAAATATGAATATCCGTATCCAATAGAATACTTAGTAGATCCTGTAGAATATATAGAAAAAATAAATTCAATAAAAAATCTGGGAAGAGGTAAATAGAATGAGACTAATACTGAAAGATTATATCGAAACATTAAAAGAAGAGATAGAATTAGAAACTTTGTTAGAAAATATATTATTAATGAATGATTTTAAGGATATTGTACGACCACAAAAAGGAGTAACACAACACGGAGTTGATTTTAGTGCAAAGAAAAATGGAGCAATATATTTATTTGTATTAAAACAAAAAGATATAGATAAAAATAACTGGAATGCAGGAAACAATGCTGTTAGGCCAACATTAGATGAAATACAAGATGTTTATATACAAGAAAGAATAAAAGATCCTAATAGTAAAATAAATATTGTAGTTTGTACAAATGGGATTATAAAACAAAATGTTCAAGCAGATTGGAATGGTTATATAAATAGAAATTCTACGGACAATACAAAGTATTTATTCTGGGGAATAGATGAACTTACATCTATGACAGAACAAGTTTTGCTAAATGAATATTTATTTGAAGATGATATAAAAAGCGATTTACGAAGAAGTTTGTATTTTTACGAAGAAGATGTTAATTTTGTATATTACAAAAAATTATTAGAAAAATTAATATTAAAGATTAACATATCAGATAGAAGAAAGAAGATATATAAAAAATATTTAATAGTGTATTTGCTAATTAATAAAATGTGCATTGCATATGCATCAGAGAAAAACGTTAAGTTAGCAGAAAAAATGTCTGAAAAAGCATTAATTGTTTTTTGGAATTTTATAATAAAGAATAATTTATATGAAAAAATTGAAGAAATTGATACATTAATTATGCTATATAAACAATATGAAGATTGTTGTGAAAACTATTTAGAAGAAATAAAAAAGGTATATAATTATAGCCCAAGTTTTCCAATTTATAGTCCTTTAGAATATAGAATTACAATTTATGAAGTTATAGGATTTATTACATCATATACATATTATTTATATTATTATTATGGCAATATAAATCAAGTTATAGAAAATGTTAATATATTAATAACAATTATTAATAATAATGCAGGTTTTTTCTATCCTGCATTTGATTTGAATTCTATAGAGATAAACACATTAATTTTTTTATTAAAAGAGATTGGAAATGAACAGGCAGAAGCTTTAGTAAATGTTCTGACAAATAAAATGATATATAGAATGAGTATATCAAAATATTATCCTGTTGAATATGAAAATTATGACAAAGCATTACAAATTGAGTTTAATGAAGAAGTAGATGAATTTAATGCAAGTGTATTGATTACAAATTTATTAGAATGGATGTATGTTTTTAAAAATAAAAAAGGTATAGATGATGTTGTGGAATATCTGAAGAAAAAATTCCCTAATTTAACTCTTAATACACTTCAAATAGATTTAAAATCCGAAAATTACTATTTTGAAGGAAATATATATGATTCAATAATATCATATGTATTGGATTATGGAGAGAAAATAATGGACGTAAATACTGCAATGAAAAAAATACATGATAATAATAAAATAGATGAATATAATTTTTATAAATATGGTTCACTCCCAATATTATTTATTACAGCAAGAAATTATAGAATACCGTTACCTTCAAATATTATCTATAAGTTTTTAGAAGAAAATACTAAAGAATAAATAGCATAAATAAAGAGTGTGAAAAACGACTTTTTAGTTCAGAAGTCAAATTTCACACTTTTTATTATTCTAATTTGACAAGGACCAATTTATAAGCTATTCTTCAAAACATCCACTTATAATCTGCACACCATCGCAAAAACCATGTCTGTAATACTTTTCATTCCAATAACAAATATAATCTGTATAATTATCATCAAGATGTTCAAGCTGTCTATGAATAAAAGGCCTATACTCTTTAGGAACACTATTCAAAATCTTATTAGAAATTTCATCAAAATAAATACGATGTTTTTTATCTTCGCTAGAAATACAAGAAGAAAAATAATCCTGATCCCTGTAATCTAACCAATCTTTCAATATATCATCCTAAACTTCTCTAAAACTATTCATAATCAAAACCTCCATAAATTTATAATTTTTATTAATATATCAAACTACAAATCCATTCATATAAAAGGAATGTAGACTAAAAATCTTGGGCACGATTTGGGCACAAAAACAGGCCAAACCGACCAAAAATTACATAAATTTACAAAGTATAAAAATCAGGAAAGCTAAATATATCAACGCTTACATCAAATTACCCAAAATAGTAATATTTCATTCAAATCACTCATAACCCGAAGGTCAAAAAAGCATAAATAAAAAATAAAGTTGATTTATCTAAAAAGAAACTATATAATAAAAATATAAGGGTTGTTAATTTAAGAAAAGGAAATAATAAAATGGAAGAAGTATTAAATTTAAACAAATATCTATCATATAATGAATACAAGAAAATATGTGAAAAAAACAATATAGAAATGAACGAAGAAATCTTGAATGAAACAAACAGAAAATTTATAGAAGCAAAATTAAAAGAATATAGAGAATATTTTGATCAATTATTTACAAATTCAGGAGAAAAAATAAATTTAGATGAAGAACAAAGAAGAATAATATTAAGAGATGATGACTATTGCTTAATAAATGCAGGAGCAGGTTCTGGAAAAAGTACAACTATGGCAGCTAAAGTTAAATATTTAGTTGACAAATTACACATAAAACCGGAAGAGATAGTTATGCTATCATTTACAAAAAAATCTAGTGAAGATTTAGATGAAAAAGTTAATGATATTCTTGACTTAGGAATATCTGTTTCTACTTTTCACTCATTAGGAATGAAATTTATAAGAAAGTTTTATCCATATCCTGTACAAATTGTTGGTGAAAATGAGCAAAAAGAAATTGTATGTAGTTACATTAAAGAACTATTTAAAGATAAATCAAAATTAAGAGATTTAATTTTTTTGTTTAAGCAATATGGTAATAGGAATTATATAGCAAGAGGTTTTATAGAAAACTTTGATAAATTTGATACATTTGAAGAATATTTTGAAGATTATAAAAAAAGGAAATACAATATCGAAGCAAGTAAACAAGGCGGAATTCATAAATATCTTACAAATAGATTAAATTCTGAAAAATCACTTTATACAATTCGAGGTGAAAAAGTAAAATCTATTGGAGAAGTTAGAATTGCAAATTTTTTATATGTTAATGGTATTGAATATGAATATGAAAAAATATTTGAAGAAAAAGTTGATGAAGAAAGGTCATACAAGCCTGATTTTACTGTGGAGTATCAAGGCAAGAAAATATATATAGAGTATTTTGGATTATCAGATTGCTATAATGAAAAAAATGAATTAAATAAGAGAGAAATAAATAAATATAATAGAATTAGAAAAATAAAAGAGAAATATCAAGAAGCTCATAATTACGATTTTATTAATTTGGATTACAAAACACCGGATGGTGATTTTATAAAAACGCTAAAAAAAGAATTGGAAACAAGAGATGTAGAGTTTAAAAGAAAAAATGATGAAGAAGTATTTAATAGAATTTTAAACAATAATTTAAATGCTGAATTTTTCAAATTTACAGATTTGATAATAAAATTCATTGATACTTTCAAAAATATGTTAGTTGATAATGAAGACTATATGTTTGACAAAAGAATATCCGAGATTCAAGAAGAGAATTTTAAATATTTTTGTTATTCACAAGACAAAACAAAAGAAGCGGAATATAGAATAAAAGGAATAGAGTTTTTAAGAGAAATATATAAATACTATCAAAAATACTTAATAGAACATCAAATGATAGATTATAGTGATATGATTAATCTTACATATAAAAATGTTATTAAAGAAGTAAAAAATAAGTATCCTGAATTGAACTATAAATATGTTATAGTAGATGAATATCAAGATATTACTTTTCAAAGATTTTTATTTGTAAAAAGATTAGTTGAATACTTTAATGCTAAACTTATATCTGTTGGTGATGATTGGCAGTCAATTTATGCATTTACAGGGTCGAGATTAGAACTATTTAATAGATTTAGTGAAATTTTTATTAATTCAAAAGATGATATGTATTTATCTACAACATATAGATATGGCCAAGAATTAGTTGATATAACAAGTAAATTTATTCTTGAAAATGATAAGCAAAGTAAAAAAAGTATTAAAGCTGTAAAAACATTAAAAAATCCAATTGACATATGTGAATATGAACCATTTTCAGAGGATGAGGAAATATATAACCTAATACATAAATTATATAACGAAAATCCAAATTATCAAATATTAATTTTAGCAAGAACTAATAGTTGTTTATATGAATTAGCAAATAGTAAATTTTTTACTAAAGGTATAAATGATGCTTTGATATGTAATGATTTACCTGATGCTAAAATAGAAGCTTTAACAATGCATCGTTCCAAAGGCTTAACAGCAGATCAGGTAATAGTTTTTGGGTTAAGAGAAAAGATATTTCCTAGTAAAGGACGAGCATATCATTGGATATTTGAATATTTTAAGTTGGATACTATAAAAGAAGAAATGCCTTTTGCTGAAGAAAGAAGATTATTCTATGTTGCTTTAACTAGAACTAGAAATAAAGTTTATTTGGTGGTTCCTAAAAGTAGTAAAGCTAAGAGTGAGTTTATTAATGAAATAGAGTCATTAATGTAATAAAAAGATAATACATAAAATGAATGAAGTCTTATTATATATTTAAATAAAAAATAGCAATTACAAGAAAGTAGGTACTATTTTTTATTTTTATTTATTTTATAAACAAAAGGTGATATAATGTGAAATCTTAATTGGAGATTTACATAATTGACTTTTTTTGAAATTTGATGTACAATAAATATATAACCACCTAAAAAGGAGGTAGAACAATGCAAATTCAAGAAATTTTTTTAAATGCTTCTGAAACTTATGAAGAAAATGGCTATTTTGAATTAAAACAGGAAGAACTTGATTTTTTATTAAATCGGTTCAATGAATTAAATCAAAATAATGAACTAAATTCTTTACAGGTAATGGAAGCCAAAGGTATTGTTGCAATCTTATTGTATGGAGAAAAAGAAGATTGTATAAGGAAAATGCATTTAAGTAAAAAAATGCAAGAAGTTTTTAAAGAAGTTTATAATGAATTTTGCGAAGATGAGGAAAGTTAATGCTTTCCTCACTTTTTGACTTTTTTGAGAAAATATGGTATAATATATATATTACATAACTATATGGTTTTTTGATGGTCCAGGATTTGCTATTCTCTGGAAACTGTTTTATTTTCGTACTTTACTATTATGTTTCATAATATCATGAAAAAAATAATAATAGTGAAGGAGGGCTTTGTATGAATGCAAGGTACAATGGCGAAAAATGGACTATCGAAATGACTGCTCAGCGGTATGAGGAAATGGTGAAACGGTTCTTCAACGAGAATCCGTTTCCGTCATGCGATGAGCTGAAATATGCTCTAGTTCCCAATGGGATTCCAAACACTGCTGAGGGCAAAGAAAGGAGGTTCGGCGCAAATGGTATTTTCAAATATGAGTTTGTCTCATCTGATGGCATATTTCTCATGGTGAAGTATCATGGAGTCGATACTAGAGTGCTTGAAATGGACCCTGAAAGTAACGCTGCTAAAGGTTGGACTGCACAGATCATTTGCAATTTTTGCTCTTATTTTTCTTGGATTCCCGAGAAGAAAAGTGCACAACTTGTAACTGTATCTTGTAAGAAGGCATTAAGTGGTGTTGCTCCAAGGTTAAATTCTGTACACATTCCTTTACGGAGTGGACCTGATTTTGCCCCAAAAGATTAGACTCATTTGTCTAAGGTTTCATTAGCCAGCGAGGTACTTGTACCGCGCTTCTTTTGTTTATGAATTTTTTAAAAGCTTGTTAGGAGATGAATATTTAAACAGATAAAGTATTAGTAATTGAAGATAGTTTATTTGATGAATAACTAGTTGGAAAAAAATAATATGAGAACAGTATTAGAAAAGAAGATGAAAATAAATCATAAAAAAATTAGAAAATAAATAACATTTTAGGCAACTTTATCTTTATAATACAGTGTTTGAAAAAAAGAGTAAAAAGATATAAGAAAACAAATAATATAACTATTTATTGTAGAAGGGAGGAAGAAATGATTTACATTACTGGAGATACACATTCTGATTTTTCGAGATTTGAGATGGAAAAATTCCCAATACAAACTGAAATGACCAAAAATGACTATGTAATAATATGTGGAGACTTTGGTGGTGTATGGACATTTGAAGAAGAAAGTAGTAGGGAAAAATACTTTTTAGATTGGCTTAATAATAAAAAATTCACAACAATATTTGTTGATGGAAATCATGAAAATTTCACAAGATTATATAGTTATCCAGTAGAAGAATGGCATGGAGGAAAAGTACATAAAATTAGAGATTCAGTTTTGCATTTAATGCGTGGAGAAATATTTGATATAGATGGTAAAAAGATATTTGCATTTGGTGGCGCTAAATCTCATGATATTCAAGATGGAATATTAAATTTGGATGAAGAAGAAAGAATATATGAATATCGAAAAAGAGGAGCATATTTTAGAATAAGAGATTACTCATGGTGGGATTTAGAATTACCAACTAAAGAAGAAATGCAAAATGGAATAAATAATTTAGAAAAAGTGAATTATAAAGTTGATTATATAATTTCACATTGTTGTCCAACTAATATTCAAGCACTACTTGGTGAAGGTACATATAAGAAAGATTATCTAACTGATTATTTACAAGAGATATCTGAAAAATTAGAATTTAAGAAATGGTATTTTGGGCATTATCATGATTATAGACAAGTTAATTCGAGGTTTGTTTTATTATATGAGGATATTGTTCCGTTAGAATTTGAAAATATTTTTTAATAAAAATATCGCTTTTTAAAGATAATTATAAAAAATTATATTGGGGTTTTTGAGAAATTTACTAAAACTCAAAAACCCCACTATTTATTTTATAAGATTTTGAAACTTTTTTATTTTTCATCTGTTTGTATATATGAAAGCAGGGTAAGATATGGAAAAAGATTTAGATATAAAATCATATAATGATTATTTAGATGGAGAAAAAGGTGCTTTTGAATTGCTATATAACAAGTATAAGGATAAAATACAATACTTTGTTTACAATATAGTAAAGGATTATCAAAAAGCTGAAGATATTACTCAAGATGTTTTTGTTTATGTTATGCAAAATAAAATTAAAGAGGGATATACTTTTAAATATTATTTATATTTAGTTGCAAAAAGTAGAGCATATAATCAAATAAATATGGAAAAAAGAAGAACAGAAATAAATGAGAAATATATCTTAAATGGTGCAGAACAGGTTGGACAAGATGTTGCAGATATTGTAACGAAAAATGAAAAAAGAAAAGAAATATTGAATGCAATAGATATGTTAGATGATAGATATAAAAATGCAATATACTTGGTAAAAATTGAAGAACTATCATATCAAGAAACGGCACAAATACTTGGGGAGTCAATTCAAAATGTAAAAAATCTTATTCATAGAGGAAAAAAAGAATTACGCAAAATTCTAATAAAGAATGGATTTGATGAAATGAATAAAGTTGCAAAAGTATTTATTATAATAATGTGTGTTTCTGTTCTACTAACTGGAATAACTTATGCAGGAATAGTGATTTACAATGAATTTATAAAAAAACAAGATGAAGTCAAATCAAGAGGATTATTCGATTTGGGAGATGGACATACAGAATATAAAATAAATTTAATGGCAAACGACATGACATGGAATAGTAAGAATAGTTTATACCATAGAATTATAGATAATAGGGCAGATTATGAAGTATATAAATCAAGAATTAACGAATTCCCAGAGGCAGAAGAGATAAACTTTGAGGAAAACTTTGTAGTTATCATTGCTAATGAAAATATAAGACAGCCTCATGAAAAAGACCTTACAATACATAATGTTTATGCAGATGATAATACAATACATATTGTTATGAAACAAAAAGAAAATCCTAACTATAATGTAGAAAGTAATATTTGGTATGCAATTGTGGACAAATCCTTATTACGAAATAGTGCTGATGTAACGATAGAACAAAGGACATTTAATACAAGGGAGTTTAAAGATATAAAAGATCTTCCACAAGATTATAGTGTTGAAAATGCAATAACAGATGGATGTATTGTCTTACAAAATAATAAGATTATATCTAATAATATTGAGCAATTAGATAATTTTGTACAAAATACACAAAACAATATTAATTCTTTTATAAGAGTGTATTCTTGTTATAAAGGTAAAAGCACTGATAAAACTAAAGTTGAAATAAAAGATTTAGAATACTATAATGGCATTTATTATCTAAGAGGAATTTACCTAAATGATGAAGATAAAAACTATTATAATAGCTATATACCAAAATTGAAAAAAAGTCATACTACATTTGGAACAGAGTATAATTGGAACAATGATGATGGCATAACAGGGGCTACATTTATAATATTTCAAGATTAAAGTTAAAAGTTAAGAATTTCCCTTTTATAGGAATAGTAGTACAAAAAGACAAAATATGTGTTATAATAAAGTCAATTAAGCTTATATTAATACTCAATAAAAATAATTAGGAGATGAGTTAATATATGAAAAAAGTAATAGGTATAGTTATGGCAATATTAATAATTCTATTTTTTATATGTAATATTATCTTTTTTAATATATTTGGAAATAACAAATATGATTTACAAAATATTAGTGATAGTCAAAAGAAAAAAATCATTGAATTATTAAATTGCACGGAAATTTTAAATGATATTGATTTAAAAGAGCTTCAGGTTCCAAAAGCATATAGAGATATCTACTATCAAGTATATTTTGAAACAAATAACAAAGATATAAAAAAATATGTTATAGCATCTGATATTTATGGAAGAGATTTAAAAGAACTAAAAAATAATAACTATTGTTGTACTATTTATAGAAATGATGATAAAAGTATGCATGGGGAATGGATAAATTATATTATATAAAAATATAATAGGAAATTACAACTAATGGGTAAAAACAATTATTTTAATGAAAAATGATAAGGTTTTATAATTTATGAAAGAAACTAAAAGAAGGTGGTGCATTCCAAGGGGAACACATACCTTCTTTTAGTTAATTATACTATAGAACACATTAATTATCAATAGTTTATAAAAATATTTAAATTATTTAAATTGTATAATTATTAAATAATTTATACAAAAAAGTAGTTACTATTTTTTTATTTTGTATTTATTTTATAAACAAAAGGTGATATAATGTGGAAGGCAAAAAACAAAAATGATAATATATACAAGAACGGAAGGAAATGAACAAAATGTACATACTAATATCTATATTCAAATTACTTGGTGGACTAGCTTTGCTTATTTATGGAATGAAAACACTTAGTACACAGCTAAAAAAATTATCAGGAAGTAAACTAGAACAAATACTAACAAATGTTACGGACAACGCATTTAAAGGATTGCTTGTAGGATTTTTAATAACTGTAGCAACGCAAAGTTCTGCGACTACAACAGTTATAATAGTAGGACTTGTAAATTCAGGAATTTTAAAACTTAGAAATTCTATACCTATAATAATGGGAGCAAATATAGGTACGACAATGAATTCGCAAATATTAAGACTTGCAAATGTTGAGGGAAATAGTATTTTGACACTAATTTCTCCTGCGACAATAGCTCCAGTGCTTTTAATAATAGGATTAATTATAATTCAAAAAGCAGAAAAATCAAAATATAAAGATATAGGACAAATTGTATTTAGCTTAGGTTTGCTATTTACTGGAATGATTACAATGGTAAATATAGCAAGCTCATTTAGTAATTTACCAGTATTTAGAGAAGTACTTAGCAAAATGTCTAATCCTATTTTAGGTGTTTTAGCAGGAGCAGTTGTTACAGCTATTGTTCAAAGCTCAGCTGCAACAGTTGGTATTTTACAAGCAATTTCTACAACTGGAATAATGACATTTTCGGCAACTATACCAATCATTTTAGGACAAAACATTGGAACATGTGCTACATCTATGATAGCTAGTGCAGGTGGAAATAAAAATGCAAGAAGAGTTGCAACAGTACATTTATATTTTAATTTAATTGGTACAGTAATATTTTTAGTTGGAATATATACATATCAACATTTTATCGGTTTTTCTTTTTGGAATGGTCCTATAGATATGGGTGGAATAGCTAATTTCCATACAATCTTCAATGTTGTATCAACATTAATATTATTCCCATTTATAAAACAAATAGAAAAATTAACAATGATTACTGTTAAAGACAAAAAAGATGATGAAGATGAAAATGAAGAAAAATATTTAACAGAATTAAATAAATTAGATGAAAGAGTTACAAAAATTCCAAGTATTGCAATCAGTAATGCAAATAGTGTTATTATCTCAATGGCAGAAATAGCAAATAAAAATTTTGAAAAATCTGCAAGTTTGTTAAAGAAATTTGATAATAAACAGTTGGAAAAGATACAAGAAAGAGAAGATATAATTGATAAAATTGATGAAAGAACAACAAAATATTTAATTACGCTTTCAAATAAAAATATATCAAAAAATGAAAATTTTAAAATTAATGCTTTAGTTAGAATTGATTCTGAATTTGAAAAGGTCGGAGATTATAGCTATGCACTTTCAAAAATAATCGAAGAAATGAAGGATAAAGAAACAAAGATTTCTAAAACAGCTCAAAAATCTTTAGATTTAATGTTTAGATTAACTAATGATATGATAGCAAAAACTATAGAGTTTTTAAAAACTGAAAATAATGATCTAGCTGTTGACATTCAAGTGCTTAGAGAAGTATCTGAAATTAGAAGAGAAAAATACAGAGAAGATCATATTCAAAGATTAAAAAATGATTTATGCAATGTTGAAAGTGGAATTTCATATTTAGAAATTTTAACTACACTAGAAAAGATTGCTGACCATTGCTATAACACAAGTATTTGTTTATCAAACACTATTACAGATAGAAATATTATGACTAAACATGATTATATAAAAATGATTTATGAATTAAATAATTCGACTATAAAAAATAAACTTAATGAATATAGTTTGAAATATGAAATATAAATAATTACTATTAAAACTTTGAATTAATCAAGCCCTGCCTAACGTGGTATATATAAAATTTTTCCGGTTCCTCCTAAAAGGCGACCGCCCGAAAAATTTATATATAACCACTTGCGCGGGCTTATAGTATATTAGTTTTAATAGTATTTTTTTAAATCCACTCACCATATTTTTTAATATAAATCTTTTTAGCAAATAAAGCTACAATACAATATAGAATTGGGACTCCAATAATAACAGTCATATATTTAACTGGAATTGGAACTAAGCCAATTACTCTTCCTAGCCAAGTAAATGGAACAGCAATACCTATTATAATTAAAAGCAAAGAAGAAAAATACACAGGTTTGCTTGCAATACTTTCTACAAATGGCTTTTTAGCAGTTCTAATTATATGCATTCCAAATAGGTTTGAAACTATACTGTATGTGAACCAAATTGTTTGGAAAAGTGCGGCATCTCTTAAATTAAATTTAAACCATAAGAATGCAAATACTATTAAATCAAAAATTGAACTTAATGGTCCCATAAATAGCATAAAGTTTTTTAAACTTTTTAGGTTAAATTGTCTAGGTTTTCTTAAATATTCTTTATCTACATTATCTAATGGAAGCGTAAGTTGTCCAAAATCATAAAGTAATCCCTCTACCAACAATTGAATTGGTGTTTCTGGCAAAAATGGTAGAAGTACACTTGCAATTATTACAGACATAACTTCTCCAAAGTTAAAACTTGTAGCCATTTTTATATATTTCATAAGATTTCCAAAAGTTTTTCTTCCTTCTTGTACACCATCTACCAAAACATGTAAGTCTTTTTCTAAAAGAATAATATCTGCGGATTCTTTTGCAATATCAACAGCTGTATCTACACTTATTCCAACATCAGAATTTGTAAGTGATGGGGCATCATTTATTCCATCTCCCATATAACCTACAACATTTCCGGAACTTTTTAAAAGTCTTACAATTCTTGCTTTTTGAATAGGTGAAAGTTTTACAAATATGTTGTTATGTTTTAGAAGTCTTATGACTCCACTGTCTTCAAGATTTTCTATTTGACTTCCTTCAATTATTTCTTGTGTATTTATACCAACTTTTTTACAAATACATTTTGTAACCTCAGCATTGTCTCCTGTAAGTACAATAACTCTAATTCCTGATTTATTAAGTCTTTCAATTGCAGATTTTGCAGATTCTTTTGGAGGATCTAAAAAGCCTATAAAACCTAAAAGTACCATATCTTTTTCATCATTTACATCAAATATTGTTGTATCTCTTAATTCATTCTTTTGAGCAACAGCGATTACTCTTAATCCATCTTTATTTAGATTCTTTGAAATTTGTTTTATATTTTCTTTTATTTTATTATTTATTGGAGAAACTTTCCCCTTATAATCCACCAATGTGCATAATTCTAAGATTTCTTCTACAGCACCTTTTGTAATCATTTGTTTTTTTGTTCCATCTGTAACAATTACAGATAAACGTCTTCGAGTAAAGTCAAAAGGTATTTCATCTACTAATTTGTATTTATCAATATATTCTCCCATGTCGTTTTTTAATGCTCTATTTACAACGGCTTCATCAATGTTTCCTCTTAAACCTGTTTGAAAATATGAGTTTAAAAATGCGTGTTTTAAAATTCTTATATCTTCATCGCCATTGATGTCTAAATATTTTTCAAGAACTATTTTGTCTTCTGTTAATGTTCCTGTTTTATCAGTACATAAAATATTCATTCCGCCAAAGCTTTGGATTGAATCTAATTTTTTAACAATTGTTTTCTTTTTAGACATTTTTACTGCACCTTTTGATAAGCTAGATGATAAAATTACTGGAAGAAGCAAAGGTGTAATACAAATTGCAATTGCTACTGCAAAAGTAAATGCAGTAACTGGGGCATGTTTCCATGCATTTAAAACAAAGACAATAGGTGTTAATACTAGCATAAAACGAATAAGTAATTTACTTATATCTTCAATTCCTTTTTGGAATGAAGATTTAGGCTTTGAAGATTTTAAAGTATGTGCTATTTTCCCAAAATATGTGCTATCAGCAGTTTTTATAACTGCACATTTTCCAGAACCACTTATTACACTTGTTCCCATAAAGCAAATTGTATCTAAGTCTGATAAACTATTTATTTCATCTTGTTTTAAATCAGTAAAGGCAAGCTTTCTTACTGCATCTGATTCACCTGTTAAAGAAGATTGACCAACATAGATATCTTTAGATTCTATAATTCTCAAATCCGCAGGAATCATACTTCCAGCAGATAAAACTACGATATCTCCCAGAGTTACTTCTTTTACTGGAATTTGAACTTCTTTACCATCTCTTATAACAGTAGTAGTTGTTGCAACAAGTTCTTTTAACTTTTCTGCAGCTTTATTTGAACGAAATTCCTCAAAAAATTCTAACATAGTACTTGCTGTAACTAAAATAAGTATTACTATAATATTTGCCCAACTTGGTTTTTCAGGCAAATATACATCTGTATAAAATAATATTGCAACAATTCCAAGCAAAATACTATTAAAAGGACTAAATAAACTTTCTTTCAAATAGTGATACCACTTTTTAGGTTTGCTACTGCTTATTTCATTTGGACCATAGTGTTCAAGCCTTGAAGCTGCTTCTTTAGAAGATAGTCCGTTTATATCTATATTATACGCTTTTAAAAACTCTTCTTTTGGAAGAGTTCCTTCTTTTCCATATAATTTTTGAATATTTACTTCTTCTTTATTTTTTGTATCTTTCATTAAAAACATCTCCATTTTTATTATAAATCTTTTGTAGAAAAATATTCCTATTTATGAGTTTCTAAAAACTGTTCTAAAGCTTTTGAAATTTGGTCAGGGCAAGAAGTTGACCTGAATCCGCATGTTATTCCTGAAAGCTTTGAAATAACGTCTTCAACTTTCATTCCTTTAACTAAAGATGATATTCCCTTTAAGTTTCCATTGCATCCATTTATAACTTTTAAATCATTTATAATATGAGTGCTTTCATCAATATCAAAAATCATTTCTGATGAACAAACACCACTTGGTCTGTATCTATATTCCATTTTAATCAATCCTTTCAAATATATATTATATATTTTTGAAATAATAAAGTCAAATATATTATAAAACTTTACAAATTGACATAATATATGGTAAAATAATATATAGAATGTATAAATATAAGAAAGAGAGATGTAGAGATTTGAGTAGAAGAAAAATAGAGATAAGAGATGAAGAAATATATGAATTAAGAGAACAAGGAGAGTCATATGAAGAAATAGCAAGATACTATAATGAAAAAGGAATAGAAATATCAAAAGCCACAATAGCTTACAGATGTAAAAAAATATATAACGCAAAAGGAAAAGAAGACCCAAAAATTAAAAAAGGAAAAAATAAAAGAGAAGACGTAACAGATGAAGAAATATATGAATTAAGAGAACAAGGAATGACATATAAAGAGATGATGGAATACTTTGAACAAAAAGATGTAAAAATATCAAAAAGTTTATTGAGTAAAAGGCTCAAAGAAATATATAACGAAAAAGGAAAAGAAAAATCAAAAACAATAAATATAATAAAAAAGGAAACAGATGAAGAAATATATGAATTAAGAGAACAAGGAATGTCATATGGAGATATAGCAAGATATTATAATGAAAAAGGAATACAAATAGGTCAGACTACAATAGCTTACAGATGTAAAAAAATATATAAAGAAAAAGGAAAAGAAGAGCCAAAAGCAAAAAAAGGGAAAAAAGAAAGAAATGATATAACAGATGAAGAAATATATGAATTAAGAGAACAAGGAATGACATATAAAGAGATGATGGAATACTTTGAAAAAAAAGGAAAAATAATAGCATTAAGTACATTGAGTGCAAGATGTAAGAAGATATATAAAGAAAAAGGACAAGAAGTGCCAAAAGCAAAAAATGAAAAAAAAGATGTCACAACTGAAGAAATATATGAATTAAGAGAACAAGGAAAGTCATATGAAGATATAGCAAGATATTATAATGAAAAAGGAATACAAATAGGTCAGACTACAATAAGAAAAAGATGTAGGAAGATATACAAAGAAAAAGGACAAGAAGAGCCAAAAGCAAAAAAAGGGAGAAAAGTGAAAAATGATATAACAGATGAAGAAATATATGAATTAAGAGAACAAGGAAGGTCATATGAAGAAATAGCAAGATACTATAATGAAAAAGGAATAGAAATATCAAAAGCCACAATAGCTTACAGATGTAAAAAAATATATAACGCAAAAGGAAAAGAAGACCCAAAAATTAAAAAAGGAAAAAATAAAAGAGAAGACGTAACAGATGAAGAAATATATGAATTAAGAGAACAAGGAAAGTCATATGAAGAAATAGCAAGATATTATAAAGAAAAAGGAATACCAATAACAAGAGTTACAATAGCTAAAAGATGTAAGACGATATATATAGAAAAAGGAAAAGAAGAGCCAAAAGCAAAAAAAGGGAAAAAGGAAAGAGATGATGTCACAAATGAAGAATTATATGAATTAAGAGAAAAAGGAATGAAATATGAAGAAATAGTTAAATACTTTGAAGAAAAGGGAATAAAAATCTCCCAAAGTCAAGTGTGTAAAAGATGC